>OIWT01000409.1_pt1 | contig 60817 bp, 51 predicted proteins | sample 1587701 | NCBI WGS metagenome assembly OIWT01 (sample SAMEA3888904, study PRJEB22519) | human gut metagenome | biome: human gut; feature: human-associated habitat; material: faeces | place: Denmark | collected 2009
AAAATTGTATGCAAAACAAGGAAAAGAAGACAAAGCAGAAGAATTATTTAAAGAAATAATAGAATTAGATCAAAAGAATGTGTATACAAGACTAGAATTAGGAAAATTATATGCTAAACAAGAAGAAAAAAAATCAATAGATATGTTGTTTTTAGAGAAAAAAGGTGAAAATAAAAAATTACAACATATAGAAGATTTGAAAATAAGAGAAAAAATATATTTGCAAAAAATAACGGAAGACGATATAGAATCATTAAAACAACTACTAGAACAACATAAAGACGAAAAAAATTTTTATTTAGTTCTTATAGCTGTATATGAAAGAATGGGACAAAAACAGAATGCTCTAAATGTGATAAAGAGAATGCAACAAAATGGAATAGAAGTAAAAGGAATATCAATAATAAAGGAAAGAATTAAAAGTAATAAAGCACGAATATATGATATAGCAAAATGGGATGAATTAATTGGATGGAACGTTTCATTAATAGAATGTAAAAAGAAAGAAGAAAACAATACAACAATAGAAAATAAGGGAAAAGAGAAACTATCAGACAAAGAAATACCAAAAAGTAACAAAAAAGAAAATAGAGGAAAGAAATTAGAAGGAGAAAACAACAACAAATATATAATTCTAAAAGGAATAAAACAAGAAAGTAAAGGTAATACAAAAACAACTTCTACAAGTAGAGTAAAGAAAAATAAAGAAAAACAAGCAAAAAAAATAGGAGAAACTATAAGAGAAAACACTAAATCTGCAGTAAATAGAATAAAACTTACATATTATGCAAAAATGAGATTATGTAGTGATGAAGCAGAAGATATTCATAAAGAAACAGAAAGAGTAAGAAAATATATAAAAAAATATGATAAACTACAATCAATTTTAGAATGTTCAGAAGGAAATAAAAGAGCTAAAATGGAACTAATGTTAGTATTAATGAACGAAGGATATTCTAAAATTGTAGAAGTCGAATATCCAACTGAATACAAATTTATTAATAGTTTAGTAGAAGAATATAAAAAGAAAGAAAAAACAGCAGATGTAGTAAAAAAAGAAATAGATGAATATTGCTTATAGCAATATAAAATGCCATTTATTTTTATAGGAATATTTTAAAAAGCATCTATTGAAAAAAGACTAAAACTAATATATAATAAGCAAAAAGTAGTAAGATAAGGAGTAATAAAAATGGCAGAAAAATCAGAATTTTCACCTATGATGCAAGAATATTTAAAGACAAAGGAAGAATATCAAGATTGTATATTATTCTATCGTTTAGGTGACTTTTATGAAATGTTTTTTGATGATGCAATTAAAGCATCAAAAGAATTGGAGTTAACACTTACAGGTAAGCTATGTGGACAAGAAGAACGTGCGCCAATGTGTGGAATTCCATTTCATGCTGCAGATGCATATATTGCAAAATTGATTGAAAAAGGTTACAAAGTTGCCATTTGTGAACAATTAGAAGATCCAAAGCAAGCAAAAGGAATCGTTAAAAGAGGAGTTATTCGTGTAGTAACGCCAGGAACTGTTATAGAAAGCAATTTATTAGATGAAAAGAAAAACAATTATATAATGAGTGTATACAAAACAGGTTTATATTATGGAGTAAGTGTTTGCGATGTTTCAACAGGAGATTTTAGAACTACACAAATTGCAGAAAATAACAACTTTCCAAAATTATTAGATGAAATTTCTAAATTTAATCCTGCAGAAATAATAGTAAATCCTTTTATGTATGATTCTTTAGAAGAAATATCTAAAATAAAAGAACGTTTTGAAGTATATATTTCAAGAGTAAAAGAAGAAGCTTTTTCAAAAAATACAGAAAAACTATTACAAAACTATTTATTTGTAAATGACCATGAAGAAAAAATAGAAAGTTTAGAAGATAAAGAATTAATAGTATCTTCAATAAATGGATTATTAGATTATTTAATAGAAACACAAAAAACTAATTTAGACCATATAAATAAAATAATAGTTTATACTACTACAAAATATATGTCGTTAGATATTAGTGCGAGAAGAAATCTAGAAATAACAGAAAAAATGAGAGATAAATCTAAAAAAGGTACACTTTTATGGGTTTTAGATAAAACTTCTACATCGATGGGAGGAAGAATGCTTAGAAGATGGCTTAATGATCCATTAGTTGATGTGTGGGAGATAAATAACAGATTAGAAGCGGTAAAAGAATTAAAGGATAATGTTATTTTAAGAGGAGATACTATAGAAGCTCTTAAAAAAGTTTACGATATGGAAAGACTAGCAGGAAGAATAGCATATGGAAATGCAACAGGTAGAGATATGATTTCTCTTAAAAATTCAACAAAGCAACTTCCTTTAGTTAAAAAAGTATTGGAAAATACAAATGCAAAATTATTAAGACATCTATATGAAAATTTAGACGAATTAACAGATATTCATGACTTAATAGAAGAAGCAATTGTAGACGAACCACCAATGTCAATAAAAGAAGGAAACTTGATAAAAATAGGCTATAATGAAGAAATAGACCAATTAAAAAAAGCATCAACACAAGGAAAAACGTGGCTAGTTGAATTGGAAGCAAAGGAAAGAGAACAAACAGGAATAAAAGGCTTAAAAATAGGATTTAACAGAGTATTTGGTTATTATTTAGAAGTAACAAAATCAAATATGGATTTAGTGCCAGACAGATATATTCGTAAACAAACATTAACAAATGGTGAAAGATACATAACAGAAGAACTTAAAAATTTAGAAAATCAAATTTTAGGTGCAGAGGAAAGAGTTATAAACTTAGAATATAATGCATTTGTTGAAATAAGAGATGATATAGAAGGAAAAATAAGAAGAATACAAAAATCAGCAGAAGTAATTTCAATACTAGATGTCCTATGTTCACTAGCACAAGTTGCAGAAGATATGAACTATGTAGAACCAATAGTTGATAATAGTGGAGTAATAGATATAAAAGATGGACGTCATCCTGTTATTGAAAAAATGTTGCCATCAGGAAGCTTTGTTCAAAATGATACATATTTAGATAAAGGCGATTCAAGACTTGCAATAATTACAGGACCTAATATGGCTGGTAAATCTACCTATATGAGACAAGTAGCATTAATTACACTAATGGCTCAAATAGGTTCATTTGTTCCTGCAAGTAGTGCCAAAATAGGAGTTGTAGATAAAATATTTACAAGAGTTGGTGCTTCAGATGATTTAAGTATGGGACAAAGCACCTTTATGGTAGAAATGATGGAAGTAGCAACAATACTAAAAAATGCGACTTCAAATAGTTTAGTAATACTTGACGAAATAGGAAGAGGAACTTCTACATATGATGGACTTTCTATTGCATGGGCTGTTGCAGAATACATAGCTGACAAAGAAAGATGCGGAGCAAAAACACTATTTGCAACACATTACCATGAATTAACAGACTTGGAAAACAAATTAGAAGGAATAAAAAATTATTCTATAGCCGTTAAAGAAAAAGGAGAAGACATCATCTTCTTAAGAAAAATAGTAAATGGTGGAACAGATGAAAGTTATGGTGTTCATGTTGCGCGCTTAGCAGGTGTTCCAAAAGATGTAACTAAAAGAGCAAATGAAATACTACGTTCTTTAGAAAGAAAAAATATCTTAAACGGAAAACAAATAGAAAGCAAAAAGCAAGTTGAAGGACAATTAGATATGTGCAACTATAAATTAGCAGAACTTGCACAAGAGATAGATAAAATAGACTTAAATGTATTAACACCGATAGATGCACTAAACACATTGGTTAAAATTAAAGAGAAAATGTCATAAAAAATAAGAAAGTAGCAATTTTGTAAATTCCCTAATTGCTACTTTTTCTCAATAGATGACACTGCTATAAGATAATGTTTTATGGTGAAATTTGTCGAAAACTTCTTTGATAATTTACATAAAAATAATTGACTTATAAGTAAAAATGATATAGAATTAAACAAAAAATGGAAGGAGAAAATACATATGCAAATTGTAGGAAATGAAGCATTCTTTACAAAAGAGGAAGAAGATAGAATAGACAGACTACTAGCAGAAGTAGATGAAGAACAAAAAAGGAATGGAAATAAATTATATTCACATGATGAAGTTTGGGGGCAACTTTTAGGAGAAAAATATTATAAACTACATCGTGGAGTATAGCAAATTATCGATAAAGAATATAAATCGAATTTCAAATTATATTAAAATTAAATTGAAAAATCCAATAGCAGCAGAAAATTTCAAAATAAATATAGAAAAATCGATTTATAATTTATCGTATTTTCCATATATAGGGGTTAAATACGATAAAGATAGCGACAACAGATTTAAAATCTATAAAAATTTTTTAATCTTTTATGAAATCCAAGAAAAAGAAAAAATAGTTATAATAAAAATAATAATACACAAAAGTGCAAATCTATAAAGAGTTTGACTTTTATTAATAATGCCTAGAAAGTAAAAAATAGAAAGGAAAGGAGCAAATAATTAAAGTATTTTAAATGTTTTAATTATGCATAGTAATATGAATTTATACAAAGCAGATATAGAATATTGTAATTATTTACATTATTATGAGCATAAAATACCATACATAGAAAATGAAAAGGAAAATAGGCCATTTATAGGAGTTATACTAAATGTAAATGGTAAAAATTTTTTCGCACCTTTAACATCACCAAAAAAGAAACATTTAAGTATGAAAAATATGCAAGATTTTTTGAAAATAGATGGAGGAAAATTAGGCGGAATAAATTTAAATAATATGATACCTATACCAAGTAGCTTTTTGGAAAAGATAGAAATAGATAAAATTGAAGATAAAAAATATAAAAATATGATTATAAATCAAATGAATTGGATTAATTTAAATACTTTACGAATTCAAAATAGAGCAAGAAATTTGTATTATATAATTTCAAATGGACATGCCAACAAAGACTTGCAAGATAGATGTTGCAACTTTAAATTATTAGAAAAAAGATGTGATGATTACATGAGAGAAAATAATGTAAAGGAAGAAGAAATTTTATATTGTTTTTATGCATAGTATAGAGTTAGGTAGTTAGGAATGAATAAATAAAAATTTTAAAGTATATTAAAAAATACTATTTATTTTTTTTAATCTTTTGTATATAATAAAAAAAGAAATTTTGGAAACATTTTATCTTAAAGTTTCCTAGGAGGAAAAAATGAATTTAGAAGAAGCTAAAAAACAGATAAATGAATTAAGAGAAAAATTAGAGTATTATGCAAATAAATATTATGATGAGGACAAGCCAGAAATAACAGATTACGAGTATGATATGATGATGAATAGACTAAAAGCTTTAGAAAAGGAATTTCCAGAGCTTATAACTAAAGACTCATTAACACAAAAAGTAGGTGGACATGTTAAAGAAGGTTTTAAAGAAGTAGTTCATAAAGTACCACTTCAAAGTCTTCAAGATGTATTTTCTTTTGAAGAACTAAGAGAGTTTGATGATAGAATAAAAAAGCAAGCAATAGAAGAAAATGAAGAATTACGTTATGTTGTAGAAACAAAAATTGATGGTTTATCAACAGCTTTAGAATATGTTGATGGTGTGTTTGTAAGAGGTGCAACAAGAGGAAATGGTTTAATTGGAGAAGATGTTACAGATAACTTAAGAACTATAAAAAGTATTCCAAAAGTATTAAACGAAAAAGTAACAATAACTGTACGTGGAGAAGTCTTTATTGGAACAAAGGAATTTGAAAAATTAAATGAAGAACAAGAAGTATTAGGCAAAAAATTATTTGCAAATGCAAGAAATGCAGCTGCAGGTTCTTTAAGACAACTAAATTCAAAAGTAACAGAAAAAAGACCATTAGATATATTTATATTTAATGTACAAAAATGGGATGATGGCAAATTTAATTCGCATTATGATGAACTAAATTATTTAGAAAAATTAGGATTTAATGTAAATCCTGTAAGAATATTATGCAAAAATCAACAAGAAGTAGAAGAAGCAATTAATAAAATAGGAGAAGATAGGGAAAATTTATCGTTTGGTATAGATGGTGCAGTTGTAAAAGTAGATTCACTTTCATTTAGAGAAAAATTAGGAACAACATATAAAACACCAAAGTGGGCAATAGCTTACAAATATCCACCAGAAGCAAAAGAAACCATATTAAAAGATATAGTTTGCCAAGTAGGTAGAACAGGTGTAATAACACCAATGGCAATATTAGAACCAGTAAAAGTTGCAGGTTCAACAATATCTAAAACAACACTTCATAACGAAGACTTTATAAAAGAAAAAGACTTAAAAATCGGAGACACAGTTGTTATTCAAAAACAAGGTGATGTTATACCAGAAGTAATAAAAGTTGTAAAAGAAAAAAGAACAGGAAAAGAAAAAGACTTTGAAATGCCTAAAGTTTGCCCAGTATGTGGAGCACAAGCGGTAAGAGAAGAGGGCGAAGCTGCAACAAGGTGCATAGGAATAGAATGTCCAGCACAACTTTTAAGAAGTATAGTTCATTTTGTTTCTAAAGAAGCAATGGATATAGATGGTCTAGGATATAAAATAGTAGAACAATTAATAGAAAAAGGTTTAATAAAAAATATAGCAGATATTTATACTTTAAGTTTAGAAGATGTAGCATCATTAAAGAAAAATGGAAAGAAATTTGCCGGAAATTTGATAGATTCAATAGAAAAGAGTAAAAAACAAGATTTATTCCATGTAATAAATGCACTAGGAATAAAACAAGTAGGAATTAAAGCAGCAAAAGTTTTAGCAAAAAAATATAAGACTATGGAAGAACTTTCAAATGCAAGCTTTGAAAGTTTAGCTTTAACAGACGATGTAGGAGAAATTACAGCAAATAACATTATAGAATTTTTTGCACAAGAGCAAACTAAAGACATTATAGAAAGACTTAAAAATTTAGGTGTAAATATGGAAAGTTTGCAAGAAGAAAATATAGATAATCGTTTTGAAGGAAAAGTCTTTGTATTAACAGGAGCATTAGAAAAATATTCTAGGAAAGAAGCGGAAGATTTAATAGAAAAATATGGTGGAAAAACATCATCTTCTGTATCTAAAAAAACATCATATGTACTAGCTGGTGAAGATGCAGGTTCAAAACTTACAAAAGCACAAGAACTAGGAATAACAATTATAACAGAGGAAGAGTTTGAAAATATGTGTAAATAATAAGGAGAGAAAATGAAAAATATAGTAATAGAACAAATAAATGAATATATAGAAAGTAAACAATTGCCAGAAGAATTAAAAAATGTAATACAAGAATTGTTTGTAGACTATCAATATGCAACAAAAAAATACTTAGGAAATGTAGAATTAGCAATAGGAAATAATGGAAGATTAATAGAAGAATTAAATAATATTGCAAGTAGTGCAAAAAGAGAATCTGAGAATGGAAAAGATAAATCAATAGAATTATCAAATGAAGTATTTAGAGAAAAAGTAGATAAATTAAAGGAAAAAATACCAGAGCTATTAAATGTAGAAGAAAAAGAAGATATTGTGTTAAATCCAATATTAGATACAAATGAAAATACACAGGCGAGAAATTCTATGAAGATGGATCAAGAAAATAGGGAATATTCAGCACAAATAAAAGAAAATATTATATCTCAAATAGAAAGTGCTAAAGGAAAACTTATTGAACAAGTGAATGAAAACGTAGGAAGAAGCGAATATTTAATTTATTCACAAAAAGTGTTTATTAATGAAGTAGGATTAATATTGAATAAGGCTAAAGTTCAATTACCTACTGTGACAAAAGGAGAATTGGATGGATTAGATAATCAAATTAGTGAAAAAATATCACAAGTAAAGAATGAAGAATTGCAAAGTGGAGAGAAAGTGGAAAGTTCAGAACAAAGAAAAAACTTTGTTTCAGAATTAAAATTTGAAGTAAATGAAAAAGAAGCGGTGGATAAAGTAATAGAAAATCAACAAAATAAAGAAGATTTATCTAAAAAATTACCAGATAATGTTATAGAATAGTAAAAGGAGAATATAAATGGATGGAAAAACAAAATATACATTTGAGAGATTTGAACAAGAATTAGATGAAGGATATGAATTATATTATACTTACGTAAGAAATAGATATTTACTATTTAAGACATCTGAAAATTGTTATACGCAAAAACTTTTATCTATTCATGAAAAAAATCCTCATCCAGTAATGGAAATGTTGACTAAAAAGAGAATAAGAGAAATGTTTCCTTTTATGGAAAAAATAGAATATAAAGTAAGAGATTAAATTAAAAAACATTATTGTAAACTATTAGGGACGGGTCAATTTAGTTTAGCTTTTTGCTAAACTAAATCGACCCGTCCCTAATAGTTTAATTGTTCCGTCCTTAAAATTTAAATAATTTTGGAAGTAGGATTGACATTCATAGTTTTATTATTAGTATAAATTACCATACCAGGCTTACTTCCATTAGGTTTTTTTACGTATCTTACAAAGCAATAATCAACAGGAACATTTGAAGAAAGTTTTGCTTTACTATGAAATGCAGCTATTTGACAACAAGCTACAAGAGTATGTTCTTTTACAGTTTTGCCATTGCATTTTAACAAGCAGTGGCTTCCACGAATATCTTTAGTATGAAACCAATAATCTTCATTCTTACCAAGTTTAGTGGTTATATAATCATTTTGTTTATTATTTTTTCCAACATATAGAGTAAAACCGTCTACAGTATAGATAATTGGCTCATATTCGTCATGAATTTTTTTCTTATTAACTTTATTTTTCTTGACATTAGATTTTTCTTTTACTTTAAAAATACCATTTTCAGAAATCTCTAAATATATTTCATCCAAATCGGAAATTGAAATAGCATTTTCTAACTCGTAAACTATACTTTCTAAATAATCTATTTCTTTTATAGTATCTTGTTTTTGAATACTTACAATTTCTAAAGTATTTTTCAATTTGTGATATTTTTTAAAGAATTTTTTAGCATTATAAGAAATTGAAATTGTTTTATCTAAAGGAATTGTAATTTCATTATTATTATCATAATAATTTTCTAAAACAATACTTTCAGCGTTTTGATTAGAATCTAATTTATATAAATTAGAAGTTATAAGTTCGCCATAAATTCTATATTTATCCATGTTATCACATTCTTTTAATTTTGCATTTATATTATCAAGTTTTTTTGATATTTTCTTTAATGCAGTTAATACCAATTTTAAAAGATTATTTTTATAAGTATTTATATTGTCTTTTTCTTCTTTTTTATTATAAAAATCATCCAAGAAAAAATTAACTTGTAAAGACTCAGTATTAGAAGAAGATATTACATAATCATTGGTATTGTAATTTACTAATTTGACATTGTTAGTTTCAATATTAAGTAAAATAGTTTTAATTGCATCGTATAAAGTAGAAAGGTCATCTTGAGAAAAATTATTATTATTAATATTCAAATTTTCTAAAATAGAAGAGATGAAACTATTACTGAAGCCAGTATAATTATTAGTAATTGATTTACTTATAGTATCTTTGATAGTGCTCATAAAGTTTTCTTTAGAAATATTGTAAAAGTCTATTTTAGTATTATTGCTTGGTAATATATATTCTCGTGTAGGTAAAATATCACGAAGTGAACCAGAAGAAATATCTAAATGTCTGATACTATCTATAATCTTGTTATTTTCATTTAACAAAATTATATTACTATGTTTTCCCATAAGTTCAATAACTAATTTTTTTCTTAACTTATCATTTAGTTCGTTATAACCTTCTAATTCAATTGTGACAATTCTTTCTAAATTTAACGTAGAAATATTTACAATTCTAAAACCTACTAAATGTTTTCTAAGGAGCATACAGAAATTAGGAGCATTTAATGGATTTGGTTTGCTAGATGTAGTTAAATGCATACGATAACTGTTTGATGAAATATTACAAAGTAAACAATAATTTTTTCCACTAGAATAAATACCTAACAAAATTTCATTTGAATTAGGCATATATACTTTGTTTATTTTTCCATTTATTAAACATGTATTTAATTCTGATACTACAGATTTTAGAACTATTCCATCAAAAGCCATATAGATAACTCCTTTTTATCATATTTTATTTATAGTATATTATATATTATTTTTATACCTTGGTGTCGCGACCTACCATTTTTTTACTAGTATGTGGGTCGCTCCAATCGCACTCGCAAATTGCTCGTTTGATCGACTTACGCAGTATTGCAAATAATATATAATATACTACTTTAGTTAAAAAAACTCTATAATTTCTACAATTATAATATAATAATGAAAAAATAGCAATAAAAAGTCAAATTTCTATTGACATTCTAAGAAATACAGGCTTATAATACAACTATAAATAAAAGAGATTCATCAGGAAGGAAAAAACTATATGAAAGAAAGCAATGCATATTTTTATACAGCTAATAATTATAATGAAATGAGTGACGAAGATTTAATTAATATAATTAAATCTGGGGACAAGCTTGCTCTTGAATTTCTAATTGATAAATATAAAGATTTAGTAAATATGAAAGTTAGTAAATTCTTTATGATAGGTGCAGAAAAAGAAGATATAGTTCAAGAAGGGCTGATAGGATTATTTAAAGCTGTAAAAAGTTATAATCCAGATAAACAAAATTCATTTAAAACATTTGCTAATTTATGTATAGAAAGACAATTAATTACAGCGATAAAGTCATCTAATAGACAAAAGCATATGCCACTTAATTCATATTTATCTTTAAATGGAGTAGCATATGAAGATGATGAAGATTCAAATTTAATGGACATATTTAATGCACACCAAATAGAAGATCCATTAGATACAATAACTAAAAAAGAATATTATAAAACAGTAGAAAGTGCAATAGATAAATCTTTAAGTACTTTTGAAAAACAAGTTTTAGATAGATATATGCAAGGAGAAAGCTATGTTCAAATTGCAGAAAAATTAGATACACCAGTAAAATCTATAGATAATGCAATTCAAAGAATAAGAAAAAAAGCAATAAAAAGTATAAATGAATAATAAAAAAATTAAGTGCCATTTTATTGGTACTTAATATATTGCTTATGCTACTATAGCTCAGTAGGTAGAGCGCTACCTTGGTAAGGTAGAGGTCACCAGTTCGATTCTGGTTAGTAGCTCCATAATGCGTTTTCGTCGAACCACTTAAAAGTATTGCAACAAGGGAGTTTAAAGAAAACAAAAAAGTGAATATCATTTCACAATATATAAGTCGATTTAGTCGGCTTATTTTTTGCTTTTTGGAAATAAAAGTAAATAATAACCTCAAAATATTGAAAAAAGGAGGTTTTTGTGATATGATATCTACAGTTAAAAGAGAAATAGCAATAGAAAAAGAATTACGTTCTAAGATTGAATGGGCTTGCACTTTTAGTAATTGTGAACCAAAGATAAAGAATGGTAATTTGAGAATGGTTGAAAAAACTAATATTGCTTATGTAGAACCACATAGAGTAGTGATTAAAGAAAAGCTATATCTATTCTTTAATCAGCACGAGTATTTCTATATAGGTAATTTAGCAAATAAAATACCACTCTCGAAATTAAGAGATTTTATCAGTGGCAACTAATACTAAAGGTTTTCTTTTTATCAGCAAGTAATACAAGTAAATAATAAGATAAATTTTAAGTGTTAGTTAGCAAAGGCTTTCTGGCACTTTTTTGTATTTTTAGGAGGTTCAAATGGAGAATTTAAGTACACCATTTTCAGAAGAAAAGAAAATTGCAGGTATTTATATTAGAGTAAGTACCGAAGATCAAGCAAGGGAAGGTTTTAGTTTAGGAGAACAAGAATAAAAATTAAGACAATTATGCAAATACAAAGGATTTGAGATATTTAAAGTTTATAAAGACGCAGGAATTTCTGCTAAAGATATGAAGAACAGACCAGCATTCCAAACAATGTTAGAAGATATGAAAAACGGGTTAATTAACTATATTGTAGCTTATAAATTAGATAGAGTTACAAGGTCTGTTCGTGATTTAGAGATTTTAATTAGTACTCTTGAAAAATATCATTGCTATTTAATATGTGATAGAGATGATGTAAATACCTCAACTGCAAATGGTCGTTTCTTTGTTAGAATGCTAACAGTTATATCACAATTAGAAATTGAAATTGTCTCAGAAAGAACAAAATTCGGTTTAAATGGTGCAATTAAAGCAGGTCATATTCCTGGAAAATGTTCTCTAGGTTATTATAGAGATAAAGATAAAACATTGAAAATTGATAATACAACCAAAGATATTGTTGTTAGAATATTTGAAATGTATTTAGAAGGTAAAAGTTATCAGACTATTGCTAATATTCTAAATCAAGAAAAAGTTTTATACCCACAAGTTAAAAGATGGATTGACTCTTCTGTTAATAGGATTATAAATAATAAAATATATATGGGCGATTATGAAAGATACAAATATGATAATGATAGAGAAACAGAACTATTTATGGATGTTGTACCTCCTATTATAACAAGAGCTATGTGGGAAGAAGTTCAAAATCAAAAAGAAACTAATCAAAGAGCATATTGTAGAAATAGAGTTTATATATTTTTCCAAAAGCTTGTATGCCCTACTTGTGGTCAAATAATGACTTGTAAAGGAACTGGTGGAAAGAAAGCTAAATATATGTATTATTTCTGCGATACTTGTAAGTTGTATTATAACGAAGATGAAATAGAAAATTGTTTAATATATTATATTTTAGACTTAGTAGAATATGATTTTCATGTTAAAAAATACTTTTACCCTATACTTGCTGAAAAAAAAGATGATGAAAGTAAGAAAATTGACGAAGAAATAAAAAAATTACAACAACAGAAAGACAGACTAAAAAAGGCTTATATGAATGGTATTCTTGAAATGGAAGATTTCTCAGAAGATTACAAATTGATTGAAGAAAAACTATCAATATTAGAAAATAAAAGAATTGATGCATTAGACTTTGATAAGGAAAATTATAACCCTCAACACTTAATGGCAGAAAGAGATATTGAAAGAGAAAAACTAACAGAACACGAAATGTATAAATATGTTCTATTAAAACTTTGGACTATGAAAAGTAAAGATGAAAAACAAAGCTTTATCTCAAAATTTATTGATACTGCTACATTAAAGAAAAAGAAAGACGGAAGTTTTGAAATAGAAAAAGTAAACTTTAGAAGTAGCTTTATTGAACAGATAGACAAGCTATATGATAAAGGAATTGTGGATGTTCCTACTATGATAGAATGAGATGGAAAACTTGAAGATGCTAAAGTTAGTGTAAATATGAATAAAGAACAATTAGAGGATTATATAGGAACATTGAAAAAAGAATTAGATATTAACTATATGGATTTGGGAGAATATTACTTCCATGATGATAAGATTGACGAAAATTATGATACTAAAACAGAAGTTGCAAAGATTAGAAAAAGTGCTATTGAGTTTAAAATAAAAAAGAATGAAAAGCCTATTAGAATGATTGCAATGAAACAATATAAGAATTTTTTAGCTAAACCTGAAGGTAAAATAAATCTTGGATTAGTAACTCGAATTGTACCAAAAAAGAGACAAAAAAAGTAATATAAATTTTTTTAAAAAGTAATTTTAAAATAACAATTTAGAGTACTAAAAATAGATTTTTAGGAACAAAATATGTATTTAATAAAGTTTATAAAATGGAACAAAAAATAAAAAGCTTGTCCTAGCAAGCACTGAATTCGTTCACACGAAATTCTGACAATAGGATAAAATCCCAAACCCTAAAAAATAAAGGAGGAAATTTTTGAATGGAAAACAATAAAGTTGAATTTTTAATAAATATGATAAATGATATGGATATAAAAGATAAATTAAGACTAGCAATATGTATGAGCCAAAGCAAATTGTCAGGACTTATATATAACACAAAAGAAAACTATGAAAAATTTAATACTATGCTAAAAGATATTGATGAAGAATATAGAACAACACTTATAAACTTTGCAAAATATAAACTTGTAATGTTTGCAATGGCTAAACTTATGGAAATGGAAACAACAGAACAAAATAAAGTTGCTTTATATTTGTTTAATAATATAAAAATTTAAATAAAAAAGATAAAATTAATTGACTTACACAAACAATTGTTTTATAATACTACCTAGATAATAAAAAATAAAATATTAAGAAACGGAGATGATATTAGTGAAAGAAATAGATGAAAACAATAAATCTTTTGAAAATATTAAGCATATTGATGAAAATGGTGTTGAATTTTGGTATGCTAGAGAACTTATGCCTATTTTACAATATTCTAATTGGCAAAATTTCGAAAAAATAATTCAAAAGGCAAAGATTTCTTGTGAAAATAGTGGTATTGCAGTAATAGACCATTTTACTGATGCCAATAAAATGGTTCAAATTGGTTCAGGAGCTTATAGAGAGCAAATTGATTATAAATTAACTCGTTATGCTTGTTATTTAATAGCTCAAAATGGAGATAGTAGAAAAAAAGTAATTGCTCTTGCTCAAACATATTTTGCAATTCAAACTAGAAAACAAGAAATTACTGAAAAAGAATATAGTTTACTTACTGAAGATGAAAAGAGATTTTATCAAAGAAATTTAACAAGAAAAGGAAATTATTCTCTTAATCAAACTGCTAAAAGAGCTGGAGTCAAAAATTTTGATAAATTTCATAATAGCGGATATAAAGGCTTATACAATGGAGAAACTGCTGATGATATAGCAAAAAGAAAAGGTCTAAGATACAGAGAAGATATTTTAGATAATATGGGAAGTGATGAACTTATAGCTAATTTATTTAGAATTTCTCAAACAGAACAAAGATTAAAAAGAGATAATGTTGATACTGAAAAAAAAGCTTGTGATACTCATAATAAAATTGGAAAAATAGTTAGAAAAGCAATTAAAGAGGCTGGACGGAACTATGCCAGAAGAATTACCTACTCCAAAGAAAAGTTTAAAACAATTAGAAAAAGAAAATAACAAAAAATTAAAAAATATAATAAATGAATAACTTTTGGGTAGTAGTTAAATTCTACTAAAACTATTGAAAATATTATGTAATCATGATAAAATATTATCATTCTAGTGGATTTTAGATTTAATTTAATACTCCTGTTTTTCATCACAGGTTAATTATATAAAGCAACTATTGTAAAAAAAATATTTTAAGGAGGTCAATTATATGCACAGAGAAGAAATAAAGCAAAGAGAGGATACTTTTTTTATTAACTATACATTAGTTGGACAAGTTGAGAAAAAGGACTCGGTTTCAGCAATAGCTAATAATTTAGTAAAACGAATTGTAGACGAAAAACATCTTGATGAATATTTAATTAGAGAATTGAGTACTCATTATATAAGGAAAAAACAAATGGTTTCAGTTGAAATTGATTATTACAAGTTTAATCCTGAAGAATTGAAGGCTAAGCCTGTTGAAGAACAGATACACACTGTGTTAATTCAGATGGGCTATTCTGAAAGTGCTATTCGCCGTATCGAGTACAGAAAGTTCTGGAGTAATTTGGATGCAAAAGTTTGGGTTGCTGAAGTGTATGATGAGAACTATAATGAAGCACTTAACGAACCAGATAGCTATGGAACTAGAGAAGTATCTGGTTCATTAATGGAAACTGCTGAGAAAGTTCTTGATTTTACATTATATTTTGACTTTTATTAATGTTACTTTAAGAATCGAGGAATTCAAATTATGATTTCCTCGATTCTTGATATTTGTATTAAAAGTATTGATAATTTATAGAACTTATGATAAATTATAAACAAATAAATCGAATTATATAAAAAGAGCATTACAATTCAGATACATTTTTTTCGCATACCTGCTCCGTAATCGCTCCATAGAAGTATTACAAAAGACAAATATGGATAAAAAATTATATTAAGAAAACAAAAGAAAGGAAGAATAAAAATGAAAAATTTTAATAATGAAATAAAATCTGTTAAAGGAATTAGTATTATTGCTTTAGTAATAACAATAGTAGTATTAATAATACTTGCAGGAGTTGCAATAAATATGACAATAAGACAAAATGGAGTACTAACAAAAGCAAAACTTTCGCAACAAAAATATCAAAACTCACAAAAGGAAGAAGAAAGTATATTAGAAAATATGACTGATGAAATTAATAAAGGAACATCAAATAGCAATATAAGTGAAGAAAGAATAAGACAAATGATAAGAGAAGAAATTAATAATAGGAGCATATCTGTTTACCCAACAGGTACTCCGGTTGTATTAGATAGTACTTCAGGAGAACTTAGTAAAGAAAAAAATATAACTGCGCCAGGAGATGGTTGGATTGTAATAGGTATAATACCAAATGGAGCTAATGGTGTTCATTATACATTAAAAGTAGGTAATCTTTATGATAGCAAAACAGATGGAAATGTATGGCTTCACATAAAAGGTTCGTTGCCATGTAAAAAAGGAGAAACTATACAATATAGATGGTGGGGAAGTAGCTGTAAGGAAGGTTATATAACTTTTATACCACAACAATAAAATTTATAAAAATAAAAGCAATTACAAAAATAAAGAAAGAAGGAAATATAAATGAAAATAGGAATAGTGGGACTTCCAAATGTAGGAAAATCAACATTATTTAATAGTATAACAAATGCAGGAGCAGAATGTGCAAACTATCCATTTTGTACAATAGAACCAAACGTAGGAGTAGTACCTGTACCAGATGAAAGATTAGATAAATTAACCCAAATGTATAAACCAGAAAAAACAACACATGCAATAATAGAATTTGTTGATATTGCTGGTTTAGTAAAAGGAGCAAGTAAGGGAGAAGGGTTAGGTAATAAATTCTTATCACATATTAGAGAAGTAGATGCAATAGCACATGTTGTAAGATGTTTTGAAGACTCAAACATTGTCCATGTAGATGGAAGTATAGCTCCACTAAGAGATATAGAAACAATAAATTTAGAATTAATTTTTTCAGATATGGAAATGGTAGATAAAAGATTAGATAGTGCTAAAAAACGTTTAAAAGCAGATAAAAAAGCGGCAAGCGAAATAGAAGTATTAGAAAAAATAAAAGCAGCGTTAGAACAAGGAAAATGTGCAAGAACAGTAGAACTTACAGACGAAGAAAAAGAACAAATAAAAGATTTATATTTACTTACTTCAAAACCAGTTTTATATATAGCAAACGTTTCAGAAGAACAAATTGAAAATGCAGAAAATGATGAAATGGTAAAACAAGTAAAAGAATTTGCTAAAACAGAGAATGCAAAAGTAATTCCGCTTTGTGTAAAAATAGAAGAAGAATTATCTAGTCTAGAAGGCAAAGACAAAAAAGAAATGTTAGAAGCATTAGGTCTTAGCGAATCTGGATTAGATAAAGTTGTTAAAACAAGTTATGATTTATTAGGTTTAATGAGCTTCTTAACAGCAGGAGAACCAGAAGTAAGAGCTTGGACAATAAAGAAAGGAACAAAAGCACCACAAGCAGCAGGAAAAATACATTCAGATATTGAAAGAGGTTTCATTAGAGCAGAAGTAGTTTCTTATGATGATTTAATAAGAGAAGGTTCTATGCTTGCATGTAAAGAAAAAGGATTAGTTCGTTCAGAAGGAAAAGAATATGTAATGCAAGATGGAGATATAGTATTGTTTAGATTCAATGTATAAAAATATAAATAAAAGAGCTTGAGTTTTAAGCTCTTTTATTTTATACTTACAATAGGAAATAAAATATATGAGAAAGGGTTAATTATGGAAAAAATAAAAAAGAATGAAGAATGTATTGTAGATATTATAGATTACGGAATGAATGGAGAAGGCATTGCTAAAATAAATGACTTTACCATATTTGTTCCATATGCCATGAAGGGCGAAAAAGTAAAAATAATCATAGTGAAAGTACTTTCTTCTTATGGGTATGGAAAAGTAGTAGAAATACTAGAAAAATCTTCTTTTAGAGTGGAAGAAGATTGCAGTACATATAAAAGATGTGGAGGTTGTGATTTAAGACATATTGATTATGAAGAAACATTAAATATAAAACAGCAAATGGTACAAAATTTAGTAAACAAAACACTAACTAAAAAAATAAAAGTAAATAAAACAATAGGAATGGGCAACCCATATAATTATAGAAATAAAGCTCAGTTTCCAGTAGGATTAAATAAACAAGGTGAAGTACAAGTAGGAGTTTTTGCACAAAGAACACATGAAATTATAGGAATAAATGAATGTTTTATTCAAAATATTGAAGCACAAAAAATAGCATTTTCTATTCAAAAATTTATAATAGAAAAAAATATACCTGTATATAATGAAGAAACATTAGAAGGTTTAATTCGTCATATTGTAATAAAAATAGGACTTCGTACACACGAAATAATGTGTATATTAGTTATAAATGGTAAAAAGATGCCATATGAAACAGAACTTGTTGAAATGCTTGTAAGACAATACAACGTAAAGACAATTATAAAAAATATAAATATGAAGAATACAAATGTAATACTAGGATATGAAAATATAATTCTTCATGGAGATGGATATATTTATGATATATTGGGAGATTATACATTTAAAATTTCGCCAATGTCATTCTACCAAGTAAACCCTGTACAGGCGGAAGTCTTATATAATACAGCAATAGAAATGGCAGAATTAAGCAAAGATGATATATTATTTGATTTATATTGTGGAATTGGAACAATAGGAATTTTTGCTTCAAGCTATGTAAAAAAAGTTTATGGAATAGAAATTGTAGAACAAGCAATTGAAGACGCAAAAGAGAATGCTAAAATTAATAATGTTGAAAATATAGAATTTTTTGCAGGAGATGTAGAAAAAATATTTTCTAATTTAATGGAAAAGAAACAAGTGTATCCTGATGTAATAATAGTTGATCCTCCACGTAAAGGATTGGATAACAATACAATTAATAATATTTTGGCAGTTAAGCCTAAAAAGGTGGTTTATATTAGTTGTAATCCTGCAACTATGGTAAGAGATATGAAGTTGCTTAGTGAAAATTATGAAATAAGTAATATACAACCAGTAGATATGTTTCCGTATACGAGTCATGTGGAGTGCGTATCAGTGCTACAACTAAAACAAGACATATAACACTTGATATTGATATAACAAACAAAAATTATAAACCATTTGGTTATGAAAAAACTCTAGGATTCATTCTCCTAGAGTTTTGATAATATATTATTTTTTCATTTTTCTATAAGAAATAACTGCCATAACAACTGCAATTGATAATGCAATTAAAATTATAAAATTACTTTCACCTGTTTGAGGTATTTTTGTGTTAGATGTTGTTGTATCTTTTATAGTAGTATCGTCTTTTTTGCCATCATCTTTTCCATTATTGTTTGAATTATTATTATCTTTGTTAGAATCATCATTTCCATTGTTATTTGAATTGTTATTGTCTTTATTAGAATCGTCTTTTCCGTTATTATTATCATTGTTGTTATTATCGTTATTATCATTGTTATTGTCATCTTTGTTATCATCTTTTTTGTTGTCATCATCAGATTTATTATCTTCTTGTTTTGTTCCTGTTAATTCATAAACTTCAGCTTCATAAATTGTATTTCCATTTGAAACTACTTTTGTCCAAGCTGTGAAATATTTTGTTCCAGAAAAAGTAGATAAATCTATTTTTATTTGATTATTTGTACTATTTTGCCATTGAGAAGTATAGTCTGGTAATAAACCTATAATAATAGATTCAACTTCATCAATATGTTCTGTTGTATAGTTATCTACAGTTTCATTATATTTTTCTTGATAATATTTATATGCAGATACATAAACATCATAGTTTTCTTCTGTTTGATCTGCTTCATATATATTGAAATATTGAGCTACAAGTAGTTCTTCTTTTAATTTAATAATCTTTTTATATGTATTTGAATCCATTTCTACAAATTGAAAACTTACGTCGGCATTTTGAATATTTCTAGATAAAGTTATTGTTCCAGCTCCATTTGTAAGTTTTGAAGGTAGGGTAATATCATCATCTACATCTACAACTCCTGAATATGCATTTACTTTTGAAACTCCTAAAATAAGAATTAACATTAAAACGATTGTACTTACAATTTTAAATTTTTTCATTTTATTCCTCCTAAAATTTATTATATATTATTTACACTACAACTATTATTCTAACACTTTATGTTAAGAAAGTAAATACTTTTTTGAAAAATTATGTAAAGTTTTGAAAAAAATAGAATTTTACCAAATACATACTATCCATATATAATATCTTTTTTGTATTGAAAAAAAGAAAAGATAAGAAAATATTAATTTTCCTATCTTTCCTTTTTAATTTAGCAAACAGGGTTATTTCTTTTTAACATTGATACGTCTAGGTTTCTTTGTAACAACATGTGTTACAAAACCATTTTTATCCTGGCAGAAACTAACTGCTTTACCATATTTCTTGAAATCATATAAAGCTTTCTTGTTAAGAGTGTTGTAATTATAGCTGTAAGCTTTACCAGATTTTGTTATTACAACTAAATTCTTAGAAGATTTTACAAAACCTGCCTGAGCAACATTTCTTAATTTCCAACCGTGGAAATTTAAAACACCATTCTTTAAAGTGTAAGAAGCTAAGAAAGTTTTTCCAGAATACATTTTGTATTTATATTTGCCTTTAGGAATTACTCTTGTAGCTTTCTTATTACTTTTTGAAGTGGTAGAGGAAGTATTATTTGTATTTGTGTTAGTTGTAGTGGATGAGTTATTAACACTTCCGTTGTTTGTAGAACTATTATTACTGTTGGAACTATTACTGCCTGTATTGCTTGAACCATTGATGTTACTGTTACCAGTATTAGTGCTACCATTGCTTCCATTTCCAGTATTTCCAGAGTTAGTATTACCTGAACTGCTGTTGCTTCCTGTATTAGTATTACCTGAGTTATTGTTGTTACCTGTGTTGGTATTGCCAGAGTTGCCATTGTTACCGGAATTATTGCCAGAGTTGTTATTACCAGAATTACCACTATTGTTGTCAGAATTATTATTGCCTGAACTACTGTTGTTTCCAGAATTATTTCCAGAACTGCTAGTTATTTGGTTTTTCTGTTCTTCATAAGTCAAAATCTTTGTTGTTCCAGTAGAAGTCTTAATTCCAGAAATAAACTTGTTAGAGTCAACTACAAATGATAGACCATTGCTGATATATTTCATTAATTTGACTTCTCCAGAATTGCCCTGAAGTTCATAAGACCACCAATAAACAGCACCGTTCTTAAAAAGAATCCATGCAGTTCCATTGCTATCTAAAGCAACGTCTGCAGCAACTAATGGTTTAGTTAGAGTAAATGTTTTGCCATTTACATCTAATGTGGTTTCGCCATTTACACAGCTAATGCTCCGGGTTGAACCAGAAATTGAGTAACTGTAAGTAGCAGCTTTTACTGCTACAGGTAGTATAAATGTTACTACCATTGCCATTAAGATGGTTAAGATTGCTTTGTTTGTTTTCTTCATGATTGTTTTTCCTCCTGTTTTTACAAATGATGTTTGCTAAATTCATGCATGCCTAATTGGCATTGCATAGGGTGTAAAAAAATATTTACATAATTATTATACCATAATATAAAAATAAAATCAAATAATTAACAAAAAATTCCTTTAATTACTCTATTAAAAAAATAATTAAAGGAATAAAATATTAAAAATTATAAATTTGTAATTGCATTTCTAGCAAGTTCATCACAACGATTGTTAAATTCATTATCAGCATGACCTTTTACTTTTATGAATTCTATATCATGTGTTTTAGTAAAATTATATAAAGTTTCCCATAATTCTTTATTTTTTACGGGACTTCCATCAGCAGTTTTCCAACCTTTTTTTATCCAATTATAAATCCAACCTTGCAAAAAACCATTTACAACATAAGCACTGTCACTGTAAAGCTTTATTTTACAAGGAAACTTTACTAGTTTTAATGCTTCAACAACAGCTGTAAGTTCCATAATATTGTTAGTAGTATCTTTTTTTCCACCAGAGATTTCTTTTTTATGATTTTGATACATTAAAATTGCACCCCAACCACCAGGTCCAGGGTTACCGAGAGCAAGCACCATCTGTATAAATTGTAATTTCTTCCATAATATTTTGTCCTTTCGATTGTAAATTAATAAATTTTATGATATTATATCAATGTAATAAAAAATAAACAAGAGATAGCAAGTAAAAAATAAAAGGAGAGAAGAAAAATGGCAACAGTATTAGGAATTATAGCTGAATATAATCCGTTTCATAATGGTCATTTTTATCAAATTGAAGAAGCTAAAAAACAAACAGGAGCAAAATATGTTGTAGCTGTTATGTCAGGTAATTTTACACAAAGAGGAAATACTTCTTTAATAGATAAATGGGCTAAGGCTCAAATGGCACTTGAAAATGGTGTAGATATTGTTTTAGAACTTCCAACTATATATAGCGTGTCTAGTGCAGAAAATTTTGCAGAAGGTGCTATAAAAATACTAGACAGTTTAAAAATAGTAGATACATTATGCTTTGGAACGGAAACAGTGGATTTTGCAGCTTTAAATAATATTGCAAATGTACTACATAATGAGCCGAAAGAATATGTTGCTATCTTAAACCATGAACTAGGAAAAGGAATATCATATCCAAAAGCAAGAGAAAATGCGCTAATGATGTATTTAAATGATATAAAAAGGTATGCAAGTATATTGTCAGGATCTAATAACATACTTGCAATAGAATATTTAAAAGCGTTAAAAAGATTAAAAAGTGATATGACACCTTTCTCAATACAAAGAAAAAAAGTATATTACAATGATGAAAGAATTATAGATGAATTTGCAAGTAGCACAGCAATAAGAAAACTTATTGCAACAGAACAATACGCAGAAGTAAGAAAAGTAGTTCCTATGAGTTCATACATGTTATTAAAAGAAAAAATTGAAAAAGGAAATTTTGTAATAGACATTATAAAATTTGAAAAAGAAATACTATACAATTTAAGAAAAATGACAGTTAAACAAATAGCAGAATTGCCAGATGTAACAGAAGGTTTAGAATATGCAATAAAAAATGCAGCAAATTCATGTAATAGTTTGTTAGAACTAGTTAATATAATAAAATCTAAAAGATATACACAAACTAGAATTCAAAGAATATTAGTTTATGCTTTATTAGGAATTACTAAAAAAGATATGGCAAATGCAAGAAAAGTAATTCCATATGCTAGGGTACTCGGTTTTAATAAGAATGGTAGAGAAATGCTTTCAGATATATGCAGTATAAATCCAAGAATTAATATGATAACATCTGTAAAAAAATATGAAGACCAAAACATAAATAAAGTATTAAGAGAAATGCTAGAAAAAGATATATTTGCTACTAATGTATATACATTAGGTTATGAAGATGACTCTTGGGCAAACTTAGATTATACAAATAAATTAGTAATTGTTTAAAATATAAAAAATCCAAAATTATTATGCTAAAAAAGTTTAATAATTTTGGATTTTTTTTTGATGTTTTTTACAGTTCTATTACACTTACATTACATTTGTGTAACAGTGTTGAAATTTACCATTTTTTAAAATATAATATGCCTATAGATAATAATACCTTAAAAGGGTATAGGAGGGGTATTATGGAAGAGACATTTGCAGAGTATATTTTGAACGAAAAAAACTGGGTAAGAAAGTTAGAAATAATGTTTTATTTACAAAAAAAGACAAGAATCTTTTTTGATAAAACAGTTGTATTTAAGTCAGAACTTGCTAAATTATTTATTGAAACTATGAAATTGGATGTAGATGAAAATTTAGTTATTACTGCTTGTTTGTTATGCAACTGTAAAAAAACGGATGATTTTAGTGACTTAGAAAAAGTAAAATCATATGCAAAAGAAGGTGCAGAATATTTAAAAACTTTAGGATTTTCAAAATACTTTTGTAAAATATGCGAAGAAGTGAATAGATATTCTGAAAGTTATCCAAGAGAAAGAGAAAGTGATATTTTAGAATTGGTAGATCAATTTGGAGGAATGTTGCTAGATAGACCAGAAAGAATAGGCTTTAAACCAGATGAAGCGTTGGTACTGTTGGAATATAGAAACTTAAAAGGAAAAGAAAATGTATACTTAGAACAATTTAAAGAATTTGTAAATAAAATGCAGGAGGTATATATATGAGTGTAGAAAAGAGTTCATTGGAATATATGACGGAAAAAACAAACAAAGCAGTAGATACTAGACAGGCCATTATATATATGGTAGAAACAGATGAAAAAATACAAAAGAAATTAAAAGAATTAGAAAAAAATACTTGGAAAGAAAGTTTAAAACAAACACCAGAAAAATTTAACTTTAATCCAAATGATATAGAACCAATTATATTAAAAAACAAAGATAGAGAAAGATAATAGGAGAAAATAAGAGCAATGAATGAAGTTTTTGCAGATTTACATGTACATATAGGAAGATCAGAAACAGGAAAACCAATAAAAATAACAGCAGCAAGGTCACTTAATTTTGCTAACATAGCAAAAGAATGTAAAGAAAGAAAAGGAATACAAATAGTAGGAATTATAGATTGTGCTTCACCATATGTAATTGAAGATATAGAAAATTTTTTGAAAACAGGAGAAGCATACGAAATAGAAGATGGAGGAATTATATACAAAGATGAAGTTTGTATACTTTTAGGTAGTGAAGTAGAAACTTCAGAAATAGGAAGAAATGGAAACAAAGGAGCAGCACATAATGTATGCTTTTTTCCTCATTTAAAAGACATAAAAGGTTTTTCACAAGAGATGAGCCATCATATAAAAAATATAACATTAAGTACACAACGCTCAGATGTATCTGGTTATGAATTAATAGATATAGTTGAAAAGTACAATGGAATATTAATACCTGCACATATATTCACACCACACAAAAGTTATTATGGAAATTGTGTAGATAGATTACAAGATATTTTTAAAGAAAAATATAATAAGATTTTTGCAGTTGAATTAGGTTTAAGCTCAGATACATTTTTGGCAGATACAATATCAGAATTAGAGAATAAGACATTTGTTACAAATTCAGATGCACATTCTCTTCCTAAAATAGCAAGAGAATATAATAAATTACAAGTAGAAAATATATCTTTTAAAGAAGTAGTAATGGCACTTAAAAATGAACAAGGAAGAAAAGTTGTTACAAACTATGGGTTAGATCCAAAATTAGGAAAATATCATAGAACATACTGTGATGATTGTAATTCTACAATAGAAACAAAACATCCAGTTACTGTTTGTCCAAAATGTGGAAGTAGCAAAGTAACTTTTGGTGTTTTTGATAGAATAGAATTAATAAAAGATAAAAAAGAGACAAAGAGTCCAAAAACAAGACCACCATACATATATCAAATTCCTCTAGGATTTATACCAGGAGTTGGACCAAAACAAATAGAAAAATTACTAGATCATTTTGGAACAGAAATGACTGTACTTCATAAACTTTCTAAAGACGATATAGAAAGTGTTGTTGGAGAAAAGATAGCAAATAAAATAGTGGAAGCAAGAGAAGGAAAAGTAAAAATTGAGTCTGGAGGTGGCGGAGTTTACGGCAAAGTGAAGAAAGAATAAAAATAAAATTAAAGGAGATAAAAGTGAAAAAGAAAGATAAAATAGAAAATCAAAGTGCTATAACTTTAATATCTTTGGTTGTTACAATTATAATATTAATTATTTTAGCTGCAGTCTCAATAAATTTAGTATTTGGACAAGAGGGAATAATAACAAGAGCACAACTTGCAAGATTTGCTACAGAAATGCAACAAATAAAAGAAAGGGTAATGCTAAAACAAAATGACAATGCAATGCAAAAAGCAATGGGAAATAATCAACCTTTATTTGAAGAAAAATTAACAAACTTAGAAGGCTTGCCAAATACTTTAAAACAAGAAGTTTTATATATAAGAGCAGGATATCCTTCAAACAAAAAAGTAACAGATTTTAATACAGAAGATTTTGACCAAATAATAGAAAATAACGAATCTTCAAGTGAATCAGAATCAATTTATATAATTGATAAAGAAACTGCAAACGGAAAAGAAAATACATACATATTAGATATGAAAAGTTATGTAGTATTTAAAATAAAACAAACCAAAATAGGTGGACAAGTATATCATAGTTATGATATGGCATCATTAGGAAAATCTGGAGGAAAAGAAGAGCAAGAAGAAAAAATAGATTTAATAGCAAAAGAAGAATCTGAAGTTACAAATGTAGATGGAGTATATTGTTATAGTCCAAATATGAAAGGGTTTAATAAAAATGACACATATATAGAATTATATAATGAAACTACAAATACATTTGATGAGCAAATAAAGCTAAAAGATGCAAATTTAAAAACTATAAATAGTAATAAAAAATGGTATAACTATGGAAATCAAATTTGGGCAAATGTAAAAACAAATTCAAATGGACTAGAAGCATGGTGGGTATGGATACCAAGATATGCATATAAAATGAACGATACATCTACAGAACCACCAATAGATGTAATATATGTAGGAACAGATAATAAACCATTAGATCCAAAATATAATGGAGTATTACCAGAAAATTATATAGTACATTCAGGATTTACAACAGATAAAGAATTGTATGGAATATGGATGAGCAAATATGAACCATCAAATAATTTTGATTATATATCTACAACATCAAAATGTTATGCACCAGATATGTCAGGTTTTGATAAAAACAGTACATATATAGAATTATACGATGCTAGCACAAATTCATTTGGAGAAGAAATAAAATTAGCAGATGCAAATTTATCAACTATAAACAATAATAATACTTGGTATGATTATTCAAGTCAAATTTGGGCAAATATAAAAACAAACTCAAATGGACTAGAAGCATGGTGGGTATGGATACCAAGATATGCTTATAAAATAACAGAAAATGTAACAGAGGCTAATATTATATTTATAGATTTAAATAATAAACCAATAGATAAGGAACAATTTGGAGATAGTTTACCAGAAGGATATGTAGTACATAAAGCATTTACTCCAAGTGGAACAGACGGAAACAAGAACTTAAAGGGAATATGGATGAGTAAATATGAACCATCAAATAACTTTGACTATACATCAACAACAACTTTATGTTATGCACCAGATACAACAGGATTCGATAATGAAAATACATATATAGAATTATATGATGCTAGTACAAATACATTTAGTGAAGAAGTAAAACTAAAAGATGCAAATTTAGATACAATAAATAATAACAAAACATGGTATGATTATCAAAATAAGGTATGGGCTAATGTTAAAACTAATGCTAATGGATTAGAAGCATGGTGGGTATGGATACCAAGGTATGCATATAAAATAACAGAAAACATAACAGAAGCTAATATTATATTTGTAGATTTAGACGACAAGCCAATGGATAAAGCTCAATTTGGAGATAGCTTACCAGCAGGTTATATAGTTCATCCAGCATTTAAACCAAGTGGAACAGATGGAAGCAAAAACTTAAAAGGAATATGGATGAGTAAATATGAACCAAGTTGGGTTGAAAATTAATACATAAAATTTATAATTAGGAGGAAAAATAAAAAATGAGAGGAAAGATTAAAATTATAGGAAGCCTATTACTAATATGTTTGTTTATATTATGTTTTTCTACTATATCTAATGCAGCAATAGAGATAAAACCTATTTATACTAATAAACAAACAAAAATACATGATAATATAACTATAAGTACAGCATATCAATATTGTTACGATATGAGAGGTGCAACTTCTACATTAGGAGTAAATAGTTTAGATCCACACTTAAGTTTAAGTGCAGATTGGGGAGCAACAGCATATTTAGGAACAAGTACATATGGAAGTGTAAGAGATAGAATTGGTGTAAAAGTAACAATTGGAGATGAAATGACTTTTTATTCAACAACTAATAATATAACAGGGGTTATGGATTTAGGAGTGCGTTATTACAATCAAGGAATTAATAATTATGTATCAAGTATTCTTGAAGGATCAAATACTAGTAATATTAATTATGGAGTACTTTATACAAATAAAGACACTAAATATGTTGAAGAAATACCATTAACAACAAGTGAAAATTATTTGGAAAAAACTAAAGGAATGGCGTTAAATGAAGTTAAGGGATGGTATTTAGTTGGAAAAGACTCTGACTTGAATTCTAGTTATCCAATTATGATGAGAATTAGCATATTAGGAGAGGGAAGATATAATGGTACAGCACAGATGAATTATACTTACCGCCCTGTAATATGGAACTAATTAAATAATAATATAACAGGTCTAAGGTTAAAAATCTTAGGCTTTTTTATGTTCTTAGGTTCTAAAAAAACACATTAAGAAATACATATTATGTATAGAAAAATGTGAAGGAGAAAAATATATGAAGAAACCTAAGAAAAAAAATGCTATATTGCAAACAATAATCACACACATACAGAATAATAAAAAGCAATATGCAATAGTTGCAATTATATTTTTAATAGGATTAATTATAGGAGTAAGTCTAATAAATAACGAAAAAATATCTTCTGATGAAACAAGTTCATACATAAATGAATTTATAGGAAACTTAAAAAATAATTATCAAATAGATAAAGCAAACTTATTAAAAAAATCTATTACAAATTATTTAATAATAGCAGTAATTATGTGGTTTATGGGATCAACAGTCATAGGAATACCAGTAGTATATTTAATAGTTGCATTTAAAGGTTTTTCTTTAGGATATACAATATCGTGCATAATGCTAGCATTGGGAACGTTAAAAGGTACGTTATTTACAATATTAAGTTTACTTCTACAAAACATTATTAGTATCCCTTGCATACTTGCATTAGCTGTTAGCGGAATGAAACTTTATAAATCAATAATTAAAGATAAAAGAAAAGAAAATATAAAAATAGAAATATTAAGACACACTGTATTTAGCTTATTTATAACTGGAATACTTGTTATAGCTTCTGTAGTTGAAGTTTATATATCAAGTAGTTTGGTGAGCAGTAGTATAAATCTTTTATAAAAAATGTAGAATTTTGTAAAAAAACTCTTTACAATTTAAAAGTAATTTGATATAACATATACAGTTTACGTAAGTAAAGTAAAAATAATAGATAGGGGAGCTAAAACAATGGAAAAACAAATTAAACTTTTTTTGGAATTTCTTCAAAATGATAAAAAAGCATCAGACAATACTTTACAATCATATAGAAGAGATATTGTGTATTATAACAAATATTTAGAAAGCAATAAAATGAATTATACAAAGGTAAAAGAAGAAGATATAAAAGACTATATGGAACATTTACAAGAAGTAGGTAAAAAACCTTCAACAATATCAAGAAATTTGGCTTCAATTAGAGCTTTTTATCAATTTTTAGTAAGAAATAAAAAAATAAAAGTAGACCCAACAATAGGAATACAATCACCAAAAATAGAGAAAAAAGCACCAAGTGTTTTAACTTCACAAGAAATAGAATTACTTTTAGATCAACCAAAAGATGTAGATTTAAAAGGAACAAGAGACAAAGCAATGTTAGAATTTGCTTATGCAACAGGAATGAGAGTTACAGAAATAATATCATTAAATGTTTCAGACGTAAATTTAGAAGAATCTTATGTTGTATGTCATTCTAGAGAAAAACAAAGAAATATCCCTCTAGGTTCATTATCATTAAAAGCATTAAAAGAGTATATGGAAGAAGCAAGACCAGTTTTAATAAAAAATGAAAATGAAAAAGCTTTATTTGTTAATATTAATGGTCAAAGATTAACAAGACAAGGATTCTGGAAAATAGTAAAATATTATAAAGAACAAGCTCATATAACAAAAGATATTACACCACATGTATTAAGACATTCATTTGCTACACATCTTTTACAAAATGGAGCAGATTTAAAAGCAATACAAACAATGCTTGGACATTCAGACATATCTTCTACACAAGTTTATATGCAATTCCAAGATAATGGTTTAAAAAATATATATAAAAAAGCTCATCCAAGAGCATAAAAAAGTAAAGAAATAAACTTATTTGCAAATAGTTTATTTCTTTTTTTACATTATTTCCAAAAAATCTTGACAGTTAACAATAATAAAGATAAAATATAAAAAGAGACAAAATATATTCTAAAAATAATTAGAGTTATATATATTTATGTACATTGAAAATTAAATAGAAAGAGGTGCAAAATTATGGATATCGTAATTTATATCGCCATTTTTCTAGTCTCAGCAATAGTATTTACTTTTGTGGGATTCTTTATTCGTAAAAAAATAGCTGAATCAAAAATGAGAAGCGCAGAAAATGAAGCAAAAAGAATTATTGAACTAGCAAATAAAGAAGCAGAAAATACAAGAAAAGAAGAAATCTTTAAAGCAAAAGAAGAAATTATGAATGCTAGAAAAGATTTAGACCAAGAGATTAGAGAAAGAAGAGGCGAAGTACAACTACAAGAAAAAAGATTAATTCAAAAAGAAGAAAACTTAGAAAACAGAGTAAATCAATTAGAAAAAAGAGAAAAAGATTTACTAGAAAAAACAGAACAAAACAAAAAGCAAAAAGAAGAATTAGAAAGTCTATACGAAAAGAAAATGGATGAATTACAAAAAATTTCTAAATTATCATCTGAAGAAGCTAAAAAACAACTATTAGCTGAAGTTGAAAAACAAATTACAGCTGAAAAAGCAGCTTTAATTAAAGATATTGAACAAAAAACAAAAGAAACTGCAGATAGAACAGCAAAAAATATTATAGGATATGCTATTCAAAAATGTGCAGCAGATCACTCACAAGAAACAACAGTATCTATCGTTTCTCTTCCAAATGATGATATGAAAGGAAGAATAATTGGTAGAGAAGGAAGAAACATAAAAACTTTAGAAACATTAACTGGAATTGACTTAATAATAGACGATACACCTGAAGCAGTAGTTATTTCAGGATTTGATCCTTTAAGAAGAGAAGTTGCAAAAATTGCACTAGAAAAACTAATTGATGATGGAAGAATCCATCCTGCAAAAATAGAAGAAATGGTAGAAAAAGCTAAAGAAGAATTAGAACAAACTATCAAAGAAGAAGGCGAAAGAGCAGCAATGGAAGCAGGCGTAATTGGACTTCATCCAGACATTATAAAGCTTTTAGGAAAATTAAAATATAGAACAAGTTATGGACAAAATGTTTTAAACCACTCTGTAGAAGTATCTAATTTAGCAAGAATTATGGCTGAAGAATTAGGATTAGATCCTAAAATAGCAAGAAGAGCAGGTTTATTACACGATATAGGTAAGGCTTTAGATCATGACATGGAAGGTACACATGTTCAAATAGGTGTAGATGTATTGAAAAAATATAAAGAAAACGAAATTGTTATTAATGCAGTAGAAGCACATCATGGAGATGTAGAGCCACAAAGTGTAGAAGCAGTTTTAGTACAAGCTGCAGATGCTATTTCAGCATCTCGTCCAGGCGCAAGAAGAGAAACATTAGAAGCATATATAAAGAGATTACAACAATTAGAAGAAATTGCAGATTCATTTGAGGGAGTAGAAAAATCTTTTGCAATTCAAGCAGGACGTGAAGTAAGAATTGTAGTAAAACCTGAAAAAATTTCAGACGATCAAATGACATTAATGGCAAGAGATGTAGCTAAAAAAGTAGAAGACGAAATGGATTATCCAGGACAAATAAAAGTTAACATTATAAGAGAAACAAGAGTAGTTGATTATGCAAAATAAAAAATAAACATTAGGGAATTTCCCTAATGTTTATTTTTTAGCATTAAGAAAAAAGTAAATATTTGACGAAAAAATTATGTAGACAAAAGATAAAAATATGGTATAATAAATCTATTATTTTTCTAATGTTCAAAAATATTTTAATTCATAAAAATTTAAATCTTAAGGTTTGGAGTCAAAATAAAAAATTTAATTCTAAAATAAAAATTCCCAGAGAAAAAATGTGAAATAAAATAAAACTTTGCTTTAGAAATATAAAATATAAAAAGACGGAGGAATGCTTATGAAAAATGAAAGCAAAGAAAAACAAGAAAATATAGAAAGAGAGGGAAAAAGAGAATTATTAAAACCAAAGAATGATGTGGTATTTCAAAGTTTATTTAATCAAAAAAATGAAACAATAACAAAAAATATGATATCAGCATTATTAGGAGAAGAAATAACCAAAATAAAAATAAATGAAACAAAAGAATTATATAGAGAATATCCAGAAGAAAAACTAGGAATATTAGATTTAGAAGCACAAATAAATGAAAAAGAAAAAATAGATATAGAAATACAATTAATAGATAGAAAGAATTTAACAGAAAGATTATTAAAATATTTTTCAAAGATATATGGAATGCAAGTAGAGAAAGGAAAAGATTATAAGGAAGCCAAAAGAGTAGTAATAATAGCAATAATAGACTATAAATATGAATTAACAAAAGAACTAAAACAAATGGAAACGATATGGAATTTAAGAGAAAAGTTAAATCCAAAGTTAATATTGACAGATAAGATAGAAATACGTATAATAGAGCTAAAGAAAGTGCAAGAAGAGTATAAGAGAGATAAGACAAATAAGAAAGCACAATGGATGTTATTTATAAATAATCCAAACGATAAGGAGGTGCAAGAATTGGTAGAAAAGAATGAAGAAATAAAAGAAGCAACAATAGAAGTAGAGAAAATGAGTGAAGATGAAAAAATGCAAAGGCTTGCGTTTTTAAGAGAAAAAGCGATATTAGATGAAAAAGATATTTATAGAGCAGGAATAGATAAAGGAGTAAAGAAAGGAGAAGAAAGACGGAGAGAAAAAGCGGAAGAAAAGAAGAAAAAATTGAAATAGCAAAAGAAATGCTGAAAAAAAGAATTGATATAGACTTAATATGTGAAATTACAAAATTAAATAAAGAAGAAATAGAAAAAATATCAAAAGAGTAGGTCAATTTACGTTTTATAAAAAATAAACATTAGGGAATTTCCTTAATGTTTATTTTTTATTTCTATACATTAAATTAAATAGTTAAAAAACTTAAGTTTTTTTCTTTAAATTTTCTTAAAAAACTTCCAATTTTAAATAATATAATATATAATGTATTTATCAATTTTTGCTAGGGAGGAAAATAAAATATTATGGATAATTCAAAGAAAAAAAAGAAAACAACAAATAAAGTAAATAATAATGATAGAACAAAAAAATACGAAATAAAAGAAGAAAAAAATAAAAAAGGAAAATCAAGTAAAAAGAAACATCCAAAACTAAAAAAAGTAATTTTAGCTTTAGTAATGTTAATTATTATTTTCTGTTTAATCTGTGCAGGAATAGTAGCAGGAATATTCTTTAGTGACAAATTTAAATTAACAGAAGAAGATTTAAAAATTACTAACGTTAATGGAGCAATAAAAGATAAAGATGGTGTTGTAATAGCAACTCTTTCAGGAGATGAAAATAGAAAGATTGTTACTTTTGATAATATGCCAACATATCTTCCAAAAGCATTTATTGCTATAGAAGATAAGAGATTCTATGAACATAGTGGTGTAGACTTAAAAAGAACATTATATGCAACTGCTATGTATGCAGTAAATAAAGGAGATTCTTCTGCAGGTGGTGGAAGTACAATAACACAACAATTAGTAAAAAACTTGATGAATGACAAAGATGATGCAGGAGCAAAAGGTGTTGAAAGAAAAATAAGAGAAATGGCACGTGCTTATAATGTTGAAAAAATTCTTTCAAAAGACCAAATATTAGAATTATATTTAAATAAAATATTTATGGGCTCAACTGTATATGGAGTAGGTATGGCTTCTGAATATTACTTTAATAAACCAGTTGCAGACTTAGATTTAGCAGAATGCGCATTTTTAGCAGGAATAAACCACACACCAAATAGTTATAACCCTTTTGAAGAAGAAGATCATAGCCAAATTATAAAGAAAAGAACAAAAGAAGTTTTATACCAAATGAAAGAACAAGGTTATGTGACTAATGAAGAAGAATACAATGCTGCAGTTGAGAAAGTAGAAAATGGTTTACCATTTAGTAAAGGTGACGTTTCTTCTAAAGCAATATATTCTTACCATACAGCAGCAGCTATAAAAGAAGTAATAGAAGATATAGCAAAGGAAAAAGATATAAGCGAAGATGCAGCAGAATTTATGTTATACAATAAAGGATATACAATTTACACAACACAAGATACAGCTATACAAAAAAGAATGGAAGAAGAATTTGTAAAAGATAAATATCTAGTAAAAGGAAGAGAAAAGAAGAAAGACGGAACATTATTAAATACAGGACACACTCAAGCAGCTATGGTAATAATGGACCAAAAAACAGGTCAAGTAGTAGCAACTATGGGAGGTTTAGGTTCAGATTCTAGCTCTACAGGTTACAATAGAGCTATACAAGGAACAAAACAACCTGGTTCTTCAATAAAACCAATAGGCGTTGTAGCTCCTGCATTAGAAAAAGGAATTATTACAGCAGGAACAGTATATGATGACTCACAAACAACATTTAGTGGAAATTATACACCTCACAATTCAGACTATGGATTTGATGGATTACTAACAGTAAGACATGGAATAGAAGTTTCTTCTAATATTGTTAATATGAAAATAATGGCTGAATTAGGAGCAAAAAATTCTGCAGAATTCTTAAAACAAATGGGATTAACAAAAATCAGTAATGATGATATAGGTCTTTCACTTGCACTTGGTGCTACAAGTACAACTCCATTAGAAATGGCTGGAGCATATGCAGCAGTTGCAAATGGTGGACAATATATTGAACCAACATTCTATACAAAAGTGGAAGATTCAAATGGAAACGTAATATTAGAAACTAAACAAGAAACAAGAAGAGTTATGTCAGAGGCAAACGCATTTATATTAGAATCTATTTTAACAACGCCAGTTACAGGAAATGGTGGTACAGCAACAACATGTAGTATTTCTGGAATGTCAGTAGGTGCTAAAACAGGTTCTACAGACGGATATAAAGATAGATGGCTATGTGGAATTACACCTTATTATACAGCTGCAACATGGTTTGGATTTGACAACGCTGAAAGACCACAAGGAATTAGTGGAAATGGGGCAGCAAAATTATGGTCTGCTATAATGAGAGATGTACATAAGAGTCTACCTAAAAAAACATTTACTAAACCAAGTAACGTAGTAAGTATTAGAATTTGTTTAGATTCAGGTTACGTAGCAACAGAATCATGTTCAAGAACAGAATCTGAATACTTTGTAAAAGGTAAAACTCCAGGTCAATGTCAAGGTCATGCAAAATTAAAAATATGTAAAGAAACAGGAAAAATAGCAAATGAATTTTGTACAGATGTTGAAGAAAAAACATTTTTAGTAAAACCAGCAAAAGAAAATACAAAATTATGGTCTACAAATGCTGGAGATAAATATAATGTACCAACAGAGACTTGTGATGTTCATAAAAAACCAGAAGAGCAAAAAGTTACTGTAACAAATGTGGTAGGAAAAACTTTAGCAGAAGCTAAGAAAGAACTAGAACATTTAGGATTAACAGTAGAAGTTGAGTATAAAGTAGACAATTCTAAAAAAGAAGGAACAGTAATAAGACAAAGTGTTGCAAAAGATACATCTGTTAATAAAGGAAGCAAAATAACAATAGTAATAAGCAAAAAAGAAGAGAAGAAACCAGAAAATGTAGAAAACAAAATAGAAAACAATATAACTCCAACAACAAATGAAATTTAAAGAAAGGAAAAATTATGAGTTTAAAATTATATAATACGCTAACTAAACAAAAAGAAGAATTTAAACCTTTAGAAGGAAACGAAGTACGTATATATTCTTGTGGGCCAACTGTTTACAGTTTTGCCCACATTGGAAATTTTAGAGCATATATCTTTATGGATAATTTAAGAAGAGTTTTACAAGCAAATGGATATACTCTAAAACATGTAATGAATATTACAGACGTAGGTCATCTAGAATCAGATGCTGATGAGGGAGAAGACAAGATGGAAAAAGCAGCTAAAAAAGAAAATAAAGATCCTTATGAAATAGCTGCTTTTTACACAGATATATTTTTTAGAGATATGGGAAGACTAAATATACAAAGACCAGAAATTATTGCAAAAGCAACAGATCACATAAAAGATATGATAGAATTTGTAAAAGTTTTAGTAGAAAAAGGTTATGTATATGAAACATCAAGAGCTTTATACTTTGATATTTCAAAATTAGATAAATATCCTGTTTTATCTAATCGTAATTTAGATGATCAAATAGCAGGGGCAAGAGTTGATGTAGATCCAGAAAAGAAAAATCCATATGATTTTGCAGTATGGATAAAAGCACCAGAAAATCATATTATGAAATGGGAAAGCCCATGGGGATTATCATATCCAGGATGGCATTTAGAGTGCTCAGCAATGGGTAAAAAGTATTTAGGAAAAGAATTTGATATTCATACAGGAGGAGTAGATCATATACCTACACATCATGAAAATGAAATAGCACAAAGTAAAGGATGTACAGGTCATATTCCAGCTAAAAGATGGATGCATGTTGAATTCCTACAAGTAGATGGCGGTAAAATGTCAAAAAGTTTAGGAAATACATATACTTTAGATCAATTACAAGAAAAAGGAATAGAGCCACTTGCTTATAAATTATTCTGCTATACAGCACATTATAGAACAAAATTAAACTTTACATTTGATAGTGCAATATCATCTCAAAAAGCATTGAATCGTTTAAGAGAAAGCTATTTATTGCATTTAGAAAGTGAAGACAACAATGTTGAAAAAGAAAAAATAGAAGAATATAGAAAAAGATTTATGAATGCAGTAAATGACGACTTAAATATGCCTCTTGCAATGGGAATTGTTTGGGAAGTAGCACGTAATGAAATTAAATCAAAACAATATGCAAAACTTCTAATAGAATTTGATAAAATATTAGGTCTAGATATAGAACATTCAAAAGACTATTTAGAAAAAGAAGAAAAAATAGAATTACCAGAAGAAATAAAAAGTTTAGTAGAACAAAGAAAACAAACAAGAGAAAATAAAGATTGGGCAGAATCAGATAGAATACGTGATTTGTTAAAAGAACAAGGCTATGTAGTAAAAGACACAAAAGAAGGTCAAGTAATAGAAAAAATATAAAAGATAAAGAAGTGGAGTGCAAAAGATGAACCAAGAAGAGAAAGAACCATCATTTTTTAAAAAAGTAATGATGAGCATAACAAAACTTGAAAGATATCCAGAACTTGCAAGTAAAAACTGGAAAGTAGTTATATCATATATGGTAAAATTACTTGCAGTATTTACAGTTGTAGCAACGTTTTGCTCTTTATATCCTACTATAAAAATAATAAATAATAGTATAAATTATCTAAATGAAAATATACCAGATTTTACATTTGAGAATAATAGTTTAGCAACTAAAGATGGGCAAACTGCTACTTTAGAAGATAAAGAAGGATTATTGAAAACTATTATTATAGATACAAACTCTATAGTGGAAGAAAATAAAATAGATGAATACAAAAAAGAGTTAAAAAATAAAGAAACGGGAATAATCTTATTAAAAGATAAGATATTAATAAAAGCACAGTTAAACAATGACAGTATTACGGAATATTCATATTCTACAATATCAGAAAAATATCAAATACAAAAATTTGATAAACAAGAATTTTTTAGTTATTTATCTGGGAAAAATTTAGTAATGCTTTATGTAGGAATGTTTATAATTACATTTATATATATGTTTATAATGTATTTTATTAGTATGTGGTTAGATGTATTTTTATTAGGAGTATTTGGACAAGTAACAGCATTGTTTATGCGCTTACGATTAAAATTAAGTGCAATGTGTAAAATTGCAATATATTCACTTACTTTACCTATAATATTAAATATTTTGGAAATTATAATAGAGACATTTACAGAATTTAAATTAACATATTTTCAAATAATGTATATAGGAATAGCTTGTATATATATTGTTGCATCTATATTAATGATTAAATCAGATGTAATAAAAAATAAACAAGAGTTAGCAAAAATAATAGAAGAACAAGTAAAGGTAAAGGAAGAACTAGAAAGAAAAAAACAAGAGGAAGAAGAAAAACAAAAAGAAAAAGATAGACAAGAAAGAAAAGAAAAAAAGAAAGATAAAAAAGAAGATAAAGAGGGGAAAGAAGAAAATTTAGGAGATGAACCACAAGGGGAAAATGCATAGAAATAAATAAGGAAGGAAATTAAAACAAAATGGAAAAAAATAAACCAGAAGACAATAAAAATAATAGAGAAAATAAAAACAAAATATTGTTAGGAATTTTAATTGCAGTCTTGATTATTGTTTTAGGAGTAACAGCGTATTTATTATTCTTTAATAAAGATGATAGTTTAGATGAAAGTAAGCTTTCTTATACAGATTTAATTAAACAAGTTTCAGACGGTGAAATTGAAAAAATAGAAATGACAGTAGGAAGCACATCAGTAAAAGTAAAACAAAAAAACGTGGAAGAAGAGAAAAAATCAATTGTTCCTAATACACAAGCATTTATAGAATTAATTCAACAGAAAGTTGCAGAAGGTAACAATATAGAATTAATTCAAAATCCCAAAAATGCTTTAGTTAGTATTTCAGAAACATTTTTCACATTATTACCAACATTAATGATAGTTATATTATTTGTTCTTATTCTTAAAATGCAAGGACTTGGAGACAAAGGAAAAATATATGATGCAGAAACATCTAAACAAAAAATAAAATTTGATGATGTTGCAGGTTTAGATGAAGAAAAACAAGAAATGCTAGAAATTGTTCAATTCTTAAAAGAACCTAAAAAATTTAATGAAATGGGAGCTAAAATTCCAAAAGGAGTTTTATTATATGGAAAACCAGGAACAGGAAAAACATTAATAGCAAAAGCGATAGCAGGTGAAGCAAATGTACCATTTATTTCAATGAGTGGTTCAGAATTTATAGAAATGTTTGCAGGTCTTGGAGCTTCAAGAGTTCGCAAATTATTTGAAAAAGCAAGAAAAGTAGCACCATGTATAGTATTTATAGATGAAATAGATGCAATAGGTTCTAGAAGAGCAAATGGAAGTGGAGCAGAAACTGAAAATAATCAAACATTAAACCAATTATTAGTTGAAATGGATGGATTTGATACAGAAGAAACTATTATAGTTTTAGCTGCAACTAATAGACCAGAAATGTTAGATAAAGCACTATTAAGACCAGGAAGATTTGATAGACAAATAACAATAAATGTTCCAGATAAAAGAGGAAGAGAAGAAATATTAAAAATTCATAGTAAAGATAAAAAGTTTGCAGAAAATGTAAACTTAGGAACAATAGCAGAAGATACAGCAGGGTTAACAGGAGCAGAACTTTCAAACATATTAAATGAAGCTGCAATTCTAGCTACAATAAATGAACATGAAGTAATTTGCCAAGATGATATAGAAGAAGCATTTAAAAAAGTTACAATAGGATTACAAAAAACAAGCAGAGTATATTCAGAAAAAGATAAAAGAATTACTGCTTATCATGAAGCAGGACATGCTGTAGTAAGTAGATATTTGGAAACACAAGAGCCTGTAAAAGAAATATCAATAATACCAAGAGGTATGGCAGGCGGATACACAATGAATAAAACAAATGAAGATAAAAACTATATTTCTAAGACAGAAATGGAAGAAAGACTTATTGTGTTAATGGCAGGTCGTGCAGCAGAAAAAATAATTATAAATGACATTTCAACAGGAGCAAGCAATGATTTTGAAGTTGCAACTAAAATTGCAAAAGATATGGTAACAGTATATGGAATGAGTGATGTAGTTGGAACTATCTCAATAAATCCAGAAAGAGATCCATATGAATTACAAATACTTGGAGAAAAATACGTAGATGCAATAGGAGCAGAAGTAAAAATATTATTAGATACGGCATACGCAAAAGCCCAAAAAATAATACTTGAACATATGGAAAAACTTCATGAAGTAGCACAAACATTATTAAAAAATGAAACAATAACAGAACAAGAATTTGAAGAGATATTTAAATAAAAATACCCCAAAAGGTCCAGGTTATAATGGGGTAGAAAATATAAAAAGGTTAAAGAGATGACTAATTTATCTCTTTAACCTTTTTATAACTTTACCATTCAAATAAGATAAAACACCACCTGGAGAAGAAAAATTAAATTTTAAGCTATAACTTTCAAGTAATTGAGTCTTCTTATTAAATTTTTTATTTATTTCATTTTTGCCATACTTTCCATCTCCGATAATAGGAAAGCCTATGTAAGCAAGATGTGCTCTAATTTGATGAGTTCTACCAGTTTCTAATTTTATATCTAACACAGAAATATTTTGTTTTTTATCTTCTTTAATAACTTCATAAGAAGTAATAATTTTTTGATAGCCTTTTTTAGGTTCATTTGAAATATAAACTAAAGATTTCTTACTATCCTTAAACAAGAAGGCTTCAAGTTTAGCTTTTTTTACTTTAGGTATTCCATATACAGTAGCCTTATAATGTTTTTCAATCTCGTGATTTTTAAATTTATCTAAAAGAATGTTTAAAGATTCTTCATTTTTAGCAAACAAAACAAGACCAGTTGTATTTCTATCAAGTCTATGACAAGGTTTAATATATGAATACTTTTTCTCTAAAATAGAAGTAACACTATTCTCTCCAACAACTTCAATGTTTGTAGGTTTATCAATAACTAAAATGTTATCATCTTCATATATAGTAGGAAGCAAAATGTTATTTTTTAGAAGTTCATCACTAATAAAAACTTTAATTTCATCACCTGTGTGAAGTATTATATTTTCAGAAATTCTATTATCATTTACACGAAAATCTTTCTTTCTTAAAGTCTTATAAAATAAACCTGAACTCAAGCTAGGAAACTTATCAAAAATAAATTTATCTAATTTTTTATTATTATACTTTTCATCTACAACTAAAATTTTCATAAAAACTCCATAAAATGCTATATTTTAAATATAAAATATTATATAATACAAAATTTCAAAAATCAATTGCATTTTTTAAATACATATGTTACAATAAATAACGTTAAAGAAAAAAAGAAAAAATAAACCAAAGGAGAGAATGAAATGGAAGTTTTAAAATACATAGTATTAGGAATATATTTAGTAATATGTGTTGCATTAATAATAATTGCTACAATTCAAACTAAAGACAGTAATGGCGCTTCAGGAGCAATTACAGGTTCTTCAACAAATAACTTTTATGAAAAAAATAAAGGAAGAACAAGAGAGGGAAAATTAAAAAGATTAACAATAATTCTTGGAGTATTATTTGCAGTATTATCAATAGTAACTGGAATATTGTATTTAGTTTAAAATTTTGGAAAAGCTAAAGTGTAGTAACAAAAATGTAACTACACTTTTTTTAAAGGACATTTTGGGACGGGTCACTTTTGTCCTTTACATAACATTAAACCTTTAATAATAAATAAAAATATAAAATTTTCAAAAAAGCGCATTGAAAGTAAGTGAGTTAGAAATTATTAAGAAATTTGTGGAAAGAGTTCATTTTCCAAATGGAAGGGTGCCACAAATTTCGATTATAATTTCTACGCTACTTAGCTTGAACGAGCATTTTTTTAAAATTTCTATATTTTTATTATAATAACACTAATTTTCAAAGGACAAAAGTGACCCGTCCCCAAATGTCCTTTGTGAGGGAGAGATAATGGAAGATAAAGAAAAGTTAATTTTAGATTTTATGAAAGAAGATATATATGTGCCAATGAAAGCAAAAGAATTGGCAGCTGTTTTAAGTGTGCCTAAAACAGAGTATAACAACTTTTTAGAGGTTTTAAATAAATTAGAAGAAAACTATAAAATCCAAAAAAATAGAAAATCAAAATATCATTTAGTACAAGAAGGAAAATATATTTCTGGAATTTTTAGAGGAAATGAAAAAGGCTTTGGTTTTGTAAAAATAGAGAATGAAGAAGATGAAATTTATATAGCAAAAAGCAATACTAAAGGTGCTTTAAATGAAGATAAAGTTTTAATAGAAATAATAGAAGACAAAGAACAAAAAGGCCATAGAGAAGGAAAAGTTGTAAAAATTTTATCAAGAAACAAAGATACTTTAGTTGGTGTATTTACTAAAAATCAAAACTTCGGTTTTGTTGTGCCAGATGATAGAAAATTTGGTACAGATATCTTTATTTCAAAGAAAAATATGGGAAAAGCAAGAACAAATGAAAAAGTATTGGTTCAAATTTTAAAATACCCTGAAAAAGGTAAAAATGCTGAAGGAAAAATAATAGAAGTATTAGGTAATGTAAATGAAGCAGGTGTAGATATGCTTAGCTTGATTAAAGAGTATGATTTACCTTATACTTTCCCAGACAAAGTAATAGAAGAAGCTAAAAGTATAAAAGAAGAAATAAGTCCTAAAGAATTAGAAAATAGATTAGACTTAAGAAACGAAGAAATTTTTACAATAGATGGTGAAGATGCAAAAGACTTAGATGATGCAGTACAAGTTAAAAAATTAGAAAATGGTAATTACGAGTTAGGCGTTCATATAGCAGATGTTAGCCACTATGTAACGCCAAATACAAATTTAGATAAAGAAGCAATTATAAGAGGTACAAGCATTTATATGTTAGATAGAGTAATACCAATGCTTCCTCGTGAACTTTCAAATGGAATATGTAGTTTAAATGAAGGAAAAGATAGGCTTACTTTATCTGTAATAATGGAAATAGATAAACAAGGAAATGTTGTATCTTCAGATATAAGAAAGAGCGTAATAAAAGTTACTAGAAGAATGAGCTACACGGATGTTGCAATTTTACTTGGACTTAATAAAGAGGAAAAAACAGAGAGAATAGAAGATATAGATGAGGTTAAAAACAAAATAAAAGCATTAGAAAAAGAGCTAGAAGTAGTAAAAAAATATAAGCCATTTATAAACCATTTCAAAAGAATGGAAGAGCTTGCACATATTTTAAAAGATAGAAGAACTAAACAAGGAAGCTTGAATTTAGATTTACCTGAAAGCAAAATTGTACTAGATGAAAATGGTTATGCTATAGATGTAAAAAAATATGAACTTTCATTTGCAAATGAGATAATAGAACAATTTATGCTAACTGCAAATGAAACAGTTGCAGAGCGTTTTTATTGGTTAGAAGCACCATTTATTTATCGTGTACATGAAGAGCCAGACGAAGAAAAAATAGACGAACTTAATAAATTTTTATTTAATTTTAAATATAAAATTAAGTATAGTAAAGATAACATTCATCCAAAAGCATTTGCAGAGGTTTTAGACCAAATAGTTGGAACAGACGAAGAAAGAGTAATTTCCACTTTAATATTAAGAACATTAAAAGTAGCAAGATATGAAAGTCAAAACAAAGGACATTTTGGTATTGCAAGTAATTATTATTGTCATTTTACATCACCAATACGTAGATATCCAGATTTATTTATACACAGAGTAATTTCACACTATATAGACAAAAATTATAATGTAGAAGATGATTGGGAACAAGAATATTCTGAAAAAGCTGTAAACTATAGTGAATCTTCATCTGAAAGAGAAAAAATAGCGCAAAAAGTTGAGAGAGATAGCGTAGACATTAAGAAAGCAGAATTTATGCAAGATAAAATTGGAGAAGAATTTGAGGGAATTGTTTCTTCAATTACTTCATTTGGAATGTTTGTAGAACTAGAAAACACAGTAGAAGGACTAATTCGTTTTGAAGATTTAGGAGACGAATACTTTATTTATGATGAAAATAGAAAAACTTTAACAGGAGAAAGAACAAAGAAAACATATAAGATAGGCGACAAAGTAAAAATTAAAGTAAAAAATGCTAATAAAATCTTAAGGCAAATTGACTTTGAAATAGCAAAAAATGAAGAAGAGGAAATATAAAAAAAGTTTTTTGCGACAATAGTAATTGATAAATAATAAAAAATATGATAAAATAACATAAAATTTTATAAAGCTCCTATTTTGGCAGTATGAGGAGTTACAAAAAGTAACAAAAACATTTTAAGAAAATAATTTTTAAGGAGGAAAATTTATATGAAAAAGGAAAAACGGGAACTTACAATTGAACAATTGGAGAAAAAAGCAAAGGTAGCTGCAAAAATAGTATCAGTAGCTGTAATTACTTATTTATTTAGTTTAATATTAATAATGGTATTGTTTTTTGCATTTTTGGTATTAGGAAATACTAAAGCAACTATAACTAAAGCGACTATATATACTATTTTTGGAAATTGTGTTATTTTTATATTTGTCTTTTTACTAATAATAGTAGCAAGAGAAATAGAGACAATATGTAGTGAAGAAATTTGTTCGAAACAAAGACAAATAGAAATTGAAAAAATGAAAATAGAAGCAAAGAAAGGAAATTTACAAAATTTTGTCGATTTAGTTGATGAAGACATAATAGAATATATTTTATCTAGAAGTATTGAAAAAGTAGAGATAGATATGATTGATGGACTATATTTTTTAACTACTATTCAATTAGACGATAATAAGCAACAGGATAGAGTTTATATTCCAATAAAAGAGTTTATTTCTATAATAGATGAAAATAGTAAGAAAAAGATCTTAGAAAGCATTATACAAAAAATTGAATTAAAAAATTCTAGAGGAAAAAAAGAATTTGTAATAAGAAGTTCAGAGGTTGTATACGTAGAAGGTCTAGAAGATGAGGATGAGTTGCTGGAAATATTTAAGTTAAAAGAATGAAAATAATAAACAAACCTACTTGAAATTCAAGTAGGTTTTGTCATGTATAAAAATAATGCAAAATAGTAATCCAAATATTAATCTTTATTAATTACGATATATTGTTTTTTATTATGTATTTGTGATAGAATAAAAAATAGATATAGGAGTACAGGAAATTAGGAGGAAACTTATATGAAAAAATATTATTTTACATCAGAAAGTGTAACAGAAGGACATCCAGATAAACTATGTGATTTAATTTCAGATAGTATATTGGACGAATACTTAAAACAAGACGAAAATTCAAGAGTTGCTGTAGAAACATTTGCATCAAAAGATAAAATTACAGTAGCTGGACAAGTTACTTCAAATGGAGAAGTAGACATAGAAAATTTAGTAAGAAATGTAATAAAACAAGTGGGATATGATAACGAAAAAACAGATATGGATTACAGAACTTGTAAAATAGATATAAACATTACAAAACAAAGTTCAGACATAGCAATGGGAGTAGATATTGGAGGAGCAGGAGACCAAGGTATTATGTTTGGTTATGCAACAGATGAGACGGAAAACTACATGCCTTATGCTATAGATATGGCACATAAATTAGCAAAAAGATTAGCAAATGTTAGAAAAGAAAATGAAATTACGTATTTAAGACCAGACGGAAAAACGCAACTAACAGTAGAATACGAAGATGATATGCCAAAAAGAATAGATACTATATTAGTATCTACACAACATTTAGAAGAAGTAAATATGGATAGGTTAAAAAAGGATTTAATAGAAAAAGTAATAAATGTAGTTGTACCAAAAGAAATGATGGATGAAAATACAAAAATATATATAAATCCAACAGGAAGATTTGTTATAGGAGGACCTTTAGGAGATACTGGATTAACAGGAAGAAAACTTATAGTAGATACTTATGGTGGATATAGCCGTCATGGCGGAGGAGCATTTTCAGGAAAAGATGCTAGTAAAGTAGATAGATCAGCAAGCTATATGCTTCGCCATATTGCAAAAAACATTGTAGCAAATGGATATGCAAAAAAATGTGAACTACAAGTATCATATGCAATAGGAATGGAAAAACCAATATCTATATGGGTAAATACGTTTGGAACAAACAAAATCCCAGAAGAAGATATAATAAAAATAATAGAAGAAAAATTTGATTTAACTCCAAATGGAATAATAAAATATTTAGATTTAAATAAACCAATATACACAAAAACAACAAACTATGGACACTTCGGAAAAGAAGAAATGACATGGGAAAAAGTAATAGAACTTTAAATTTTTATAAAGATATATTAAATTAATAAAAAAGAATAATAGTATATATATTATTTTTATACCTTGGTGTCGTGGCCTACTGTTTTTTTACTAGTACGTCGGCCGCTCCAATCGCACTCGCGAAAACGCTCGTTTGATCGACTTACGCGGTATTGCAAATAATATATATACTATTATAATTTTTATAAAAAATGGTTATCTTTATAAAAATTTAAAGAATTAGTTTAACCAAACCATTATATTGCTAAATATTACACTAAAAAATGTAAATAAAATTACTGTAATTCCACCACTTTTATTTTTTTCGTTCTTTATTTCGTAAATACCATAAGAAATGCAATTTACTAAAATATATAATGTGAAAATTAAAAATAATATATGATAAGTTATAGGAGTAATCATAAAAAATCCTTTCGTTTAATCTTTTATTTCTGTAATTAAAAATCCAGTTTGTACTTGAGTGTCTATATTGACTTTAAAAGTTGAACTTTTATAACTGTTTCTCCAATTATAATTGTTAAAATCATCTATAGTAAGGAATTTAGACAGTGCATATTTTCCAAAGTCATTTATATCTGATTTATATTCAAGAGAAGTTTTATACAAATAATTTGTAAGAATGTTTTTTAAATATTGATTAGTTAAGTTAGAAAGATATTTTATTTCTTCTGCGTCCAAATATTTTTTATCTCTAGAGGCAGAGTAAATTTTTCCAACAAACTTTTCATTAAAAGTAATATATGGAGAACCATTTATTATATCTACAGTTATATCCTTTTTCCCAGAAGGATAAATAATTAAATCTATTTCTTCATTGTTATTTTGAGGATTTGGTACATGTATTAAAAAGCTTGATACTTGGCCAGTTATTATAGAAAGACATAATGTCTCAGTAGCATCTAATTCACCTACAAGTTTATCATCTTTAAAAACAGCAATACCTATATTTTCAGAACCTCGTTCTCCTGAAAAAGATGTTTTAGTAGATTTCATATCTCCTATATTATTACTATTATTAATATTAGAGTTGCTATTTGTATACATATTAGAGTTTATTCCGCCAAGAATTGCAAATGGTTCACAAGTAGAACTTACTAATTGTGTAAAGAAATCACCTAAAGTAGCATTATATATATAGCCCGTATATTTACTAGAGTTAGGAAATATTTCATAGTATTTTGTAACGGAATTTTCAAGAACAGGGTCTGTATCTCTAATATATCTTTCAGCAGAGTTTTTGCAAATAATTATATTAGTTGATGGCCTTGCTTGAGAGTTATTAGTTAACGAATATATTTCTTTTGCAATTCCATTTGTGGCAATTTTTTCTGAAAATATTACAACTTTACAATGAGATAAATTTATTTTTCTTGCTAAATAACTATTCATAAGGTTTATAGCGGTATTTAGAGAAGGAGCTTCAACTGTATTTATAACAACTTTATTTCCAGATGAAGAACTAGATGAGTCAGAATTTTCATCTTTATTTCTAGGAATAAACTGAAAACTTACTTTATAAACATCGTTTTCACCAACGTCTATACCTAAAGCAACAACATAAGCTAAATTATCTATATTTAGAGATGTGTAAGAGGCATTAAAACCAAGTAAAAGAACAACACACATAATAATTACAAAAACATTCCTTATAAATTTATTCATTATTTTTTACCACCTGTTTTTTCTTTTTATAGTATGCAAACAATAAAGTACTAAATCCGACTACAAAAGTTATTCCAAGCATCATAAAAGGATAAACTACAGATTCAAATACCCTTGTTACAGTTTGATTTGAAGGAATTAATGAAATTCCAAGAAGTATAAGTCCAAATGGTATAACCAATGGCTTAATATAGTTTATTTTTGTTATTTTTCTAAAAAAGTGAATTGAAAACATATTTAATATAGTTAAATAACAACAAAATTCTATAAGCCAAATCAATAAAAAGATTGCTTCTAATCTTTGAAAAAAAGTCCCAAATTCAACATATGTTGCAGTAGCATACATAGGAATAATCTCATCAACTTTTAAAAAGAAAGGAAACATAAATATAATTGTAGAAACAGCCAAAATTATATAACATGCAGAAAAACAAACAGAAGTAATAGCTACTTTTCTTAATTTTTCTGGTTCTTTTAATAAGGGTGGTAGAAAATAAATACAAACAATTCCACTAAAGGCATATATATTTCCTATACCTATTACAAAAGTATTAAAAAAGCCTTTTCCTAAGATAGGAAACATTCTCTCTGGTGAAAAATATCTAATGTTTGCAAAAAATAGAAGAATTATACTTATTAATGCAAAAGGAGTAATTATTGAATTAGCCTTAAATGCTGCATTAAATTCTAAACTATTTACAATACAAATTGCAATTATAAAAATAGATATAAGAAAGATAACATTTGTAGAAGGATAATATATAATTCTTAAATATTCACAAAAAGTTCTTAAAAACATGCTAGAACTTACAACAAAGTATATTATAAAAAGAGAGCCTACAACGCTTTTTAGAACTTTCCCACCAAGAAATTCTGAAATGTCTAAAATATCCATTCCAGGGAATTTTTTGAATAACTTGCATACTATTATTACAAAAATAATAGCTAAAATACTAACATATATTAAATTTATAAACGTTGCACTGTTAGTTGTATTCAAAAGTGTTTTAGGTAAAGATAAAACAGTGTGAACAATAATCACAGAAAGTATAAGAGTTATAGCTTCAAATGTACCTATTTTTGAATGATTCATAAAATAATTCCTTTCTTTATTTATATTTCCATTTCATACTTGTTTTCTCTTGAGCTTTTTCCTTTTTAGGTTCTAAATAGGTTGCTCTATATTCTTGCTTCCAAATAGGAGGTATAAAATATCCATTTTTTTTAGAATCAACTGCAGGTGCAAATGGAGAAGTAATAGAAATTCCAAAAGATTTTATATTACATAGAACGGAAGTATAAGCAAAAAGCCCAACAGCTATTCCAAGAAAACCTGCCATGTAGCCTAAGAGAATGAATAGAAAACGGAATACTCTTAAATGAAATCCAAATATAAAATCTGGAATTGCAAAAGAGGAAATACCAGTTAATGCTACTATAATAATCAATATAGGACTTACAATATTTGCACTTACAGCCGCTTGACCTAAAACTAAAGCACCTACTATACCGATAGTAGATCCAATAGGAGATGGAACTCTTAGACCAGCCTCTCTAATTAATTCAAAAGAAACTTCCATAATTAATATTTCAAAAATAACTGGAAAAGGAACACTTTCTCTTGAAGATAGAATAGAATTTAATAATTCTGTAGGCAGGATTTCTTGATGAAAACTGGTAACAGCAACATATATACTTGGCAGAAGCAATGTCAAAAGTGCACATAAGACTCTTATCAATTTTAAAAAATTTGCTAAATAAGGTCTTAAATTTGTATCTTCAGGGGAAGACATAAAGTCTATTAAACAAATAGGCATTACAATAGCAAAAGGAGATCCATTAACTAATACAACTACACGTCCTTGAAGTAAGTATTTTGAAGTCTTATCAGGCCTTTCAGTAGATAATGTTTCAGGAATTCCCATATTAATATCACTACTTACAATTAATTGTTCTAATTGACCAGAAGATAACAAAGAATCTATTTTTAAATTATTTAATCTGTATTTTACTTCTGAAACTAAATCATCATTTGCAATATTTTTTACATAACATACAACACATTTAGTTTTGGTAATACTACCTATATTTATATTTTCAATAACAAGTTCTTCGTTATTTACAATTCTTCTAAGTAACGATGTATTTGTTCTAAGATTTTCTACAAATGCTTCTTGAGGACCTTTTATTACAACTTCTGTAGTTGGAGCACTTACACCTCTTTGTTTAAAACCTTTAACATCAATATCAAAAGCAAAATCTAAAGTATCTACAAATAATGCACAGTTTCCTGAATTTACACCAGAAAAAATATTTTTAAAATCTTGTTCTTTGTTTACACTATTTTGAGGTAATAAACTATTAAAAATGTATTCAGCAACATCAAATTTTTTAATTTTCTTTATTAAAACTTTATTGTCTTTTGTAGACTTAAAAATCTCATCATCAGTAAAGGAGTTTGCTTTGTTTTTTAACATTAATGGTTTTAAAATATAATTATTAATCAAATCAGAATCAATCAAACCATCTATAAATAAAAGAAAAGCTTTATATTGTTTATTTTTTACATACAAAGTAAAATCTCTTACAATGATGTCACTATTTATCAAAGTATTATACTTAGATTTTACAAAATCAATATTGGATGAAATATCCGCAAATACATTTTTAGAAATGTTTAAACTTTCGTCAGAAATATAAGTGTTATTTTGACTATTACTTGTAGGAATAGAAAAATTATATTCATTATCCGGTTTCCATATAAAATTTTTAATTATTTTTTTTATATCCATTTTTGCCTCAACTTTATAAAATATTTTATAAATATAATTTCCAAAATGGGTAAAAATATGCAATAAAAGTTTTGACATTAATTTGAAAGTAGAATATAATATTAAGGAGTTTAAAACAAAAGATATGAAAGAGGTTTTTTATGAAAGTAAGTTATAAAAACATAGAGGTTGAGATTAAAGATGAAAATTTAACAGTTATAGATGCTTTTAAAGAAGCAATAGAAGAAAAAGAAAATGTCATAGCATGTATGGTTAATAATGAAGTAAAACCGTTAGATTATGTATTGAAACAAAATGATGAAGTAGAATTATTAAATACATCATCAAGAGATGGAGCTCGTATATATACAAGAGGGCTTTTATTCATAATGGGAAAGGCTTTTAATGAATTATATCCAGAAGTAAAGTTAACAGTAAATTTTCAATTATCAAGCAGTATGTTCTGTAAAATAGAAAAAGATACAATTAATGAAGAAATGATTGAAAATGTAAAAGCAAGAATGCAAGAAATAATAGATAAAAACTTAAAAATAAAGAAAGTAGAAATGAGTAAAGAAGAAGCAACAGAATTCTTGGAAAAAGAAAACACTGGAATTGGAAAAATACAGATAGAAAATAAAGAAAAAGAAACAGTTTCTTTATATTTCTGTGAAGAATATTACAATTATTTTTATGGAGTTATGCCAATTTCTACAGGATATATAAAGTTATTTGATATTATGAAATATCATGACGGATTTTTAATTCGTTACCCAAGTAAAAACAAACCAAATGAAATAAAACCATATCAAGAAGGAAAGAAACTTTTAGCAACACTAGAGGAGTATGACGATATATATAGAATTCTAGGAATTGCTACATTGAGCCAATTAAATAAAAAAATTAGAAATGGTGAAGCGAAAGATATCATTCTACTTTCAGAAGCATTGCACGAAAAGAAAATAGCAAATATAGCAGATAAAATAATAGAAGATAGAAAAAAAAGAGTAATTCTAATAGCAGGGCCATCTTCTTCTGGAAAAACAACATTTGCTAAAAGATTGGGAATACAACTAAAATTAAACGGATTAAAACCAAAGACAATATCTGTAGACAATTATTTTGTAGAACGTGAACAAACTCCAAAAGATGAATTTGGAAACTATAATTTTGAAGCATTAGAAGCGGTGGATTTAAAATTATTAAATGAACATTTAGTAAAACTATTAAATGGTGAAGAAATAGAAGTTCCAACATTTGACTTCAAAAAAGGAACAAAATATTACACAGGAAAAACAATGAAACTAGAAGATGACGAAGTACTTGTAATGGAAGGAATACACTGCTTAAATGATGAGCTAACACCAGCAATAGACAAAAATCAAAAATTTAAAATATATATTAGTGCTTTAACAGTATTAAATATAGATTATTATAATAGAATTTCAACTACAGATACAAGAATAATAAGAAGAACAGTTAGAGATAGTCAATTTAGAGGATATGATGCTATAAAAACATTATCTTCTTGGTATTCTATATCAGCAGGAGAAGAAAAAAATATATTTCCATTCCAAGAAGGAGCGGATGTAATGTTCAATACATCTCTTGTTTACGAAATAAATGCACTAAAAAAATATGCTTTACCTTTATTTAGTCAAATAGGAAAAGAAGAAAAAGAATATGCAGAAGCAAAAAGATTAACTGAATTTCTAAAATACTTTGAACAAATAGATATAGAGGACATTCCTAAAAACTCTTTATTAAGAGAATTCATAGGAGGAGGCATCTTCGATTACGACTAAACTAATAGGGACGGGCCGTTTTAGTTTAGTAAACTATTAGTATTAGTTTATTTTGATTAGTTAATTAAATATAGGACATTTGGGGACGAGGCACTTTTGTCCTTTGTCTCTTATACATACAATTTATGCTATAAATAGTGCAAAGAAAGGGAAATAAATGGAAAGAAAATTTACTGAAATAGACGAAGAATTTGTTTGTGAAAATTGTGGTAAAAAAGTACCACCATTAGGCTACTCTTGTAGAAACCATTGCCCACATTGTTTACATTCAAAACATGTAGATATAAATCCAGGAGATAGAGCAGAAGAATGCCATGGAATATTAGAACCAATTGGGCTAGAAATAGATAGTAAAAAAGGATATGTAATAATATTTAAATGTAAGAAATGCGGAAAAATTAGAAAAAACAAAGCTGCAAAAGATGACAATATGGATTTAATAATAAGTTTAAGTGCAAAACATTAAAAAAAGTAGTAAACTAATAGGGACGGGCCTTTTTAGTTTAGCTAATAAGAAAATATAGCAGTATAATATTCAAAATAAAAAATATATATTATACTGCTATATTAATTTATAAAAAATGCTAAACTAAAAAGGCCCGTCCCTATTAGTTTTTTTATATTTCTCTATTTAAATTTCCATTTGTATAGTCTTTGCCTTCTAGTCTACTACCAGAAAGAACAGTATTTATTATATTGTTTATATCATCTATTGTTTCGCCTAATATGTCTATACGATAAGAAGTAGCATTTACAAAGTCTTTAGGACAGATAGAAGTTATTTTACTATTATAAAGTGTACTAACAGTTTGAATACTATCTGGAAGAATAGGAAATAAGAAACCTAGTCTGTCTTTTAAATAGTATTTGGTGTTGCTTTTACATTGTGTACCACAAGTAGGATAACATTTATTAGTTTTTCCAAGTAAGCAATAGTTCATGCTCATTAAAGGAGTTCTGCCATATACAATTAATTCTTGTTCTACACTAGAATTGTTTAATATATTATCTATTGTAGATTTATCTAGTTCAGGTGAAACTGTTAATCTATTAATTCCAAGTTCTTTCCATTCTTGTATACTCTTATTGTTGTAAATGTTAAGAGTATAATTGCCAATAAATTTAAACCTATCTTTATACTTATTTTTCATTTTATAAATGAAATCACCATTTGAAATGTTTGAAACAACAAAGCCAGAAACTTTAAATGTTTCAATAGAATTATCTATAACATTGTGAAGCAAATTAGTATAGTTTGATTTGATAATTGTAGGTAGATAAATATAAGCGTGAAAGTTTTCACAGATGTTTTTAATAATATTTTCATATTTTTTATTTCCAAAATATTTTAGTGGGACATATACATTATCTATATTTTTTAAGTCGTTGTAATTTTTATTTTCGTCTAATATATTTAACAAAATAGAAATTTCTTTTTTATCTTTATTATTATTATTATGAGTTGATGTATTAAGAATAGGCAAAGTAGGTGAATTTCTTAATATTCTACTATTTGCAATTAGTAAAATTTCATCTAAGGCATTTCTTCTTAACTCATTTAAAACTTTTATTGAAGGTAAAAATAAGTTATCATCTAATATTACATCAATATCTTTAAAAGTAAAAATAGTATCTTTTGTTTTATTAAGTTGTGATTTGACTCTATTTTTATCTAAAGGTTGTGATTTAGCTTCAACAGGTAATATATCTGAAGATAATGAAACACTAATATCATCAAAAATTGGGTTAGTATTTGAAAGAGTACTAACACTAAGTAATATAGGGGAGTTCTTTTTTAATGTAATACAAGCGCTTAAGTCTATTTTTTTATGTTCTTCTTGGTAAGATAAATATGAAGAAGTAGAAAGTTCTTTACTATTAGTTTTATATACTTTGTCTCCTATATGCAAATTACCTTTCATTCTACCAACTTCAACAAGTTGTTTTTTAAAACCAGTAGTAATATTCTTATTTTTTATCATAAGTTCGGAAACTGTATATTTTGTAGATTCCTTTTCAAATTCAATAGTGTCTCCAATAGAAACATTGTCTGTTAAATTAATAAAAACATGACCTTTATTAGGTTTTAAATTTGCAATGTTTCCAATATAAATTCCCATGTTATTTGGTTTTTCAGGAAATACTAATGATGTATTTGATTTTGAGTCCAAGTGTCCAGTAGAAAATCCACCACGATTAAATACTTGCATTAGATCTTTTACATCTTTTTCATCAATTATATAAGGTTTGTTAGATAAAGCTAAGTCAATATATTTTCTATAAATACGAGTAACAGTAGCAACATATTCAGGAGTTTTCATTCTACCTTCTATTTTAAAGCACATAACTCCTGCGTCAATTAATTTAGGTAAAAATTCTAAGCCACATAAGTCTTTAGTACTAAGTAAATATCCTTTTGAAATAGTAGAAACTTCAGATTTAGAATTGTTAGTTTTTGAAGTTTGATTTTGTGAACTTGAAGGAAGAGTACCTGAAAGCTCATAAGGAAGTCTACATGGACCAGCACATTTACCACGATTTCCAGATCTTCCACCTATCATGCTTGAAAATAAACATTGACCTGAATATGATATACAAAGTGCACCATGTATAAATGTTTCTATTTCTACATTTGTATTTGAACATATATATTGTATTTCTTCTAAAGATAATTCTCTAGATAGAACAACTCTTTTAAAACCTAATTTTTGTGCTTCTAGTGCGCCTTCTAAATTATGAACTGTCATTTGAGTGCTAGCATGTATAGGTAAATCTGGAAAGTTCTTTATTAGAAAACGTGCTAAACCTAAATCTTGCACGATTATTGCATCTATACCAAATTCATAAGCTTTTTTAGCTAAAAGAACTGCATCTTCAAATTCGGTATCTTTTATTAAAGTGTTTAATGTTAGATGAGTATTAACACCTCTTAATTTTGCATAAGCAATAGCTTCTTTTAAGTTTGTTAAATCAAAGTTTGCTGCAGAAGCTCTAGCATTAAAATTTGCAGCTCCAAAATATACACTGTTTGCACCATTTTGAACAGCTGCTTTTAAACATTCAAAATCTCCAACAGGAGAAAGTAATTCAATTTTTTTCATATTTATTGCTCCTTATTTTTCTACAAAAATATTATATCACAAAGCATATTGTAACACAATAAATAAAAAAACATATTATATTATATAAATAAAAAAAGGGGAGGTATAAATTATGCAAGAAGAAGTAAGAAATTGTGGTTGTGGATGTGGATGCAACAATGGTGGACTTTTAAACGGAATATTTGGTGGCTGTGGTTGTGATAGTGAAATTTTATTCTTTATAATAATATTCTTATTATTATTTACAAATTATGGCTGTGGTTGTGGCTGCGGAAGAAGATAATTTTTACAAAGAGAAATATACATTAAGGGCAAAGGTAAAAAAATTTATCTTTGCTTTTTTAATATTACAAATGTTACTAAAATATTACATTTTTAGAACTTTTATGAAATTTATTGACGACATTTTTGGCTAATGATATAATTCAAATGACAAAAAATATAATATACTAAGGAGGAAAATAAATTGAAAAACATAGAAAAAATACAATTAAGAAACATTAAGTTCATATCAATACTATTAATCTTAACTATGATTTCTTATGTATTTTTAAATATAATTAATGAGAATAAATCATATGCAGCACAAACTAGAGAAAGTTATTCTAGTAAAATAAATAGCTATCCTGGATATAAAGAATTAATAGACAATTTAAAAGCAAAACATCCTAATTGGAATTTCACTATATTTTATACAGGGTTAGATTGGAATCAGGTAATAAAAAATGAAACAACTGCATATCATGGTAGAAACGTTGTACCAGCAAGTAGAACAAGTGCATGGAAATGTAGTGTTTGCGGTGAAAAACCACAAGGAGGTTCTTCTTGGAGATGTGCATCAGAAACAGCAGTATCTTACTATATGGATCCAAGAAATTGGTTAAATGATGCTTATATATTCCAATTTGAAAATTTATCATATAATGGAAATATTCAAACGCTTGAAGGTGTTCAGAAAATAATTTCAAGTGTAAACTATATGCAAGGAAGTACAGTAAGTTATACTAAAACAGACGGAACAGTAGGAACTATAAATAAATCATATGCTCAAATTATTATGGAAGCAGCAAAAGAGGCAGGAATTAGCCCTTATCATTTAGCATCTAGACTTCGCCAAGAACAAGGAAGTGGTAATACTCCTGGTGCTACAGCCACAGGAAAATATAATGGATATATTGGATATTATAACTTCTTAAATATAAAAGCTTCTGGCTCAACAGATCCACAAGTTATAACAAATGGATTAAATCATGCAAAAAGTAAAGGTTGGACAAATCCAGAAATTTCTATTAAAGAAGGTGCTAAAGTTTTAGCTAGCAATTACATAAAAGATGGACAAGATACATTGTATTTGCAAAAATTTGATGTTGATAGTTCAGATGGAACATTATATTATTTTCAGTATATGCAAAATGTTTCAGCAGCTTTAACAGAAGGTACTAGTGTAAGAAGTGCTTATGAACAATTAGGACTTATAAATAGTTCAATTGAATTTATTATACCAGTGTATGAAAATATGCCTCAAACAATTTGCAAAGAACCAGCAGATGCAGGTATAGTTACACAAAACATAAAAGTAAAAGGTACAGGAGTTTCAATAAGAAATGGTGCAAGCATAAGTGCTACGAAAATAGCTACTGTAAACACAGGAGATACGTTACTTAGAATAGAAGTAGCATCTACTATGAATGGTGGATATTATTGGGATAAAGTAGTTCTTCCAAATGGAACAAAAGGATATATGGCACGTAATTATATAGTAGAAATTGCAGATATTACAAATTGTAACGATACAGTTGTTGCAAATACATCAGTTAATTTAAGAAATGGTCCTGGAACTATAGGAACGACTATTATAACAACATTAATAAAAGGACAGGTGTTAACAAGAATAGAAACAGGAAAATATAATTTAGATGGTTATGTATGGGATAGAGTAAAATTATCAGATGGAAGGCAAGGATATATAGCACAAAATTATATAAGCAAGACATCAGAAAATACTGAAACTAAAAATGAAATAGTCAAGGTAATTTGTAAATCAGGTTTAAAAATTAGAGAACAACCAGGAACAGATCAAAGAGTACTTACATATGTAGCTAAAGGAACACTTTTAACAAGAACTGTTGCAGGAGCTTCAAATGCAAATGGAATTGTTTGGGATAAGATTATCACATCAACAGGTATGGAAGGATATATTGCAAGAGGTGATAGTACAGAACAATACATTGAAATTGTAAATTCATCAGATAATAATGGTGGAAATAACAATACAAATGATGAAGTAAAGAAAAATGATAACTTTAAATTGGAAACAGATAATTTAATTTGTGAACCACAAACTTCTGTAGAAGCAATTAAAGAAAAGTATACAAATAAAACAATTACAGTAAAAGATGCAAAGGGAAATTTAGTAACAACAGGAAATATAGGAACAGGATATACTGTAACAATAGATAGCAAATCTTATAGAATTGTGAAATTGGGAGATGTTAACGGAGATTCAAATGTAGATATAATAGATATGGCCATTATTAAAAGAGTATTAATGGATGAAACAAAAATTTCAGGAGTATATGAAGATGCTGCAAATATAAAGAAAACACAAGGAAATGTTGATATAGTAGATTTAGCTTTAATGAAAAGATTTTTAATGGGAAGCGAACAAATTGAATTATAGGAGGAATATATGAAAATAGAAAATAAAAAGATAATAAGTTTAATAATAATAGTATTATTAATACTAACAATACTTATTCCAAATAAAACTTTTGCTGCTGCTAGCACAACACTTAGTGCTACATCAACAAGTATTAATATAGGAGATACTATAACAGTTACAGCAACTGTTTCTCAGACGGAATCATGGAATTTAAGCCTGTCTGCAAGTGGAGGAAGTCTACAAGGAACAACAAAAGATGCAGATGCTAAGGGCGCAGAAGTATCACAAACTGTTTTAAGTGCAACATTTACAGCAAGTTCAGCTGGTACATATACTATTAGCCTAACAGGAACAGTAGCAAGTAGTGAAGATGTGTCTAATAATCAAAAACAAAATGTAAATAAATCAATTACAATTACTGTAAAAGAAAATGTACCAACACCAGAACCAACACCAACACCAGATCCTACGCCTACACCAAAACCAGAACAAGAAAAAGAACCTTCATTTAAAAGTACAAATCAAACAGTATATGCAACAGGAGATATAAACTTGCGTTCAAGTTGGTCAACATCTAGCAGTGCAACAAGAGTATCAAAGGATACAGAAATGACATTAACAGGAACATCTTCTGAAAAAATAAATGGATATATTTGGTATAGAGTTTCATACAATGGTCAAACAAAATATGTTGCAAGTAGTTTAGTAACTACTACAAAACCAGAAGATGAAGATGAAAAAACAAATGCAAACTTAAAAAGTTTAGAAGTAGAAGGATTTTCTATTTCACCAAGTTTTTCAGCTAGTACGTTAGAATATACTATGCAAGTTGAAATGGATACTGAAAAATTAAAAGTAAATGCACAAGCAGAAAGTGAAAAAGCAACAGTAAAAATAGAAGGCAATGAAACAATAGTAGAAGGCGAAAATATTGTAAAAGTAATAGTAACAGCAGAAGATGGAACAACAACTAAAACTTATACAATAAAAGTTACAAAACAAGAAAAAGTATTTGGACTAAAAAGTTTAAACATAAAAGACACAGATATTTCTGACATGTTTAAAACAGATGTATATGAATATAGTATAAATATAAAAAATATAGATCAATTAGATATAGAAGCAATTGCAACAGAAGAAGATGCAACAATAGAAATATTGGGAAATGAAAATTTACAAGAAGGTGAAAACATTATAACAATAATAGTAACATCAAAAGATGAAAAAAATACTATTACATACCAAATTAAAGCAACTAAATCATTAGTAACAGAACAACAAACAGAAGCAAAAACTATAGATAAAATGAGTATTATATATGCTGTTGTAGGAGGACTTGCTTTAATAGCATTAGTAATTGTTGTAATATATACTATAAAACATAGAAAACAAAGTATGCATTATAATAACGAAGATGATTTTGATTATTATCCAGAGAATTCAGAAGAGAAAGATGAATATTATCCAGAAGATTTACCAGAAAAGAAAGTAAAACAAGATGTTGATATTCAAGAAGAAAGCAAAGAATTAAATGATGAAAAAGCTGAAAATAATGATAAAGCAAACTATTTCTTAGAAGATCCAGAAGAATGGGGAGAATATAAGAATAAAAATAGAAAAGGAAAGCATTTTTAAAAGAGTGAGCAGTTAGGGGAAAATCCTTAACTGCTCATTTCTTCTTAGCTTTTTTCACTTAAAATATGAATATTAACAAAAACAGTAGCTTTATAGCTGTATGCCTCTATTAATATAGGAAAATCATATGTATTAGTGAAAACAAAATCTTTTGAACCATATGCTACAGTTGCGTCCTGTTTAGCATAAGCACATCCTATACTGTGATGATGGCATTCGTTAACTTTTAAAGAAGTATCAAGAATAGCATTATAAAGAGTAGTACTAACTTGACAGACTCCTCCACCAAGACCAAGAGTAGGTTTACGATTGACTATTACAGGAGCAGATAAGTAGCCTTTTTCTTTTGTAGCTTTTCCTACAACTTTACTCCAATAAAAAGTCTCACCAGGTTGCAAAATTGTACCATTTATGGTGTTACAAGCAATTGAAATATTAACATCCCTATTTTCGCTAGAAGTGTAATGAATAATTGAATTTCCAACTATTTTAGAAGAACTTTCTTCATCGACTTCAGGCTCTACAAACTGTAGATATTTCCAAAAAACATAGCCGGTAAAATTATTATATTTTACCTGAAACCATTTACCTGATTGTTCTAACACAGTAAATTCGGTTCCTTTTGGAATGGTAGTTAATAATTTTGAACTACTGGTTGGTTCTTCACGGAGATTTACATTTTCACAGTTCCGTACAACAGCAGTTAATCCATAAATGGGTGATACAGAATCTTCTTCAATACTTGGGCCATTTGCTAAAGTACAACGAGAAGAAACAAAAAAGATTGTTACAAAAAGTAACAAAAACGTGGTGACTTTCTTGAAAATATTCATATGAAAGACCCTCCTTAAAAAATAATTTTATATTGCGCAAATAATTATACAATAAATAATGAAAAAAATCAATAATTAATAAAATAAAAGATAGCATAAATTTTTTGTAGGAAAACTTTTTACTAAAATCATAAACTTTTTTTA
>OIWT01000412.1_pt1 | contig 60704 bp, 67 predicted proteins | sample 1587701 | NCBI WGS metagenome assembly OIWT01 (sample SAMEA3888904, study PRJEB22519) | human gut metagenome | biome: human gut; feature: human-associated habitat; material: faeces | place: Denmark | collected 2009
GACTCGAACCTATGACCCCTTGCTTGTAAGGCAAGTGCTCTAACCAACTGAGCTATGCTCCCTAAAATTTGCTTTAAAAATAAGTATATACAGCTATGTACTAATACCGAAAATCAAAGCCTCTGACACGTACTTGCCTAAAAACAACCAACTCGTATCAACAAGTAAATAATATCATCTTACAAAATTTATGTCAAGTATTTATTTTCAAAACTTTGAATTATTGAGTTATAATTAAGGAATATCACACTTTATTTTTTTGTTAAATTTGCAACATACATTACTTACTTCTCATTTTCATGTACTTCTGGCGTACATCTGAACCAAGAAATTCCAGACGAATATTATTTCCTATAATTCTTGAAACCATGCGTTGAGTATAGTATTTTTCCAATTCACGCATGGAAAGATTTGTACTTATTATAGTGGGCTTTCCTCGCATAATTCTGGAATTTATTACATTATACACCGCAGCACTTGAAAAAGATGTCGCATATTCCGTACCCAAATCATCAATAATCAATAAATCACAATCGGCATAATGTTTTTCACTTTCATTCGAAACTACATATCCACGAAATTTTTCTTTTTCCATGTTGGAAATCATATTTTGAGTAGAAGTATAAATTACTCCAAAACCTTTATTTATAGCCTCTCTTGCAATCGCAAGCGAAAGATGCGTCTTACCTAGCCCCGTGTTACCCGTCATCAACAGACTAGGCGAATCTTTTCTAAAATTTTCAGCATATTTTTTGCAAAAATTCAAAATAAGTGTCATTCTCTCACGAGGACTTTGTTCTCCATCATGTGCGGGAACATCCGAATAATAGTTAATCGAAAAATTATCAAATGAAGAAGTTTCAAGCGGCGAAAATTCATTGAGCTTATTATATGCTTCCAACTTAAGCATATTTTTCATACATTTACACATCATTCCATCAATAAAACCTTCATCTTCACACTCGGAACAATTATATTTAATTTCAAGGTAATCCTCAGGAAGGTTAACACTTTTCAGAATGTTCGATAACCTTTGTTTTAAATCTTTATTTTTTTCTCTCAACTTCATAAGCTCAAATGAAGAATCCGAACCACTTAAAACCGCTTTGGCTGCTTCAACCGAAGTGGCAGATAATTCTTTTTCTATATTTGCAGCTTCGGGAAACCGTTTATAAAAAATTTCTTTTTTTCGAGATAATTCATCCCATGCATTGTTCCTCATTCTGTAAAGCTTTTGCTGAACTTCGTCATAAATTTCTCTGCTGTATCCCAACTTTACGGTGTCCCCTTTCTAATATCAAATATAGTCAAATATATTGTAATTCTCATATGCATCTATATCATATGACGGAGCACGATTAGAGGTTTTTTGAGACTTATTTTTACGTGCAGCATTTTCAGCCAATGCCTGCTCAATTTTTATTATTCCCTGATTATGCCACCGTTTTATTATACTATCCATATATTTAAGAATGTATTTTCCGTTCGAATTAACACATCTATCATATGATTCTTTTATCATTTCGTCGGAATAGTTCCACTCTCCAAACCATCTATTAACAGCTTCTTCCTCATATTTTGTAGGAGCACGATGTTCTATTCCTATAATATTTTCAAATCTCTTCCACAAAGCTTGGGTGTTATGCAACTTTATAATTTTTTTCTCAGCTTTTTCAATATTATCGATACCCTCTAAAGCCCAATTAGAACCTGTTTTTTCGATATATTTCATCCCGGTTTTCCCTATACTTACTGCATATTGAAGAAGCATAAGAATTACATCTACGGGAAGTCCATCATTATCATGAAGCATTAACAGCACTGCACTATCACCGTTCGAGATCGGTCTTCCGAGAATAACTTGTGCTTCCTGCATAAGCAAATTTATATCTTTAGAGGACTGAATCCGTGTTGCTACGTACAAACTATCCGGTCGGTGATAGTTAAAGGATAATGATTTTTTTGGGATAGGTGTAAAATTCTTTTCTTTTTCATTAATTGACTCCAAAGAAATATTTTTTTCTACACTTTTTTCACCGTGAAATTCAAGATAACCCTCTTTTTCCCAATAACCTATACTCTTTAAAACTTCCGATTCAGAAATACTAACTGCTTCGGCAATTTTTTTTTCATCAACACTTTTCGCTCTGCTATACAGCATATACAATATAACTTTTATTTGAGCTTCGTTTGAATTCTTTATGTAATTTTCAACTATTTCCGACGGAACGGCAAATACACTATTCCACTTTCCCAAACTAATACTACAGTTCACTACTTTCTCCTCAAACAAAAATAATATCAACTAAATTATATATCAATAGCGTAACTATATCAAATTATATTTTTATTTGACAAAATAACATAGCAAAGTTAATTTTTTAAAATTAGAAACTTTTATTCACAACAACCGACAACAAAAAAGATTTCGAAAGCCATAATGACTATCGAAATCCTTGAGACAAATACAAATTAGTTTACAGAATCTTTAAGAGCTTTGCCCGCCTTAAAAGCCGGTGTCTTAGATGCCGGAATTTTAATGGGGTTTCCGGTACGTGGGTCACGTCCGGTACGCTCTGCACGTTCACGAACCTCGAATGTTCCGAATCCAACCAACTGAACTTTTTCACCATCTGCAAGAGCTTCTGATACTGCTTCAACAAAAGCATTTAATGCTTTTTCCGAATCCTTTTTTGTCAGTTCGCTCTTTTCCGAAATTTTCAATACGAGTTCGGTTTTGTTCATAATTACAACCTCCGTGTTTTTTAGTGCTAAACATGCACATTACTGCATTGCCGTGCGTTTCATATGTACGCATTTAACCGACATGTAAATATTACTATACTTTATTTTTATTTTCAAGCGATATTTTATATAAAAACTCATCTTTAAATCTTTCACATGAGTCATACAATGCACTTTCGGCATCTACATTAATAAGACGCGCCACTTCAGTTACTGAAAACAGCAAGTCCCCAAGCTCTTTTTCATAGTCATCTCGTCTGCCGTTAAGTATCAAAGTTTCTAAACAATGAAGTCTATCAAACGTTTCATTAAGCGCATCTTCCACTGAAAAGAAACCATATCCCGCTTTCGCTGTTTTTGCCTGCATCTTTTCTGTGCGCATCAACGCCGGAAGCATTCTTGAAATATTTTTTACACTTTCCGCAGGAGTTTCATTTCGAGGACGAACTTTCATCACATATGGTTTTTCTCTAATTTTCATTTCATACACTTTAGGGTCTGAATCTTTCTCAAAATACATCCCAGAAAAAACGTGAGGATGTCGAAGAATGGTTTTTCTACAAACTTGATCTACAATATCATCAAATGAAAAATTATCATTCTCTTCCTCTATACTGCAGTGAAAAGCTAGTTGCAAAAGTATATCACCTAACTCTTCTCTGAGCATATCGCTATTACTCATATCGATAGCCTCAATGGCTTCATACGATTCTTCAATCAATCTTAGTCTTATACTCGAATGAGTTTGTACCCTATCCCACGGACATCCTTTAGGAGAACGTAAAATATTTACAACATTCAATAAATCTTTAATCGAATATTTACATTTTTGAACTAATTCCATTTTAATCCTGCTTTCGTTTATAAGATAATATATGGAAAATATTTTAAATTATTCCACATATTACCATATTAACCCAATAAACGATATTTTTCAAGTACTTTCACAATTTTTTTACACCCGGGAACTGTCGATAAATCTGAATAACTCAAGCATCTTGAAAGTAACAGCGCCAAAATATATACCATTCCCGCAATCGCTATCGACAAAATCGTAGCTAATTTGAAATTTATTACTCTTGCCAAAAAACCGTGTGATGAATAGGCTGCGGCTGCACACATAAGTCCACACAAAGCCGGCTTTAAAACAACAGAAATCCAGTTAAATTTTATCTTTGTTTCTTTGCAAAGAAGAATTATACTCGACATACACACAAACAAATAACATACCAATGTGCCAATACCTGCTCCCTGCACATTTATTTCCGGAATTCCAACCAAAACGTAATTAAGCCCTATCTTTATAATCATTCCCGCAGTAAGAACTTTGAGCGGAAGGTCCGCACGACCCACAGCCTGAAGCATACTGCAAAGAGGAGTACTTATCGACATAAATATTATACCTATCGCATAAACACTCATAATTCGAGAAGCTATACATATTTCCCCGACTTGACCACTTTTTCCAAAGGTATTGTATATTAAATCCATTATGGGATAAGCCATAACCGACATTCCTAATCCTATCGGAAAGGAAATAACGGAAGTCATTTTTAAAACGGTTTCTATATTTTTCTCTATCTTATCTTTTACTCCATTAACCCATGAAGCAGTTACATTAGGCAGTGCACTTATCGCAAGTCCTTGAGTTATCGTAGGTAAAAGCATTGTTATATTATTCATATAAACAAAACATCCGTTTAAAAATACGTGAGTAGTCCCACTTTCAACAGCTTGAGACGGGATAAAACCTGAATACATATCAAGTAGAACGTCAGGCACAGTAGTCATTAAATCATACAATCTTCGTTGAACAAGCATGGTATCTATAGTACCGGCAAGATTCATAACTATTGCTCCAAGTGCTATCGGAACCGATATATTCAGAAGCATTTTTATCAAAGTTTTTTTGGGTCTGGCATCTTCAGAATTCTTAAGTTCATCCTCGGTTATTCCGTCCCCTGAAATTTTATATTTTATAAATATATATATAAATCCACAAACTGCTCCAAGTGTAATTCCCAAAACAGCTCCTGCCGATGCCCACGGTAAAGTTGCATTATGTGCTGCAGTTTCGTTTTCACAAACTTTTCCGAACACTGTACCATATTTTTTGTATTCATCCATTCCACACTTTACTGCTGCATAAGCTAATGTCGGACCAAAAACCACCTTTCCAACAGCTTCAACTATCTCCGAAACAGCTGTAGGAATCATATTTCTAAGCCCTTCGTAATACCCCTTGTAAGTTGAAATTAGACATGCAAAAACAACAGTCGGAGCCAACATAAATATTGAATAAATCGAATCCGGAGTATTTGTAAATTTCACATAAGCAAATGAACCCAGTATCATTAAAATAAATCCACTAAGACCTGTAAAAACAAACATCGGTATCGAAACTTTATGAATCATTTTTACGTCTTTATACCTTCCCAGAGCCATATCACCCGAAACCATACGTGAAATTGCTATGGGAAGTCCTGCCGTCGCCAAAGCATAGATAGGATTGTAAATACTATATGCAGAACTAAAATAACCTGAGCCTATTCCTTCAAGTATATACGCAAGAGGAATTTTAAAAGCAGCTCCGGCTACTCGAACAAGTAGCATTCCCACAGCCATTATTATCGCTCCTGCGGCAAATGATTGGCTTACTTTTTTTGATTTTGAATTTTTTTGATTCACATTTGTCATTGTCTTTTTCCTTATCTATAAAATTAAAGTAACAGTTAAAATTATAACACATTATATTATAAAATTTATAACTATATGTATTTGACACAGCTTATAAAAATTCATTTGGAACAATTACATATAATTTAGCACTACAAGTCAAAATAATTCGCAAAATAATAAATTTAAAATAAAGTTATTGACATGATTTTTAATTTGCAATATAATAAGCGTTGTTTGGAAGGGCCATTAGCTCAGTTGGTTAGAGCAACCGGCTCATAACCGGTCGGTCCTAGGTTCGAGTCCTAGATGGCCCACCATTATATACCTCTCGATTGCAAAAGCGGTCGAGAGTGTTTTTTTGTATAAGTTCGTGGTTTAAAATTTAACTTAAAAAATAAAAATCAGCCACCTTAAAGTGGCTAACGCTTTCATATATTTATAACTCATACCATTTAAACACAGTTACAACTCCACATGACCAGAGAATAAAACTTCTTAAAAAATCCAATAATACTCACCAACATATCAATTCTTAATATTAGTGTTTTCTATGTTCTTTATTTCTGTACGGATAATTATATTTTCACATACCACTACCATTACCATCAACACCGAAAAAATAATTCCATACCAAGGTCTATTATTTGCAAATTCTAAATACGCCATACACTCAAAGACAGTTCTACCGAACTCAAGCAAACAATACTTAACTTTAAGCCTATTTATAGTGTCTTTGCCTAATTTTAATAATCGATTTAAACGGAAAACATTAGACAGAACCCCTACACTTAAAATAGCAGGAAAAAGCGTCAAAGGTTCTTGATAAAAGTCTTTAAAAATAATAAGCAACAAACTAAACAACACGAGACACACAGATGTACCAATAAGCAACGCCCTAGAAAAATAAAAAACCTTAATTTTAAAATTGTCTAACATTTTACTCACAGTTAATCCTACCTTTTGCAATAATTCTGATAACATTTTCATAATTTTATTTTATCAAAATTCGTTCAAAAAATCAATAATTGTAAGTATTATCGATGAAGTAAAAGTAATTAAGCTCTCCCATTGCAGGTCTTTAGTTCTTTAACAAAAAATTTATGCATATTAAGTAGGTTACAATCCATTAAAGATACAGCTTACAGCATGTATGGCACAATCATAGATATCAAGGATTTTTCAAAAAATTAATTCGATTACAGCAGATATACAAACCAATTGTAACTATCTTATACACGTGATATAATCTATGTACTTGACCGTAACAACGAAGAAATTTTAAAACCAAGAGCAAAAAACAGGAGGAAAAAACAGTATGTGTGGCATTTGCGGATTTACTGGAGAAATTAACAACAAAAGTAAAATTATTGAAAATATGACCGACCTGATAATTCACCGTGGACCTGACAGTTCAGGATTTTTTATAAACAAAGACATTGCAATGGGATTCAGAAGACTAAGCATAATAGATGTAGAAGGCGGAACACAACCGATTTATAACGAAAACAACAATCTCGTTTTGACATTCAATGGAGAAATATACAACTACAAAGAATTAAAAAAAGAACTTATTGAAAAAAATCATAAATTCTATACCGAAGCTGATTCAGAAGTGTTAATTCATGGATTCGAAGAATGGGGTTCTCAGATGCTCCCAAAACTGAGAGGAATGTTTGCCTTTGCAATTTGGGACAGAGAAAATCAATCACTTTTCATGGCAAGAGACCCGTTCGGAATCAAACCTCTACACTGGTCTCAAGTAGGAAACAATTTTGTCTATGCATCTGAAATAAAAAGCATACTGGCTTTCCCTACGTTTGAGAAAAAATTCAATTATAAAACTCTTGACAATTACCTTTCATTCCAATACGCCGTTCCTCCGGAAACTTTTTTCGAAGGAATATACTGCCTTATGCCGGGACATTTCCTGCAATACAAAAACGGCGAATTCAAAACCGAAAGATATTTCGAAGCCAATTTCAATATTAATCCCAACTTAGATCTGGAAACCGCAACAGAACAAATTGAAAAAGTATTTAAAGATTCCGTAGATGCGCACAGAATAAGCGATGTCGAAGTAGGCTGTTTCCTTTCAAGCGGAGTAGATTCGAGTTACGTTTCGTCTTATTTTGCCGGACAAAAAGCTTTTACCGTTGGTTTTGACTTTGGAGAAAAATACAATGAAGTTACATGGGCTCAAAATCTTTCTAAAAAGATTGGAATAAATCACTATTATAAAATTATTTCCTCTGAAGAATTTTGGGCTTCAATCAGAAAAGTTCAATATCACATGGATCAACCTCTTGCAGACCCATCATGTATAGCACTATACTTCGTTTCCAAACTGGCAAGTGAACATGTTAAAGTAGTTCTTTCAGGAGAAGGAGCGGATGAACTTTTCGGTGGATACAGAATATACAACGAACCCAGGGTATTTAAAATTTATCAAAAGATACTAAGTCAAAAAACAAGAACATTTCTTGCAAATTTGATGAGAAAAATTCCATTCAAATTCAAAGGCAGAGGTTTTATAATTCGTGGCGAACACACGATAGAAAACAAATATATAGGAAATGCATTTATGTTTTCTCAGGAAGACAAAAAGAAAATTTTAAAAAATTCTTCTTTAGCAACTCGTCCTCAAGATATGTGCAAAAAGCTTTACGAAAAAGCCAAAGATTACGACGATGTTACAAAAATGCAGTATCTGGATATAAATATGTGGATGGTTGGAGATATACTCCTAAAAGCTGACCGTATGAGTATGGCCAATTCTCTTGAACTTAGAGTTCCGTTCCTTGACAAAGAAGTATTTAAAGTAGCTTCATCCTTACCAACAAATTTAAAAGTCACAAGAGAAAACACGAAATACGCAATGCGTATGGCAGCCATGAAACGTCTGCCAGAAAATACCGCTCAAAAGAAAAAACTCGGATTCCCTGTGCCTACAAGAGTATGGCTCAGAGATAAAAAATATTACGGAATTGTTAAAAGTGCATTTCTTTCCGAAACGGCTGAGAAATTTTTCAACTGCGAAGAACTTTTACGTTTCTTAGATGATCACTACAACGGTAAATGGGATAACAGCAGAAAAATTTGGACGATCTACATCTTTATAGTATGGTATGACATCTATTTCGGAGAATTAAACTAATTAATTCTACCACTAAAAAATTTATAAAACAAAAACTTGTTGAGTGCATAAAAATCTGCACTCAATATTTATATTTTTCAATTAATAACTATTTATTTCTTGTAAAAACCATATGAATAGTTAAAAAGCACAAATTTTTATCACTAACTTCCCTACATATGTTTTTTCATTTTTCATAAAATACACTATTCGTGTACTTATATACTTGAAATTTGTCCATTAAATAGAATAACATAACTCATAAAGCCTTTTTATTTTAACATTGCTAGAAAATACTTAAATATATTATATATAGCATATAATCTTCGGCTAAATGCAAGACTACATTGTTTTATAAGTCAAATAAAAATATAATAAAATTTAAACATATATTACTAAATATTAGTAAAAACTGTATGATTTCATTTATCTTTAATTAATCTATCACACAAAACTGATTTATACTACCTTTCCACTTTGGGAACAATTTATTTTATGTACTTTAAAGATTAATTTCAGAAATGTAATTTAACTATGTTTGCAAACGATAAAGCTTAATGATTTCTACTAAAACTCAAGTTTACGAAATACATAATTTTCTTGAGATACGTTATCTATTTAAGTATAAAAATCTACGTTCAGAGCTGATAAATTAAAAATTTAAAGTTTAATTTGATTTTTAATACACATATTATAACAAGTTAAGGGGCATCGGTTAGCGTCCAAGTTATTGTGGTTGAGTATGATTCATCCATAATATCTTGTGGATTTATGTCAAGTAACATACCCTGATTTTCGGACCATTTAACAGTAGTGTCTGTTGGAGACAAAACTGATTTTCCCGAATAAACCTCAGTTGGTTCGCTGTTTAAGGTGAAACTTTGGTTTTTTTCATCAATAAATACGAGTGCATCTTTTAAAGTATTGTTATTTGCTGAAGTAAATGGATTTTCAATAGAAGCATATAAATTCCAGTCTGAGCTTTTTATCCTCGAATCAGCAACTACTATAGACCAATCCGATTCTTGCCTTGAAACAGTAGTTTTAACCGTTGGAATAACCGTGTTTTTAAAAGCAAGCAAACTTGGCACTGTTTTGAATTCAAGTACTCCTGCATAAACAACAGTTAAATTTTCAATTCTGTTTTTAAAATTATCGTTTGCAGTTACTTTAACTACGGTATCGATTGGAAGAACTTCAGGCAAAATCAATGAAAAAAATCCGGTATCGTCTGAAGTACCTTCCACGCTCTTCACAACAGAATTCGCCAAAAATTCAGCTTTTAAGTTTGATAAATAATTCGTAGTTCCCGTAATACTAATGTCAGTATCGGAAATTGCGCTAACTTGAAGAGAAAGTTGTCCCATTGACAGAACTCTGACGTTTTGTAAATTAAATGTTTGCAAACTCGGTGGAGTTGGAGAATCTGATAAAGTCATATTGGTTGAAACCGCTGTAGTAGATGAAGTTGAGGCTGATGCGTCTATTTCTACATTACTTTGATCTAATTTAGTCCAAATATACAAAGGTGTATCAGATAAGGTACCGGCATCAGGAAAGTCTTTTGCAGCAAGCCAGTAGTTTACAACTTGGGAATTTATATTCACTTTTCCGGTACCCGAAGTCCATCTGATTAAATTTCCATTTTTATTGTAAAGTACTATACTTTTTGGATTTTCAAAATTAACCGCTCCTGTTGAAGTCATTTGAATAAGTGGAGCAGACGAAGATAAAGTATTGGCCATATATAAACTTGCACCATCTGAAACAGTAAAATTCCCACTGCATCTAATTGTACCTACTCCCGATTTAACTGCCGTTTGAGTTATTTTAAGGTTCGAATTTTTATCAATCAAAAAAGATTTTGCAAGTTGAGAAGAACCGGTATCGTAAAACATACCTCTCGGAGTATTTATTATAACATTAGCGCCTTTTTCTATCGTTATATCGGGACTGTAGTCGCAATAAAATGTTTCTCTTGATTCAGAGGTTATATTAACATCTGCATTTTCTAAAATTTTGAAAGACGGATTTGCATATGTAAACCAAAATACGGCATTGCCTGTACTTGTGTGATAGATGGTTGTTTTACCGCCAATTTCAACTCTGTTTACTTCCGCAAGTTCGTTTGAAGGTGAAGCATACCCTAACGAGGTTTTAATAGTAATATTTGAATCAATGTATCTTACAGTTCCCTGACGGTTATAGCTTATTTGCGGGCCTGTATAATTAACATTAATATAGATTAAAGTAACTGATTTTGTAGAGCTAACAGCTTCCACCGCAACTATTCCATAATAATTCTTTCCAACTATATCCACGTTGCACAAAGTAACATTTATTTCAGAAGTTGCAGAAGCAATATATATGGAATTTGTAATAGAAGCAGAATTCATATCAGTAAGAGTATGACGTGTAGTTACGCCTTGTTCATTTGTGTATGTTCCGTTTATGGTTAGATTTGTTTTATTAGGCGGGAAATTAATTCTCCCGGTTATCTCTATATCTGCATTTAGATAAATCGTAGTATAGTCGTTATCACCGGTAATTGCTGCAGCAAGTTCGTTGTAATTATTCACAACTATGCTTGTTTCATCAGGTGTAGTATACAATTCAGGTACACTTTGAGAATCAGATGCTGAACTTTTACTGATAAAAAAATACAGAGGCAAAAACAATATCAACAATATACTTAAAATCTTATATTTCAACAGAAAACCTCCTGTACTGAACTTAAAAAATAAAAATCAAGAATCTTTACCTGACTTGAATTTCTGATTTTAAATCTTTAAATCTTTAAATCTTAATCTTTTTTACTTTTACAAAAACATTTGCATTTACATCTGCAACCAATTACAAATGATGAAAATGCTACCAAAATCAATACTAATACAGCTAAAAAAATATAAACCCAATTTTGAATCGAATTAATAATATCCACAGCATCTTTATTGGTGTCATTTGCTTGTTCTGGAGTTATTGTAAAATCTTCATCCCATTCCCAAAAATATTCTTCATTTTGAGCTATTACATGAACTCTATATTCTCCTGCTTGAAATTTATGATTTTGCCAATCAACCATAAAATCGAAGTTAGAATTTGGCGCCATTTTTATGTTTTCTTTTTCTGTACTTTTATAAACCTCTGAACTACCTTTTTTATAAACAGTACCTGAAATTTTAAGATTAGGAATTATAACCGGAGTATCATTTTGAAGATTTACAGCCAGATTAGTGTGATAATTTGCGAGTGTGGGTTTTATGTATTTTAAATTCATATTGGCTTTAACTTTGTTATCATTCTCAGAAAGCATAACACCGACAACATACTGATATTCATTCTCTATTTGAGCGGTAATTTGATGTTCATTTGTAGCTTCAAAGTTATCATCTGCTTTTGTAAAAATTAATCCACCCAAAATAATTCCATCATAAGACTCTCTCGGTATATTAAGTAATGCAGTAGCTGTTACAAAACCTCCTGGTGGGACTATATATTCACTTTTGTCTAATTTAAGAATATCCGAAAGCGGATACTTTAAGCTTTCATCATAATTTGTAAGATTAGTGTAGCTTATGAATCCGTTTCGGCATGTTGTTGCAGGAGTTACCATGGCTTTTACTTTAATTTCGTGATTTTTATTATTGAAAATTTTTACCTTTAGTTCTTGCGAATCTGAAGGTGCAACTTTTAAATCAAAATAGCTAAGATTTTTATTGATTTGGTTTTCAGGAATTACAGAGGAAACAGAAAAATAAACTCCTTCATCAGCAAATACAGAAACCGTCGATAAAATACTTAAAAAAATAAACACAAAAAAATTTAAAAGCCTTTTTTTAATCATGTGGTATCCCCCAGTGCTTAGTTTTAAATAGGAGCGTCAGCTAAAGTCCAAGTAATAGTAGAAGTATGAGTTTTAGCTGTTGCGCTTCCTGACGGAACAGTTAATGTAACATTATCATTAGACGTTGCAGTAGTTTCAGTTGGATACCATCTGTCCACCCAGGTTCCAAGTCCTGAATTTTCACTAGCCACTACAACAGTAGCTTCCGTGTTATCGGTTGTCAGAACAACAGGATTTGACGGTGTAGGTGTACTTGCCGATGAATTTGCGGAAATAGCGTAACCACCTGCAAAAGTAACAGTAGAACCTTTAAGGCTGTCAGCTGTTCCGTCATTAAATGGTGTTGCCTTTGCAATTACATTCCATCCAGCCCCTGTACCTCTTATATCGGTAACCTGAACAAATGGCTTTAATTCACTGGCATTATATACTTTTTGAGAACCAGATATGGCTTGACTTCCAAATGTAATGTTTGGTACATAGTCAATACTGAGCGGTCCGGATTCTCCTGTTCCTTGTCCCGGTGGGTCCAGTGGTTTGCTTGGGTCATCAGGATCCACAGGACCAGTCGGCTCCGTTCCGGGAGTGAAAGTTACTGTTGCATTTGAAGTAACTGTGGAAACAGTTGCCGCTAATATCGGAAATGAAAAATAAGATAAAGAAAAACCACAAGCGCATAAAAACGCTATCACAGATCTTTTTTTCATAATAAATTCTTACCTCCATGTTTTTATTATAATTTACTTAATATAGTGGTCTTAATTTACATTATTCAACATCACAACTTTTTGAGATATTTTTGTCTGATAGTCATAGAGTCAAAACTCAACTTAAATCTTTAATTTTAGGATCAAACCATATGACAAAATTTTTATAGTATTTTAAGTGCTTAAAATTATTCGACAACAAATTCTATAATTTTTAATGTGAATTTACTTGCATATTTTTATTTTTAATATATAATTATTTGTGGGTAAAATACACAAAAGTATGTGGGCGTTTTTTCTATACTTTAAAAAGGAGGTAAGTTTAAATTATTGTAGTCATTTATATTTTTTGATTTTGTACTTAAGAAAACAAAAATTAACCCCAAAATGCTTACGCAGGAAAAGATGATATGAGAAGTAAAGAAACAAAAAATTTATGACGATGTTCTCTATACTCTTTACAGCACTTTCATCTAGTCCGGCAACAATGTTTGTAACAACAGAAATTAATAAAATACAAATGACAATGTTAAACTTAATTAAGATGTAGGAGGAAAAAAATGAAAAAATATCTTGTATTTTTAGCAGCAATTTTAACAGGCATATATTTATTTAATTTCTCAAGCAAAGCAAATGCTGTAACAATTAGTGACGATGGAGAATATACACTAATTCTTGGTTTATCAGATGATGATTTTTATTCAGGTGATATTGATGGTGAATCTTTAAAACTAATAAAATTTAATGTTGCTGAAGGTGAAACAACAGTTAAATTATCTGAATTAACAAAAGGAATTGTTCCTTTCAATGGAAAAAATGAATTCTCACATTGGGTAACAAGAGATAAAAAAGTAGCTAGTGAAGAATTAAACATATCAGATTTTAAGGAAGAGGGTACTATTTGGACACCAAAAGAAGAAAACTATGCTAAAGGATTAAGCCTTTATGCTAATTTCGAGGGTAAAACATTAAAAGAAACCGGTAATTATTATTTATATTTTGATGCATTTGCAGGTACAATAAATGGTAAATCAAAAATAACAATAGAAAACAAAGCATCAGATTTTAAGACAATTGATTTGACAAAATATGTTCCTACAAGAAAGGGTTACACTTTTAAAGGTTGGGATGTAGATGGTAAATTAGTTAAATCTATTGATTCAAGTGCTTTCGCCAAAGATGCAATAGTTCTTTTAACTGCTACATATACTAAAGATACTTTTGACGGTGATTATGTAATACTAAAATTAGATGCTAATGGCGGTACTATCGATGGCCAAGCAACTAAAAAATACGATTATTTTGCCGGCGCTAATTCTGGAACAAACATGTCGCTCTTACCATACGTACCAGTAAGAAAAGGATATACTTTTAATGGATGGAATGCAAAAAAAGACGGTAGTGGCGGAAACTATAAGTACATGTATTGGGCAAATTGGAGAAATGAAGATGAATTTGTACCAGAATTTGAACGAGATACACTAAATGACGATAAAAGTATGTATAAAAATATAACTTTATATGCTTCTTGGACTAGAAATCCGGGAGAGCCGGTGGAAACAGTAAAAGAAGTTCAAAGTACAGGAGAAGCAAAAGCAAAAATTGAATTTGCAGATGGAATTAGCGCAGACTATGAGTTATATGTTACACCTGTAGAAATTACGGAAAATTTAGCAAATAAAAACGTTAAGTATATAGTGGATATAAATTTATTGGAAGATGGTCAAGTAGTTAAAATCAGTGATACTAAAATGAAAGTAAAAATCGCATTACCGGAAGACTTAAAAGGATTTAACAAATATGAAGTGGTATATATTTCAGATGATGAAATAAAAGAAACAATACCGGCAACAATAGAAGATGGATATATAGTATTTGAAACATCACACTTAAGTCAGTATGGAATTATAGCAACAAATGTTGAAGAAAAAACAGAACAAACAATCAATCCTAAAACCGGAGACAATAGTAATATCCTTTTGTGGACTTCTTTGTTAGCAGTAGGCTTCTTAGGAATGTTGGCAACTGCAGTTTACGCCAGAAAGAAAAAATGCATGATTTAAACTTTTAGACATTTATCTATCTGATAAATAATTTAAAAATTATTCACTTTTGAACTTTCAAATTTTATTGACTACTTAAATTCAGGTAACCACAATAAATGATGAATTTTTAGCAAGTATTCCACTTTTTAACAGAAACTATATACGCCACTTAAAATAATAAAAAATAATTATTAGCCTATCTTTTAAACAAAATTACTTTAAGATAGGCTGTTTTTTATGTACATTCACTTTTAAACAGTTTAGCAGTTAAAATAAAAATATATATTTGGTATATTGCAAAATATTTTCAAATTTTATCTACACGTGAATGATATTCATAGTATTTTTGATAAAAAAATATTATTATTAATAAAACAATTAAAGTAAATAAACATTAAAAACATAAATATTAGTGGAAAAAATCTGCTCGTTATTTGCGATATAATACAAAAATATGTATCAAAACTACGTGCGTACGGTTCAAAGGTATATATTTAAAGGTAAAGTGTATTAACTTCTATAAGATTATTTTAAAAATAGTACTCTATGATATACAAGCAATTTCGTAAAATTAATTAAAATATAAAAAATAAAACTTTGACATAAACACAAAAATACTAATCGAACTGAGAAATATGTATAAAATTAATTAATAGAAGACTAATTACCATTTAAAAAATAAATATTCGACAAATCACGCCTACACGTTTTGCATGCAGAAAAAAATATAATAAGGTTTTCCAAAACATTAAAAAACCACGCATTAACTGCGTGGATATTTATTAAATTTTAACTTTTATCTTTTGAACGAGTACACAACGCTGCGACGTATCCACAAAATACTGCCGCTGATATTCCGGCTGCACCGGCAGTAAGGCCTCCCGTTATAATTCCCAAAAAACCCTGCTTTTGAATAGCTTCAACAACTCCTTTAGCCATCAAATAGCCGAATCCTGAAAGCGGAACGGTAGCTCCAGCGCCTGCAAACTGTACCAACGGCTCATACAGACCAACTGCAGTCAGTCCCACTCCCGATAACACCAACCCTACCAATATTCGTGCGGGTGTAACTTTTGTTTTGTCGATAAATATTTGTGCAATTACACAGATTAATCCTCCAACTACAAATGCTTTCAAGTATTCCATAAAAAAATCTCCTTAACAATTTCATTTAAAAATTATGTCTGTTATACTGTAAACTTAGTATGTGAATTACATAGAAATAAATTCAAATTAAAATCAGGAGATTTAAAAATGATTGGAATTATTTGTGCCGAACCGGAAGAATTAAACGAAATACTCAAACTAATGAAAAATACAAAAAAAGAAAAAATATGTTCCCTAAAATTTATAACCGGAAACATATTAAATACAAATTGTGTAATTTCCTTATCTGGAGTAGGTAAAGTCCATGCAGCTATGTGTGCGCAAACAATGATTTTAAAATATCACCCAAATTTAATACTCAATATAGGTGTTGCGGGAGCAATTTCTTCCGAAATAAAAATCGGAGATATAATTATAGGCCACGGTGTAATTCAACACGACTTTGATGTAAGCGCTTTTCCCAACAGAAAAAAAGGAGAGGTAAGTGGTATTGGAAAAGTTGAAATTCCGTGCACAAAATGGATAGCAGACAAACTAAAATTATCTTGTAAAAACATTAAAGAAATTAACTTTCACTACGGTACGGTTTTAACAGGTGACCAATTTATAGATTCACCCAAAATTCTCAACGAAATAAAAAATCAATTTGGAGGACTGGTTTGCGAAATGGAAGCCGGAAGCATCGGTCAAGTGTGTTTCATCAACAACATTGATTTTGGAATTATAAAAGCTGTATCTGATACGGCAGACAATTCTTCTACAGTTGATTTTAAAACTTTTATAAAACAAGCATCCAAAAATTGTGTAAAACTATTGATGGAATTTATAAAATTGAATCAGGATTAATATCAACAAATACTCTTACATCTCTGGAAACAGGTTCTTTAGAAAAAGATCTAAGCGAATCAGATATCAAATTCAAGAAATCATTATTATTTCTACACTTTATTATTATTCTATATCTATAATTTCCCGCTACTTTTTTCACGTTAGCCGCACATGGAGCAAAAATTCTAAGAGGTATGTTTTTATATTTATTTGAAGCTTCATTTTTTATAATTTTAAAAAACTTAAAACTTGAATCATGTACTTTGGATTCCGTTTTCGACACAAATCCTATAACGCATATATCGGCAAATGGCGGATAAAGCATAGCTTTACGAATTACTGTTTCGTTCTCAAAAAATGCTTCATAATCTTGATTTGCACAAAGTTTCAACAAATCACTTTCAGGACTAAATGTCTGAATTATTGCTTTACCTGGACTACATCCTCTCCCTGCTCTCCCAATAACTTGAGTCAAAAGCGAAAAAGTCTTTTCGTAACTTCTAAAATCTCCGGTATACATGTACTGGTCAGCAGATAAAACTCCCACAAGAGTGACATTTGGAAAATTAAATCCTTTTGAAATCATTTGTGTTCCGAGTAAAATATCGTAATCTCCATTTGCAAATTTTTTAAGTTCGCATTTATAAGAATTTTTTAAATTTTTGCTGTCCGAATCCATTCTTAAAATTCGCACACCGGGAATAAGTTCTTTCAAACAATCTTCAGCTTTTTGAGTTCCCACTCCAAAACAACAAATTTTTTCTGATCCGCATTCCGGACATTTCGAAGAAAATTCACGAGAATATCCACAGTAATGACACATAAGCCTTCCGTTCACTTTGTGGTAGTTAAGCGAAACGCTACAATTAGGACATAAAATTACCTTGGAGCAACATGAACATTTTGCAAAAGGACTATAACCACGTCTATTAAGAAAAATTAAGGATTGTTTTTTACAATTCAAATTTTCTTTCAAAGCAGCTACAAGTTCTTGACTGAACTGATTTGTTCCAAAATTTACAGCTTGTCCATTCATATCGACAATTTCCACAGACGGCAAAACAGCGTCACCATATCTTTTATTTATTGAAAATAACTCGTATTTTCCAACCTTAGCATTATAATAACTCTCCAGGGAAGGTGTTGCAGAAGACAAAATCAGTTGTGCTTTGTTTAAACTACATCTGTATTTTGCCACATCTTTGGCGTTAAATCTTGGACTTGAATCCGACTTATATGTAAATTCATGCTCCTCATCAATTATCACAAGCCCTAAATTCGAAACAGGAGCAAAAACAGCACTTCTTGTACCCAAAATTACGGATATTTTTCCGCTTTTAATTTTATTCCACACAGTAAAACGTTCTTTATTAGAAAGTGAACTATGTAATAACGCTGTTTTATCTTTATATCTTTCTCGAAATGATTCAATGAACTGAGCGGTAAGTGCTATTTCCGGAACCATAAATATTACACTTTTACCGTCTGATATCACACGATCAGTAAGTTCGAGTAAAATTTCGGTCTTTCCACCACCTGTAACACCATGCAGAAGAGATATTTCAAATTTCTTTTCTGAATAAAGTCTAAAAAGTTTTTCAAAAATGACCCTTTGTTCCTCACTAAGAATAGGTTTTTTATATGATCTCTCACAATCTGAAACATTTGATAATTGAATTTCTGTTTGAGGTACATCAAAATTTGACAGAACCCCTTTATTTATAAGAGTATTAATTACGGATTTTCCTATTCCCGTATAATAACACAATTGCTTTACACTTGCACTTTCTTCCTTTTGAAGATATTCAATTACTTTACTTTGTTTTAAAGTAAAATTATTTATTTTCTTTAACCCTTCTTTACAAAGCTTTACTCCCTTAATCGTTTTTTTATCATAAAAATCAATATTAACAGTTTCTTTTTCAATTAATCCATGAAATAGAAGTAATTTAATCATTGATGTATAATTTTTTATTTTCCAAGAAATTATATCTTTCAAAGTTATTACGTTTTTTCCAGAATCTAAAATTCGATCCCATAATATTTTTTCATCGCCTAAAACTGATATATCTTTTTCACATTTTACCGAATATTTTATGCAACTCAAATTTAATTTAATTCCGGGCGGAAATATAAGTTTAGCAGCTTCAAAATAAGAACAAAAGTAATGTTTTTTCATCCACTTAATAAGAGCAATTTCCTCACGAGAAAGAGGCGGTACTTCATTCCATACCGCCATAATTTCCTTTAATTTTTCTACTTTTCTATTCTCCGAGCTTAACTCAATAACAATTCCCAATTTGGGACAATTTCCAATCCCAAACGGTACCACAACACACTTTCCTACACCAATCACGTTTTTATACTCATTGGGGACTGCATAATCATAAAGTTCATCTACATTATGAGAAATTTTTTCTACAGCTACTCTTACAAACATCTAATTTATAATTTATCTCCGTTTATTGATTAAAGATTTTCGAGATATATTATAACTCATAATAAAATATCAACGCAAATTTACAATTTTAACATTTTATTTTTTTTTCTAATTTGCCTAAATCCCTTACTACTCCTAAAAAACTGTCAACTACTCCAGATTTATTTAATTCATCAGGAAAACTTTTTGCTCTTTTCGAAAATATTTCTTTTCTATTATCATCCTTATAAATCTGTTCAATTTTTTCAGCATAAAATTTGTTACCTCTAGCAAATTCTTCACATCTTTTTTTAAACTTGTTTTTATCATTCTTATCTTTTTCAAGCTCATTAACAAGTAGTGGAATTTTTGAAGGAGCTTGATAAAGAGTGTTAACATTTACTCCATTTTTACCATACATCAAAGCGTAAACTATTTTTTCTCTTTCCTTATTTGAAATAACAGGTATAAGTCTAAATTTTTTCCATTTTTTTTGATACATTATTAAAACTTTTAATATTTCTGCTGTACGAATAAGATTTAAAAATATTTCTTCAATTTCATCACCTTTAGCACTATCCAAGCATTTTTTACAATAGTCTATCAATGCACTCAGAATTTTACTTAAACTAGGTTTGCTATCCTTACCATCATAATTTAATTTTACATCTTTAATCATAAAATCCTCTCCTTTTATTATAAATTTATATTTTATTCTAATATACATTAATATTTTTGTCAATAATTATATTATAATTTTAAACAAAAAAATCACGTAAACTCAAATAATCTCATATTATGATTAAAAAGGAGTGATTTTTAATGAAAAATAATTTTTTATCTCCGGAATTTTTTTTAGCTACAAATACATCCGAAGGATTTTTTTCTGTATTTAACACCCTATACGACCCTAAAAAGGACTGGTTTTGTTACATATTAAAAGGTGGTCCCGGTACAGGAAAATCAACCATTATGAAAAAAGTTGCAGAAGTCGCTCTAAAAAAAGGGATCACAGCAGAATTAATTCATTGTTCTTCCGATCCAGATTCTTTGGATGCAGTTATATTGCCAGAACTTAAAATAGCGATAGCGGATGGCACTTCACCACACGTACTCGATCCAATATATCCGGGAACTTCAGACGCAATAATAAATCTCGGTGATGCATGGAATAAAAAAATCCTTTTAAAGTCCAAAGACAAGATTCAATCTTTATGTGAAGAAAATTCTTTCCATCACGCTCAATCTAAAAGATATCTAAAAGCATTCGGATGCGCTTTCAAAGAGTCAGCAAACACACTAAAAGAATGTATAAATTATGATTCTTTAAATTTGTACTGTGAAAGACTTTCAAAAAAATTATTCAAAAAAACAAAAATTAAATCTAAAAACTACTGTGAAAAGATAAAATTTATAAGTGCTATCACTCCCAAAGGCTACATTTTTTTTAACAACACACTTATAGGAATGTCAAAAAAATTATTCCTTATAGAAGACGACTTTGGAATTATAGGAAGTTATATATTAAAAAAAATAAAAAGTTATGCACTTGATTCAGCATACAACGTTATATCGTGTCCCTCACCTTTCGCTCCCTCAGAAATATACAGTGCGCTTTTCATTCCCGATATGGAAATAGGATTTGCAATTAAAAACTCCAAAGAACTTTTGCATATACCAGAAAACTTAATTTTCAAAAAAATAACAACAAAAAGATTTTTAATTAAAGAAAAAATTTCATCTCAAAAAAATTTACTGAAATTTAATAAAAAATTTTGCCGAGAAACTTTGAACGAATCTATAAAAAATTTGAACAAAGCTCTCGACATTCATAATGATTTGGAAAAAATATATATAAAAAGTATGAATTATTCCAAAATAAATAAAATAACCGATAAATTAATTTCTGCTATTTACGTAAATTAATATCAAACCTACCAAAAAACCGAGCTAAATCATCCATATTTAAATTATGACATATTGTAGCAAATATCACAGGTCCTATCAAAATATCTAACATACCTTTGGAAAACATTACTATCGCATTCCACGTTCCACAACACCTACTTGGATGTATCATAAAAACACCTTCTTTTTTTTATATAATTCATATATCATTTAACCAAAAAAATAATTAACTGCACCATAAATATCACAGATAGCTTTCATAAACCCATCAATCCATCTGATAGCAGTAAACAAACACATAGGTACAGCGATATACAACGGTAACATTATTTTATCACCTCTTTTTAAACCGCCTTAACAATCACGTAACAAATATATCATACTTTTTAAAAAATTTCAATAGTCAATGCAAATAATAGTATCTAATATTATAAATTAAATTTATTTAAATTTTATAACTCCAGTTTTTCTATAAATTTTTCCAAACGAGCATACTGGCCAACAAGATACAGGTATCCAAACAAGGCTTCCACACCTGTAGCTCTATGATACACACACGGTGAAATTTTTTTAGGAAAACCGCTTACTACAGCATTTCTTCCTCGTTTATAAATTTCAATTTCTTTTTCACTTAAATCATCTTTTATTTTTTCGTAAAGCTCAGACTGAGCACTACAACATACATTTTTTATTTTTACTGAGTTCAATGATCCAATATTTCCTTCGTAGGATTCTACAATTTTACAGCGAACCATAAGCTCATAAACTGCATCTCCTATAAAAGCAAGCTTCTGAGGACTCATTGTACTTATTTTATCACACGATATAATATTATTATTTTTACTCATAATACAAATATTTAATCAAAAAAATTAAATTCTGTTTCACCCACTCTTATCGTATCTCCCTCGTTGGCCCCCGCTTCACGAAGTGCCTCGGAAAGTCCTGCTTTAGTCAGATAATTTTGGAAATAACACATAGAATCGTAATCTTCAAAATTTACTGAATTTATTAGTTTATCAAGCCAGCCGGCACTTACAACATAAACACCTTTTTCTTTTTTGATTGTAAGTTTATCTTGATTCACTGAATTAATTTCTTCATACGTTGCATCCGGAGTAAACAAGTGAGCGGGAGGCAAAGATTCCAATCTATTTATAAGTGTATCAAGCATCTCTTTGATACCTTTACCGGTTGCGGCAGAAACTTTTAGAAATTCATAACCTTTATCGTTGACATATCTTTGGAAACTCTCAATTTGTTCAGATGAAGCTATATCACACTTATTTCCCACTACTATCATCGGTCTTTTAGAAAGCTCAGAATTAAATTTAACAAGTTCTTCGTTAATTACGTCGAAATCTTCGCACGGGTTTCTGCCTTCACACCCGGAAACATCTACAACATGAACTAAAAGTCTACATCTTTCAACATGTCTTAAAAAATTATGCCCCAAACCTATTCCTTTCCAGGCACCTTCAATCAATCCCGGAATGTCAGCCATTACAAAAGATTTATCATCATACTTTACAACACCTAAAATAGGTGACACAGTGGTAAAATGATAATTTGCTATCTGAGGCTTTGCTTCACTTACCATAGAAATAATTGTTGATTTACCCACATTCGGATATCCTACAAGTCCGACATCTGCAAGTAATTTAAGTTCTAATTTTATTTCTGATTCAATACATTTTTCTCCAGGTTTCGCAAATTTGGGAGACTGTTTTACGGGACTTGCAAAATTCATATTTCCCGCTCCACCTTTTCCGCCTTTAGCGATAACTTGCGGTTCAGAAGTTGATATATCCGCTAATATTTTATCTGTTTCCGCATCTTTAATTACTGTCCCAAACGGCACCTTTATAATTAAATCTTCACCGCTCTTGCCCGCACGCCTTCCGGAAGCTCCATTTTGACCATTTTGAGCATGAAATTTCTTTTTATAACGGAAATCTGAAAGCGTAGAAATATTACTGTCAGCTTTAAACACTATCGAACCGCCACGACCTCCATTACCACCGTCAGGGCCTCCTGTCGCAGTATATATGTCTCTATGGAAAGAAACCGCTCCATCGCCTCCATTTCCTGCTTTAATCTTTATTTTTGCTACATCTACAAACATATCGTCACCACCGATTTAATCGTTCTATCTTATAAAATTAAAGAACTTCATATTTGGTACAAGCATACCTTTATTTTATTACAAAATTTCAACGAATTATGCATTTAATATCATACCACTAAACATTAAAATTACACACCACAATCAAATTTTTAATAATTTAAATTGTTTCTTTAATAAACGAAAAACGGATCAACAATCTGACCCGCTTCACCGTTAAATCACCAAATGTAATTTTTTAAATTAGTCCGCTTTATAAACACTTACGCGTTTACGGTCACGTCCCATACGTTCAAACTTTACTTTACCGTTAATTTTAGCAAATAAAGTGTCATCGCTTCCTCGTCCTACGTTTTCACCGGGATGTATCTTTGTTCCACGCTGTTTTACAAGTATATTTCCGGCTAACACAATTTGTCCGTCCGCACGTTTTACACCAAGGCGCTTAGATTCTGAATCACGTCCGTTACTGGTAGAACCCTGACCTTTTTTATGTGCAAAAAGTTGGATATTAATATTATTCAGCATACGTTACACCTCCACATAACTTACCATAATATTTTTGGGATAAATCTCCTCAAGCATGAGTAGATGAGATTTAAAACCTCTAAAAATGTTACTGCATAAAGCAACGTCTTTTTTGTTTATCTCGACTTTCATTTGACCTATATTTTCATTAACTGAAACATCAGCATTTACACCGATTATATCAGTTATAATATTAGCTGTCATATACGCTGCAGACGATACCGCTGCACATACTATATCAGAGCCCGATTCAGCATAACCCGAATGCCCTTGTATATCAAACCCCGTTATACCTCCGAAATCTGTTACAAAAAATTCAGCTTTAAGCATCTTTAACCTACCGAAATTAGAAATTAATAGATTCGATCTCAACTTTTGTGTAGAACTGTCTGTGTCCTAACTTACGCTTACAGCTCTTTTTGGGTTTGTAAGTGAAAACAGTAATTTTCTTTCCTCTGCCATTCTTAATTACTTTTCCTGTAACTTTGGCAGCAGCCATCTCGGAGTCACCGATGTGAAATCCTTTTTCGTCCTGTCCGGCAATAACTTTAAAATCTACAGTTGTTCCCTCTTCATAATCAAGTTTTTCAACATAGATTACATCGCCTTGAGAAACCTTATACTGTTTTCCGCCTGTTTCTATAATTGCGTACATTGTCTTTACGCACCTACCTTTAATTCATCTCGCTATCGATTCAGGCAGACGTAAAGTCTTTATGGAGCCTGCGATATGCGGCTTAAATATTTTATCATTTATACGTTTAAAAGTCAATAAAAATTGAACTTTAAAATTAAACCTATTTATTCTTGATTTGTAACACACATCACTCAAATATCGGTACTTTTAACCTGATTTTCACATAAAACAAGACTTAAATAAAAAACCACGTGAAAATTCACGCAGTCAATTTTTAAAAACTTAATCAAGATAATCTTTTAAACGCTTACTTCTACTGGGATGACGAAGTTTGCGAAGCGCTTTAGCCTCAATTTGACGAATTCTCTCACGAGTAACATCAAATTCTTTACCTACTTCTTCTAAAGTTCTCGGTTTTCCATCGTCTATTCCGAAACGCATCTGAAGAACTTTTTTTTCACGTGGAGTCAATGTATCCAATACTTCTAAAAGATGTTCCTTTAAAAGAACGTGAGAGGCTTCCTCAGCAGGAGCAAGAGCATCATCGTCGGGAATGAAATCACCTAAATGACTGTCATCTTCTTCTCCGATTGGCGTTTCAAGTGACACAGGATCTTTTGATGCTCGCATTATTTCTCTTATTTTTTCTACAGGCAAACTGAGCTCCTGAGCAACTTCTTCCGGAGTAGGCTCTTGACCGTTATTATGCAAAAGCTGCCCCGATACTCTCTTTACTTTATTCATTGTTTCAACCATGTGCACAGGAATACGTATCGTTCTGGCTTGATCCGCAATTGCTCTTGTTATCGCCTGACGAATCCACCAAGTTGCATAGGTTGAAAATTTAAAACCTTTAGAATAATCAAATTTATCCACAGCTTTTATAAGTCCCAAATTTCCTTCCTGAATAAGGTCAAGAAAGTGCATTCCCCTACCAAGATATCTTTTCGCAATACTTACAACCAATCTTAAATTCGCTTCAGAAAGACGTTTTTTAGCCTTTTCGTCGCCATTTTGTATCCTCTTTGCCAACTCAATTTCCTCGTCAGCACTCAAAAGAGGTACCATTCCTATTTCTTTTAAATAAACTTTTACCGGGTCATCGGTAGTCGAAGCCTCTGCAGCTACCGAAACCGACGGAGAATCATGTACTTCCACACCCGAAGAATCTATTTCGGAATCGTCGAGTCCTTCCACTATCTCAACACCTAAAGATTCCATCGAATCATATAATTTTTCTATTTGATCCGGATCAAAATCCATTTCTCCCATAGCTTCCAAAATTTCACCGGTACTTATATGTCCGGATGCTTTACCGTGTTGAACCAAATTTTTGATTACTGAATCAATCGTTTTAGGCGATGATGCAACGTCTTTCATTTTGTGCCTCCTTGCTTTGTATTTACAAAAAAACAGTCTTTAATTTTTATAAATTCATTTGTTTTTAAGTTTTTTGATGTATTCGGAAACTTCATTTTCCGACAAATCACTTATATTTTTAAACTTATTTTTATTTCTTTCCTCTTTTATTGTTTCAATATACTCGTTTACAGCCGAAGATGTACCCATACAAGAATTATAAGAACAAATCATACGTGTTATTCTTCCTATTTCTTCAAAAGAAAAGCCGTAAGCTGAAATATTCGCAACATCAAATATTTTACCCTTTTCATTCAAATCTCTCAGCGTTTCTAAAATTCGCCTGTTAAACCCTGTAACTACATCTTCCGGTAAAAGCCTTGAAAAAATAGTATTAGCCATATCCGGATTGTTTATTATATAAGAAATAAGAGCTTCTTCAGCTGTCGCTGCTCGTAAATTTCCGTGCTTGTCCGGATTTATCTTGTCATTTATTGCAGAAGTCATTTTTTCTATACTTTTAAATTCTTTTTTTCGGTTACTTTTGTTTTTCTTTTTAAGATTCTTCTCAATCAGAATCATTACTGAAGATTTGTTCACTCCCGCTTCCGAACTAATTTTAAGTGCATACACTTCTCTCTCAATCGGATTACGGCATTCTGACAAAATTTCTGATGCTTGCGTTAGGTACTTTACTTTATCTTCTGCAAAATTAAGGTCATAATTTGATTTTATTTGCGCCAAACGATACTCGGTATCATTTTTGGAGTTTTCTATGAGACTTCTGAATTTAAATGCTCCATCTTTTCCGTTTGCCCTTAAAAATTCATCGGGATCTTTTGCTTTTGGAATTGTCAAAATTTTTACATTTAGTCCGTCTCCACGAATCATTTTCATAGCCCTGTCAGCTGCTTTTTTACCCGGTTCATCCGAATCATAACAAATTATGATTTCATCGGCATTCCGTGACAAAAGCTTAACTTGTCCGGAAGTAAGAGCAGTGCCGAGTCCGGCAACAGTGTTAGTAAATCCGGATTGGTGCAAAGATATTACATCCATATAACCTTCGGTCAAAATCAAATTATTTTTTCCTGACTTTTTTGCAAAATTTAAAGCAAAAAGATTCGAACTTTTCTTAAAAACCAAAGTATCTGAAGTATTTATGTATTTCGGAGTATCGTTTCCCATAGTTCTTGCTCCGAATGCTATAACATTCCCTCTGACGTCTATTATCGGAAACATAAGCCTGTTGCGAAATCTGTCAATTTCTCTCCCGTTTCGAGATTTAAACGCCAAATCAGACAATATTATATCTTTTTTATTATAACCTTTTTTATTTAAATAGTCTACAAGAGCATATCCGTTTTTTGGAGAATACCCCAATCCAAAATGTTTAACCGAAGATTTGGAAATTCCACGAGAGTGCAAATATTCCGTCGCTTCTTTACCAGTTTCACTCAGCAATTGAGAATGATAAAATTTTGCAGCTTCTCGATTTATTTCGTAAATCAAAAGTTTTTTATTATGTACCGCATTATCTTCCTCGCTTATCTGAAAATCCATTCCTACTCTTTCAGCAAGATTTTTAACGGCTTCCAAATAATCATAATGCTCAATTAACCGCAAAAAAGTAATTACGTCTCCACCAGCTCCACATCCGAAACAATAAAATGAACCGTTCGACGGATAAACGCAAAATGAAGGCGTTCGTTCTGAATGAAATGGACAAATTCCCATTAAATTCTTGCCTTTTCGCTGTAAATTTACATATTCCCCTACTATTTCCTCAATATCATTGCGAGACTTAAGTTCTGATATAAACTCATCTGAAAGCATCATCATTTTCACCTCGCATCCCTTTTTTTAAGATATATTCACATTTCAGAATAATTGTGCGGACTTAGGAAGAAAAATATCCTTAAAAACATCTGCCGCAAAACTGTCGCTCATACCTGCGATATAATCGCATACAGCTCTTTCTGTGCCTTCGCTTTCCGCAATATCAATGAGGTATTTCGGCATTTTTTTGACATTATTCTTAAAATAATTGTAAAGTGATTCTATAATGAACGGTACCTTGGCATCGTCGGAAAAAGAACGCTTATTAAGGTAAACGTTAGAATACATGAATTCATGGACATTTTTAAAAACTTTTTCCATCTGACAATCCATCTTTATTTCACCGTTAAAACTACTCTTTACAATCGACAAAACCATTGCGTTTATCCTCTCGGAATAATCAAATCCACAAATATCCGTAAATTCTCCGGGCAAGTCGTTTATTTTTATAATTCCGGCACGAACTGAATCTTCTATATCATGATTTATGTACGCCACTTTATCGCAAAGTCTAACTATTCTTCCTTCTGCAGTAAAAGCTTCTTCTCCTCGGGTATGACACAATATACCATTTAAAACTTCACCTGTGAGATTAAGACCCTTTCCGCCTTTTTCCAGCACAGAAAGCACTCGTACACTTTGCTCGTAATGTTTAAATCCACCTGCATAGAGACTGTTAAGAGCGCCTTCTCCCGCATGCCCAAACGGAGTGTGACCCAAGTCATGACCCAAAGCAATTGCTTCCGTTAAATCTTCATTCATGCGAAGTGCTCGAGCAACAGTTCTGGAAATTTGTGAAACTTCGAGAGTATGAGTGAGTCTTGTTCTATAGTGATCACCTTTCGGAGAAATAAAAACTTGAGTTTTATGTTTGAGTCGTCGGAAAGATTTGCAATGTATTATTCTGTCACGGTCACGCTGATAATCCGTCCGAATTTCACATGGCTTTTCATACATTTTTCTTCCTACTGAATTCTTCGAAAGTGAAGCATATTCGCTCAAATATTCAGATTCATGTAACTGTATGCTTTCTCTTATGTTCACCAAACCCACCCCTTTTATATATCAAAACCGACCTGATTTTAAAAATTTTACTCAAAAATATTAAAGTCAGCGGTTACAATTTCAATTCTTATCATTGAAAATATTTAATCATTAAATTAACATTTTCATAATCTTATACTCTAAACAACACAGTATTCATCAGACAAAATTTGTACACACTCATTATTTTTTAAAATGTCAGAAAACTTTTTAATCACATCATTTGAACTTTCTTTTCTTACCAAAAATTCCAACTTAATATCTCCAAGATAATCGGTAGAAATAATTTTAGCTCCGTTTTTGGAAAGCATAGATAAAATTTTACTGTAGTTATGATAGTCTACATTGACGCACATACGGCTACACAGTGTCAATTTAACCTTTTTTGAGATACTCAAAACATTAAGTGCCCCTGAGCCATACATCTTTCTTAGCCCACCCGTTCCGAGTAGTATCCCTCCGAAATATCTAACAACAACTACTAAAACATTACTCAAATTCATGCTTTTTATTGCGTTTATAATTGGCAATCCACCAGTTCCGGACGGCTCTCCATCATCGGAATACTTTTCCGAAAATCCATTTATCACATAACCATACACATGATGTCTGGCATCGGGATATTTTGTTTTTATTTGTTTTAAAAATTTCATGGCCTCAATTTCTGAATTAACAGGAAAGCTATATGAAATAAATCTTGAACGTTTCTCTGTTTCTTCAAAATATTCGCCCTCTGTTATAGTAGTAAATCCCGACATTTTTTCACCACACTGACACAATAGGCAACGCATAAATTGCGCCGCCTATCATTTTTAAGCTTGGTTTTCTTTTAACACTTAAGCTCTCTCTTGTGCCTTTTTCAAACGTTCTTCAAATCTTCCTACACGTCCTCCACTATCTACAAATCTTTGTTGACCTGTAATGTACGGATGACACTTGGAGCACACGTCAACGGACATATCTGATCTAGTGGATCTTGTTTCTACTTCGTTTCCGCACGCACATCTTATCTTTGTTTTTTTATACTCCGGATGTATTCCTTTTTTCAATGCTTTCACCTCGCTAATTTAGCAAAACTCATTAATTTCCATTGTGGGTTACCATTATATCACATGTCTTAAGATTTTACAACATGATTATGAACATAATCTTACATTTATCACTTTATTCAACTATTTACACACTATTATAACTACAGCTGTTTATTTTATATAAAATGTGACAATAAGTATCTTTTATCATTGATAGCTATACCAAATTAATATATAATCTAATTACAATATGCGAGAATCTATATCAAAAATTATTATTCGGAGGTTCAACAATAATGCAAGGTTTACTCGGAAACATGGGTGTAACAGGACAATTACTAAGTACCATCGCAATATATGCGATAGTTATCGGCGGGCTCTACTTTTGGCTCTACAGACCACAACAGAAAAAAAGAAAACAAGAGGAAGAAATGCGTAGTTCCATTTCAGTTGGAGATGAAATAACTACCATCGGAGGTATAGTCGGCAGAGTAGTAAGTATCAAAAACGATTCTGACTCACTGGTAATAGAAACCGCTTCAGAAAAATTGAAAATCAAAAAATGGGCCATAGCAACAGTTGAAAATCGCAAATAACCATCGTACCGCACTCTTTTTGAGTGTGGTATTTTATTTTTGTAATAATAAAAAAATTTTGGAATATTGTTATTGTAAAAGATTATTTTAAGGAGAAAAATACTTTGAATTATAAAAGTGCTCAAAAAAATATTTTGAAATCTACCGTCATAGGTATAATATGTGGTTCCGTTTTCTGTGTTATTTTAATGTTTTTAAGTTCATCTTTAATAGTTAAAGCGGGCGGAATATCTCAAAATTACATTTATCCAATAATTACTTTCTACACAGCCTTAAGTGCTCTTTCAGCAGGATTTATATCGGGAAAATTTGCGGGCAAAAACGGACTTTTAGTAGGTACAGCATCCGGAATGGGATTATTTTTTCTTATATTAATCGGAAGTTTCATAGTAGTAAAAGGAGCTATGACAATCTCCACTCTTACAAAATTAATAACCGTAGTAATATCCGGAGCTCTTGGAGGTGTATTGGGAGTAAACAAAGCTTGAGCATTCGATACATTTTACTGCATCAAATGCTCTCTTTATCAGCTTGATTCTCCAACTATAAATCTATACAAGAAATTTTTAGTTCTTTCGTTTTGGGGATTTACCAGTATCTGCTCAGGCGTTCCTTCTTCACATATAACTCCATCATCCATGAAAACTATTCTATTGGAAACTTCTTTAGCAAAAGCCATTTCATGAGTAACTATAATCATTGTCATATGAAACTCAGCAAGACTTTTCATAACTTTCAGTACTTCCCCTACCGTTTCAGGGTCTAAGGCGGAAGTGGGCTCATCAAACAGCAAAACTTCTGGATCCATTGCAAGAGCTCTCGCTATTGCCACTCTTTGCTTTTGTCCTCCGGAAAGTTGTTTTGGTTTAGCGTCTATAAATTTTGCCATTTGTACCTTTTCAAGAAATTTAATAGCATTTTTTCTGGCTTCAGCATGATTTTTTTTAAGTACTTTAACTTGTCCTACCATGCAGTTTTCCAAAACATTAAGATTATTGAAAAGATTAAATTGTTGAAAAACCATACCAACCTTTGAACGATATATGTCGACGTTATAATTACGTCCCAACACATTTTCACCTTTATAAAGTATTTCTCCGGAAGTAGGTATTTCCAACAGATTAATACATCTCAAAAATGTTGACTTTCCTGAACCGGAAGGACCTATTATACACGATACATCGCCTTTGTTAATGCTAAAATCTATTCCTTTAAGAACGTTAGATTCTCCGAAAGATTTGCGTAAATTATTTATTTTTATAATATTTTCCATTTTTATTCATCACCCTGCTTCTTCATAAAAACAATTGGCATAGTCGAAGACGTCGGAATAAATTCCTGCGGACCATCCATATGCTTTTCCAAAAGTTTAAGTAATCTTGTAACAGTAAGAGTGAGTAAAAAATAAATAATTGCCGCAACAATAAATGTTTCGTATGTACGAAAAATTGCACCCTTTATTGACTTGGTAACAAAGAAAAGTTCAGTAACGGATATAACATTAAGAACAGATGTATCCTTTATGTTTATTATAAATTCATTACCTGTCGCAGGCAAAATATTACGTATTGTTTGCGGAAGTATTACATTCATCATTGCTTGTCCGTGAGTCATACCTATAGACTTCGCTGCTTCCATTTGACCCGGATCAACGCTCTCAATTCCGCCTCTTACTACTTCAACCATATACGCCCCGGTATTTATGGAAACTATTATTATTCCCGCTACCGTCGGTTTAAAATTTATTCCCATAAATTCTTGCATTCCAAAGTATAAAACTATTGCTTGAACCATCATCGGAGTTCCTCTAAAAATTTCAACGTAACAAGTTATAAAAGCGTTTACAATACACATGCAAGCTCTTTTAAATTTGTTTCTTGACACGGGAATCGTCCTTGCCGAACCCAAACCCAATCCTATTAAAAATCCTATTACCGTACCTAAAAGAGCTATTTCAAGAGTTGTAGCTGTGCCTCTTAAAAACCATTCTCCGTAATGTTCAAGAATATAGAATATCCATCCCAAAAACGTTCTTTCCATAATTTTTATTTATGCCCCCTTAAAATTAATTTCCCGAAGCCGGTTGATTTTTGACTGCTTCGTTCATCAACTCGGTTTTAGTCTGCTCATCTATCGAAGATAAAACTTCGTTAATTTCATCTTTTAATTTATTGCCCTTCCTTACCCCTATTGCTATTGCAACATCATCTTGCGAAAATTTAAAACCCTGATCCGAATCAAACTCTATGTACGTTAAGGAGGGATTCGTATAAACAGCAGTCATTGCGGCAGGCTTTTCACTCACATAACCGTCTACTTTTCCTGCGTTTACAGCCGAAACCATGGAAGAAAAGTCTTCCATCGCAGTTTTTTTCTTTACTCCCGGAATTTGGTCAATTAAATCGTAATGAACAGTACTTAATTGTCCCGTAATTCTTGCACCCTCCAAGTCACTTAAACTTCGAGCTGAAACATAAGGACTATTTTTCTTTAAAACTACCACTATATTTGAAGTATAGTAGTTGTTCGTAAAATCAATCGCTCTACGTCTCTCAGGAGTTGCAGACATTCCTGCTATGATAGCATCGATTTTCCCAGAAGTTAAGGCGGGAAGAAGTCCGTCCCAATCAATCTTGACTATTTCCAACTTTTTACCCATTTTTTCAGCTATCATTTTAGCCATATATACATCGTATCCACAAGCATACCACCCTCCGGAAATTTTTACAGCTCCATTGTTTCCGTTAGGTTGAATCCAGTTAAAGGGCGCATAAGCACACTCCATTCCTACTTTCAATGTGTTTTGATCAGACGTACTTTCTACTTTGCACTTCGAAAATAAAATCGAAATACCTGAAAATAAAATCACAACAAGTAAGAAAATTATACTATTTTTAAATCTTTTAAAAAAGGTTTTCATTTTAAACGCCCTCCTAAACGTATAATTTACACCAAATAAATAAATTGCGCAACTAAAAATTTAAAGTTGCGCACAAGTTTTTAAAATATAAATCGGTATAATTTAAAATCCGCTATATAATAAACCTTATTCTTTGTCTGCGCAATCGCATCCGCAATCGCAATTTGAATCACATTCGCAATCCGGTTCGCAGTCGCATCCACAATCACAGCCGTCACTTAAATCGAATTCCAACAGTTCTCCACATTTCGGACAATTCATTTCTTCATTCATGAGAATATCTTCTGATAAACAAATTTTTTCTCCGCATGAAGGACATGTAACTTCGTAAAATTCTTCATCTCCGTCACATCCGCAATCGCACTCACCATCACATGGAGAGTCGCATTCACATTCCCCGTATACTTCTTCTTCAACTTCAGACAAATCTTTATCCAATACATCAAGTTGATCACATATATCATCAACATCTTCATCAATATTTCCCAAAGACACCGAAACATCATCCATCCAATCAACAATTGCTTTTAAAAGTTTGGTTTCTTTTTTGTCTTCGTCCATATCAAGTCCTGAAAACAATCCTTTAACATAAGCTGCTTTTTCTTTAATAGTCATTATCTTTTCCTCCTATTTTTTAGTGTATTTATACTATTATTAAGCTCGTTCCATATATTCACCGGTTCTGGTATCGATTTTTATCATATCTCTTTCTTCTATGAAAAGAGGAACTTTTATTTCCGCTCCGGTTTCAAGAGTTGCGGGTTTAGTTGCATTTGTAGCTGTGTCGCCTTTGAATCCTGCGTCGGTTTGTGTAACACGCAGTTCGACAAAAAGTGGTGGTTCCACGCCAAATACATTTCCTTTGTAAGAAAGAACCTTACACACCATATTCTCTTTTACAAATTTAAAATTATCTCCCAAAACAGATGCACTTATCGGAATTTGTTCAAATGTTTCATTATCCATGAAATAATACAAATCTCCATCATTGTAAAGATACTGCATTTCACGTCTTTCTATGAAAGCTTCCTGATATTTATCGCTCGGATTGAATGTACGTTCTGTAACGGCTCCGGTCATAACATTTTTTATTTTAGCTCTGACAAATGCTGCTCCTTTTCCGGGTTTAACATGCTGAAACTCCACTATGGAAACAACATTTCCATCCATTTCAAATGTAGAACCGTTTCTGAAATCTCCCGCTGATAACATAATATTCCTCCTGTAATATGTAAAATCGTAAATGCCGGTTAATTTTCACTTACTTAAAATTATATTGCAACACATATATGAGTATATCGAAATACTCAACTTCTTGCAATACCAAACATTAAATTAAATTTTTCCATCAAGTATTTCGTATTTAAAAACAAACTGTTCACAGCAATAAAAATTTATGATGGTTACTGCATTTTTGGAAAAACCAAAAATAATTTTAAAGTACTGTTTAAATCCCCAAATTAAAAAATTTTCCAAATATACAAAAGCACTGCATTACCCGTTTTTTTACATGCAACACAGTGCCTTTACAAAATTTAACATCTAAAATTAATTCCTCAATTATTTATATCCAAATTAGAAGAAGCAGATTCTTTTAATCCGATTACAATTCGATGAGCATCGGTTTCTCCGGGTTCTATTGGTTTAAATTTTACCTTCGATTCTAACTTTCCATCGTGATACTCTTTTTCACACTTCTCACACAGTGATTTTAAGAACATATCTGACTCCCATAATTGTGGATCACAATCGCATACGGCAATGTTTTTTTTCGTCATATCTCCACATACAGGGCACCTAACATCTATTTCATAAGTAAAATTTTCAGGACAATTACCTCCAGATACCTTACGCATTTCTTCATCATAAACCACTTTGACCATATTTTTCATTTCCTTTTTCTACTTTAGTTGATTCAATTTTCTTACGACACTCCTTGCAAATCGAATCGGTCATCCAATTAGAATGTACAAAACGATATTCAGGCCAAACTTCTTTGCATATTCGACATTCGCGTTCTATACACTCCATTCCACCATTACTTATTATATTATTATTTACAAGTTTTTTTTTAAAATAATCTCCAATTTTCGAGCCACCTGATATTTTATCCAATTTTTCACTATCTATTTTTTCAATTTTTTCTTTCATACTTACCACCTCTATTCCTTGATTTAAAATTCTACTTTGTATTTTTTAGCATTTCACTAAACAAGAACTACAAATTAATTATTTGTATTCTCAATTCTCACAAAAACAAGAATTTTACCAAAAATCCTTTTACATACACAACATTTAAGTTAGATTCATTAATCTTTAAATTCTTTCGTTAACATTAACCATTTTTTCCAATTCTATGTTCAACTATAGCATGGTCAGATTTTTCTATTTATTTCCTAACATCTCTACACATTGAACAATACATTTTCCCACCCTTTTTTAAATCCTTTGGAAACATTAAATATTTTTTACCACATTTCTCACATTTTTTAATATAGTCCCTTAGACCGATAACCGGTGGCACAATTCTTCCAGGTCTAATTACTTCTTCAGGTCCAATTACTTCATCGTATAGTACTCCTCCGCTTACTTTTTCTAAGTCTTCTCCTTCAAATTTTTTAAAATTTTCCATATTTATTCCTCCTTTAAATAAAAAAATATACTCTTTAACTATAGTCAAAGAATATATTTACGATAATATTACTATTTTTATTAAAAGTCAACTATTTTTTTAGAATTTCTATCAATTTTTTCTCTATTATTAACGCATCGCCTTTACCTCTTGTAGCTTTCATCACATATCCAAGCATTGCTTTGAGAGCTTTTTCTTTTCCCGAAAGATAATCTTTCGCAGCAGACTCATTATTAGATATAGCTTCTTTACAAAGCTTTTCTATTTCCTCGTCCGAAATGCCTTTCATATCATTCTCAGACACAAATTCACTCACACTTTTTCCGCTTTCAAGCATCTTTGTAAACGTCTTTTTGGCAAGATTCATGTTAATCTTACCTTCTTCTACAAGTTTGACAAGCTCATGAAGTTGTTCAGGCGAAGTCAAAATCTCAAATTTTTCACGTTCAGACTCAGTCTCAATACTTCTGAAAATTTGACCTATTATGAAATTAGAAACTGTTTTTGGATTCTTAAGTCCATCGGAAGCGGCTTCGAAAAAATCTGAAACATTCTTATATTTAACAATGAGAATCGCATCTTTTTCAGGTATTCCAAATTCGTTGGTATACCTCTTAAACCTACTTATCGGCAATTCGGGAAGCATCTTTCTTATATCCTCTACGTACGATTCCTCAAGGTTTATTTCCACTAAATCTGGATCACCGAAGTAACGATAATCTTGAGCGTCCTCTTTACTTCTCATACTTTCGGTAGAATTGGTCTCTTCAACATATCGAAGTGTTTGTTGAATTACTTTTTCTCCGCTTTCTAAAATCGCAATGTGACGTTTATACTCATAATCAATCGCTTTAGTCATAAAAGTAATTGAATTCATATTTTTTATTTCCGTTCGAGTACCTAAAACACGAGAACCTTTCGGCTTTACCGACACATTTACATCACAGCGCATAGAACCTTCTTGCATTTTGCAGTCCGAAACACCTATATAGCGCATTATCATCTGAAGTTTTTCAACATATTCCCTTGCTTCTTCTGAAGAACTTATATCAGGTTCCGTTACTATCTCCAAGAGAGGAACTCCGCCACGGTTATAATCTACGTACACATCCCCTAACTTATGCACAAGCTTACCTGCATCTTCTTCCATGTGAATTTGATGAATTCGTATTCTTTTACCACTTGAAAGCTCAACGTATCCATTTTTGCAGATAGGTGTATAAAATTGAGATATTTGATAAGCTTTGGAAAGGTCGGGATAAACATAATTTTTTCTATCCATTTTAGATTTAAGATTTATTGTACAATTGAGTGCCAGTCCGGCTTTTATGGCAAAATTTACAACTTCACGATTAAGCTTGGGCAGCGTTCCGGGCAAACCTATGCAAATTGGACAGCAATTGGTATTCGGCTCGGAGCCAAAAGCATTTTTACATCCACAAAAAATTTTAGTCTTTGTAAGAAGCTCGACATGAGTTTCCAATCCCACAACTAACTCATAACTCATAACCTTACCCCCATATCTACACATTTGTTGTTCCGATAATCAGTAAATAATTCATATTTGTGAGCTACATTCAAAAGCTTTGATTCGCTAAATTTCGGACCTAAAATTTGCATTCCTATCGGCAATCCTTTTGAATCGAATCCACACGGAACCGAAATTCCCGGAATTCCCACAGTATTTACCGGAACTGTACATATATCGGCAAGATATATTTCTTGAGGGTTACTGAATTTTTTATTACATCCAAAAGCCGTAACAGGCGATGTCGGAGTTACCAACACATCGTACTTTTCAAACGCTCTGTCAAAAGCTTTTATTATTACTGCTCTTAAATTTTGCGCTTTTTTATAATAAGCATCATAGTAACCTGAACTTAAAACGTAATTTCCGAGAAGTATTCTTCTCTTTACTTCTCGACCAAAGCCTTCACTTCTCGTTTTGCATATCATTTCGTTTATATCTTTGTAATGTTCGGTTCTATAGCCATATCTTACACCATCAAATCGAGCTAAATTCGAAGTAGCTTCAGCACAAGCCAGAATATAGTACACCGGCAAAGAATATTTAACTTCAGGAAAATCAAAATATTCAACGGTCGCACCCATTGACTCATACACTTTGACTGCTTCTTCAATAGATAATTTTATTTCTTCATCCACGCCATCATAATATTCTTTCGGAATTCCTATTTTAAGGCCTTTGATGTCGTTGTTTATATTGGCAAAAGTTTGCATTTTTACATTTGGATTCGATGTAGAATCATGAAGATCATAACCCGAAATTGCATCAAAAACCAGTGATACATCTTCAACTGTCTGAGCAAGAGGTCCTACTTGGTCAAATCCCGAAGCGTATGCTATTACACCATATCTTGAAACTGCTCCATATGTGGGCTTAAGTCCTACAATTCCGCAAAATGATGCGGGTTGGCGAACCGAACCACCTGTATCTGTACCGAGAGCATAAGCTGCAATATTTCCAGCTACCGCAGAAGCCGAACCACCTGAACTTCCGCCCGAAACATGACTTGTATTGTGTGGATTTTTAGCTCCTCCAATACACGAATTTTCACACGAAGATCCCATTGCAAATTCATCCATATTGAGTTTTCCGAGCAGTACCGCTCCCTTTTGTTTGAGTTTTTTCCAAACTGTAGCATCAAATATAGGCTTATATCCCGACAATATCTTAGAACAACACGTAGTTTCTATACCGTTTGTTGAAATTATATCTTTCAATGCCATCGGTACGCCTTCAAGAAACCCTATTTCTTCACCCGAACTTATTTTTTCATCGACTTTCTCGGAACTTTTATAAGCTTCATCTTCGCAAACTGTAACATAAGCGTTAAGATTGCTTTTCTTTATCTCACTTAAATATTTTTCTGTTAATTCTTTACAGGAAATTTCTTTATTAGAAAGCATACTTCTTATACGCTTTATTATTCCTCTTTTGGAATCGTTCATTAATGTTCAAGCCTCCCTAAAACGTGTAAAGAAAATTTTATGCACATTTAATTGTATTTTTTAATGTAAAAATATCCGTCTTTTCCGCCGTCTACATTTTCCAAAATCTTATTTTGAGGATAAGACTCTATTATTTCATCATCTCTGAGCGCATTGCAAAGACCGTTTATATTAGGTGTCTCGCAAAAATCAAGGCTCATCTCATTTATTTGATTTGCAAAATCAATCATTCCGTCCATTTCTTTCATGACATCTTCAATCTCATCTTCACTCAGATACAGCTTGGAAAGATTGGCTAAATTCAACATTTCTTCACGGCTAATCACTTGCGTCACTCCCTAATCTCTTATTTTTATGTGAACTTCACGTAATTGCTGTTCAGTCACTTCGTTCGGCGAACCCAACATCACATCTTGAGCATTACTATTCATCGGAAATGCTATTATTTCTCTTATGTTTTCTTCATCGGTCAAGAGCATTATCATCCTATCTACTCCCGGTGCCATACCAGCATGAGGCGGAGCTCCGAATTTAAATGCATTGTAAAGAGCACCGAATTTTTCTTTTATGGTGTCCTCTCCATAACCTGCTATTTCAAATGCTTTGAGCATTATTTCCGGATCGTGATTTCTTACAGCTCCAGAGGAAAGTTCTATTCCGTTACAAACCAAATCGTACTGGTAAGCAAGAATATTCAAAGGATTCTCATTCAAAAGAGCATTAAGTCCACCCTGAGGCATTGAAAATGGATTATGAGTGAATATCGTATTTCCGGTTTCTTCATCTTCCTCATACATCGGGAAATCCACAACAAAACAAAAATCAAATCTGCTATTATCTACCAGATTAAGGCGTTTACCAAGTTCCGAACGTATTTTACCGGCAAATTTCGGAGCTTCTTTTTTGGAATCAGCAATAAAATACACCACACAACCCGGTTTTATCTCAGAACGTTCAAATAAAATTTCTCGTTTTTCGTCAGGAATAAACTTATTTATCGGACCTGTAAATTCTCCGTTTTCGGTAACCTTTATATATCCGAGACCTTTCATTCCTATTTCCAAAGCATAATCATTCATCTTATCGAAAAATTTACGAGGTTGTGATGAACATCCGTCAACTGTTATCGCTCTTACTGTTTTTCCTTCGAACGCTGCAAATCCAGAGCCCTCAAAAATATCACTGACGTCCACTATTTTAAGAGGATTTCTAAGGTCAGGCTTATCGGTTCCGTAAGTCAACATTGCGTCTGCGTAAGTTATACGTTGGAAAGGTTTGGGAGAAACTTTTTTATCTGAAAATTTCGTAAAAGTATCATATATTACATCTTCGGTAACAGCTAAAACATCTTCTTGAGTTGCAAAAGACATTTCATAATCTAACTGATAGAATTCTCCGGGAGAACGGTCAGCTCTGGAATCCTCATCACGGAAACAAGGTGCTATTTGAAAATACTTATCAAATCCCGAAACCATTAAAAGCTGCTTGAAAATTTGCGGAGCTTGCGGTAAAGCATAAAATTTTCCATGATGCTTACGACTCGGAATAAGATAATCTCTGGCACCTTCAGGAGATGATGCCGATAATATAGGTGTTTGAATTTCCGTAAATCCCATTCCGTGCATTTTATTTCTCAAAAAATGCAATATTTCAGAGCGGAGTTGTATTCTTGAATGTAACTCCTTATTACGCAAATCAAGAAAACGATATTTTAAACGCAACTCTTCTTTTGTATCGGTAGAACTTGTGATTTCAAAAGGAAGCAATTCCCGAGATTTACTTATCAATTTCAATTCTTCACATTTTATTTCCACAAAACCTGTTTTAAGTTTCGGATTAACGTTTTCTTCGGAACGCCTTAAAACTTCACCGTACACGGAAATTACGGCTTCTTTTGAAATATTTTTAATCATTTCGTCATCATGTATAACAACTTGAACATTTCCATAATGATCCCTGAGGTCAACAAAAGTTATTCCTCCGTGATCACGCACGTTCTCAACCCATCCTGCTACTCTTATTTTCTTTCCGACATTTTCTTCTGTAACATTTCCACAGTACTGACTGCGATATTCATTTTCACGAATCATAAACAAGCCGGTCCTTTCCAATTTTTATTTATAAAAGCTGTTAAGCTTTAACTCAACACATTCACACGCTATTATACCATTATCAATTCTTATCTTTCAACTACGTTATTTTGACATGCATTTTTTACATATTATTTCAACTTTTACTCACAATACTATAATTCTTTACAAACATGGTCATAAATTGTTGATTTATTGTAATTTTTTGTTACAATATATTTAAGAAAAGAAATTTTTAACTACATTTGCAAACCAAAACTAAAGTTAAAATTTCATGGGAGGCCATTTCGTTTTATGGTTTTTAAAGCGCATAAACAAAAAATAAACTCTAATTCAAAAAAATCAGGAATTATAAAAAGAATTATAAAAAAAAGTATATTTCCCGCTTCGACAATAGCTCTATTCGGAATAACAGTGTGTTATTGGAACAACCAAGACTACGGACTTGCTCTCGAATATAAGGGAGAAACCGTTGCAACTATGTCAAATGACAAAGTATATGAACAAGCTAATCACATGATTATAGATCAGTTTAATTCCGAAGATAAATCGAAAATAAAAACATCTTCCGCTCAAGTAAAAATAAAACCGGTAAAAAAATCAGAATGTTGCGAATCTCCTTCACAGATCAAAGACAAAATAATAGAGAAACAATCCGGAGAAACTTTTAGTCAAGCATTCGGAGTATATGTAAATGGAAAACTCATCGCAATAGGAAGCAAAGAAGATGAAATAAACGATATACTTCAAAAAATGATATCTTCGGCACAATCACAAAATGAAGGTTGTAAAGCTGAATTCCGTGAAAAAGTTGAGATAAAAAAAGGGTTGTTTACACCTGAAAAAATACAAAATATAGAAGACATAAAAAGTATACTGACTGATGGAAATGTTAAATTTTTGGATTATGTTGTTTCCTCTGAAGACACAGTCGTCGGTATAGCAGAAAAGTTTGGTATTGATCCCGAAGAACTTCTAAAATTAAATGGTGTAAAAAAAGATGAAGTTGCTGTAGGCGATAAACTCAAAATAAAAACTATAGAAAAAATTCTCAACTTAAGAATTTTCAAGGTAGTAGCAGAAGAAAAGGAAATTCCATATTCAACCGAAACAACAGAAGATCCTTCAAAAGAAACATCTTTTAAAGAAGTTACTCAAGAAGGTAAAAATGGAAAAGGTTTATTCACTTACGAAATTGAATATTCAAACTCTGAAGAAACATCGAGAAAAGAAATAAACCGCGATGTATATGAGGAGCCTGTTACTGAAAAAATTATAGTTGGAACTAAAAAAATTTCTCAAAAAAGTGAATTCCTTTGGCCGGTACCCTTTACCAGGAAAATAACCAGTCCTTATGGAAACAGAGATGGCGGATTTCACAAGGGTATAGATATTTCTTGCCACGGAGTTTACGGAACTGCAATAGTTGCTTCGGAAAGTGGAACAGTTAAAATCGCAAAATACGGTAATAAAGGCTATGGAAACTATATAGTAGTTGACCACGGTAAAGGAAAGCAAACTCTATACGCTCATTGCAAAGAATTATTTGTAAAACCCGGACAAAAAGTTTCAAAAGGAGACAAACTCGGAAGTGTAGGTTCAACCGGTGATTCCACAGGAGCTCATCTTCACTTTGAAATAATAATTGACGGAAAATCACAAAACCCACAAAATTACGTGTAAAACTTCACCACCCCCAAAGAGCTGATTTCTTCGAGGGTGGTTTTATTTTTTTGTTTATTAAAATATTAAATTTATCAGTTTGCATTTACGAAAGCAAAAAAGACTTAAGTACGACCGTTTATTGAAAGGAGTTTTTAATTGCATAAAAAGGTCTAAAATTACAATTTGAAAACTTATATACGTGTACAGAAAAAACAAGATAGTTAATTCGAAAATACAAAAATCATTACACAATTAACAGCTAAAAGTATTTTAAAATCTTTTTATGAAAAATTAAAATCACCAACTTAAATCTAAGAAAATTCAAAAGCATCTGCAAAATCTCAAAAATAAAAGACTTACAGATGCCTTCATTAAGAAAGGAAACTACATAATGACAAAAGATATTTCCAAAATAGTAACAGCTGCAATTATTGTTGAAGGTACCATAACTTACTTTAATCACTTTTTTATTTCCGGTGAATTCTCCTGGCAGATGATTTCAGGACTCATTCTCGGAATAACAACTGCAACAGTTTATGAATTTGATTTACCAAAATGTCTAGGAATGAAACCCAAAATTCCATATTTCGGTTGTATTTTAACAGGTATTCTTATCTCACGGGGTTCAAACTATCTCTACGATTTCATAAGAAGCTTAAAATAACCTATTTAAAAGCTTATATTTACTTAAAATAATAAAAATATTCATTTTCACAACCGTTATTCACTGATTTTTTACTCAACACAAACCCATGATTTGACAAAATAGCATTAGAGGCTTTATTTTCTTTCTTAGCCGTAGCTCTTATTCTTTTATAATTATAAACGCTCTTTCCTTTAGTCCTCAAATATGATAAAAACTTCAAAGTACAATTCACAGACTCGCCCATAATCCCTTTACCAGAGTAATCTTTAAGGATTGCATATCCTATTTCAGTGTCTACACCCTTGCGGTCATTTAAGGGTCCCAACCCTATTCTTGCCACGACTTCATTTTCAACTTTAACTAAAAAACTTATTGATCTCGGAGAATCCTTATCTAAATTTTTTACAGTCCGAGCAAACCAATTATTCACATAATTCGGTTTCATTAGCACTCCATTTAAGTAATACTTCATATAATCCGGATTAGCATAAGAAAATATATTTAAAAAACATTTGAGATGCTCTGGGCAATTACATACCGGTACCAAAAAACAATTCTTTTTTGAAGCTTTAAAACTAAGCAAAGATTTTAGTTTTTCTTCTGACAATCCACAATTTTTAGCTAATGATGATACTGCTTTACTCTCTTTTTCACTTAAAGTCACACTGCTATCGGAAACATTTTTACCAGTCACACATGTTTCAAAATCTTTTGTACCTGCGTAAAATATCGACCAATTAGCGCTTATAAGTATTCCAAAAACAAAAATTAAAAACTTCTTATACATAGAACTTTCTCCTGAAAATATAATTACTTATGAAACAACAAACAAAACCTGACACAGATCATATATCTATTAATATAATCTCTGCATTAAATTAGCAGATGTACCATAACCCTAAATTTTAAAATCTGTTGTCCACAATAAATTTAACTAAATTTTAGAAAATCGTTCGTATATTTTACCAAAAAATAATTTTATGTCAATAAAAAATGTCTTAAAATATCTTTTTCAAACTTTAAATTAATTTCCCTAATGAAAAATTTATCACTCTAAATTATTATTAATCAATTTTAAGTAAACGTTTATAAAGCAAGAGCTGTGCACACAAATAAATCAAGCGTGCTTACGCACGCTACAAAATTTAAAAGATCTTATAATAATGCTAAATCCTTATTTACTATTCTTTCAGAAACTATACCAATCATTTTTTCAATCAATTTTATCGAACTTTCATAAAAATTAACACTCATTGGATTTGGAATTACTTCCACAAAGTGGCACATAAGATTTTCCAATGATTCCCTGCAAGTACGTAATCCCCTATCTTTAGACTCAGAGCCAATGCTTTTACTCATCATAATTTTGTAAACATATTTCTTATATTTACTGTGCGTATTACTTGCTGAAAAGTACTTGAGTTCCAAATTTATCACCTCATTTACCAAATGTGTTATAATATCAAATATAGAAATAAAAAACAAAAGGGAAGATTTGATTTATGCAAAAAATGTACACAACACACCCGATTTTTCCGACACCAAACATTAGAAAAACCGCTGATTTTTACGTTAAAAAATTAGGATTTAATGCAATTGAATATCTAAATTCCAAAGAGCCTCATATATGCCTATACAAAGACAGTATTGAAATAATACTTACGGATTCAAAAGGTAAAAAGATTATTCCAAATCATGAATTATATGGCTACGGATATGATGTTTATATAATTGTAAATAATCAAGAAGAGTTACAGAAAGAATTTGATAGCAAAGGGCTTAAAGTTGTAAAAAGGCTTTCTGTAACCGACTATAATAATAAAGAATTGGTTTTGGAAGATATAGACGGCAGATGGCTTGGGTTTGGCGTAAAGCTTGATGCCGATAAAAATGGAAAACTGAATACTTGAAAGAAGAACGAGTCTTAAAAGAAGTTTTGAAAGATTATGATGTTGACATTTGTATATGGGAATTTCAAAATATATCAATGGCACTAATAATTTTCCCATTAAAATGGCTATTGGTTTTGAAGACCATGAAAATGGAGAAGAAATAAAATTTTGCAAAGATTGGGATATTACTATGACGACCATACTTCTAATTATCCTGATTTTTTTAAGCTTTTGACAAAATTTCGTAATAACACTAAACACTGTGACACAACACATGTTATATATCTCCAATATAAACATAGTGTACTGTGGACAGATCCTAATAATGTATCTTGGGGAAATTTTGTTATGATGTCAGAACCATTATATGAAAGTAGAATTAAAGAAATGTTGAAAAAGCACCCATAGAACTCAGTCAAAATTCAATAACATGATTTTAAGAATTACAAAAATATTTACTTTATTTTCTTAAAGAACAAGTTACCGCTGTTCATATGTACAAAGTGTATGTCATCTCATTGACGGTAACATTTGAGCAATCATTAGAAACATTTTGTGAATTTTAATTTATAGTGATATTATATATTTAACATGCAAATCACTTATTGAAAATGTGTTTGATATTTCCATTGTTTTCAATTATTTAATTTGAAAATATTAAAAAAACTATCAATAGCAGTTTGTTCCAAATTTAATTATTAAAGCAGAGCAAAACTACAAATATTATTAAATACAGTAAAAGTTCCACACTTAAAAAAGATACCAAATATCTATATAAAAAAATTAATAATTTTCTTTTAAAACATAAAAAGGGTGTTTCTCCTGAAAAATTTGATGATATTTGTAAAGAATATATTATAAAAGATATTACATCTGTAAACTTGTTAGATGAAAATGATTTTGAAAAAAAATTTAAGGATAACATTGTATTATATCGAGGTCTACGTAACCATTTGTTATGTAATGAAATTTGTGCCACAAACCACACCTTTCTTTTATTTTTATAACTTGAATTTCATCATTATATTTCAAATGGTGTTATTTTTCTTAAGTTTTAATCTTGCGAACATAGCGTGCGGTTACAACATATAGAATATTATTGTTAACCGTGAAAGCTAGTGGAACATCGTTAATGTCTAACATTTTTCTAACAACAAAACCGTGTAATGACGGTACAAGTTCATATATTTTGCCATAATAGTTAATACAATCATCAGAATAAGAGGTAACTGTGAAAACTTTGTTCTTAATTTCAAAAAATCCACAACAATTTTCTGGCGGTATATATAATTGAGAAATCAGCTTCCTAGGTAATATCAGTTGATGAAAAAGTTACATTACCACCCCATTCGCCGTTATCTATGCCTCTAAAAATACCGTTTTTAACTTTTAGTATATGTTTATATTCCTTAACACAAGGTATAGCAGTTAATATACTGCAATTGCGATAGGTGGTTTTTAAAGAACGTACAACAGAGAAAGAGGGCACTTCACATCTTTCAAAATCCATACTAATATCAACTGCTTCAACACGTGAAATAAAACAAACGAGTAAGCACAAAAACCACACATAGTAACTTTTTCACTTTTATAATCAAATCTTTTTGTTTTAATTTAACCATATAGCACAACAATCTAAAAAAGTCATTAAGAACCAGAGCTACCATCCAAACTACTATCATCTACAGAAAAGGCTTTATATAAAGAACTAGTCTCTGGATATTGTCTTGCCTCAGCTAACTTTGATCTCATTTTTATCATCTAGATAACAAAGATAATAATGGAACATTTTTTATTGAAAATTCATAATCCTGCGACGAAAATTGGCAACAATTACGTAGTGGATTTTTCGCAAGATGAGTATGAGCATACGCTACAACATTTGATGGTACACCTCTATCTACATGACCTACAGAATTATAACTTTCATCGGTATATGGTTCACAATAACTGAACCTATCGCTATGTGAATAAATCAAGCAACCATACTCATAATCAGAACCATGTGATATATTATAACCTAAGCGATGTAACCCTTGCCTCGGCAAAAGTACACATCTACCAAAATCGAAAGCGGCTTCTCTATGCGAATCAAATATATCCGGAGTTTTGTGAGGTGTTACGTGTGACAATTATAGTAATATCATTAACCAAGTCATCACGTATACTATCACATCTTTCGCCCGTGTTCAATATCCTCATTTTTGAACTTCTTTACAAATTTGCGCCACTAATTTTGTAGATATTCGTTCAACTTTATTAGCATCAATATTGTCTAATGCGCTAATTAATTTATTAAACAAACCTACTGCAGGATCATCTACTTTCAAGTGTATTTGATGAAAATGAGAAAGTTTTTATAGATTAAAGCTCTAAGTTCAGAAGAGCAGATATCAAATCAGGTGAACAGGGAAACATTGTATATAAAGTTCTTTTTAAAGAAGAAAAAACTACTCATTAAAGTAGTGATGAATGGCTACCAAACTAAATTGTCATTTCAAGTGTTGATATTCTAAAGAAATTATAATATAATATCTTTAGGAGGTTGATTAATATGCCAAATATATTATCAAGTACTGCACTAAGAAATGAATATAAAAATGTATCGTCATTATGCCATTTGGAAAATGAACCTGTATTTATAACGCGAAACGGTCAAGGAGATTTGGCAGTTATGAGTATGGAACTATACGAAGAAATGGCTCAGAAAATAGAGTTATATGAGAAAATTTATGCAGGGATAAATGATTTTGAAACAGGTAATTTTGAACCCTATGAAAATGTTAGAAAAGAGCTATTAAATGTGTAAATATAACATATATGTTTCAAATAACACAAAACAAGATTTATTAAATATTAGGTGTTATATAACTAATGTTATAGGAGCTCAAATGGCTTCAAATAATTTATTGATTACAATTGATAAGGCCATTTTTAGCTTGGAAGAAAATCCCCATCGTTGTCCTAAAATTTCAAATAATACTATAAAAAAATATGGTGTTAGAAAATTACTCGTAAAAAACTATATAATTTTTTTCCGCGTTATAGACGATACAAAAAGTGTGCAAATATTAAGAGTACTTTATGCAAGAAGGAATTTAAAAAAATTAATTTAAGCATTTCAGAAATGAAGTGCCTTTTTTGTTTATATTTTTTGAGGGTGATGAAAATGTCAAGTTCAAACACATTCGGAGGAACAATAAAGCTCGAAGGAGAAAAAGAATATAGAAAGATAAATTCAGACTTAAAAGTTTTAGCTTCCGAAAAGTAAAGTTTTAAATGAACAAATTAAAAACCAAAAAAATTGCAGAGCACTTGAGGAAGCAAGCGAAAAATACGGCGAAAAAAACGATAAACGCACAAATAATTGGAGAACATCACTTAACAAAGCAGAAACTGAGCTTTCCAAAATGGAGAAAAATTTAAGTGATGTAAATTCCGAAATGACTAAATGTGGGTCACCCCTTGAGAAACTAACGTCTAAAATTTCCGAACAGGAAAATGAGCTAAAATCATTACAAACAGAATATAAAAATGTAGTTTTAGAGCAAGGCAAAAATTTTACCGAAGCTAAAGAACTTGCAGGATAAATATAAAAAATTTAAACGGCGATATAAAGAAAAACAAAGACAAATTAAATGAGGCTGAAAAAGCAACTAATGAACTCGGAAATGAAATGGACGATACTGCAAAACAAACAAATATTTTCGGCGAATTTTTAAAGGTAAATCTTGTTTCAGATATGATAAAATTAGGGCTTTCAAGCATTGTAAACGGCATTAAAAATATCGCAAATGCAATATTTATATATCAGTAAACAGTACAAATCACACCAATCTTTTTGGTGGGACATGGATCACTTGGGGTCAAGGCAGAGTGCCTGTTGGAGTTAGCACAAGCGGAACTTTCAATACAGTTGAAACAGAAACACATACTTTAACGATTGCAAAAATGCCAAACCATACTCACACCCAAAATTCACATAGACACAATTATGGAAAACCTGCACTTTTCAGAGGAGAAGACAGCGATGACGGAACAATTTTTACACCTCGTTATACAGGCCGAACATCTTCTCAATACAAGGGAAATTCAAATGGTTGGACGGAAATGTCATACACAACAGCAACAAACCAAAACACCGGTGGTAGTGGTTCACATAACAACTTACAGCCATATATAACTTGTTATATGTGGAAGCGAACAGCTTAAAAATTGTGTGAAAAACAGCAAAAAATATAACGTTTTAAATAAATGTTGAGGAGGAAAAATCATGGACTTAAAAGGAATAGATGTTTCAAAATGGCAAGGTGGGGTCAATTGGAATGAAGTTAAAGAAGATGGCACGGAATTTGCAATAATTCGTGAGGGTTGGGGTAAAAAATCTCCTGCTCAGATTGATAAAAAGTTTAAAGAAAACTATGAGAACGCAAAAGCTGTGGGAATCCCCGTAGGATGTTATCATTATTCTTATGCGGATTCGGTTGATGACGCTAAACGTGAGGCCGAATTTTGTCTTGAAAATATTGGGGATATGAAGCTTGAATATCCTGTCATCATAGACGTAGAGGACAAAGAACAGTTAAAACTTAATAATCGCCAAAGAACAGACATTGTAAAAGCATTTTGCTCAGAAATCGAAAAAGCTGGATATTATGCTATGTTTTATTGTAATCTTAACTGGCTTAACAATTATCTTTATAAAGACGAGCTTTTGCCAAAATATGATTTATGGCTTGCACAGTGGTCCATAGCTAAACCATCGTGTTCATGTGGAGTATGGCAATATTCGAGCACGGGAAAAATTGACGGTATAAGTGGAAACGTAGATTTAAATGTATCATACAAAGACTATGCAAATATTATGAAAACTAAAGGTTTGAATGGATTTAGTAAAACAGATAATTCAGCAAGTACAAACTATTTCATATATACAGTTAAGAAAGGCGATACCCTTTGGGCGATTGCTCAGCGTTATCTCGGAAGCGGGTATAAGTACAAGGAAATTAAAGATTTAAATACACTGAATTCCGATATGATTTATCCTGGACAAACACTAAAAATACCAAAGTAAGGAGGATGCATGCATGAATACGGAAGTCTCAAAAATGCTGATGATGTGTATAGTTCTTGAGGGTATTATCACTTACATAAACAATTTTTTCGTTTTAGGAGCGCCACACTATCAAATGGTTCTTAGCTTGGCTTTCGGAATATTTATTGCTGTAGCTTACAAGATAGACCTCTTAAAACTCGCAAATATTGAAAGCGAAATACCCTACATAGGCTGTGTTTTAACAGGAATACTTTTTTCGAGAGGATCAAATTATGTTCACGATATTTTGCAAACGCTTAATGTCATGTAATTTCGAGGTGTGAAAATATTGAATGAAATTCAGAAACATAAATTAATAATGTTAAAAAAGCAAGGTAGAAGTTATAAGGAAATAGCTTCTGCCCTTTCTATTTCGGAAGGAACCATAAAATCATTTTTCAGACGACAAAAATTAAAATCGAAAAAAATTTATACAGAATGTAAAAATTGCGGAGCTACATTAGAAAAAAGATGTGGTAGTAAAAAATTTTGCTCAGATTCATGTAGATACAAATGGTGGAGAAAAAATGCAGAAGGCAACAGAGAATATTTAAAAATTAATGTTTGTAAGAATTGTAGTAAAAAGTTTAAAAGTTACGATAACAAAGATAGAAAATACTGTAGTCATGAGTGCTACATCAACGATAGATTTAAAAAACAGAAGGGAAAATTCATTTATGACGAGCAAGCAGTTTGAATCAGAAAAAGAGTATCAGTCCCGAATGGGCATAATGAGAACTATGCTAAGATTAGGACTAATAACGAAAAGTGAGTACGATAAAATTGATACCAAATTCTTAAAGAAATACTCTCCGATATTTGGCGGCTTATATCGGTAAAATGGCTTGATGTTGGACTTTACAAGAGGTAATATGTAACTGCAAAATCATTTAGAGGAGAGTAAAGATGCAAAGACAGATTTTAAAAGTAAATTCATTTAAAAACGTATTGCCTAAGAGAAAAAAGGTAGCTGCATATGCCAGAGTATCCAGTGGAAAAGATGCAATGATGCATTCATTGTCAGCTCAAATTAGCTACTACAGTAAGCTTATCCAGGATAATCCCAATTGGCAATATGTCGGAGTTTATGCAGATGAAGCCCGGACAGGAACTAAAGATTTAAGGCCTGAGTTTCAAAGACTCTTAAAAGACTGTGAACAAGGAAAAATTGATATGATAATCACGAAGGCTGTATCAAGATTTGCAAGAAACACATTGACCGTACTCGAAACTGTTAGAAGTCTTAAAAAGATTGGTATTGATGTCTATTTCGAAAAAGAGAATATTCATAGTTTATCGGAGGATGGTGAGTTTATGCTTACCCTCCTTTCTTCTTTTGCACAAGAAGAAAGTTTGTCTGTGAGTGAAAATTGCAAATGGCGAATCAGAGATAAGTTCAAGCAAGGTATATCTACAAATTTTAAGATGTTAGGATACGAGTTTAAAAATAATCAAATAACTGTTATCCCAAAAGAAGCAAAGATAGTAAAAATGATTTTTCAGGATTATCTAAACGGAATGGGAATAAATGCAATTACTCGTAAACTTAGAGATAAAAATGTGCCTACCAAAGATAGTGGAACATGGCGTGAAAACACGGTTAGGGGGATTCTTAGAAATGAGAAATATACAGGCAATTTACTGCTTCAAAAGACTTTTATCGTTGATCACATTAGCAAAAAGCAATGCCAAAACAAAGGTGAATTGCCAATGTACTATGTAGAGAGTAACCACGAAGCAATTATTGATGCTGATACTTTTCAAAAAGTGCAAAAAGAAATAAATTGTAGAGCTAATCATTACAAACCTACTAGCGGAACTAAAGAATATATTTTTACCAGCAAAATAGAATGTGGGATTTGTGGTAAAAACTACAGAAGGAAAATTGCTGGAAGTGGCACGAAATATGAAAAGCCGATATGGATATGTTCTACTTTTAATTCCTACGGAAAAAAGTACTGCCCTTCGAGTATAATCCCTGAAGAAATTCTCGAAAAACTATCTTGTGATACACTCGGGATTGCAAAGTTCGATGAACAGATATTCAAAAACAAAGTAAGTAAAATCGTTGTTCCAAGCAAGGGTAAGCTTAAATTTATTCTTAATTACGGTGATGAAGTTTTGAAAGCGTGGAATTACCCTTCAAGGAGAGATTCTTGGACTGAAGAAATGAAACAAATGGCTAAAGTGCGACAAGAAAGGATGACACAAAGTGAACATGGCACGAGCAGTAACTGTAATTCCGGCAACGCTTAATTTATTTACAAATACCTCAATACGGGCACCTATTAAGCGAAGAACAGCAGGATATGCAAGAGTATCCACAGATAACGAAGAACAACTTTCAAGCTACGAAGCACAAGTCGATTATTACACAAGATATATAAAGTCAAAAAGCGAATGGGAATTTGTTGGGGTTTATACTGACGAAGGAATAAGTGCCACCAACACCAAAAAACGTGATGGTTTTAATAGAATGATAAAAGATGCACTTGACGGGAAGATAGACCTCATTATTACAAAGTCAGTTTCAAGATTTGCGAGGAATACAGTCGATACTCTCACAACTGTCAGAAAACTTAAAGAAAAAGGTGTGGAAGTTTATTTTGAAAAGGAAAACATTTATACGCTAGACTCCAAAGGTGAGCTACTTATAACAATTATGAGCTCACTCGCACAAGAAGAATCAAGGTCGATCAGCGAGAATGTGACATGGGGTCAGAGAAAAAGATTTGCTGATGGTAAAGTAAGTCTTCCGTATAAACATTTCTTGGGCTACGAAAAAGGAAATGATGGTGTACCTAAAATCATAGAAAGTGAAGCTAAAATCGTAAGACTAATATATAGATGGTTTCTTGAGGGAAAGACTATATCCGCAATTTCAAAACATTTGACAAACGAAAATATACCCACTCCATCGGGCAAGAAAAAGTGGACTACAAGTACAATCAGAAGTATTTTAACTAATGAAAAGTACAAGGGTGATGCATTGCTTCAGAAATGCTATACGATTGATTTTCTTACGAAAAAAAGAAAGAAAAACGAAGGTGAAGTCCCACAGTATTATGTAAAAAACAGTCACGAAGCTATTATTTCTCCCGAAGTTTTTGATTTGGCTCAAAATGAACTTAAGAACAGAGTAAAAGGCATGTTTAATCATAGCTGTGTGAGCCCATTTTCAAGTAAGATTGTATGCGGAGAGTGTGGCGATTTTTATGGTTCAAAGGTGTGGCATTCGAATGATAAGTATAGAAAAGTCATATGGCAGTGCAACAACAAATTTAAAAACAAAGAGAAATGCAAAACTCCTCATTTGACTGAGGAGCAAATGAAAGAAGAATTTGTAAAAGCGTTTAATAACTTAATTAGCAATAAGGAAGAAGTCATAAAAGACTGCGAAAACACTGCTTTAAGCCTCGTAAATACTGAAAATATAGACGGCAAAATATCAAAACTTCAGGAAGAAAGTGAAATTATAGTAGAGTTAATGAAAAGTCTGATATATGAGAATTCTAGAAAAGTTATGAACCAAGATGAATACAATAAAAAATATGATTCTTACACTGAGAAATACGAAAAAATAAAAAGTGAATTATCGAAATTAGAAGATAAAAAACGAGATTTAAAAGTTCGTAGAGACAGAATCAAGCTATTCATTGAAAATTTGAAAAGCAATGACAAATTAATGAACGAATTTGATGAGAAACTTTGGTACGCCATGGTAAATAAAGTTCTAGTTCGTGAGGATGGAAAGGTAGAGTTTAAATTTAGAAATTCAAACTAAATCGGAAGATACTGTTATGACAAAAAAGAAAAAAGCAATTTTATACTGTAGATCGGCGTGTATAGATAATAATTATGCGCTAAATGTTCAAGAGCAAATGCTAAGGGAATATGCAAAATCACAAGACTATGGAATAGTAGAAGTAATAAAAGAATCGTGCAGTGGCACAGACTTAAATAGACCGGGTATTAAAAAAATTTATGAAACAATTAACCGATGTAAAGTAGATATATTAATTGCCAGAGATATAAGTAGATATGGTCGTTGTTCAATGGCAAAGTTTCTGAATTTTATTAAGGATCTTCAAAAAAAGGGAGTAAATACACTTACTATTGCGGACAAAAATTTGCAAAGCTTTAATCAAGTTTTTAAGGCTTTTGAGTAATATGATATTTATAAACATAGAACGGATTATACTGCAAAAAAACTGTGGTATAATCCGTTTTTTGTTTTTATGGGAATATATACTTGATTTACCGAAAAGTTAGAGCTTATATAGTTTCGAGGGTTTTATTCAGGTAAAATAATACTTTAAAATCTCGAAATGATATATAATAAAGAGTTTAAAAAACAATATAAAAACAAAGTGCTAATGAAAATCGACTATCCCGTAGCAAACAGTTATTTCCAAAAAATATCTTCTATCGTAGGAGAAGAAAAAATGCTTATTATACCCATAAACCCAAGTAAAACCGCATGAATTGTAAGAAACGATCACGTTAGATGTTATATGCAAAATACAGTTTGTTTTAGTGTAATAGTTACAATAATTAGGTATTCTGAATTAAAGTAAAATTGTTATTATAAATACATATTTTTTGAATCGATATTTGAAATCTAAAAATTGATTTTATTGTGAATTTATGGTATAATTAAGTACATACTGTTGTCGTGGAGGTACATATAATGAAAACTAAATTTTTAAGAATATTATCAATATTTGCTTGTTTTATTTTTTTTATAGTTAGTCCAAACGTTAACAGCGCTTTCGCCACATGGAAGATTGAAGGTGATACACTTATAATTCATAATGAAAAAGCCATGAATTTGTTTGAGAATTATCAGCCTGAACAACAAAGGGGCAAATATAAATATATTACAATCACTGGGTCGATAAATAGTTTTGATTTTACACTTTTAGAGACCATGTCCCGTGAATGCGAAATAATCGATCTTTCTTGTGTAGAAATCACCACTATCCCTGGTGGAGTATTTCAGATGAGAGATAATCTAAAAGAAATTGTGCTTCCTAAAACCTTGGAAGTTATAAGACGAGGCGCTTTTGCCCACTGTATCAATATGAATATAGAGAGTTTGCCAGCAACTCTTAAGATCGTCGAAAGTGGTGCTTTTCTATATTGCAGAAAATTAAATTTAACAGTGCCAGAAACCGTAACTGTGCAAAATAGCGCTTTTAAATATTGTCCAAATGTGCGCTTATCTCAAAAACCGTCAACCGATGCAATTAATACTACCGATAAATCTTCTCAAAAATTATCTCTATTTGGGGCCTTATTATCTTTAATTAAATGGTCTTAATCAATTAATTACATTTAATTCATCGATGACTTTTAAGAAGCTGTCTTGCATTACTTTTATTATTTCATCGGTAGTTGTTAAATCCTTCATAATACATCCACACCAACATTTTCGAGGAATGAAAATATATCCGATTTCTTTATCATCTAAATATATTTTTCCATTCATATCGATATACATCGAAATTATAGTCCCATTTCTGAATGTTGTTTCTACTGCTTGTTTTAGATCTTCTTCATTTATATTAGCTTCTAAATTGTTTTCTGGCATGTTAAATATAAAATTAACTTTTGTCTCCAATGCATTTTTAATATTAGCAACTGTTTTATTTAAAACTATTGCTAAGTTTTTTTCTGAGTACCTTTGCATTATTGCGTCTTGTAAATCTCCAGCTAAATCTTTAGTTGATATGGGTAAAATACGAATTTTATCAAGGCTTTGTAATTTTGATCTATAAATTTCAGCAAAATGCTCCTTATTATCTTTCAGTTGCTTTAACATAAAGTTATAACCTGCTTTATATCTTGAATAGTATACAGAAGTTTTATCGCTAAAAGCCATGCCAGATTTAATATTTTTACTATCTTCTACGATTTCAAATGTCGAATTAGTAGGTCTAGGTGAATCTGCCATTCCAAGTTGAATTTCATCGGTACCTAATGCGTTAGTCCCGCTACCTTCAACTAATCCAGAATTGCTGTAATCCATAAAATCAACTTCTGCGTCAATAATAATAGGGCCATTTTCAGTAGGCATTATATTATCGCAATGTAAATCGATAACAGCCATAGCACGTGTAATAACATCTAAAATACCTGCACGAAAAAAGTATTCTTCTGCTTCCCTAATTGTCATTTCTCTTTTTGGATTAATTAATTCTTCAGTATGGCTTTCTGGATCTATACTCATAATCGCGAGCGCAGGACGCCCTCCGAGAAAACTGCCGTTAGTATCTATTTGATCATTTAACTCATAAAACATGCCGTGTTCCCCGAGAACCGCCGCATCTGGAGCTAGATCGTGTGGTTTGTAAACGCGTTCTATTTTTCCAGATCTTTTGCCTACAAGGAATAGTGCGTGTTCACCATTTTTATGAGGATCTGAACCTGTTGATCGTATCCAATAATTCTTTCCAATTTTTTCTCCATGATATTCTTTGTTTTTGTAAACATCTTCTATGTAATCCGTCATCAGCATTAATCTTTTTATAAAGACCTCTTTAAGATTGCTCACTGATTCTGGCATGGTAGTAGTCCAATCATTAAAATTCTCAAGATTTATTATATCATGGCTAACATTTTTACTTGCCCCCTCAAGTACAGATTTAACTCCTTCAGCATCACAACAAACTTTTAATTTTAAAATACTATTCTTGACACTTTTTTGCTGATCCTCGGTTAATATTGATAAAACATTGTGTAACGTAGCGTCTTTTTGACCACTCTCTCCAATAAATATTTTTTCTGTACTAAGCATATCCATTATTTCGGTAATTCGTTTATTTTCTTGTTCGCTACCTGGCGTTTTGCTTTCATCCAAAGCTCCATAAAGATTATAGTCTGGTGTGTCTTCAAAATTTGCAGGCTTTCGTATTTCTTCCAAAACTTCAGTTATACATATCCTAACATAACTTTTAAAATAATCAGACCATTTATTCGGCCAATACCAAGATTTTAAATACTTTCCTGTGTCAGATTCTTTTTTTCTAAACTCCTTTACAATATCATCTAATTTTAGAGCTATTAATGTGTGCATATTAGGTATTGCAAGATTTCTGGCTTCCTCTAATATTTTTTTACGTAAATCTTCATCGCTAATAGGCGCAAATTGTACTATATTTTTGGTTTCAGTATTAGTAGATTCGTTAGAAATAATTTTAGGAATGTGATCTTCGATATGTTCGGCAAATTCGTCGGCTTCTTGTTCAAGTTTAGGATCGAGATTTACCTGCTGCTCTCCGATTTTGGTTGTAGCAGGTATTTTTTCATTCTTCTGCTGAATAACGTGACCAAGTTCATGTTTAAGAGTTTCTTCTCCTTCGCCTGGCGCCAGATATACCTCTGCATTCTTAGTAAAAGCTTTTACGCCCAATTTTTCAGGTTCAGATGAATCATAGTGTACTTCTGGTACTGAAAGCCCTTTTTCTTTTTTTGCGTACTCCAACGCTTCCGATATACCACCCGGAAATCTTTTAATAAGCTTTCCGTATGGCATTTCTGCTATCCAGTCAGGCATTTCATCGTCAGGCGATTGCTCATTTGTTTCCGTTTCAGCATCCCTGACATCGTCCTCGTTTTCAGAATCTTTTTTATCATTATCTGATCGATAAAATTTCTCATATTGCGCATCTATCGATTCATATACACGCTTCATATATTCAGAAGGCTCATAATATGGATTTTCAATTATTTCGCCGCCTATAAAAAAGAAACTCCTATTCTTAATATCAGAAATATCAAAACTACTTAGATCTTTAACTATGTCTCCCGAGTGATCAATTTCCTCAGGCTTTTCTTCCTTTTCTGCATAACAATAAACTTTCCTCACATTATTACCTGCCTAACTTTTGAATTTGTGAAAAATACTATTTTTCTTTAAATATTTCATCTACAAAAGTATGATACTCATGTCCAAAATCATCTTTACGTTTTTTGAGTCCTGTTTTTAGTGCATTCAAAATATGTTTAAAACAAAGCTTGTCATTTTTTTCTTTACACGCTAAAAATGCTGCCGTAGTAACAGCCTTACGTACATCCGAACCTGTAACATTAAAGTGTGTTGTTAAATAGTCATAATCAATATCATCTGCCAAAGGTATTTTTCCATTATTAAGAAATTTTTTCCAAAGACCTTTTATTAATTCATAGTTTTCTGAGTATTCATCCGTTCCTTTTACGCCGAGATAAGGTTTTGAAAAAGATATTTTAAAAGTTATTCGCCTATTAAATGCTTCGTCTATATTCTGATCTTTGTTAGTCGTCAAAATTGTTATTCCATCGTGATCTTCAAGTTGCTGAAGTAAGAACGAAACTTCTATATTGGCATTTCTGTCGTGCGAATCTTTGATATCCGTTCTTTTTGAAAATAAAGAATCAGCTTCATCAAAAAGTAAGATCACATTACTTTTACGTGCTTCTTCAAAAATTTCTCTTAAATTCTTTTCAGTTTCACCTATGTACTTTGAAACAACTCGTGCGGTATCAACTTTATAAAGATCCATTCCAAGTTCACTTGCAATTACTTGCGCAGCCATGGTTTTTCCGGTACCTGGGCTGCCATAGAATATCATGCTAAGGCCATGCCCATACGAATGCTTATCACCAAGTCCCCAAGCATCATAAACTTTATATTTATATTTCACACGCTCACAAGCGCTTTGGAGCTCTAGCTCAGTCTTTTTATCTATTACCATATCATCCCACGTATACTTTTTAGTGATTAACTTTGCCTTCTCACCAAGAGTGCTAATAACTTGACTGTAAGCACATTTTTGAAATTGTTCTTTTGAGAGTTTCTTTTCGCCATTTTTTAAATATTCTTTTTTCGCAAACCTAATAGTTCCTTCAATCTGTTTTGGAGTAAAAGAAAATTTACTCGCTATTTCTTCAGGTTTCTCATCAGTCATATTCTTAATTGTCGGTATGAACTTTTTCCACATTTTAAAATTTTCTTCACTACTTAAATCGGGAATATTTTCACTAAACCAAAAATACTTTTCTTCGAATTCCTTGTCGTTTATGTTGTTGTCTGATAATACAAATACCATACGAAAATACTGCTTTACTACTTCTATTACTGCAAAAGCATCTTTTTTATTTTCATATCCTTTATCAAAAAATATCTGAAAATTATCTAAACACAAGATATCCTCAGAGCTTTCATTTTTTCTGATAATATCATAAAAAGTATTGCTCCAATTTTTAGAATAATTATCCCTAAGTACCTTTAAATCAATCATTATTAATTTTCTTTTAAGTAAGTTAGTTACTCTCTTTACTAATGTATTTTTGCCAATCCCCGCTTGTCCGTACATATGATAAAAAATTACTTCTTTTGTAAATTTTTCTGCTCTTGTTACCGTATCGGCAATTTTTTTGGCTACGTTTTCACGAATTATCAAAGGCTTTTTGCTCAAAGCTTTATCGTTATACATTTTTAAACCTGCAGTGGTTTCTTTGTCTTTAAACTTGAGTAAAATGTTTTGAAAAAAATTATCACTATCCCAAACTCCGTCTATTCCCAATTTGGTCTGCTTTATTTCATTTTTCTTCAATTTTAACATCTCCTAGAAGTAATAAATAAAGGTAGCACTTAGTTATTAGTGTATCATATCGAAATAAATTTTTCGACATTTTATTTTTTTAAATATTTTTGACAAAATTATGAAAATAAATTTTATATTTCTAAAGAGACATTAAAACAACAAATTTTGTCTTGAATTTTCCATAGAAAATGAAAACTCAAGCGTGGTGTTAGCACTATACGTAAGAAAAAACAATGTTGTTGTATAATCAGCCAATTCGAAAGAAATGGGGGAGTAAACTTGAAATTTTTACTAGGGGTTGCATACTTTCGCACGGTAATATAAAATTTATTTATACTTTCACACGCTTTAAAAAAATAAAATGACCCGTGCGTTTGTATTAAAAGTTGAGTGATTAGACATATTTGTACTCAAATATTGATACAACCCAAATCCCAGTAATACTGGGCTTTCTTTATGTTTGATTATAAATTTTGTGTTTAAATTTTCAGTTTTTATGGTTCGTTTAAAGCTCAAACTCTAAAAAAATGAAACCTTGACGCTCAAGGTTTCATTTTCCTATAAATTTTCTTAAGGGGGTTGCATACTTTCGCACGGTAATATAAAATTTATTTATACTTTCACACGCTT
>OIWT01000420.1_pt1 | contig 59735 bp, 49 predicted proteins | sample 1587701 | NCBI WGS metagenome assembly OIWT01 (sample SAMEA3888904, study PRJEB22519) | human gut metagenome | biome: human gut; feature: human-associated habitat; material: faeces | place: Denmark | collected 2009
TGGGTAAGCCGAACAGCGGCATAGCACGCGGCGAATTGCGAAGCACCCTGAGCTGAGCGGGCTCTTGCCGCAGTTCGGGACAACATTCATTAAAGCCGACGGGGGCAAAAACCCGCAATCTGCACCCGTGGAGTTCAATGTGAAGAACGACGAGGGCAAAAGCCAACGATCTGCACCCGTGACAATGAAATAAAGGGATGACGGGGGCAGAAACCCACGATTTGCACACGTGACTGGCAACCTTCACCACGACTGATTGGCAAATCACGCGGGATTGCGTATATTTGCGGCGGAAATTATTTCCAAACCCCTGCTGACAATATGGATGGAATGCTGCGGCAGGTGGCAGACAGACGGATGGTCTGATAGATAAACAGATAGATAGATAGTCAGACAAACAGACAGACAGACAGACAAACAGACAAACAGACAGATCGACAGACAGACAGGCAGACAGGCAGACGGACGGTCAGGTAGATAGTCAGACAAACAGCCATACAGATAGTCGGTCAAATAGTCAAATAGACAAACATACAGACAGAACACGACAAATGAACTACTCTGGTTTAATCATAGCAGTTATCACATTTTTGGTAATTGGACTTTTTCACCCACTCGTAATCAAGAGCGAGTATTATTTCGGCACTAAATGCTGGTGGGCATTTGCGCTTGCCGGACTGGCCTTCATCGTGGCAAGCCTTCTGGTAGAGAACAGCGTAGCAAGCCCTATTCTTGGAGTTGTGGGGTGCTCTTGCCTGTGGAGCATATTGGAGATTTTCGAACAGAAGGAGAGAGTCAGGAAAGGTTGGTTTCCGATGAATCCGAAGAGGAAATCAGAGTATTAGGCAAAGCAGTGGTAAAGTCATAGCCAGCGGCGGCCAGGCTGTCCAAGAGGAGGGCGAGGAGCTCGCTTGCTCCATCGAGTCTGTCGTGGAGGAGGATGACCGAGCCGGGGCGCACCTGTTTCATAATCCGTTCTACAACAGGGACATACCAGTCATGTCCAGACTGCTTGCAAGAATGTTCTGACTGTTTACAAGAATATCCAGATTGCTTAAAAGAATGCTCTGACGACTTGCAAAACATTGTATCAAAGCTTCTTACATCCCAGCCGACAGTACGCAGACCGAGAGTCCGGACCACTTTAGCGATAGTCGGATTCGTCACGCCGAAAGGAGGACGGAACAATGAAATCTTCTTGCCGGCGACACTTTCCACTGCATGTTTCCCTTCATTGACATCGGCCAGCATTTTATCGAAAGACAACAACGGAAAAGTGCCGGCATGGCTGTAAGTGTGCAGTCCGAGCGCATGTCCTTCTTCAAGCATGCGACGCAGAACCGCCTCATTACCAGAGACTTTGGAGCCGATCAAGAAGAAAGTCGCCCTGGCGCCACGTTCACGGAGGACATCCAGAACACGTTCAGTTTCAGGCGGATGCGGCCCGTCATCGAAAGTCAGATAAACCACTTTCCGGTCTGTTTTCTCACGGCAGAATGCCCGCACATATACTCCTGAGCGTATGCTGGCAGAAGCCCAGACCATAAAGACCGTTATGGAAAGGACAATGGCAAGTATGCAGAGTATTGCTATGACAGACATATCGGCAGAAGTCAACTACTTATGTAACAAGACGATAACGCCATCCTCATTGACATCATCCACTATCGCGGTATAACCATCCGGAATCTTCTGCTCCGAGATGAGTTTACAGAGCAATACCGGAAGCTGTGAACGGAACGCTCCTAGGAACTCGACGTGGTCGGCGCAACTTATGACATTGACACCGGCATTGATTCCGAACAGTTCAGCGATCGGATTCTCTGCGCATTTCGGGAGGTCTGAAAGATTCGCGAGACCGCAGAATCGGAGAGCTGCGTTGCCGTCTTTGGTGCCGTTCAGCGAGCTAGATGAGGTTTCCCCAGACTCGTGCAGTGGTTCGGAAGAGGACTCTGAGCCGGATTCCCCACCGTGCTCAGAGCCAGACTCGGACTCCCGCAAAAGTCCGAGGGAGCACTCGGAGTTTGCATGACCACCACGCTCAGAGGCAGACTCGGAACCTGCTTCATCGCCACCCCGCTCAGAGGCAGACTCGGAGCCGGATTCATCACACGACCATGAGGCAGACTCGGACTCATGCAAAGGTCCGGTGGAGGACTCTGAGCCGGATTCCCCACCGTGCTCAGAGCTAGACTCAGACTCACGCAAATGTCCGGTGGAGCACTTGGAGTTTGCATCACCACCGTGCTCAGAGGCAAACTCAGACTCACGCATAGGTCCGGAAGAGGACTCGGAACCGGCTTCATCGCCATCTCGCTCAGAGGCAGACTCAGAACCGTCTTCATCGCCATCCCGCACGGAATCAGACTCGGAACCATCATCACCACCCAACCCTGTGGACGATTCAGTTGCCCTACACGACTCTGAACCGTCTGTCGGCATCGCGGCACTGAGCAGAAATGCAGCAGCGCCTTCTCCCAGCGGAAGGAAACCGTTCCCGACTCTATATAAACCGAGACGCTTTCTTATGACATCGACCTCAGGCGTAACCTCGTCGAAGGCACCGACCAGTGCCACATCCCCCTCACCTGCGTCGTCGAGCAGCATTGCGGCATCGACAAGAGAAGCCGCGAAACCGTCAGCCTGCTGCACATAAGTCGTGTTGTAGGCGTGAATTTTTCGGATCAATGCTATGTAACCGGATGCAGTATTGAAAGTGGACTGCATGAAAGGAGACGGATTCAGCAGAGTTTCCTCCCTGTCAAAAATGCTTGAACCGAAAGAGATGGTATCCTTCATAAAGCCGGCACCCGTAGAGGTGATTATTCCGGCCACCCTCTCGGAAGGGACACCATCAAGCGACTTCAGCCCGCACCAGACAGCCATCTTCAGGAGCCGCCCCATTCTGCGCCTCGAATTCGCATCAGTTATAACTTCCTTATAATCAGGCTCATCAGAACTGATATATGAAGTACCGCTGATATATAAATGTTTATGCGGAATAAACAGCATGGCTAAAGTGCTTTAGAAGATTGAGTGTCAATGATATCCGAAAAGACGAGAGAGACGCAGTTGCCGCTGAAGCCGAAGGCCGAGGACAATATGTTGTGCAACCTGTGCTGCGAAACATCCCGAGAGTCAAACGGTGCAAGACCGGTTTCCGGAATCGGAGAAGCGTAACTGCGAGAACCACTAAACGGTGCAAGACCGGTTTCCGAAAGAGAAGCAGCATAACGGCGAGAACCACTAAACGGCGCAAGACCGGTTTCCGGAATCGGAGAGGAGAAACCGCACGAGCCCATAAACGACAAATCATTCAGTTCCAACGACTTGCAGACCATCACGGCCTCGATTCCCTCAGAAGCGGCAAGAGTATGCCCAGTATAGGCCTTGAGCGAGCTGAACATTGGAACAGCACCACCGAAAACCCGCAGCATGGCATTGCTCTCCGCAAGGTCATTGACCTGAGTACCAGTCCCGTGCGTATTGACAAAGTCAATGTCGGACGGATCCAGACCTGCCTGCTCAAGTGCGGCGGACATTGACAATCCCGGCCCAATACCTTCCGGAGAACTCGCCGTCTGATGGTAAGCCTCATTGGCATTGCCCCAGCCGGTCAGCCTGCAGACAGCGCCTTCAGAGTCGGCAGTGAGCACGAGATACCCTGCACCCTCACCAAGATTCAGCCCTGCGCGGGACTCGTCGAACGGCCTGCAGATTTCCGGATCAAGAATACGCAGAGAATTGAACCCGTTCATCGTAAAACGGCAAAGCGAATCCGTGCCGCCCACAATGGTCACATCGCACAATCCCTCACGCAACATCTTGGCTCCCAGCATAATAGCATTGCCGGCAGCAGAACACGCCGTACTTATGGTCGTGCTGAAAACGATATTGACCCCACGGGACTCCAGATAATGCGCCATCATCGAGGTAACATCCCCTGGCGTATGCATGCTCAGACTTCTCGCGTCGCCGCCAGCAAGGTCATCGCGGTGCTCCTGCCAGAAAACATCGCTCAAATCCATTCCGCCCACCGAAGTACCGGACAGAAATGCGCAGCGGAGCTCTTTCAGCCCGTCCTCCTTGCCACTACGGCTGACGAAATCTGTCAATGCCTCGTCCACAGCCTTGAGCCCAAGCAGAGCCGTACGACTTGCAACTTCCTGCCTGTCAATGCCTAATGCATCTTTAAGTTCTTCATCAGAAAGACAGACCTCACCGACGGGGAACCCGAGCGCAGTCTGAAAACGTCTCACAGGAGCAAGCATTGAACGGCCGCTCCGCATTGACTCCAGACATTCTGCTACATTGGTCCCGGCCGCGCAAATCGCACCAAGCCCGCTCACATAGACTTCCATATCATGCAGTTTTCCCGTGTTCGCGGATATAGTCGGCCATGGTCTTGACCGAATAGAACACCTGTTTTCCCTCAGCAGGATTCTTCAGCTTGATGCCGTAATCCTTGTCCAGGAGCAGGATAATTTCCAACGCGTCGATAGAATCGAGTCCGAGACCGTCGTCCCCGAAAAGAGGAGCTTCCGGGTCAATGTCCTCAGGCGTAATCTCTTCAAGATTCAGAGCCTCAATGAGCTGGGCTTTAAGCTTTTCTATAAGTTCATCCATAATTTCTACAATTATCAGAATAACAATGTCCGGCTATCGGCGGACCAAGAGTTCAAATTTAGCGAAATATCTGCCATTCAGAAAATCAATGTGACCGACAATGCAATATTTCATATCCTGTGCAGACATTGACAGCACAGCATACTCACGCACGTCCGAAAGCGTCCTGTCATCTGACCAGAACCAGGTATTCTCACCCTTGATATGATGACGGATGGAAATCTCGCCCTCCACCACGTTCGGAAGCGTATAGACGAACACTGCAGGACTCGCAGAGGCATCTGTTTCTGTGTCAATGATTTGCTGATGCCGGATATCCGTATCGAGGCTGCCGTAAACTCCTGACAAAATGAGTCCGCAGTCCTCTTCTCCATATTCAATGCCGTCAAGAAGCACTTCAGACGCGACGTAGCCAAGTTTGGACAGACTGTCCATCTTGTAGAACTTCATGTTCGGCGCGCAGACCGTCTTGAAAGCAGAGCGTATAAAGTCTTGAAAATCATCAGATTCCGAAGAATAAACCTCTTTATCATTCAGCAAGATGCGACTTGATTCCACCAGAACCGTTCTGAGAACATCTGCATTGACCTTCACGGGAGACTCGCACGAGAGCGCATCTTGAGGATGGTATTCCAGAAGCAGCGCCGCATTGGTCCCGCCGAAACCGGAGGCTGTTTTCAATGCACAGAGCGGTTTTCCTGACGGAAGTTCCACATTGGACCGGCTGATATTCAGCGGCATAGGGACTCCGAGCATCTCAAAGCCAGGCGTGCCGGCCAAAATCTTATTACGGAGTTCTTCAGCCGCGATAATGGTCTCTATCACTCCGGAAGCACCCATCGTATGCCCAAAATATGGCTTCAGGCTCTGCACAGGCACGTTCTGCAACCCTGCAAGCGAGCAGGCTTTGGACTCCATCTCATCATTATATGCAGTGGCGGTGCCGTGCATCTGGAGCATATCCACATTTTCCGCACCTGCTTCCGCCATTGCCTTGCGCATAGCGAAATACAGTCCGTCACCGGTTCTTGACGGGCCGGAAATATGGTTCGCGTCATCGGTCAATGCCGCTCCGCTTATGCAGACACCCTCCCCTTCCGTGGTCAATAGCATCGCCCCGCACGCCTCACCGAGATTCAGTCCGCAACGTGATTCGTCATAAGGTCTGCAGACATCGTCCGAAAGTGATTTGAAGGACGCGAAACCACTGGTAATGAATCGGTTCTGGGTATCTACGCCGACTACGACCATTTCTTTATACCGTCCCGAGAGAATGAGTCGTCTGGCTACTGCAACAGCCGTAATTCCGGAAATGCAGGCATTGGAAACAACAAATGTATCATCTGCATTGATCCCGAACCTGGAGGCGATTCTCCTGGCCATCGGGCCGAGCAGCAGAGCTGAGCCCGCACCAGGAGAGCCTGGCGAATCCTGATGCCGAGCCACCTCGCCGGTCTCCTCGTGGAACTCTGCCCACTCCGCGCTATGACCTTCGAGAAGCGAAATGTTTCCCTTCGCGGAAGCTATCACCAGTCCGATGCCGTCCGCACTGCGGTTTCCGAGAACGGAACTGATGCAGTGAACTGCGATGATTTCTGTCAATGTCAATGTCCGCTGCCTGTCATAACGCTCGTATAAGGCATCATATACGGAATCCGGGATAATCCCGGCTGTAACCGGAGACTGGGAAACACGAGGGTTTACAACACGACGCACGCCGACTTCTCCCCGAAGCAAGGCCGAAAAATTCCGTTCCACGCCTTCGCCGAGAGATGTCACCATCGCCGAGGCCGATATAAATACCTTTCCTTTAAGCATTTGCAAGAGAACAACGTATCAGACTGTGACCATAGCCGAGATTATCGATAATCTCATCCACCCGCAGGCCGGCAGTCTCAATCATCTTGAACAAGTCATTGCTGTAGAACATCTTGCTGTTGCCGTTGGCCATGGCGGTAAAATACACGCTTGTCTGCGCGAGGTCGAAGGACGCAGTATCGAACTTCTGCCTGTCCCAGAGCGTCTCCATAATATATACACGGGCGCCCGGCTTAAGCCCGGAAGCGACACGTGAAAGGATGCAGACTACCTGCTGCTCAGAGAAACAGTCGAGGAACTGGCTCATCCAGACCACATCGAAACCGCCCGGAATCACCGTTTCCGGATTCAGCAGATCCCCTGCTACAGTATGGATCCTTTCGGCTCCGGTTTTCCCGTCAATGTTGTCCTTCAGCATAGCGAGCTGCTGCGGAAGATCCATCACTGTAACATTGACCTGAGCATTTTCGCTCACGGTTTTAAGCGCGAAACGGCCTGTATTTCCGCCAATGTCGAGAATCGTCGCCGTCGGGGACGCAAATATGTGTGGAAGAGCCTGTTCGAATGAATTGTCCGAATAGAAATGGTCGAAGCCGAACCAGCTTTTCTGCACCTGGGGCTCCAGAGATGAAAGCCCTTCGTACAATGTCGGCCATGGACCGAGCTCCTTCAGTCCGGCAGGCTTTCCTGTGCGCACAGCCTCGTCCAGATGGAAAAGTCCCTTGTAGTTCACGTCATGATTGAAGTCAATGTCGGAGCGCACCATCGGGTCATTGAGAAGGAACCATCCGACTTTGGAAATCGTGAAACGTCCGTCATTGAGGAACACTGTTCCTGCAGTCAGAGACGACTCCAACAGCACTTTGGCGCCATAGACCGAGATTCCTGCCTTTTCAGCCACTTCTTCGGCGGTCAGTCCTGCAGGAACACTACGCTCGGCAGCTTCGAGCAACTCGAAAATGCCGTAATTGATCATGAGCCGGCTTACCTGAAACACAACAGGCGCAAACGCGATTTCATGAGCCGCCCTCTGAGCATCGAGAGCCGAGATTCTTCTCCCCTTGTACTTGCTGTCCATAGTCAGTTATTTTTTCAATTTCCAGAAGTCATAGTAATTGTACCATTGCTCCGGATGCTGTTTCATTTCGTTTTCCAATGACCTGATGAATTGGTCCAATATCATGTCTTCCCCACCTTTACGAGAGACAGGTTTTTCGGCATTGACAAAACTGAACCTGTATGTCATATCTTTCTCACGCACAGCGAAATAGAAGAACACTGGAACTTTCAGTCTTGCCGCCAGATGGAATGGGCCGAACGGGAAATCAGCCTTGTGCCCCATCAATTCAGAGGTCAGGAGTTTGTCTTCGTTCACGTATCTGTCGCCGAGGAAGCAGACAAGTTCTCCTTCATCCAGGGCTTCCGATATCATGAACACGTGCGCGAGCGGGTCCTTGTTTACAGGAATGATCCTGAAAGACGCGTCAGCAAAACGGTTTTCCTCGAGGACCTCCTTGATGTCTGCATGTTCATTGTCATACATCACCAGCGACATCTTGGTATTCCCTTGTCTGAAAAACGGCTCTCCTGCAGCCCAGTTGCCGAAATGCGCACTTATGACTATCGCTCCCCTATTCCCGTCCAATGCCTCGAGCAGCGACTCGTAGCCTTCGAACTTATAATGGAACCGGTCCGACAATCCTGAAGATATTGCGACCCTGTCAATGATGGATTTCCCGAAAGAAAAATAATTCCTGTAGATGAACAATGCGGATTTCAGCGGTCCGTAACCTAAGATTTTTCTTGCATAACGCCAGATGTCCGCTGTGGAACGCGGTGCCGCTGGAATGAAGTACAATGCCACGAAGGCCAACAGGCAATAGGCTGTCCTGACTCCCGAATGTCTGATCAGAAAGACGAAAATCTCATATCCAGTACGTCCCCCGCGGGACTTTCCCTGCCAGTTCTTTGCCATTGCGCGAAAATATTGCGACGAATCAGATTTTCCCCTGCAGGAAATCGTAGAAGTCAGAAAAAGTCTTGATCTTGGCAAAATCCTCTTTCTTCATAACATATCCGAAATTCTTCTCCACGAGCACGACAACATCCACCATATCGAGACTGTCCAAATCCAGCACCTCAAGCATAGGTGCGTCAGGTCTCATTTCGGTCACATCTGTTTCAAACTCTTCTGACAGAATTCCGTTAACTTTTTCGATTAGTTCCTCTCTGGTCATCTTTCCGATTTTTTCTTCAAAAGTGCTAATTTATAACATTTGCGCAAAATATGCAAAATGACTTTACCGGCTGCTCCTCAAGCAAAAATTTTTGGAAACATTGGAAAAAGGGATTAACTTCGGTCTCTGAAAAACCAAGACGGAAAGTTGTGAAAAAGATTCTGCGGGCTACCCTTCTGACCATATTGCTGATGACACTGAATGTTTGGACCGGTTCGGCCCACACGTCCGCGTCATGCTCGGTTCCGCGCGATTCCACTCGCAACACTCCGTCCACACACAGAATAGGAATCAATGCCAGAGGAGCATGGCTGATGCCGACCCACAAGTTCTTCAGAGGAGAGAACGGAACAGGCAAGCCACTGAACTACAGCGCATCAGCACATCTTCAATACTCCTACCAGTTCCCAGCGTCCAGCACATTCGGGACATTGTTCCCTACCGCATATCAGGGAATCGGAGTCGGCTGGAACACCTTTTTCGACAAGAAGGAAATCGGTATGCCGACTGCGGTCTATATATTCCAGGGAGCACAGATATACAGACTCGCCAGCCGCCTCTCACTTGATTATGAATGGAATTTCGGCGCATCATTCGGCTGGAAGCCATTTCACGACGACGAGGAACTTGACGGCAGATCCAACATCTACAACACCGTGGTAGGCAGCAAGGTCAATGCCTATATCAATGCGAGTCTCATCCTCACCTACCGCCCTGTAAATCAGGCGACTCTGTTCTTCGGGGTCGATATTTCGCATTTTTCTAACGGCAACACGAGATATCCCAACGCCGGAGTAAACACATTGGGCATCAAGGTTGGCGGCACCTACGGTTTCGGAGAATGTAGCATGAGAAAACCGGGCGCCAAGCTGAGCCGCAAAGCAGATTACGGGTTCAATGACATCTGGTCAGGCACCAGGCCTTATTGCAGCATTCCGGATGAGAGAGATGAAAGCAGATTCATAAACAGGATGTCGCTGAACGTGACACTTTACGGCGCTCTGCGCTCTAAAGGTCTCATGTATGAGGACAATGCCTATATACTCGGAAACAAGTTCGCTGTAGCCGGGATCGACCTGAACCCTATGTACCGCGTCGGAAAGTGCTTTGCAGCAGGCCTTTCCGTGGATCTGCAATATGATGAGAGCGCCAACCTCAGAAGCCACATAGCAGGCACTGACTATACTGAAGACGGCATAAAGCTGCTCGTCAGAAGACCCCCGCTGAAAGAATCATTGGCAGCAGGCCTCTCACTCAGGGCAGAGCTGATAATGCCGATTTTCACGGTAGGAGTCGGCGTCGGCCACAACATCATCTATAACGGAAGCGATTTCGACGGATTCTACCAGGTGTTCAATCTCAAGGCCAGTCTCACCAAGCGTCTTTTCCTGAATATCGGCTACAAGCTTACAGACTTGAAGAGGCCGAACAACTTGATGATCGGCCTCGGATGGAGTTTTCACAGAATCAGAACGAAATGACCGGCAGTTCCAGATAACTCTCTGCAGACCAGATGGTCATGACCGCTTTCTTGTAGTCGGCGGCCTCTGCTTCATACTGATTCTCCAGATAAGTATGAGGGTTCATGGCAATGAGCGGGAACCATGAAGCCTGCACCTGCACCATAAGCGTATGCCCCGGGAGGAAATGATGGTCAATGTCACACATCTTGAAATCCGCATTGACCTTCTTGCCTGACTTGAGCGGCAGCGGCTTCTCGAAGCTTTTTCTGAATCTGAGCGGCATGACATCAGCTCTCACCAGCATCTGGTAGCCGTCAGGTCTGACATCTATCAGTTTCACAATGACATCCGCGTCTGTCAGGCGGGCATTGTCCTCGGGCGTGACGGAGACGCTTACATGAACATTGACCGGTCCTGCGAGATGAAGCTCCTTTTCCAGAACAGGTGACGTGTAGGTGGCGACATCATTGCGTGCAGAACTGAATCTCTGGTCAGCAACCATATAGGCCCTGTCGCGGCTGCTCGCGTCACTGTCCATGTAAGGAACAGGAGAAGCGGGATCAGATGTGATGGAACGGTTATAAGACATTGGCTCAGAAGACATTGAATAAGCCTCTCCGCCTTGTCCGAAGGTCAATGAATTTTCTCCCGAAAGATAGAGTTTCCTGAAATTCATCTCTACAGGCGGCCATACATCGTAACTTTCCCACAAACCTGTAACGTTCCGGTTTTCCATTACGCCGCGCATGGTCTCGCCTGAAGGACAGATATTTACGCGCGGAAGTCTTTCGCCGCAGTCTTTGTCGTCGAGATAATATGCAAAGAACGGATATTCCACATTGTCCTGATAATAAGCGCCGGTAGCCTCGCCGAACCACGCGTCGGAAAGATGTCTTGCAGAGCGGTTGTTCCAGCCTCCGTGATACCATGGACCGGCAGTAAGGTAGAGCGGACAGTCAGGCGACATTTTCTTCAGCATGTCATAGGTGCGGAATGCGCCATAGCAGTCCTCCGCATCATAGAATCCGCCCGTAACCATCACAGGGACAGTGATATTCTTAAGATGGAGGCTCGGGTCCCTGTCTTTCCAGAAGGTGTCGTAATTCGGATGGACCATCATCTGGCTCCAGAAACGGAGAGAGTCGCCGAAAAAGGCTGACAATTCGGAAATGGACTTGCCCTTGAAATAGTCATAGATATTCCTGTCAATGCGGACAAGGCTTGAAGGAGCTACCGTAGCAGGCTTCTTCATTTCGCGATAGAAGCCGGAACCGAATCTGTAGGAATCTGTCAGGCACAATGCCCCGTTGTGATGTGCATCGTCGCCCATATACCAGTCAGTAGCAGGCGCTTGCGGCGAAACCGCCTTGATGGCAGGGTGACGGGACAATATGGCCAGCGTGGCATAGAATCCCGGATATGAAACTCCTTTCACTCCGACCTTGCCGTTATTCGCGGTATTGGCCAATATCCACTCTATCGAATCATAGACGTCCGTGGCATCATCGGTCTGCACGACTCCTTTCACATAGACAGTATCGGCAGCGCCGTCAATGCCGGACACATAAGGGCGCATCTGCTCGTATTTTCCTTCGCTCAGCATCCTGCCCCTTACATTCTGATACACAATTATATAGCCGTCAGCCACATAATTGGCCATATCGCCCTTGAGAGAGCCGCCGAACCCCGAACCGGCCTTCTTCCCGCCAAGTTCTCCGGGAGCGAGCCCATAAGGCTTCAGTGAATAAGGAGTGCGCTGAAGCATCACCGGAGATGTTTTTCTGCCGAGTTTTGCAAGATATTCCTGATTCGGCTCATAGAGTACAGTATACATATGTATGCCGTCACGGACCTTTACCATGACCTCACGTTTGGTGTAGTTCTGACTCAGCCACTCGTCGGTGACTATCCTTCCGTTCTGCGCGAAAGACAATGCCGACAGCACGAGGGCCATCAGCATTGACACGAAAAATCTCTTCATTCTTATATCTCCTGATACATTTTTATATATTCATCCCCGAAGAATGTCACCGTCTCTCCGTTCTCGAAGCCGAGACGGCCATAGAGGCGCTGAAGATAGTCCTTCCTGCTGTCCACAAGAAGAGTCGCCTTCGTAAATCCAAGAGCCTGCGCTTCTTCCAATGCATTCTGTATCAATATGCTGCCTATGCTGTGGCCACGGAATTCCGGTGCCACTGCCAATGAATCGAGATAGTACTCCCCTGCCTCAGTCTCCGTGCCGGGATTCGGCTTGTCCATATCCAATGCTTTGGAAATCAATGAGAAAGTAAGCTCGGCCGTTTCTTTATAGGAGGCCCCGTCATATGCAATCAATGCTCCGGCGACTTTTCCGCCGTATGTAGCGACACATGTATTCTTCCAGCTGTACAGTGTATCGTCCCGCTTGCATATCTTTTCCAACACGGCCTCCAAGCCCGGTTTGGAAGCAAATTCAGTATGCTCTCTGTCCATTGCCTCAAGCACGACCCACGAAATAAATCGAGCATCTGCAGGAGTTGCTCTGCGCAGTTCCACGCGCGGTTTCACAAAAATCGCATCCATATTCTAAAAAAATTCATTCATATTTTGTAAATATAAAAAATTGTTCCTACATTTGCAAACGCAAAACGGGGATATAGCTCAGTTGGCTAGAGCATCTGCTTTGCAAGCAGAGGGTCGTCGGTTCGACTCCGTCTATCTCCACAAGTTAAAGGGCTGACAAAGAAATTTGTTCAGCCTTTTTTCGTAACTTTCGGAAGTATCCTCATAATCAGCAGAATATGGCATTGGTATCGGGCGCCGGGAACGACCTGAAGTGGATTTGGAAAATTTCCCGCAAAACAAGATGGCAGGTAATACTGTGCTGCATCATTGAAGCGGCATATTTTTCCGTGTCAATGTTCTTTATCTGGGTAAGCAAGCATCTGATCGACATTGCGACCGGTGACGCGGAAGGAAGGATTCTGACTTTCGCATTTGTACTCGGAGGGTGCATATTGCTGCAGCAGGCATTGTCCATAGCAAGCGCGAGAATCGAAGCCAAGAGCGAGATAACACTCCGTGGCGATGTCAGAAGCAGGCTTTTCGGAAGGATCATGACCGGGAAATGGGCCGGCAAGGAAAAAATGCACTCGGGCGACCTGCTGAACAGGCTGATGGATGACGTTACTGAAATCACGGAAACAGTCTGCTATACGATTCCAAAACTCACCGGTACTCTTGTCCAGCTGGTTCTCGCCACTTATTTCATCGCGAAAATCGACTACAGACTTGCATTGGCAGTATTTTTCATCATGCCTGTAGCACTGATACTGAGCAAAAGCTGTTTCCGGAAACTCCGCAGGCTGACCAGGGACATCAAGGACTCGGACAGCAGCGTGCAGAGCCACATTCAGGAGAACATCCAGCACAGGACACTCATTTCCGCGATGGAACATACTGACTACTCGAGGGAAAGGCTCAACTCGCTGCAGGACGAACTGGAGGAAAAGGTCATAACCAAGACGGATTTCGCCCTGTTTTCCAGGACAATGATAAGGCTCGGAGCCGGTGCAGGATATGCTACCGTACTGCTGTGGGGCGTATATGGTCTGCAAAACGGGACAATGACCTTCGGTATGATGGCGGCGTTCCTCCAGCTTATTTCCCAGATTCAGAGGCCTATACTTGACCTCAGCCGCCAGGTGCCCGGTTTTATCCGCACGGCAGCATCAGCTGAAAGGCTCAGGGAAATCGACGACATTGAGACGGAAGACACTGACAAGCACATCGTACTGGACGGGACATCCGGAATAAGGATAGAGAACCTGACGTTTTCATATCCTGATGGAGAGAAACTGATTTTCGACAATTTCTCATACGATTTCAAGCCTGGCAGCCTCACGGCTATATTCGGCGAGACAGGTATAGGCAAGAGCACGCTGATCCGCCTGATGCTGGCTCTGCTGGAGCCTGACAAGGGCAACATATATATATACAACAAGGACAATGTCCTGAAAGCCTCACCATCCACAAGGGGCAACTTCATCTATGTTCCCCAGGGCAACACACTTATAAGCGGCAGTATCCTGGACAATCTCCTGCTCGGACGTCCTGATGCCACACAGGATGAAATCCGCCAGGCACTCCACTATGCTATGGCAGACTTCGTTTGGTCTCTGCCTGACGGTCTGAATACAGTATGCGGGGAATCCGGAGCAGGCCTCAGCGAGGGACAGGCCCAGAGAATCGCCATAGCGAGAGCCCTGCTCAGACAGGGCGGCATTCTGCTTCTGGACGAGCCGACTTCGGCTCTGGACGCGGAAACCGAAAAAGCGCTGATTGCAAATCTGCGTGAGTGTTCACAGAACAAGACGCTTATCATAATCACGCACAGGGAATCGATTTCTGAACTTTGTCCTGAGACTCTGTTCATAAAGAAATAAACAGCAGAACCCAAAAGCATAACCCCTAAAAAAGGCAAAGAGATACGAACTTTCACATCCGTATCTCTTGGGGGTCAGAAGCAATAGATCCAATCTATCTATATCAGCTTCTAAATTCTCAGTTTTTATTAGATGACGTCCGGTTACCAGTTAATACGTTCGTCCCGGACTCTGGGTGCAAAGTAAAGACTAAAAATTTAGAATGACGTGTAAGATAGTCGGTAAAAATCTACATACGGTGGTAAAATCAATGCGAAAATTCACATAAACGAGTGCTGAAAATCTGTGACAAATTTAGAAACGATTATTGCAACACGCTGATACAGCGGACTTTGACACCATATGTTTTCTGAGCTGGATACAGCATCGTAATAAGGCTATTTTGAGTTTGCCAGCCATATCGGAATGCAGAATTTGAGAAACCCGTACGGCAAGTGCTGTAGTTTGCCCCCTGCCCTGCCAGATACATCAGGATAAACTCGCGCTGGTTTGGAACTCGCCACTTGTAATTTGAGTCATATGTATAATTCTGTGCACAAGTATATGTCCCTTCTACAACTTTCTGCATTGAAGCAGCTGAAAGAATCCTGGATGCGACAAGAAAACTTTTTGCAGGCTTGTTGTCATCCTGACGTTCATTATGATTGTTCAGTTCCCCTTGTTCTCCTGAAACATTCAGTGCGCTCGCATCGATTCTATCGAGCGACAGTTTCGTATAACCTTCCTGTTTGGTGGAAGAATAATAGTCGCTCGGAGTCTTGTCATAGCCTTCATCGTATGACTTGAGATTGCGTACGCATCTCACATAAGAAGCAGACCACTGCCCGGATGTAGCATAATTGGTGGCCATACCCTCTTCCGCAAAATAATCACAGACATTTTTTGTGGAAGTCCAGTATATCATACGCTTACCACCTGCAGTATTATTGTACGGATTGGTTCCCAAAATCGAAGTAGGCTTGTTGAACAGACGGCTGTCCGTACTGATTACGCTTTCTCCCAACCAGAGTCCTGCATATTGCTTGAGCGTAGGAGCATACCAGCGGATTTCTTCGTCATCGATTACTCCGTCACCATTCAAATCCCTGTTTCTGGACATACAGGCACGGTAGAACCTCTTGTTGGAAGCCAGATCTTTCCATGAAATGCGGTAGTTAGACTCCGACAAATCGCTGATCTGATTGTTCCTGCCGTTCCAGCTGTCAGTTCCACTGGAAACCGGAGCCGCAGAAAAGCCCTTCCCTGCCTCATCATTCGTAGTCTCGCATCCGTAGGCAACCACAGTTCCGGCATTGGCTCTATCATAGAAAGTCTGGATATTACACTGATTAAGTCCGTAAGCAACTGTTGCATACACACTTCTATTATCCTTACTTTCACTGACCGAGTTGGCTACATAAAATGTTCTCTTAGGGACATCATTAACATACTCGTTCCATGACTTGGACGGATAATAATTCTCGTCGATGAAGCATGTAACATCAATGTATGGATTTGCCTTGGATCCGCCTGGCCAGAAAGTTATGACATCCGCATTGTCATAGAGTAGTTTAAGGAAAGAGTTGATGTTGTAGAGCGACGATTTTCCTTTTCCAGGATAAGCTACCGCAGTTCCACGCTCTGTTGCCGAGGATGAATATGTACCGCCTATGGCAAATTCCACCCAGTCAGTAGTGGCGCCATTCAAGTTTCCGGTCACATTGTCTGTCACCATCATAACTTCTGACTGATTGCCGAGATCGGAAATCTGATACACATAGCCTAAGCCCTTATCCTTCAACATCTTGATATCGTTCATATAGAAGCGCATCACCATATATTCGTAATGGCTGTCCAATGAAAGTGTCTTCCCTGCAGTACCATATTCCATCACGATACCCTCCGCTCCAGGTTGTTCCTGCGTCTGGTTTTCCTGCTTTGCCTCGACAATGATATTGTCCACGCCTGAAATGGAGACATTGAACGTATATGTGGAATTCCTCTCCACATTATAGTCATTGACATCCGCTGTACAGTCTCCCAAATGAACGTAATACGTAACAGCCGCATTTCTGGTGTAGCTTGTGGTCTGCTCGGTATATGTTCCGTCGATAACCACGTAGGTTCCGAACTCAGGGGCATTGACAAAAGCTTTCGGTATAGACATCCCGTCAGCCTCACGCTCGTGCCACTTAGTCACCTTATTGACCGCATTCTGCTTATTCTCAGGCAGATACACCTCGAAATACTGCCTTCCGGAAGCATCCACATCATTTGGCGCGAAAATTCCGGATATGTTATTGAAATTGGTCTGTACCGGTTCGACAGAATAGATTTTCTCGATGCCGGCATCGTCGGAAGAGAAAAGAGGGCCGACGCAGGCGACATTGACAATGCGGTATTGCTCAGCCTTGAAGCTTTTCCCCACTTCACCACGGGCAATGCCGATATTGAAACGGACTTTTGAGACGACACGAGTGAGTCGGATCATATCTTCATTGCCGGAAGATGTAGTCTCGACACGACCTTCTTTATTGATATTCACCACATTACCTCCATTAGCCGCCCCAGTCATAAGGAAACTGCTGGAAACCTGAATTGTTTCCGGTTTGCGGTTGAACGGAAGCGCCAAAAACTGCTTGCGAGTGAAATTCACATTGCCATCCATTACCGCTTCCCAAGAAAGATTTATCGGAAGGCCATCCGAAGGCGATATTGTTTCCCTGATACCGTCCTTCATCGTGGTTTTGAGAGGATAAGTTCCTTCCTGATAGACATTTGCGACAGCATAGATGTATGAGCGCCCGGCTGTGGTCTTGACTTTTACTGTTCCGTATTTGCCTTTTGTATCCGATGTGGACTGGTTAAGTCCGCTGTTGAATGCCGCAAAGCCTTTCAATGCTCCACTTTCATTGAAAATATACACATACAGATTTTTCAGCGCCCTTTCCTCTGCATCGGTCGCCTTGGTATCCATCGAATAGGATTCTGAAGAGGGATTCTCCACAGGCAAGGAAACCACTACGACATCATCCTCATAAACGTCAGTTCCCTTTTCCCATATACACGAGGTAGCAGCCCACAGCAGGACTGTTGTCAATATGGCAATATGTAAAAACCTGAACTTCATAATCAGTTGAAATCAATGTTAACGTCCTCTTTGCTCTTCCAGTCGATTACCTGATACTTCAGCGTGGTTTCTACCTCCACCCGCCCGTTCAGGACATAGGCATATATGATGCATTCGTGATTTCTGAGGAACTCGCCAGGGGCAATGTTGAAGGAAACTTTCCTGGATTTGTTGGCAGAGAACTGATAGTTGACAATTCCCCTAAGCGCCTGATCGGACTCCAAAAAATACGAAGAGAAAGATGTCAGACCTGCATTTCTCATTCTTTCAGCATAGGCTTGCGCGTTTTCGTCCAAGCCTCTTCTGAAAACGGTGGGATCCTTGACCGGACTTATGTCCGCTGCCTTGAACAAGACATTTGAACGGCCTGTATATCTGACCGTCTGGGAATAATAGTGCACATTTTCGGGCAGGAACGCAGATGATGTGTACAGATAATCGAGGCTCTTCACATCAGCAAAATCCACCGACCGAGTAAAGGCCAATGCTGTCTGAGGGATGAAATTACCGGAAACACCGGTAGCAGAAGCCTCGGCTTTTCCAAATTCCACATTGAGGACACTGAGACCGTCGATGTCAGCATTTCCCTCGGCCTTGGCTATATAGAACTGAAACTTGGACACTGCCCTAAGAAGAGGAATCTCTATAGAATTTTTCAGGTCAATGCTTTCAGACACATACTTCTGAAGCGGGACATTGGTCAGCGCCCTCGACATAGGAAGGCCAGCAGAAGGGACCGTCGTCACCTCAGGTTTCATATCAGAACTGATGCCGAATCCGCTTACGGTTCCGGTTCTGAGCTGTCCTCTTGTCATCACGCTGCCGTCTCCAGACATCAGTCCGGAACAGCCATCCGCATTGGCAAGAACATATATATCGACACCGTTCATTTTTCCGGTACGGAGTTTTATGCTTACGACTCGATTTTCCGTGCCGGCAAGTCCAGTCTGTTCTGCAAAACCTATCGGCTGCGCTCCGTCTCCGGACTCTCTCGATGCGAAGATCCAGATTCTGTAGGAATGTATAAGTGATTCAGATTCAATGCCTGACTCCATATCCGCTTCTGTCAATGAAGTCTTTGTCCTGCCAGGAATCTTGTTGCTGACCTCCCCTGTATTAAGAGTTACAGTCAGGTAAGCCGGCACGTTATCGGGATATTCGATATCGCACGGCTTGCTGTCATATATGCACGAAGTCAGGATGAGCGCGGCAAGTGCTGCCGTGACCACCTTCGCACACCGGGCATTGACTGCAACCAGTTTATTTATACAGGACATCAACATCTGCATTATCCTAAATATCTATGTCGTCAAGTATCACTCTCCAGGAATTGATCAATATGCTCGAACTTACCCAACGGTCCTCCTTATCCAGGAAAAAAGTCAGATTGTATTCATCTTGCCTGTCCAGATATTCTTGATCGGACATCGTCGAATTATAGTGTCCCTTTATCAGCAGGGCGTAATCTCTCAGCGGAATGGAAATGACTCTGACTCCGTGCGTATTATAGACATTAAGTATCGGCCTGTGTCCTTTCACAAGACGCCCCACGGTAAGTTCTGCCATAGCCACGCCTATTTCAGTCTGGACGCCACGTGTCAATGCCGTCTTGTCAATGCCTGCGCTTCCGGAGCTTACTGACCAGGCTTTGTAACTCACCGAGTCTGATACTGTCAATGTATTGTTCCAGTCTGTCGTACCATTGTCGTCCGTAATGAAGAACTTGAAATTCTTGTCATCCACAGGCTCTCCGGAAAGATGCTGGAGAATGATTCTCACATTGTTGGTATTCTTGGTAAGGGAAAGTGCAGCGCGTCGAACGCCACCTGTCCTGAAGTCCGTAAGGTCCACATTTTCAGCCATTCCGTGAAAAAGCGGGGTCAAGTCTTTCTCTACCTCACCGGACGGGTTACGTTTAATTATGCGTTTTAGTTCATTGACATGAGTCTTTCCCGGGATAACAGAAATCGGCATATAGGAATCGGGATTCCTCTGCTCTCCTTCCGCCCAGGCTACCAATGTATAGTTTCCAGACGGCAAGTCGCTGATATTCACCTGATATCCGTTCTCCGACAATTCTGCAGCCGATGATGTTTTCACATAAACCACCGTTCCATTTTTATCTGCAGCATATATGTTCACGGATTTCACTTCTGACGAAGCGGCATCCGCTGACTTGAGGTTTTTGTCATATCGAATCTGAACGTACCGACGCGTAGGACAGCCGTCAATGTCATCGTACACACAGCCCGTCATTGCAGCGATGCTGCAAAGAGCCGTCACTGCGAGGATACGCTTCGACAATTTCATTATATCAGCCTTTCTGTTCATTGTTTTTCTACTTTTGCCGGAACGACTCCGGTCTTTGGCAAGCGGAAAGCCGGTCAAGGCCGTCCGCCCGAAAATTTCACTGTCAGTGCCGACAGCAATTACAGATTACTCGATTACAACATCCTGAGTAATAACTCGCCATTTGAGAACCTTGAGTTCTGCAGATACGTAGTAGTTCTTCTCTTCTCCAGGGATAAGGACGAGTTTCTCCTCCGGATTGAATACCGGATTACCGATTTTTGCTATCTTGGAAAGTGTGAGTTCATAGATATGGTTACGCACAGTACCGTAAGCGACATCCTCGGCAGCCTGGTTATGCTTGATAGGCACCTGATAGTAGCACATACCGTTCTTGAAACATACAAGCTCTTTCTTGGCAATATTGAAACCATTCTCGCCGTTGAGAATGGCCTCAACAGTCTTGGCCCAGTTAGCCGATTCGATTTCAGATGCAGGCTCGCCTTCTTTCATGAGTTTTGCACCTTCTGCAGGGGCTGTAAGTGCTTCAACTTTGACTTTGACGGAACCTGAGTTGTCGGCAACATTAGCAACAAATGTTGCGTCTATCTGCTTCGGTTCCACAGAAGCGGTTTTCGAGCCTTCTGCTGTGGTATATTCCCAATGCAGTTTTCCCTTGAGAATCTGCTCAGCAGCATAATTTCTCAATGATTCATCCGTGTAGAAAAGACCGCCGAACTTGTAGATGTCCTGCCTTTCCCAGGCCGCTCCGGTCTTCGCTGTCTCCACATGTGCCGCAATGAGAATGGTAGGAACATTGGCAAGTTCACCGCCATTTACTCTTGCGGATGCTTTGTCAGTAGTATTTTCATACATGTAGTTGTATGAATCGACCTTGTTCTTAGCGGCATCGTTCCAAGACAGATACTTGACATTCTTGTATGTTCCCGGCTCATCCTCAGGCGTGAGGCCGAAAACATACTCCTCTGAGCCTGAGTAGTTAGGGTCCTGAGCCCAGAATGTCCTTTTGGCAGCTTCGTCATACCAGTTCGCGAAAGGATTTGTAACAAGCCATGAAGTCGGAACATCTTTCACAAGATATGAAGTGGTGTTGAAAGCATTTGCAGCCCAACCGTCAACGACTATACGGGCAGAAACCTTGACACCGTCGAGAACACTTTCTGCATTTGGAGTCTCGAAACATATTTTTCCTTCTGCAGTCTGTTTCAAGCCGTCCTTGGCTTTCATGTTCACCTTGGCGACCTCGCGCTCCACATAAATCTGGACAGGAGTCTTGAGAGCTTCCTCCTTTGTTTCCTTTACGGAAGAAGCTGCAATCGGAGTTGCATTCACGATATTCTTTCCGTCAACATATACGGAATTGGTCATTGTGAACTTGCCCGCTTCAGTTGAAATCTCTCTCTTGTCCACCTGTGTGTGAGCATCAGCAAGCGACAGATTCCTGAGAGCGTCGCAATTGTCATAGTTGAGAACCGCAAGCACGAGTGCAGGACGGAGTCTTGTAGGACCGAGCACGATAACTGCCTTGGACTCTTTCTCTACGTAACCTAATTGATTATTTGTTGTCAATTTGAGGTTTCCGTTCTCATCCACAGAGCCTTCAGTCGCAGAAATGACACCGGAGGTAAGGAAGTTGCCGTATGCATCATAGAAAAGGAAAATGGAGTTTTTCACATTTACAGTGCTCTCGGCCTCTGATCCGTCGCGATAGTCCGCAGGAGCTTTGGTAGAAGAGCCGACTGACATAGCGATATCCACAGCCATGTACTGATTTGCATCAGAACCTCCCTGATTAGAGGTGACGTTCTCTTTAGAGCAAGCCACAGCAAGGCTCAAGAGAGCGATAGAAATAATTTTACCTGTTTTCATTGATAATATAGGATTTAATTGTTTTTGATTTTCTTATAGTTGTTGCGCGCAGCCTGAAGTGAACTTGCCTGTGAGAACAGTTCCAATGCAGCTTCATTGTCTCCGTTCATTGCCGCAAATACGCCTCTGGCATTCTTGGCCTCGGGAGAATCCCCCGCATTGGCCAGAAATCTTGCGGCATCCTTCATATTGCCGTTTTCGAGAGCCACGCAGGCTGCATTGACATTGGCAATTTCACTTTCAGGGAACATCCTGACTGCGACATCGAAGACATTGTTGAAGTCATCGCTTCCTTCCACATAAGAGTTCGCAACCAGATACATCTCGTTCAGGGACAGTTTCTGTGGACGTTCTCTGATAATTTTCCGGGCCTCTTCAAGGCTGAAATTACGCACGTCGTATGTGACCTTGTAGTCTGTGCGGCGCAGTGACGGGTAAGCGACAGGAAGCACCACATTCTTGTAGAACGTAGTATAGCGCATCATAATAGTCCAGTCTTTTTCGTCAGGAGTCATATTGCTGTCGATGATATTGAGCACATCCCATCTTCCCGGGAAGCCGCAAGTATCCGCAAATTCTCTGAATCCTTTCCAGTCTTCAGGGGTGGAATTCACCGAGAAAAGGCTACTGCTTAATTCATTATAATAATTCTCAAGGTATTTTTCCAATGCGCGCGTACGATTCTTGGCCAGTTCCGCATTATGCGCATAAGGGCCGTCCGGAGAGGCATAACCATGAAGATATATTCCGGTGAGTTTCACGTCTCTGTCATTTCTTACAAGGTCGATGGTCTCTCTTATTTTCCTCAGTTCCGCAGCATTGTTTCCGAAATCCGGTCTTATGTCATATTTGTCCACGTCGAAGTTCAGCCGTGCCGTACCTTCTTCCGCACGCTGTTTCACTGCCTCCGGCTGAGGCATGATGTAAGAGAATTCCCACTCCACTGGCTCTTCTGACGGAGTTTTTTCCACCTCCGGTTCCAGTTCTTCTGACGGGACTGTCAATGTTTCGTTCCCCAACTTCTGGGCGCATCTGCAGTCAGCCTGTTCTATAAAAAGTCTTGAACCTTTCATCCACGGCTGATAGGGAATCTTGTAGGCATAGTGCTCCACCTGCGGATCGCCATTATGACGTCGTGCCACAACAAGAGGGTCCTGCGTTGCCGTAACCCCGTTTCTCAGCCAATATATATGGCGGAGTCTTCCGAGCATTTCGATTGCAGGGAGTCTCAATGTATCTGATATTCCGGCAATTACCGGAGTCAGCACAAAGCCCTTGTTCGCGGGGAGAGTCAGTTTGCTCACATCAAGGTCAAAACTCAGCATCACAGTTCCTGAAACTTTCTCGAGGCATACATTCTGTGCCTCAACCTGCCCGTCTGCAAATGTCTGGGCAGACATTGTAAAGACAGTTGAGATGACAACTGCTACGATTGCAAATATATTTTTCATGTCAATGTCCTGTTAGAAGAGGTAAACAAGGCTTAGAGCAGCCTTTGTTGGAGCTATCATAAATTTCTGATTTTCATCGACTTTCTTGCCGCACTGCGGGCAATCGTACTTCTCGTATCCGGTGTATATCACACCCATTCCGAGCTCGAATTCAAGGTTGAAATGCCTGGACAGGGCCCAGTCGTAACCATAGCCGATTCCGGCCCCTGCCATCCATCCCTGGTACCTGTAGTTTTTCAATGAGGAGAAATCCTTGCCGAATGCCTTGAAATCTGTCGGGAGATTTCCGACATTGTACTGGGCGCCGAGAAGATGAAAGGCGAGAAAACTGCGCATGAACTTGTTGCAGAACCACCAGCGGATTTCCGGCTGCACGAGCCAATGTTTCCATTTTCTGTTGTCTGAAAAACTCCATCCGTTATAGTTGCCGGAAATATCCATCGTCCATTTCGGAGCAATCGAGAATTCGACACCGGCATTGACCGTAGCCGTCGCATCGTAGAGGACATTTGTCTTGAGCGCTACGTTCTGGCCCTTGACCGGGCAAATGGAAAACGCAAGCAGACAGACTATAAGTGCTATGAAACTTTTCATAGAACGTTTACCAAAATCATTATACATACCAATCTTTCGTGCAGCCCTTTATGGAGGCCTTGAAATCACTTACTATTTTTGGGGCTAAAAAAAAACGGAGACCATTTCTGAACTCCGTTCTCTGTGCTCCCTTAGGGGCTCGAACCCTAGACCCCAACATTAAGAGTGTCGTGCTCTACCAACTGAGCTAAGGAAGCAAAACTTCTTTGTGATCCGTTCGGGGCTCGAACCCGAGACCCCAACATTAAAAGTGTTGTGCTCTACCAACTGAGCTAACGAATCTCTCCATTCCCCGCGTTTTTCAATACTTTTAATATCGCTGGACTCTCAAGTGTTGTCTTGTTTTCCAAACGGGATTGCAAAGATAGGCACAAAATCTGAACTTGCAAACATTTGGGCGAAAATTTTTCAAAAAACTTTACCTAAATGGTTTTAAACCGAGATTATGCCTTAAAAAGGCTGAGATTTTCCCTTCCAGGAAGGAGTTCACCGGCCTCGATACGGTGAACAATCTCCACTACCTTGTCATTGCACGGAGTAGGCACCCCTACCCTGCGGCCCTGCTGCGAAACGGAGCCGTTGATGGAATCCACTTCCGTCTTCTTTCCTTTCTCCAGGTCCTGAAGCATACTGGCCTTGAGATTCGCGTGTTTGCGGATAGCCAGCGGAATCAGCATAAAGGCCAATGCCTTCTTAACAGGATTGTGATAATCGAAGAGCCTCACAATATCCTTCCCCTGCACCGGTTCAATCTTGATTCCTGAGGCATGACATACATCTATACACTCCTTCATAAGAGATTGTATCACCCTCCTTGAGTCTTTCTTTGCCGCAGCCTCACCGAAAGTGCATCCGAGCACCGCGCTCATACCGGAAAATGCAGAATTGATCAGCAGTTTGCTCCACCTGGTTCCGATAAAATTCCTGTCAATTTCCACACTCCCCATCATTTTCAAGAGAGAAACCACCTCTTCCATATGGTTTGGGGTCTCGGAAAAGATTGTTCCCAATGAAAAAGTCAGACTGTCAGGTGAACTGGTCAGCTCACACACCCCCGGGCCCAACATTGTCGCTCCCCAGGCCACCGTACATCCGATAACCCGTTTTTCTCCGACAACATCTGCTATCTGGTGCTCCGGAAGACCGTTCTGCAACGTGACAATCACACCATCATCCTCAAGATAGTCCTTGAGAAACGGGACAGTCTCGCTGTTTCCCTGCTGCTTGGTCATAAGGAAAATGATGTCGTACTTTCCGGTCATCTGCTTGTCAGTAATGGCATTGACCTTCTGAATGAAATCCACAGTCCCCACAATCTTCGCTCCCTTTTCGTTCAGAGCCTGGACGTGCTTCTCATTGTGATTTATAAGGTCAATATCCCCTCCCTTGGAGGTTATATATGCGCCAAGTATCGTTCCCAATGAACCTGCGCCGTAAATCGCTGCTCTCATGACTAAGTAATCCTTTTAACGCTTACTAAATGAATCTTTTCTGCTGTTCGTTGTATTCAAATCCGGCTGCAGATAGTTTCTCTTCCAATGTCTTGCGGTCCTTGTGGAAATAGTCGCAAATCTGGTCCAGATTGTCGAATTCCTCATCACGCAATAAAAAATTGATAGCCGAAGCCAACATCGGCATATCGTTTTCAGGCAAATGCTCCATATTTATAATATCTTTTCCAATTTGTTCACTGCATCCTCCAAGTCAGCGCGAAAACTCAGATGATCCATCAGATAATCCGCTTTCCCGGCCGCCAGGTATTCATACAAGGCTCTGTTCATATCCATCGCATAAGAAGCTACGGCAGTCTCGATTTCATCTTTTTGCACTGGGTTTCCTGAATAGATGTAAACCCTTAGCTTCTGATGAAAAATACAATAGGCTGATTCTATCGCGTTCTTGTCAAAGTTCTCCACTGTCCTACATTTTTTTCGACGACAAATATAGCATATCTTTAGCGAGACCGACACAAATTCACAAGATTTTATGTAAGTTTGCACACCATAAACTGAAAGCCAATGTATTCTTTTCTTATCAGCCTTTTGGCACTCGTGGCAGGTTACTTCATCTATGGAAAAGTAATCGAAAAAGTGTTCGGCATCGATTCTTCCAGAAAGACCCCGGCGATCACTCACGCTGACGGAGTGGATTTCATTCCTATGCCGGCCTGGAAAGTATATATGATCCAGTTCCTGAACATTGCCGGAACCGGTCCGATATTCGGCGCCATCATGGGAGCAAAATTCGGCCCTTCATCCTATCTGTGGATAGTGCTCGGCTGTATTTTCGCAGGAGCAGTGCACGATTATATGACCGGAATGCTTTCCATCAGGAACAATGGAGCAGGACTTCCGGACCTTGTCGGAAAATACCTCGGCAAGGGTACAAGAACCTTCATACTGGCATTCTCCATCATCGTGCTTATGCTGGTAGGAACCGTGTTCGTATTCAGCCCTGCTCTGATTTTAGGTGACATCGCAGGTGACGGCAGCAAAATGGCAATAATGCTCTGGGTTGGTATTATTTTCCTGTATTATCTCCTGGCCACGCTTATGCCTATCGACAAGATAATCGGAAGAATATATCCGCTGTTCGCATTCGCATTGATCTTTATGGCAGCGGCGCTGATGGTGTGCCTTTTCGTCAAATGGCCTGCGCTTCCGGAAATCTGGGACGGGCTCGGCAACCTCGGAGAGTCTGAGGGACTGCTGAAAGGCCAGCCGATTTTCCCTTGTCTGTTCATCACCATCGCCTGCGGTGCTGTGAGCGGCTTCCACGCCACTCAAAGTCCGCTGATGGCAAGATGCGTTTCCGATGAAAAGCTTGGCAGACCTGTATTTTACGGAGCAATGATAACTGAAGGTATAGTTGCATTGATCTGGGCCACAGTATCATCCTGGTTTTTCTTCGATGGCGGAGCCGCAGCGACAGGAGCCGCACTCACTGCATCTGCACCGGATGTAGTGGTAAAGGTGTCAGAGAGCTGGTTAGGCGTTCTTGGAGGCATTCTTGCCATTCTCGGTGTAGTGGCAGCGCCTATAACAAGTGGAGACACTGCGTTCAGAAGCGCGCGTCTCATCGTGGCCGACTTCCTGCACCTGACACAGAAGCCTATACGCAACAGGCTGATGATCAGCATTCCGCTTTTCATCATCGCCGGCTTCCTTCTCTGGTACAATATCGCTGACGAGGACGGGTTCAATGTAATATGGAGATATTTCGGATGGGCAAACCAGACATTGGCCGTATTTATGCTCTGGACAGCCACAGCCTACCTGGTCAAGAACAAGAAAGGCCTTGCCTATATGATTACTATGCTGCCCGCCGCATTCATGACATCTGTCTGCACCACATACCTGTGTGTAGCCAAGATCGGTTTCAATATGCCGACATCCTGGAACTATACCATAGGAGCATCAGTATTCGCGCTCTCAATCATCATATTCTACATCCTGTATTTCAAGGCCACAGCCAAGAAACAGTCCTGAATGAACGAATTTCATGAATCAGACCGACAACACTGACAATGTACTTGAGCTTGCATCTGAAGCGGGGCACATTCTTCTTCAGAACGGAGCGGAGATTTCCAGAGTGGAAGACACTATGGCGAGAATCGCTGCGCATTACGGTGTGGAGACAGGCAACTTTTTCGTACTGAGCAACGGTATCTTCACGACAAGTTCTCCGGGCAGATATGCCAAGGTGGAATTCATTCCTATCAGGGCCATACAGCTGTCCAAAGTGGTGGCTGTAAACAAGTTGAGCTTCGACATTGCCGCGGGCAAATATACTTTGGAGCAGGCTCGGGAAGAACTTGAACGGATAAAAGCAGGCAGCCCCAAGCCTGCTTGGGAGCAGATTGCCGGTTCCGCCTTCGGAGCGGCAGGATTCTGCGCGGTGTTCGGTGGCAGTTTCATCGACTGCGCCGCCGACTTCGTAATCGGCGCCCTGCTCTACATTTTCTGTCTGTATTTCAGCGAAAGATATATGTCCAAAATCGTCGGAGGCATCTGCAACGCACTGATAGCCACACTCCTGAGCATTGTCGCATTCAGGCTTGGAGCCGGCGAGAGCCTGAGCAACATCATCATCGGAGCAGTGATGCCGCTGATTCCTGGAGTTCCTTATGTCAATGGCGTGAGGGATCTCGTGAACTCGGACTACATAGCCGGCCTTACCAGACTTACTGACGCGATGTTAGGATTTTTCTGTATCGCAATCGGTGTGAGTATTGCGTTCATGCTTGACGGATGGGCTGCCGGAGGCATCATCGAACTGCATCAGATGAGCATTCATCCGAGCACAGCAGGCTTGGGATGGCAGTTTCTGGCCGCATTCATAGGCACATTCGCATTTGCCATTCTCTTCGGCTCGCCGAGGAAACAATATTTCGCGGCCGGCCTTATCGGAGCACTCGGATGGGCGGCTTACCTGCTGATGGTCAGAGCATTGGGCAGTTCAGCATTCGTGGCGATACTGATTGCCACAGCATTGGTCTGCATCCTTTCCAGATTTGCAGCGGTATCACACAAATGTCCGAGCACAGTGTTCGTGCTCTGCGGAATCTTCCCGCTTGTGCCGGGAGCCGGCGTGTTCTGGTTTACTTATTATCTGATTTCCAGCCAGTTCCACCTGTCGGCAATGACCGGTTTCACTGCCATGAAGGCAGCACTCGCCATCGCGCTTGGTATCGTATTCGCCATGGAACTGCCTCAGCGGATGTTCTCCGGACACAGAAAACGACATTGACATACTCTACTTGAGAGCATCATTGACCGTTCTGTTCGAGAATCTGGCGGGCGCGGGATAGAGCGACATTGATGTCCGGACAGATATTCTTTTCACCCAACAGATTGTAGAACCCGGACTTTTGGAGAGCACTGTGCACCTTGGGATTGACACCTGAAAGCACGACCGTAATCTTGTTCTTGCGGCTCATCTCGCAGAGGTTGGAAAGGTTGTGGATACCGGTCGAATCGATGAACGGCACTTTCCTCATGCGTATGATCCTGACCTTGGAACGGTCCCTGAATTCGGTCATAAGTTCCTCAAACTGAGTGGCTACTCCGAAGAAGTAAGGTCCGTTGATTTCATAGACCTCCACGCCCTTCGGAATGGACAAGCCTTCGTCGTAGGTATGGATACCGGATTCGTCCTGCACCTTGATCTCATTCTTCACCGCAGTAATCTCGGTAGTCTCCATTACTCGCCTCATGAACAGGACACATGCAAGCATAAGGCCCACGGCAATAGCCACAGTCAAGTCGAAAATCACTGTCAGAAAGAAGGTTATCAGCAATACTGTAACATCTGACTTCGGATTCTTGAGCAATGCCCTGAATGTCCTCCAGCCGCTCATATTGTAGGAAACCACCACAAGTACGCCTGCAAGACACGCCATCGGGATATATTTGGCCAAAGGCATAAGGAACAGCATGATTAGCAGCAGGACCACCGCGTGGATCATGCCCGCAACAGGAGTTCGTCCGCCATTGTTGATATTGGTCATTGTCCTGGCTATGGCACCTGTAGCCGGAATTCCGCCGAAAACCGGAGTCACCATATTCGCAATTCCCAGAGCAATGAGTTCCGTATTGGAGTTGTGGTGGTCACTGATCATACCGTCTGCCACAGTAGCAGAAAGCAGGGACTCGATGGCTCCAAGTGCGGCGATGGTCACTGCTATCGGGAAAAGGCTCTTGACAGCCTCCCAGTCGAGCGACGGCACTTCAGCCTTCGGCAGGTGGGAATCTATCGAGAACCGGTCGCCGATAGTGTCAATGCCGGTGATTCCGAAGCTGTTTTTCATAATATAGACAGCCACAGTCACAAGTACGATTGCGACCAGTGAACCGGGCACTCTCTTGGCTATTCTCGGGACAATGACGATAATCGCCACGCTTACAAGGCTCACCGCAGCATCCCACCAGTTCACGGTGTCGAAATGTCTGAAATACAGCATCCATTTGCCGATAAAGTCTCCCGGAACGGTTTCTCCGCCGAACGTGAGACCGAACACATCGGCCATCTGGGTAGTGAAAATCGTGACTGCGATACCGCTGGTGAAACCTATCACTACCGGATACGGAATAAACTTGATGACTGTTCCTAATTTGAACACTCCCAACAGAATCAGGAGCACGCCGGCCATTACAGTAGCCGCAGCAAGTCCTGAAAGGCCATATTGCTGAACGACTCCGTAAACGATGACGATGAACGCTCCTGTAGGTCCTCCGATCTGGACTTTGCTGCCGCCGAGGAAGGAAACGATAAAGCCTGCGATTACAGCGGTAATGATTCCTTTCTCAGGAGACACTCCGGATGCAATGGCAAATGCAATGGCGAGAGGCAAGGCTACAATGCCCACAATCACGCCGGCCATCAGGTCTGAAAGGAATGCCGATTTGCTATAGGAACGGATACAGGTCAGAAATTTCGGATGAAAGTCAAGTTTACCAGTCATATCATAATACGAATAAGGGCGGCAAAGGTATTCATTTGTCGCCCTCGTTCCAATATTTAAACGATACTAATTTCGCAAATCCGTCATCTAAAACGTTATCTCACTGCACTCAGGACCACTTCAGAAAGTGACGGATGCGAATGCACCGTGCATTTCAGGTCATTGACAGTGCCATGGAGAGCCATCATTGCGGCCACTTCCTGAACCAGGTCGGAAGCATGCGCGCCAAGTATATGGGCACCTAAAATCGTACCCTTAGGATATGCTCCGTCTTCGCCAGTATAGGCAATGATTTTACAATATCCTTCAGTCTCGTCCATAGCCATAGCCTTGCCGTTGGCCCTGAACATTGACTTATAGCACTTTATGGCGTAGCCTTTTTCCTTGCACTGCTCTTCAGTGAGACCGACAGTCGCAACCTCCGGCACCGTAAATACGGCAGCCGGTACGATTCCGAAATCGATCTTCTCCGGCTCCTGCAGCAAGTTGTTCTCGGCCAGAATCGCATTCAATGCCACTCTACCCTCGAATGTAGCCACGTGCGCAAGCATCAGACCGCCGCGGATATCGCCCACAGCAAAAATATGAGGTACATTGGTCCGCATATCAGCATCCGTGACAATGCCCTTAGGGGTAAAGTCAATGCCGATGTCGGCAAGATTCAGCGACGCGAGATTAGGACGTCTGCCGACTGCCATCAGTACGGTGTCGGCAACCACCTCTTCCACAGCGTCCTTCTTCTTGTAGGACACCTTCAGGCCTTCATCCGGACATTTCTCTACAGAAAGCACCTGAGCGGCCGTCTCGATATTGATTCCACGCTTGCCGAGAGCCTGCTTCAGACGCTTTGCAAGGTCGGTATCGAAATGCGGCAGCACATCCTTGCAGTATTCAAGGACAGTGACCTGAGAGCCGAAGCTGTTGAAAATGGATGCGAATTCCAGGCCGATGACTCCTGCGCCGATAATGCACAGTCTGCTTGGAACATGGTCGATTTCAAGCATTTCCTTGGACGTGATGACACCTTCCAAGTCTGCTCCGGGAATAGGAAGTGAGGCAGATACCGAACCGGTCGCGATCATGATGTAATCCGAAACGATTTCGGTAACCTCTCCTTCGGCTGATTTCACCTCGACCGTATGGGCATCCTTGAACGAAGCCTTGCCCTGCACGATATGTATCAGTTTGTTTTTCAATATCATACCGATACCGCCACGAAGCTGGTCCACCACTTCGTTCTTCCTCTCCATCGCCTTATGGATATCGAAAACAAAAGCGGGAGCGCCATCAGGCTGACCGGCAAAACTGACACCGAATTTCTCCGCGTTGCGGACATCTTCTATCAGTTCAGCGTTACGGCACAATGCCTTGGTAGGGATGCAGCCCTCATTCAGACAAGTTCCACCGAGAGGGCCTTCTGAAATCAAATATGTTTCAATGCCATTTGCAGCGGCGGCCGCAGCGGTTTCATATCCGCCGGGCCCCGCGCCTATAATTGTCAATATCATGCTGTTATCGAGATATTATGCTGTTAGTCCCAGAATTTCAGCTTCGGCTGTCTTGCCGCCATTGTTTCATCCGGCCTTCCGATAGGTGTGCAGTGTGGTGCACCTTTCAGGATGGCAGGAGACTCAGCGGCCTCCTCAGCGATTTTACGCATCACTTCGATGAACGCGTCGATTGTTTCCTTGGACTCCGTCTCGGTAGGCTCTATCATGATGGCCTGATGGAACAGGAGAGGGAAATAAATCGTCGGAGCATGGAAGCCGAAATCGAGCAGTCTCTTGGCAATGTCCAATGTAGTTGCGCCCGGCACTTCTTCTGAAGAATCAGTAGCAGGACGTCCGCCGTCATTGACAAGACCGTCGAAGACGAACTCATGTTTGCAGATCGAAGGAATCGGAAGCTTGTAGCAATCCTTGAGGCTCTCCTTGATATAGTTCGCCGACATTGTCGCAAACTTGCCGGCCAGACGGATGTTCTGGCGGCCGAGCATCAGAATATAGCAGCAAGCCCTCAGAATCACACCGAAATTGCCCATAAATCCGGAAACATGACCTACTGAATTTTCCGCAGCATTCACCATCTCGAACTTGCCTTCAGCGTTCTTGACAACGTGAGGCACTGGAAGATACTCCTTCAGATGAGAAGCCACGCCTACCGGACCAGAGCCCGGACCGCCGCCTCCATGAGGAGTGGAGAATGTCTTGTGGAGATTCAGGTGCATGATGTCGAATCCCATATCACCCGGACGTACAACGCCCAAGAGAGGGTTCATATTGGCTCCGTCGTAGTACAGAAGGCCTCCGCATCCGTGAACCAGTTCCGCAATCTCAGCGATTTCCTTTTCGAAAAGACCGAGCGTATTAGGATTGGTCATCATGATGCCGGCGACATCGTCACCGAGAAGCGGAGCCAGGTCAGCCACATCCACGAGGCCGTTTTCCTTGGACTTCACGACTACCACTTCCAGGCCGCAGACTGCCGCACTGGCAGGATTGGTTCCGTGTGCACTGTCAGGAACGATGATCTTGGTCCTGCCCAGATCTCCCCTGCTGATATGGTACTGACGCATGATCATCAGACCTGTAAGTTCACCGTGTGCGCCCGCGCAAGGATTGAACGTGAACGCAGACATTCCGGTAATCGCCGACAGGTATTTCTCCATATCGTAATACACCTCCAACGCTCCCTGCACTGATGCAGACGGCTGGAGAGGATGCAGACCGAGGAAGCCAGGCATTGCCGCCACCTCCTCATTGATCTTAGGATTGTACTTCATGGTACAGCTGCCGAGCGGATAGAATCCGGTATCGACACCGAAATTCATCTGCGACAGATTCGTATAATGTCTGACGACATCCACCTCACTCACCTGAGGCAGAGGCAGTTCAGATTCTCTCGCAAGAGCCTGAGGTACAGCCACATCACTGACAGGGAACTCACATTCCGGCAGAGAATATCCGCTTCGTCCAGGTTTGGACAATTCGAAAATAAGTTTGTCGTAATATTTCATATCTATACCTCCTTGACTGCTTCAACTAATGAATCCACTTCTGCCCTGGTCCTCTTCTCCGTAACACAGAAACTTACATAGCCTTCTTCCGTAGCCAATGCTCCGAAAAATCCCTCGTCAAGAAGTTTCTGCTGAAGTTTTTCTACAGGAACAAGCGGTTTCAGCACGAATTCTTTCAGGAAAGGCTTGTCGAACACCGGTTCGAATTTGCCTGTTTTGAGAAGTTCTCCATAAAGATAATGCGCTCCTGCAGATGAAAGAGAGTTCACCTTGGCAAGACCTTCCTTGCCCATAAGCGACATATATACAGTCACATACAGGGCCATCAGGCTCTGGTTAGAGCAGATGTTGCTGGTAGCCTTCTCCCTGCGGATATGCTGTTCGCGGGCCTGCAGAGTAAGTACGAAACAACGCTTACCGTCAGCGTCCTGTGTCTGTCCGACAATACGTCCCGGCATCTTGCGCACATAGTCTTTGCGGCAGGCCATAAAGCCGACGTAAGGACCGCCGAAGCACATCGGAATACCGAGAGACTGACCGTCGCCGACAGCGATATCGAAGTCCCATTCGCCCGGAGTCCGGACTACTGCCAATGCAGACGGGTCGCAATACTCTACGGCAATGGCTTTCGCCTCGTGAACTGCCTCAGCGAAGCCCGTAAGGTCCTCGACAATGCCGAATCTGTTCAGAGACGGCACGATCACACCGGCAACATCGCCTTTTGCCAGTTCCTCTTTCATCGACTCAAGTCCCGTCTGGCCGTCCTTCATCGTAATATAGCCGAGCTGGACATTGTGGAACTTGGCATATGTCTCCACCACTTTCCTGACATGAGGCAGAAGGGTCTCAGAAAGCAGCACTCTGGTCTTGCGCTTGGTGCAGGCAACTGCCATCATCATCGCTTCCGCTGCAGCCGTAGGGCCGTCATACATGGAAGCGTTGGACACGTCCATTCCTGTCAATGCGCATATCATGCTCTGATACTCAAAGATATATCGCAATGTTCCCTGCGAGATTTCAGCCTGGTACGGAGTATATGCAGTAAGGAATTCAGAACGGGAACAGATATAAGGTATCACCGATGGCGTATAGTGGTCATAAGCGCCGGCACCGGCAAACACTTTCAGATGCAGATCCTTCTTGTCCAAGGATTCAAAGAATGAGCGTACCTGCTGCTCGGACATTGCGTCAGGCAGGTCATATTCTCCGCGATAAATGAATTTATCCGGAACATCGGAGTACAGGTCATCCAGCGACCCGACTCCGATACGCTCCAGCATTGACTTTATATCATCCTCAGTATGAGGAAAATATGAGAATGTTGACATAGCAGATTATTTTTCAGTCAACTTGGTGTACTCCTCAGCGCTGATGAGGTCGTTCAACTCCTCAGGGTCGCTCATCTTCACCTTGATGATCCAGTTCTCATAAGGATCCTGGTTCACCAGCTCAGGAGCATCCTCGAGAGCCTCGTTGTTCTCTACAACGACACCGCTGACAGGGCTGATAAGGTCACTTGAAGCTTTCACGCTTTCGAGAGCGCCGAATTCCTCGTCCTTTACAACCTCATCGTCAACGTCAGGCATATCCACATAAGTAATGTCGCCCATCTCGCTCTGTGCGAAATCAGTAACGCCGACAATTGCGATATCGCCTTCTACTTTCACCCATTCGTGTGTCTCGCTGTAACGGAGACTTTCCAATACTTTGCTCATAATCAAAATGTTTCAGTTGTTAGTATTATTTTTTATAATTTGTCTGATAGAATCTCTTCTTGACCACCTTGCCCGGGAATACCTTCTTGCGGATACGGATCCAGAGAGGAGTGTCCAGTTTAGAGTATGCAGTCTGCACCATTGCGAAGCAGATGCTCTTTTCCAATGAGATGGAGTGGTAGCCGGTAGTGACTACACCGACCTGTGTCCCGTCTTTTGTCTCCACCGGATATGTGGCACGAGGTATCGCCTTGTCCGCCAACTCGATACCTACGAGTTTACGCTCAGTTCCCTCTGCTTTCTGCTTTGCGACTACATCCTTTCCGATGAACTCTTCCTTGTCAAGTTTGCAGAACATCCCGAGACCGGCCTCTATAGGTGTGATGGTATCAGAAAGTTCATCTCCGTAAAGAGGAAGACCTGCCTCGAAACGCAGAGTGTCACGACATCCGAGTCCGCAAGGCATCACTCCATTGTCGAGAAGTTTCTTCCATATTTCCTTGATGTCCTCACAGGTGGTATAAAGTTCGAAACCGTCCTCTCCTGTGTAACCTGTACGGCTGACCACCATTCTGTGGTCGTTCCACTGTGCCTCATAATAAGTGTAGAATGTCAATTCAGCTGCCTCTGCAAGTCCGAGAACTTCTGTTACGACTTTCTCTGCGCCAGGTCCCTGAACCGCAATCTGGCCCCAGTTGTCGGAATCATTGACCACCTTCACATCATAGCCTGCGGTCTGAGCGAGAATCCACTCATAATCCTTGTCAATGTTGGCCGCATTGACTACAAGCAGGAAATGGTCAGGCTCGAACTCCCTGTAAACCAGCAGGTCATCCACCACGCCACCGTCCGGATGGAGCATCATTCCGTAGAGAACTTTGCCCGGCTCGAAGCCGCGGATTTCATTGGTAAAAATATGATTGACGAATTTCTCAGCGTCCGGTCCGCTCACAAAAATTTCTCCCATGTGAGACACGTCGAACATTCCGACCGCATGACGTACAGCATTGTGCTCCTCGGTTATGGAGGAATACTGTATCGGCATCATAAATCCGGCAAACGGGCTCATCTTGGCTCCGAGAGCCACGTGGCTGTCATACAGACAGGTTTTCTTAAGATTTTCTTCCATTATCAAGTGTTGATTTTTTATGTGTTAGCTTACTGTTGTTTCAGAATGGACAGGAATGCCTCAGTTCCAAGACCGGCGACATATGGACTCGGATCAATGTCACCGAGCGCCTCCCTGATCTTGGCGATATCATATTCCTTTCCATTCAGTTTCTCTGAAACCAATTCTTCCAATCCATCTTTTATCGGGAAGAAATCTCCTGACAAGTGGCAGCCGGTCACAGTTTCCGCTTCCACATCCAGTTCCAGACAGATTTCTCCGACACCGCTGATTCGTCCGCTGTGACGGACCGAATACCTATGGTTTCTGCCCATCAGGAAGTCCGGATTCAGATATCCTGCCTCAATTTTCTCAATATCAGCAATCTGCGCATCAGACAGGACAATCTCGTCTATCGTTTCCCCTTCCGAACAGAAACATTTCTTCAAATATAGTTTGAAAAGGTCAATATTCCTCAACGGACTGTCAAGTTTTTCATATAAAGGCTTGAGATTGGTCACGTGCTGGCGGACAGACGAGACACCTTTGCTCTGGATCTTGGCTCCTGACGGTGTAATCGCCCGCTCAAGAGCATCGAAATCAGTGTCGAACAGCATTGTCCCGTGCACGATACTGGACTGTGGCTTCAGGAAAAAGGCATTGCCCGAAACTTTCTTCCCGTCTATCATCACATCATTTCTTCCTGACTTATAAGCATTTACGCCAGTAGCGGAAAGATAGCCTGACAACGCATCCAGATATTTTTCGAAGGCAGCAGCCACATCAGTCGTGTCCGTGATATAGGAGAGCATAATATTGCCCTTGTCAGAATAGACGCACCCGCCGCCGCTTTTTCTTCTGAAAAGATTTACGCCATGCTCCTTGCAATAAGGGATGTTCACCTCTGCCTCCATTACCTGGTTGCGTCCGAAAATCACGGTAGGACTCACCTGCCACATAAAGAATGCTTCCTTGTCGGCCCTGTCAGCGAGGATTGTATGCAGATGCGCCGCCACGTATTCCTCCATTGCGAGATAGAATACGAGACGACGCTCTTTTTCAGGTACAGATATGTATGTCATAACTATATGGTGTAATCAATACCGTCAGATGGCAAGTCTGAAACCGAATGTTGATTTCACGTTGCATGCAGGTATGCTCGAACGGTTGGCCACCCTGCAGGCATCCCATTTGGATGCAGCACTGCCGCCCCTCAACATGCGGAACTTGCCAGCGGTATTGAAGCAAGGGTCGTTCTGCTCGGCTGATGTGTAGTCATACTGCCCGTCCTGACACCATTCCCAGGCATTGCCCGACATATCGTAAAGTCCGAGCTCGTTTGGCTGGAACTGTTTAACTTTCATCACTTTGGATGAAGCGGACGACAGATATGCAGCCACTTGGCTTACATAATTCGAACCTGCAAACTGCTTGCCCATGGAAAGGTTTCCGCCTCTCGCCGCATACTCCCATTCAGCCTCGGTAGGCAGCCTGAACTTCCTGCCAGTCAGACGGTTGAGCTTCACGATAAATTCCTGGCAATCGTACCATGACACGTTGATCACAGGCTTTTCCGGCTCATCCGCGCTGTTCATATACGGGAGTTTGCCCATAACTGCAAGCCATTGGCCCGCAGTCACTTCAGTCTGACCGATTTCAAATCCTGACAATGTCACTTTGTGCACCGGGGACTCATCGCTGCCTGCCATCTTGCCCTGCTCCTGAGTAGCGCCCATATCGAAGGCTCCGCCTTTCACGCCGATCATCCTGAACTGTACTCCAGCTGCCTCGATAACTTCTGACGCAGAACTGTGCTCCCTCTCGACCACTCTTGTAACCACAGCAGCAAGAATATCTTCAGGAACAGCAGTTCCGGTATTCACCACAACTCTGAAGCTCAGGCCCGGCTTCTTTACGTATCCGCCTTCCGGAACTCTTGACTTATAGGATCTTGTCACCCTCTGCTCTGTCTTTTCGGCACACAACGGGTCGATGACAAGTGTATCTCCAAGTGACTCCACAAATGCGTCGGCGCACCATTCCATGCAGGAAGCGTCCGCCTCGATGGCACCTGTAAGCAATGCATATTCCCACTGGGCTTCAGTCGGAAGCGAGAACGGAATACCTGTCATCTTGGACAATTTGCCGAGGAACTTGATGCAGTCATCCTGTGAGACCATATCCACAGGTGCAGTTTCTGACGTGGCGGTTCCGGCATCTGAGCCCATCACGGCCTTCCATACGCCCTTGCTTATTCTCTGGCTTGAGATCGAGAATCCTTTCAGGACTACCTGGTGGACAGTCGCTCCGGAAATCCTGACGCCAGACAGAGTCTTGCCCATGGCAAAAGTACCGCCCTCTACAGTGACCATCGGAATCATCGCGTCCGCGACCTTGACCTCAGACGGAACATCCACACCAGCAGCACTTTGCACTGCGCTTCCTCCACAAGAGGACAAGACCGCAGCCACTGCTGCCGCAACAACAAAACTTAACTTCTTCATGTCAATCAAATAATCTATCAGTCAACATCAGGTGTTTCCCATACTTTGGTTTCTTTACACTCGATCATGATGGATTGTCCTCCGCAACCGATACGGAACTGACCTTTTTCCAGACGCCATCTGCAGTCCTGGCCTACGAATGCAAGGTCATGGGCAGGAACTTCGAGCCTGACCGTCTTGGTCTCACCAGGTTCCAGACTGATCTTGGTGAACTGACGGAGTCTTCTGACATCAGGAACCACACTTGCCACGACATCGCTTGAGAACAGCATCACGGCCTCTTTTCCTGCGCGGTCACCGATGTTCTTCACATTGACCTCGAACACGAGATTGTCGTCGGCGGTGAAGCCGTCAGCAGAAGGCGAAACTATCTTCAAGTCGCTGTATTCGAATTTCGTATAGCTCAATCCTGCTCCGAAAGGCCACTGCACGTCCATTACGGCATCATAATTATACATACCGGACATGGTCTGCACGTTCTCGCTGACCTTATAGTCATAGGTATGGAGCGAATTCACATAACGGCTGTAAGTGAACGGAAGACGTCCGCTGAAGTTCTCCTTGCCGGAAATGAGGTCTGCAAGCGCATCACCGCCGAAGTTGCCCGGAAGCATAATGTCCACGACAGCGGAAGCGAGCGGTTCAATGTCATTGATGATGCGAGGCCTGCCTTCATTGAGCACCAGTATCACAGGCTTGCCGGTGGAGGCGAGTTCCTTCACGAGATTCTTCTGGTTTACTGAGAGATTCAAGTCATTGATATTGCCAGGAGTCTCGCAATATGTGTTCTCACCAATGCAGGCTACGATTACATCAGCCTTGCGTGCGGCTTTGACTGCGGCACGGATATCCGGCTCGTTTTCTCTCTGCCATCTGCCGTTGTTGTAGCCGCCCGTCATATCATAAGTCACACCCGGCTCATAAATCACATTGGACTTTCCATATACTGACTGGAGAGCCTCGAGAATAGTGTTGTACTGGCTTGCGAACTTGTCGGCATCACCCTGCCAGGTATATGACCATCCGCCGTTCAATGTCCTCATCGAATTTGCATTAGGGCCTGTGACAAGGATCTTGGTCCCCTGCTTGAGAGGAAGGATGTCATTGTCATTCTTGAGCAGGACCATGGACTCTACTGCTGCCTGACGGGCATTGTCAGAAAACTCCTTGCCTGCGAATTTCTCATAACCGTCAACATTCCATACCGGGTTCTCGAAGAGGCCCAGGCGGTATTTGAGGCGGAGACATCTGCGCACTGCATCATCGATTCTGGACATCGGAATCATCTTTTCATTGACAGCAGCGATAATATCCGTGCATACGTCCGGATGATAAGGGTCCATAATCATATCGATACCGGCATTGATTCCGAACGCGAGAGCTTCTTTGCGGTCTGCAGCGACGCGTTCGCGGGTATAGAGATTGTCAATGTCGGCCCAGTCAGTTACGATGAGGCCGTCCCAGTTCTGCTGCTCCTTGGCCCATACTGTAAGATATTCGTGGCTTGAGTGGACAGGCACGCCGTTGATGGAAGAGGAGTTCGCCATTATTGTCAATGCGCCGGCTCTCATGCATTCCTTGAACGGGCGGAAATATTTGTCTCTCAAATCATTAGGTGCAACATATGCAGGTGTTCTGTCTTTTCCTGTAACTGTGGCGCCATAGCCGAGATAATGCTTGATGCTTACGGCAACATGTTCAGTGTCAATGTGATTAGGGGCTTCGCCCTGAGCGCCGACGGTTTCAGCCACTGACATTTCTGCCTGGACGAACGGATCCTCGCCCCAGCTTTCCCAGACACGTGGCCAGCAAGGATTCCGGCTCAAGTCCATAACCGGAGAGAATACCCACGGACACATGGCTGCTCTGGTTTCATAGCCGATCACTTCTCCCATTTTATGGGCATATGAGCGCTCGAATGTGGCGGCAAGGTTCACTTCCTGCGGATAGAATGTCGCTCCAGTAATATATGTAGCGCCATGTATCATATCCAGGCCGTAAACCATCGGAATCCCGAGTTCTCCCATCGTGATGTCCTGAATCAGCTTTATCTGCTCTGCGGTAATGGCCCTGTCGCGGCTTGTCGCGCCGAACGTATTCAGGAATGAACCAATCTTATATGTTTTCACAAGATTGCGGACTTTAGCCGTATCCACAAGATTGTCGGTAGTGAACGTTTCTGCAGTGAGCTGGACCATCTGTCCCACTTTTTCTTCCAATGTCATTTTCTGCACGAGCTTGTCCACCTTCTTTTCAATCTCCTTGTCAGAAGGTATGGACGCTTTCACGCCGTTCTGTGCACACGAGGAGAGCGCAATACTTGTAATTGCCATAACTGACAAAAAATTTTTAATACTCATCTTCTTCTAGTTTTGTGTTTTGTTTTTCAAAGTTACAAAATAAATGGCTAACTTCGGCCTCCCTTCGGGTTACTGATACTTTTTGTGAGTATTTGGCAAAATACTATCATATTTGGAACATTATGAGTTGGTTTGCAGAACTGTTCAGTGAACATACATTCATCCAGGCGATTCTCGTGCTTTCTCTGATAAGCGCAGTGGGATTGCTGTGCAGCACAATAAAATTCAAGGGCGTTTCACTCGGCATCACGTTCGTTTTCTTTGCAGGTATTCTCGCAGGACATTTCGGCCTCTGCATTGACCCGCAAATGCTGGCTCTGGCTCAGAATTTCGGCCTGATCATTTTCGTCTATGCTCTTGGTTTTCAGGTAGGTCCGAGCTTCTTCCCTTCACTGAAGAAAGGCGGCATAAAACTGAACTTGCTCGGTCTTGCCGTACTTGTAACCGGCTCTGTCATGGCATTGGCCATAAGCAGGCTGACTGATGTTTCCCTGCCGGTTTCCGTAGGACTTCTGACCGGAGCGGCCACAAACACGCCTATGCTCGGAGCCGCACAACAGGCTCTACTGCAGATAGATCCGTCAGCCACATCCACTTCAAATGAAATGGCAATGGCCTGTGCAGTGGGCTATCCTTTCGGCGTCATCGGCGTCATCGTCTGCATCATCATCCTCAAGGCATTGTTCCTGAAAGACGGAGGCAAAAAGAAAGACGCCCATGACAACCAGACATATGTCACGGAATTCCGCGTGAGCAACCCTGCCATTTACGGAAAGAGCATCCGCGACATCATGAAGGACGTTTCCATCCATCTTGTGGTTTCCAGAGTATGGAAGTTCGACGGCAAGTCGGATGAGCAGTCCGGGAAACAGGGAAAAGTGATCATACCGAACGGTGACACCATATTGGAAAACGGAGAACATGTCCTGGTCATGACCAAAGAACGGGAAGCAGGCATTGCAGAGAAGCTTTTCGGTGAGACAGTGAAGAAGGACTGGAACCAGAAAGACATTGACTGGAACCACATCGACGGCACTCTTGTATCCAGACACGTGTTCGTGACGAAAAGGCACATGAACGGCGCCAAACTCGGCGACTTGCATCTGCGCAATGCCTATGGAATCAATATCACGAGGGTAAACCGCGCAGGTATCGACATTCTGCCGTCGAGGGAACTGAGGCTCCAGATAGGTGACAAGCTTACTATCGTGGGGCAGGAAAATGCTATCCACAATGTAGCGGAAGTGCTTGGCAATCAGGAGAAAGAGCTGAGAAATCCGAACCTGTTCCCGATTTTTGTCGGTGTTATCCTGGGACTGATTTTCGGAAGCATTCCGTTCTATATCCCGGGCATGAGCGTTCCAGTAAAACTCGGCATCGCCGGCGGTCCTATTATAATAGGTATCCTCATGGGTGCTTACGGAACAAGACTGCATCTCACGACCTATACCACCCACAGCGCGAATCTGATGCTCAGGCAACTCGGCCTCACCATATATCTGGCAGGCCTGGGACTGAGTGCGGGCCCGGGCTTTTTCGAGACGGTATTCACCCCTGAAGGCCTTGTATGGATAGGCATCAGCGTTGCCCTGACCATTGTCCCGGTTCTGCTTGTCGGTTATATCGCTTCCAGATTCTGCAAGACGGACTACAGTGCCAATGTGGGTATGCTCTGCGCAGCGATGGCCAACCCTATCGCCCTGAACTACGCCCTGAGCACTGTGGAAGACGACGCTCCGTCAGTTTCCTATGCCACGGTTTACCCTGTAGAAATGTTCCTGCGTGTGATTTCGGCTCAGGTCATAATGCTGCTCTGCCTGTAGCGCAGCTGGCGAAGACACCTGTAATTTTGATATAATCGAGTAGGAGGAAAACGAAGTAGTTTTCTTCCTACTTTCGTTTTCCGACCTCTCACACCACCGTACGTGCGGTTCCGCATACGGCGGTTCTTTATCTTACGTGCAGTCTGACATAGTAGTCCATAACACAAGGATAGCCTGCGGCGCGGAGTTTATCGTTGGTTGCGGCGTGGTGCATTATACCTTCCGCATTTGCCCAATATCCCTTGCTGCTGTTGCCGTAGATTCTTGCCCAATATGGCTTGATGCCACATCATATGAGATTCTTTAGCCTTGTCTTGGGCTTCTTCCAACTTTTCCATATACACATGCATATCCGCCTGCGAAGCCATTGGTCAATGCTTGTCAGCCTCTTGAGTTTCGCCTTCAGTTTGAACAGGCTCCTGGGATGGACACACAACCTTCAGCCCTCTCCAGTCTTGTAAAAGGTATGTCCTAGGTACTTCATCCCACGGACATAGCCGACTTCAGTTTTGTCGAGGTTTACTATCAGGTGGAGTTTCTTCTCGATGAACTTGGTCAGGCCTTCGCATACGCGCTCCGCTTCCCTCTTGCTTTTGCAGAAGATTAGGCTGTCATCTGCGTAACGCACGAACGGATGACCGCGGCATCGGCATACATCACCCTCATTTCCCTCAATTTCCTCAAAACCTTCACTTCCATCAATTGATGGATCGGGCCGATTATGTTTGTTCCGTTCCACCCCCTGTGCGGAACAAGGTGCCTTTTTGTAAGAAAGTGCAATTTAATTGCAAGCGAACAAAATGAAAACGTTATATTTGTATGTTGCTTTCGGGCAACATAACATACAGAAAGCGTTTAGCTTTATTCCGCCCAAATGAATCTGGACAATTCGTGTGATAAGGGGAATAATGTTGACGCTTACGCTTGGCTATATTATGGGCTGCTGCCCACACTATAGCAGAAAGTGTGGGCATATCAACTCCTTATTCATATCACGGGCAGTCCAGAGCCTATTTGGGAAATAAGACTAAGTTGGCTCACACTTTCTTTTTGTATTATTTCCTGTCCGAGCCAAGCGGGAGGTAGGACTATTCAAGATAATGGCAAATATCAACGTTTTCTGGTATTGCTCCCTTCCTATGAAGAAGGGCACCCTCGATAATGATTATGCTTTCTTAAATGATGGGCGGATCATTCGTTGCTACGATAGAACCATTAGCAAAATGAATAGTGGGGCGCCCATCTCTCCAACCGCTATTTCATAAAAAGATAAGGAACGAATAATGGCGATATGTCCGGCAGATAAAAAAGAGGCAATCGCTACATGGCTTTATCCAGAGAGCAAAACAGCTCAAGATAGATGATTTAACAATACAAAGACAGCTGAATAGTAACGATGATTGATATTATATCCAATAACCCCTTTAGGGTATTAGGAGTATGGACAAATGCAAAACAGGCTGATATCGTCAAAAACTTCAGTAGAATGAAGGCGTATTTGAATGTAGGAAAAGCGGTTGATTTCCCTACGGATATGCAAGGCATTTTACCCAGTATAAGCAGAACAGTAGAATTGGCGCAAGCTGCTCAAGCAGCAATCAATTTACCGAATGACAAAATTAGATATGCCTTGTTCTGGTTTTGCAATGCGGATGCCGTCGATTCGACAGGTTTGAACAACCTCGCTTATGGTGATGCTGAAAAAGCTCAATCGATTTTTGCAAGAAGGGAAAGTTTTTCCTCCCTGGTTAACCAGGCTGTGCTCTCGCTAATTAAATCTGATTATCAAGCGGCCAATTATTCATACTCTCAGTTGGTCCATAATTATACATATCGTGGCCAGTTCTGTGCGTCTGTATGCGGAGAGACTTTTCAGATTTCAGAAGACGAGCTTTCACATCTATTTCTTGATGAGCTATTAAAGGAAGTGAAAGCCAGCACGCTCCTTGGCATCGTTACGAATAACAATGATAAATCATATGTCCGTGAGAGAGCAGTTCAAGAACCCATTTCAATCATCAACCGAGAGATAATCAAAGCCAAGAACGTAGCAGCATCTGACGCATCCGCATCCCTACGTGCAGGTAGTGCTCTAATAAGAAATACTCGTTCTGCACTTTCAACGCTCCGCTCATTGGTTGGTGCTAGCGATATCCAATACCAATCTACCGCCGATAATCTGGCAAAGCAGATTTTGCAATGTGGTATTAACTATTATAACAATTCTGATGACGATAACGATGTAGATAACGGACTTGAACTCCAAGAGTATGCCCTGTCAATTGCAGCCGGCCAGATGACGAAGAATCGTTGTCAAAAGAATGTTGATGTTCTGCGCAAGAAGAAATCTCAGGCTGCATTTGCTAAAGACATCGAGGCCATAGTTTCAGAGTTAAAATCGCTACAGAGTGCATATCCCTCAATCTCCAGGGCGACTTCTTTTGTCAACACCTGTAAACCTCATCTGGCGGTTATTAAATCGAATCTCGGGTCAACTAATAACGAGTACCTTACTATTTCCAGCGCCGTTGCCAACAACGCCTTAGGAATGGTTATTTCCGTTGTTAATTCGGCACAGTCTTCATCCAACCTTGCTGTAAATATCTCTAATGGTACTTTAGCCTCGACCATAAACTCAGCAATAACTGCCATGTCGGTCATTGGCTCCCTCGATATGACTTCTACGGAAAGGAGTCATTTCAATCAGAACAACAGCACTCTTTCAAGCCTTAAATCCCAGCTTTCCTCCCTGTCCAGTTACGGAAGCAGCTCTTACGGAGGAGGAGCAACATACAGGAGTCCTTCTTCATCCAGTTCTGATGACACCAACTGGGGCTGCATTATTCAGATTATTATCGGTGTAACTATTGCGATTTTTGCAGCTATTAATAGATAGTGTTAAAAGTAAAAACAAGTGTTATGATAAAAAGAATCTTCCTTACCTCAGCATGCCTTAGCATTGCAGTCCTCGCGTTTGCCAAGCCTGATAGCCTATCAGTTCAAGCCAAACTAGATTCGCTTACCTCAAGTGTGGCGGCCATTGAAACCCAGAATACAACTCTCAGACAGAAAAACGAGGATCTTTTAAGGCGTGTTACAACCTTGGAGCGATCGCTTGCCACACTTCAAGGCCAATCAGAAACAATCGAAGGAAGAGTTTCTAATACCGAGAAGGGATTAGTTGATAATACTAATACCATCCAGAGCACCAAAGAAGGTTTAGCTTCCCAGATTCAAGCTACGGACGATAAAGTCTCCGGGCAGGAAACGAGCCTTAAGCACAAGACTTTGTGGGGGATTATTATCGCTTTTGTTGTTCTGGCCATTTCAGCTATACTGTCCTTCCTCTTAGACAAGAAGGGAAATGCAAAGATTGAAGCCCTTCAAGGAAAGGCTGAGAAACTCAATGAAGAGATTGTTAATAAGCTATCTACTGAGGTCGGTGAGATTCAGAAGGCCACAGCCTCTCTTAGTTCTCTCTCGGCAGCCGGTGCATCTTCCCAAAATGAACAGGACCTGATCAAGGCTCTTGCCGACCGCATCACCTTCATGGAAATGACGCTTTATCGGATGGACCCTTCAGTGCGTGGTTACAAGCAGCTGACTAAGTCAATCAGCCAAATGAAGAACAATCTTCTTGCCAATGGCTATGAAATTGTTGATATGCTTGGGAAACCCTATCATGAGGGGATGAAGGTTACTGCCAATTTTGTTGAGGATGAAAACATGGAGCAGGGTCAGCAAATCATTACCGGTATTATAAAACCGCAAATCAATTATCAGGGACAGATGATTCAGGCAGCACAAATAACAGTAAGTCAAAATATATAAAATACGATATGGTACAGGTCAAGATGAAATACGGAATCGATCTGGGTACGACGAATTCCGCAATTTGCAAAATGGAGAATGGTGAGCCGGTTATCAAAAAGACAGATAACTTGAAAGATACCCTCCCTTCTTGCATTTCTTTTACTCGCAGGCAGGTGACAAAGGTTGGTGACGGGGCATACAATGATCTTCGCCAGGACAAAGCACGCGCCACCAAGCAATGGTCGAACGATAAAGAGAACGTATTCCTTGAGTTCAAGCGTACGATGGGTTTGGACACCAAGTATGCCAGCTCTAACATGGGACGTTCCTTCTCGTCAGAGGACCTCTCTGCAGAAGTACTGAAGACCTTGAAGTCCTTCGTATCTGATGACAATATCACTTCGTGCGTTATAACCATTCCTGCAAAGTTTACGCCTGACCAGATTGCTGCTACAAAGCGAGCTGCTACATTAGCCGGTATAGAACACTGTGAACTACTCCAAGAACCTATTGCAGCATCGATGGCTTATGGCTTGAGTACGGATAAAAAAAACGGCCACTGGGTTGTATTTGACTTTGGTGGCGGTACGTTTGATGCTGCCGTCCTCAAGGTTGAAGATGGTATTATGCAGGTCACTGATACCGAGGGAGACAACTACCTCGGTGGTAAGAATCTTGACTATGCAATAGTTGATGAAATCATCATCCCTTATCTCAAGGAAAACTATGTCATTGATGAGATTCTTGCAAATGATAACAAGAAACAGATTCTTCGTGATGCAATGAATTTTATGCAGAACTGGCGAAGAATCAGCTTTCTTTCAAAGAAAAATACGATATTACTTCTCAGTTGGATGAGTTTGGTAAGGATGATGAGGGAACTCCTATTGAATTGGATCTTGTCATCACGCAGAAACAAATAGCAGATGTTGTTGCACCCATCTTCCAAAAAGCAGTTGATATAACAAAGAAACTTGTTGAACGTAACAATCTTACGAACAAACTTGATACTTTGATTCTCGTCGGTGGCCCGACCTATTCTCCGGTTCTTCGGCAGCTCCTGAAAGACCAGGTAACTACCAACGTTGATACTAGTATTGACCCGATGACGGCCGTTGCAAAGGGTGCTGCCCTGTACGCCTCAGGTATTGAAAGTGCTGTCACCGAAGAAATCAAAGCTGGAACGATTGCACTTGATGTCCAATATAATGCCAGCTCTGTGGAGACTCTTGAGTTCGTTTCCGTAAAACTTCTTCCTTCAGAAAGCACAGGAGCAATACCTCCAAAGGTATTAGTCGAATTTGTCCGCGGAGATAAAGCCTGGTCAAGCGGCAAGATTGAAATCAACGAGATTGGTGATGTTGTGGAATGCCAGTTGAATGAGGGTAAAGCAAACTCATTCAGCATCACAGCATACGATGATAAAGGCACACTGTTGCCTTGCATGCCCAATGAAATCAATATCATTCAAGGCACGGTGGTCGGCAGCGCAATCCTTCCTCGAAATATCGGTATTGAGGTGCATGATGAGGAAAAGAACAAGGACGTCTTTATGCCTATAAAGGGTCTTGAGAAGAACAAGCAACTCCCAGCTGTTGGTGTACGTAACGGACTTAAGACACCGAAGAAGCTGCGCCCTGGCATAACAGACGACCGCCTTGTTATTCCTATTTATATTGGCGAGAACAACGCTGAAGGAACAAGTGCCATTTATAATGATCATGTCTTTGACGTTGTTGTTACCGGCGATGATGTTCCGGCTCTTGTTCCTGAAAACAGCGATGTCGACATCACAATCAAAGTTGACCGTTCCCAGCTTATGAAACTGGAGGTAAACTTCCCTGTCATCGGAGAATCTATTGAGCGCGACATTGACGTGAAGGCACGTTCTGTTGCTGATAACGAGAAAGAAGTACGCCAGCGCTTTGAAGAGGCAAAGAGAAAGCATGCAGCCCTTCAGAAGGCAACTGCAATCTCTGACGCTGAATTGGAAGAGTCGACGAAGCAGATCCAAGATATTCAGAATCGATTTGATGGAGAAATCGGATCTGCTGATGGAGTTATGCATTTGCTCGCCTCCTTGCGTGAAGCCTTCCGTTCTATGGAATCTGTTGAAAAGAACCATGAATGGGATTCACTTGAAGCTGAACTGAGGACTGAATTTGCACGCCTTGAAAAAGCCAACAACGAACTAGGCAACAAATATGATAGCCAAGTGGCCGAGCTACGCAAAAGGACAGACCGTGCTATTTCCAGCAAGAGCGAACAGGCTGCACGCGATACCCTGTCCGATATTAATGATGTGTTCATTGCATGTACGTTGATTTATCAACTTATGGGCTTCATCCAGCATCATAACAAGAACTTTGGTGCCTATAGATGGAAAAATGCTACGGAAGCTCGCAATCAGTTGAATCGTGGTATTTCTATGATAGGTTCTGGAAATCCTGACGTTGAAGAATTGCGTGAGGTATGCATTGCAGTTTATGAGCTGCTGGATATGCCTGAGAACGAAAAGATTAAGTTTTAGTTATTGCAATAGGAATGAGCGATTATAGCAATATATTGAACCTGTTTCCCGACCAGGAATTAAAGAATCGCATTGAAACTATCCTGGTGGCCACAGAAGAGATCTCAAAAAAGGAAAGAGTCTCCGGATTCCACCACCTTTTTTATGTTCCTGGCTGGATTGGGCTCATTCAGCAATCGATTGTTGAGAATAAAATGAATAAGTTCGTGGTTCAGCCCTTTTATGACGAAAAGAACTATTACGAATATGGTGATTGGCTAATCGAACAATCAAAAACTATTGCTGAATTACAGGTAAAAAACAAGCCCGAGGGAGATAGTGTTGATGAGGCATATGAGAATCAGTGTGCGGCTATCCGTAAACTCTTCAATCTTGCTTTGGACGTGTGGATTGATGTGTGTCCCGAAATTGCCTTGTATTGCAACCATAAGTACACGGAAAAGACATTGATTTCTGCCGCGGGAATAGTGCAGAATGCGTATGAGGAGAATCTTAAGCCTATGGGATATGTCGTAACGCCTTCGAAATCTGATAGGAAGTTTACAGACGATGTAAAAGATGGTTTCTATTATATCGCAGGCTACATTCTGAACATATTAATCCTGGCTGCCATATTCGGCCTTGGAAGTTTGATTTTTGATTAAAAACTGTCATCAAGTTATGCTGACAAAAGGTTCTGTAATTAATTCTTATTCAGTTTCCTTCCCGATCAAGGAAGGCAGCTATGCTGACACTTATCGTGTCAAGGATAGTAGTGGCAAAAACTATTTCTTAAAATTATTTGATTGCTCTAAACTACGTAGGAATCAGTTCACTGAGAGTGGCGACATTTTAGAGATTGAGATCTCGAAACAACTCAAACATCCTAATTTAACCGCATATCATGACTCCGGAGAGTTGATGATTAATGGCAAGCAGATGTCATTCGTGGTGTATGATTTCATAAGCGGTGAAACTGTAGCGGAGAAAGTTACACGCGCGCAACGCTGTAGCGTATACGAAGCCAAAGATATCGTTATAGGGGTGCTTAATGGAATTAAATTCTTGCATTCTTTGTCTGTCCCCATTATCCATAATGAATTGACGATTCAGAACGTTATGCTTGACATGTCTAAAGGTACTACCTATCCCAAGATTATTGACTTCGGATATGCTCGGTTCCTGAATCAAGGTCGGCGGTCTTTCCAAAAGAATGGATTGAATCCGTTCTACCTTGCACCGGAGGCTTTTAATGGAGTTTTTTCTGTTCAGACAGACTTGTATATGGTGGGTGCTATGCTTTACAATTTGCTATTTGGACTTCCTCCTTACTTCTTTGACTTGTCAAAGTTTAAGGATGACCAGGAAGCTTCAGATGAAGCCGTTGTGTTGGAAAAGCATAAGGCATTACGAATACCTAATTCTGGAAAGAAGGAGAGTTTTGCTCACCTTATCCCGATTATTGTAAAGGCGTTGGCTCCTAACGCCGAAGACCGATTCCAGAATGCAGACGAGTTTATTAAAACGCTTAATGGAGAGATCAAGCTTCAAACTATTACAGCAAGCGTCACCTCCTCCAAAGACGACGCATCTAGGCAGTTGAAAAAACGTGGGAATGGGTTCTCTGATGTGGCCGGCATGATTGAACTTAAAGAACAGCTGCAGTCAGACGTAATAGACTTATTAAAGAATCCCGAACAAGCTAAGGCACTCGGGCTTCATGTGCCTAATGGTCTTTTATTCTACGGGCCTCCCGGATGTGGAAAAACATATTTTGCGGAGAAATTTGCTGAGGAGCTAGGCTGCAACTATCAGTATATCAAATGCTCTGATGTAGCTTCTCCATACATCCACGGAGGACAGGAAAAGATAGCCGCTGTATTTGATGCTGCGAGGGAGAATGCACCAACAATCCTTTTCTTCGATGAGATTGAAGCAATGATAAAAGATCGGAGCAAGCATACAAATGTTAGCGAAGCCGGAGAGGTAAATGAATTCCTCGCGCAATTGAACAATTGCGGTCAAGACGGAGTCATTGTCATTGGCGCAACTAATAAGCCAACTGAGATAGACGAGGCTGCTTTAAGAGCAGGCAGGCTGGAGTTCAAGTATTATATTCCCCAACCAGATGCTGAAACCAGAAAGGAATTATTCAGAATCAACCTAAGTAGTCGCAGAACCGATTTTGGTATTGATTACGAAAAGTTGGCATCCCTAACTGACAACTATGTATCTGCTGACATTCGTTTAATCGTTGACACAGCTGCGCGACTTGTTTTTAGGCGTCATCTTGACTGTATTACGATGGCAATCTTAGAAGAAGCCATTGCACAAACAAAGCCGAGCATCACGATAGAGATGATAAAGAAGCACGAGGCGATAAGGGATGAGTTTGAAGGGCGCAAGCCGGCTGAACAAACGAGAAGAAAAATTGGCTTTTAATATTTAATAATATGGCACTCAATGAATTATATCTTAGAACCGCTTTCTGTTGCATGGCCTGTGATGGCGAGATTGCATACGAGGAAGTCGCTTTGTTGAATAAACTGGCCCTTACAGAACAAGTATTTGGCGATCTGGACATTCAGATGTCAATTAACAACTACATTGAATCAATTAATAAACTTGGAAAGGTTTTCCTAGAGGAGTATCTTGAAGATGTAAGAAATGCTTGTCTCGACGACTCCTCCTCTCTCCAGCTTGTCAAAATCGCCATTGATACCATTGAAGCCGACAACCAGGTAGAGTATTCAGAGGTAAGTTTCTTTAAACGGATTAGGAAGCAGTTATCAATAAAAGACGAAGTGATACTTGAGGCGATGCCTGACAAAGAAGATTATTTGCTTCCCGATGTTGAAACGGACGACATCTTTGATTGGAGTTTCTCTTTTCAATCCATTCAGCTTCCCGAATTAAAAGCTTAGTTCTTAATCTTATACCCGACATCAGATGGAATATTATCGTTCAAGAGGAAATGACTCTTCCGGGTGCTTATCACAGCTGATAATAATAGGTCTTATTGGCCTTGTTAGCTTATGCTCAGACCTCAAAGAGAATTCTCAGAAGTCATTGATCAATAGAGCAAGAAATGCCACGACGGAATACTCTCAAGAGGAAAAGTATGAGGCTTATCTGAAGAGGTATCCTAATGGAAAATATGTCAAAGAGGCGACATCCTTTATTGTTGATTACTATGCGGAACAACCCTTACAAAAGACATCGTCTCTGTATTCTTCGAGTATTAGTACTCTGTCCCATTTTGAGTCCGTTAGAGATTTGTTTCCAGGCTCCGCTCTAGAGCATAGGATGGACTCTTTGATTGAAGCTAAGGTCAATCTTGAATACCAAAAAGCATTAGACAGTGAAACAGTCGAAGGTTGGGAGTTATATAAGATTCTTGTTTCAGAGAAGTACTGGCGGGATGCTGATCAACGCATTGAAGATATTAACTCCCGCCTCTGGGGTACAGACAGTCAAGCCTGGAAAACGGCTCAAAAACAGAATACTCTGACCGCATATAATCGTTATCTTGAGTTATTCCCTAAAGGTGCTCATGCGAAAGCTGCAGATAAGAAGGTAATCGATTTGTCTGTAACAAACATTTTTGCAGGAGACCACGGAACACTCCCTGGGATGGATAGAACCTCCTACAGTTCCTCGGGCAGCAATATCATCACTGTTAGTAATGATACACAGTATACGCTAACGTTGTTGTATAGTGGTCCGGATAGCAAAAGGCTCGTATTGAGTCCTCGTTCTTCTGGCTCGGTGAGATTACCTAATGGTACATACAGGGTCGCCGCATCGGTTGCAGCTACGAACGTTCGTTCTTATGCTGGCACGGAAACTCTCTCCGGGGGCGGCTACGATGTGAGTTATTATATTTCTTCAAGCCGCTATTGACGATGATTTGGCTATTCCTAATCCCCATCGCTCTCCTTCTTATTGGTCTTGCCGACTTGCCAACCGGATATTATTCCTTGGTACGTATCACAGTATGCCTGATTAGCGCATTATCCTGTTATTGGAGTTACAAGAGTGATAATAAGGTTGGAGTAGCAACGGTGGTTTTTGGACTGCTGGCTTTATTGTTCAATCCCATTCTCCCAGTCTATTTGCGAGACAAGGATGTTTGGGCTGTCATAGATATTGTTGCTGCCGTTCTATTGTTTATTCGATATTTTACGCTTAAAGATAAGGTCAAGGAATAAGAACAACTATTTCATGAAAACAAGAAGAATCATATGCATCATCACAACTCTTTTGACTGTCTTGTCATGCGGCAATGCACAGAAGAAAGGAGGAAATAACAATTTGTTTGAAATGATGCAAGTCCTATCGGTCGTGACAGCAGATTCATTATCAACCTGGCAGGATGTGATGAACGCAACGACTCCGGTCATTGACAGCATCATCCTGGATGCAACTGATGAGGTTGATTTGAAGAAGAGAATGCTCGGTCAGGAATTGGGGTATCTTGTTATGGAGGCAATCACGGACAAATATCTGGATTTGAAGGCACATGGAGAGAGTGCCTCAAGTGAGGAGTTAGATCGGATTGTTTCTGATCTTCAGGGGGCTTTATGTTGCTGGTTCTACTCAGAAGATGAAAGACTTCCACATATCTGGAGAGATCATTATTATGTTTCAAATAAGAATGCAGAAGAACCATCCAACGGATTCTTCCATATCATGGTGTCTGTTCCCACTCCTGCGCAGCCAGCCCCCAATCTTTACATCTATTATCCAGAGAGCGCGGAAGGACGACCTGCGATTATTTTCAGAGAACATCTGGATAATGACTTGGTAGATGATAAATTCGATGTACACGACATTGTAACACTGCAGGACTGGTATAAGAAAGACGAGGTCGAAAAAGGGTTTCCGATGTATGCTACAGCCGATGAAGATGTGGTTGAGAAAATGCTTTGCAATTCAGTTATGTATTTATTGTTTCAAAGCAGACCCGCTTCAGAAGGAGCCCCTGGGGTGGTTGAGATAGCTAGAGTACATTTGGAACCGTTTCAGATAATGTGGCAGGAACTTGTGAAAGAATGAACGGTGCTATGATCAAGGTATTGTTATTTTTGGCCACGATGCTGGTCTCATTTTCTTGTGGAGTAAATACGCCGATTCCTGAATCTCTTCTGAATGTTAAATCGGTAGTTGAACGTTTGGACTCAGCTGTAACAGTTATGTATGGCTGGGAGCCTCGGGATTCTACATATAACAGGTCGGTTGATACGCTTGTCGCAGGTATAATGAATCAGTATAATGAGGACAAACCGGACTATTCTCCCGTTGGCCCGTCTACTCCAGCGGTTACTCAAGGGGCTTATAATCAGGCGCGAAAAACTTGGGCAGAGTTTAAGCGTCTTGTCGATTCCGACAATTATGAGGAGGCGTTGGATTACTATTTCGCTGACTCTGCGGGTGGAGAAGGGAAAAATTCCAGTGATTTCCTGGTCTTTCTAAAGCATTCAACGTATCGCTATACTTTTGATTCAGAGGTTCTGCTTCCAATGATGCAAGAACTTCGGGGTGACACATTTGCCGTTGATCAGTATATTGACATACTTCATCTTGAGAAAGCAATTGAAGATGCGTCAATCGCGATGAACCAGCGTGACGAGCCTTATATCCCTGAGGTTTATCCGGCGGTAGTGAAAGATCTGGGCTTTGCCCTTGCTGCCGCTGGGAAGATGGAAGAAGCGCTTAATCTGTCCGGCGATTTGATTTCCGCAGTCTATGATATTACTGGCAGCGCTATCTACGCAAACTTCTTTGGGACAAAGTATGGATCCCAGCTGTACGAGGCGAAGGATGATATAGAGACTGCTATAGGCTTATGGGAGAACTTTGAGCGTTATCTGGATGAGTATAAAGATGACTACTCTCCGGAGGAGTTAAGTGATATGAAGGCTCACATTGAAAGAGAAAAACAAGCCTTAACCAGCAAGTTATAAAAAAGAGTTTCATAGTTTTCTTGGTCTTTGGATTCGTCTGCCTTGGAATGATGTGCAGTTTCCGTTCCCGGACTGGACAGAAGCCCTCCACCCAGAGCAACCAAGCGAAGATTGTTACGACCAAAGAATCGGTACAAATAGTCTCACATGAAGAAAATGACCGATGGTACACCTCGATTATCCGTTCTGGATTTGATGACGGCGGCCTAAGCACGTTTATGAATACAATGATTGTTGACACGGTGGTAGTTGCCGAGCGTATTGACATCAAAGACTTCCTATAGCAAATGTTTGGCGAGCCCATTATGAGCCAATAGCATATTTCGAATAAGTGTCTGATTTCCAGTCGCTTATTTACTATTCAAGAAGAAAAACTACGACTCAGAAGGTTTATTTTGAGCCAATTGTGAGCCAATTGAAAGCCCTTTGATGGAGTAGTAGGTCCCCTTGCCACGAGTTCCCGTAATAACCAGATAATCCGACAGCGAGGACAGAATACGTGTGGCAGTTGGCTTGCTGACATTGAGCAGTTGTTGAACATCGGAATTCGTCACTTTCTTCTCTGCCAGCACATAATTGACAACTGCAATCCCACGCTCATCAATTCCGGCTTCTTTGAGTTGAGCCGCCGGGCTGCTGAAGAAAGTGACCATCAGGCCGCCGAGGGAGGCGTCGAAAGCCGGTGGGAGCAATTTTTCCGCAATGGCACCGTTCACAATCTTGCCGATGCCGCGGCCCCAGGCCTCAACCTCACCGCAACGGAAGAACGCGTTGGCAATGGCAGGGTTGAAGGCCCGTGAGGGATGTTTCTTCAACAGGCTTTCCACAGTCCAGGATTCAGGAAGCTGGCCGGGATTCCAGAAGACGATGCGGTCCGGATACACACTAATCTGGATAGGCACCTGGTCCTGGTAATCTTTATGGGCGACAGCGTTCAGGATACACTCGCGAAGCGGGTCTTCAGGGAATGGCGGCGTTTCGACCCGTTGAAGCCCCTGGTACGTGATCAAATAGTTCATGTACTTGGTGGTCAGGAGGTCGAAAGTGCGGTCCACCTGCTGCACCAAACTGCCGTGAATCTCATCCTGGAAGGCGAGATCGGAGTCTGAACGGAAGAAGCCAATCTTGATAAAGGAGCCTGGGAATCGTTTCTCCGGCTTCGGATGGAACATCAAGATGCCGGCGCGAGTAATCTGGCCGTCAACTATCATATCAAGAGAGGACAGGAAGTCTTCGGTCGTATCGGTGAGAACTTCGGCATCCATTCTCTTTTTCCTGATACCGCTTTCCTTGAAGTCCTGGATGGATTTGGCGTCGAGGTCCCTTGGGGCTATGTCTGGGACCGGTACATTGCACCAGCGGACGCCCACTTTGTCAAGGAGGAATTTGCTGAGCGCAGAGCCTTTCAGTTCCTGTTTGGTACTGCCGGAACGGTAATGGTACTGGCCTTTGTAATTCACCGGATAAGGATACGGCTCTACAATCATCTCAATGTATTTCTTGGCACCCTCGTGATGAAGGTCCACATCAACCATAATGCCCAGGACATCGCGGACCTTGTTCGGCAAGTCTTCCATCAGTTTATCAGCATTAGCCAAGCCTACCGGCTTATGCGGAGGGTCATCATCCACGCCAAGGAAGATGCGGCCTCCGTTGGCATTGGCGAAGCCGCAAATCCACTTGAGGTATTCGTCTTTCCAGATTTCTTTGTATTCTATGTTCTGACTTTCGTCCATACAAAACTCGTTTAGTCTGACAAATTTAACGAAATTTCAGCTAAGTAACGTGAAAAAAAATAACCTGCTTCAGATTAGGAGAAGATTTTCGAGGATAGATTTCTTTTCGAAGAAGGAGTGTACTGGACATATACGACTGATGAGGCAGAAATATAGACCGAAAAGATTCCCTTAGATGATGCAGGTTATTTTTTTGAATGTTACTATATTTGCAGATTATTAAAACAACGTCATAGAAAAGATGAAAGAATTCTGGCAGGTACTTGTCAAGTACGTCAAACCATACAAGGGTTACCTCGGAGGCTCGATCATACTCAACATTCTCTCGGCAATCCTCAATATCTTCTCGTTCTCGCTGATTATCCCTATACTGCAGATATTGTTCAAGATGAACGATACGGTATATTCCTTCATTCCGTGGGACACTGCCGGCATGGGCATAAAAGAGATTTTCATAAACAATGCATATTACGGGATAACGTTGCTCATCCAGGACAAGGGTGCGGCAATGACATTGTTCCTCCTGTGCCTGTGGCTCAGTATCATGACACTCCTGAAAACCGCATGCTACTTCGGTTCATCGGCAATCATGATCCCTATCCGTACGAGTGTCGTAAGGGACATGAGGAGAGAGCTTTACCACAAGATCCTGACTCTTCCTCTGGGTTTCTTCTCGCAGGAGAGGAAAGGTGACATCATAGCCAGGATGAGCGGTGATATAAACGAAGTCGAGAATTCCATCATGAGCACCCTCGACATGCTCCTGAAAAACCCGATTCTCATCATATTCTACATCGGGACATTGATAGTGACCAGCTGGCAGCTGACATTGTTCACGATCGTGGTCGCCCCGGCATTGATCTGGCTCATGAGCGCCCTTGGAAGGACATTGAAAAAGAAGTCATTGCAGGCGCAGGCATTGTGGAGCGACACGATGTCGCAGCTGGAGGAGACGCTCGGCGGCTTGCGCGTCATCAAGGCTTTCGTGGCCGAAGACAAGATGCAGGCGCGTTTCGACCATGTGACCGAGGCGGTGAAGAAGAAGACAGGAAGAGTTTCCACCAGGCAGGCATTGGCCCATCCTATGAGTGAATTCCTGGGCACCGTGCTGATCGCGATTGTACTGGGATTCGGCGGCGTCGTCATCCTGAGTGAAAAGGCGTGGTTCGACGCTCCGACCTTCATTTTCTACATGGTGATTCTCTACAGCGTCATCAACCCGTTGAAGGATTTCGCGAAAGCAGGTTACAATATTCCTAAGGGCATGGCTTCCGTAGAGCGCGTGAACAAGATTCTAGAAACGGAAAGCAACCTGAAGGAAATTCCTGATGCAAAGGAAGTGGAGGGATTCAATGATGAAATCACTTTCGACCATGTGTCATTCTCCTATGATACTGACAGAAAGATACTTGACGACATCAATCTTTCCGTAAAGAAGGGCAGCACCGTGGCTATCGTCGGTGAATCCGGCGCGGGCAAATCCACATTGGTCGATCTCATCCCGAGATTCTACGACGTGACCGGCGGCTCGATAAAAATCGACGGCACTGACATCCGCGACATCAAGATCCACAGCCTCAGAAGCCTGATGGGCAATGTGAACCAGGAGCCTATCCTGTTCAATGACACCATCTTCAACAATATCGCTTTCGGTGTAGAGGACGCGACCATGGAAGATGTCGTCGCAGCGGCGAAAATAGCCAACGCACATGAGTTCATCATGGAGAAGGAAGATGGATACAATACCAATATCGGCGACCGCGGAATGAGGTTGTCAGGCGGACAGCGCCAGAGGCTCAGCATCGCCAGGGCGATATTGAAGAACCCTCCTATCCTTATCCTGGACGAGGCTACGGCATCGCTTGACACTGAATCAGAAAGACTTGTGCAGGAGGCTCTTGACCGTCTGATGTCATCACGCACGACCATCGCCATCGCACACAGACTTTCCACCATCAAGAACTCAGATGAAATCTGCGTGCTCTATGAGGGAGAGATTGTAGAACGCGGCAAGCATGAGGAACTCCTCGCGCTCAACGGATATTACAAGAAACTTACAGACATGCAAAGTCTTTAATACATAATAGATTATGAACGGACAGAAAAATCTCAAGGTTCCATATATACAGGGTTTGGACCGGGTGCGGGATTTCAATGAATTCGCATCGAAACTCGAAGCAGCCGCCGGATGCGGCGCAGGTGCAGGCAACATTGATACTGTAAACTGGCCGGAAGACTTTCCTTATCAGCCGGAGTGCAAATTCGTCGCAGGCTGGTGCAAAAACGGCATCGGAATAATGTACAGCGTACGCGGGCTTGACCTCAGGGCACAAGCACTCAAAGACAACGGCCCGGTATGGGAAGACAGCTGCTGCGAATTCTTCATCTCAGACCCGACTGACGGCACTTACTACAACTTCGAGATGAACTGCATCGGCACCCTGCTGGCAGCCAAGCGCAAGAGCAGGGAGGACTGCGTCCATTTCTCCGCCGACAAGCTCAAACAGGTCAGAAGATTCAGTTCCAATGAACATAAGGCAGTGGAAATCAATGACAAGGAATTCAGCTGGAAACTTGGACTTTTCATACCGTTCAAGCTCATCGGGATAGACAAGCATAATCTTCCTGCCACCCTGCACGCGAATTTCTACAAATGCGGCGACAAGACGGCGCACGTCCATTTCCTGAGCTGGTCTCCTATCGGATGCCCTACCCCGGACTTCCACAGACCTGACTTTTTCGGGACTCTCGAACTGGAGCCGATGCCGGAACCTGGCGGCAGAAAATTAGTATGGCCGGCAATCATGTCGCTGTATCTCAT
>OIWT01000422.1_pt1 | contig 59667 bp, 46 predicted proteins | sample 1587701 | NCBI WGS metagenome assembly OIWT01 (sample SAMEA3888904, study PRJEB22519) | human gut metagenome | biome: human gut; feature: human-associated habitat; material: faeces | place: Denmark | collected 2009
CCAAGGAAGGAGCTGTGGGGGGGGGTAATAGAGTTTGGCGACCTGGAGCCGGGAAAATACACTGCCACAGCGGAAGCCTGGAACGCAGGCGAAAACATCCTTGAAGGCAGCGGAAGCACAGAGATTACCGTAAGAGCCGGCGAAACCACAGACTGCAATATTGCAATGATTCTTGAGGGGCAAACCGCGTATTATTCAAAGTATATGATTCTTACGGATTATTCCAACGTAAAGAAACTTTATAATTACACAACAATGCAAGAAATATATATAGACTTTGCTTTAGGTGAACAACCCTACAATCCCGTGGAAGATAGAGAAGGCAAAATATACTATATAAGAGATGACACTTTACATAGAAACGATGAGCTATTATCACAGATTGACACATCAAGTCTTATAAAAAACCCTCTTTATTATGACAGCAAAACAGACAGTCTTTGGCTTGCATCATTTGAATCTAATCTTGCTGGCAATTTTGTGAATTTTTCAGTTTTCGAAAATCCATCGGCTGCGACATCAAATACAAATCCATACAAAATATCATACGATGATTTGAATTATTTAAATAATAGTTTTTCTTGCCAAGCGTTTGCAGTCAAAGAAGATAACATTTACATTGCTTACAATAACTCAAATATCTTGCTTGCAAAAAAAAATACATATATAAGTAATACAGAAGCTACCATTACTCTTTCCAACATTACTCCGGCTCTTTCCGGCGAAGTTACAGACATGGCAGTTCTTGAAGACGGAACAGTGGCAGTTCTTGTGCGCTCTGTTGGCGTGGGTACTGAAACAGAAGGCTTTGGTGGCAATATGTCGCTTATCGATAAAGGCACTGTATACAGCCGCGGCGCGCTTGTTCTTTTGTCTTCGGACTTGTCTAAAGTTGAAAAAGTTCTTGGCTGGACGGATTCTCCAAGAACAATAAGTGCAACTGGTGAAGATACAGAAAATCCTGTAAAAGAATGGACATCAATAACAGCGTACATTCCAGAATATGAAGAACGCGGCACACACTTTTACGGGCCAATGCGCATTGTAGCAATCCGCCCAAAAGAGCTTGTAATTGCAGACTGCGGCGCAAATTTTGTCCTTCCAGATTACAGTGAAAAGAAAAACGGAAGTATGTTCGCCCACAACAGGCTTATGACCGTAGACTTGCGCAACTTTGCCATAGGCTGCAAAAAAGAATTCAGCGAAAGCGAGCTAAAATTCCAGAACCTTACCATCAGCGGCGGAATTGAAGCCACAAGCTCAAGTCCTTACTACGGAAACTATGTAGACGAAAAATAAAGCAACTATATTGCCCGAACAAAGTAACTATATTTGCTCAACGGACTGGGTACGTTTTTTATCGTCGTTTTGACATTTCAGTACTTTTTGTCATAAAAACTGAAGGAATACTTCCTAAGACCCGTAGCGATACTTCCTAAGAGGCTGAGTAATACTTCCTAAGACCCTAAGGAATACTCTCTAAGGGCCTTAGGAATACTTACTTCAGGTCTTAGGGATATTCACTCCAGGTCTTAGGAATACTCACTTCAGGAGTTAGGAAGTATTCCTTCAGCGGCAATGTTTTCCTCCCTCCAAAAGTTCCACTTTACGCAAGGTTGTTTTTTTCGTAAAATAACGTCCTATGGAATTTACTCAAGAGAAAATCGACTCGTTGACAGTCAATGAAGTTGAAATTATGAAAAAAATCGCTGAGGAGCTGAATATAAAAGTTCCTCAGGTAAGCGCGGTCATCAGCCTTGTTCAGGAAGGATGTACTATTCCTTTTATTGCACGTTATCGCAAAGAAAAGCACGGCTCTCTTGATGAGCTTCAGGTGCGTGAATGCGACCACTTGTTTACTTCCTATAAAAACCTGGAAGAACGTCGCCTTGAAATTGTAAAAGGCATATTTAACCAGAACAAACTCACTGAATCTTTGTACAATGCCGCAATGGGAGCCAAAACTCTTTCTGAGCTTGAAGACTTGTGGGCGCCATTTAAAAAGAAGAAAAAGACACGCGGAATGGTTGCGCAGGAAAAAGGACTTGAGCCTTTGGCAGATGCCATGTATGACCTTGATGACGCTGCTCTTCTTGAAAAGGCAAAGGAATTCATAAAGACAGATAACGAGGATTCGGCTTTAAATGTTGAAACTTCGGAAGATGCGATTGCCGGCGCAAAGGATATTGTTGCCGAGCGTGTTGCTCAGGATTCCAAGAACCGCGAAACAGTCCATTCGCTTTATATGAAAACCGGCTCAATTGTCACAAAAGGAATTGTTCCAGACGGACAGGATGCTGAAACTGTTGAAAAAACTTCTACATATAAAATGTACTGGGATTACAGCGAACCGTTGAATCAGGTTAAGCCGCATAGAATTCTTGCAATCAACCGTGCAGAACGTGAAGGCGCGCTTGAAGTTACAATTTCTGTTGATGTTGACGAGGCTGTAAAAGTTATTCAGAAAAAATACACAATTAACAACAAGGCTTTTTCTGAAGCTATTGAAGACGGAGTTGTGCGCCTTTTAAGCCCTGCTGTTGTGCGTGAAATCCGAAGCGATGAAACTGATGAAGCTGACGAGCATGGAATTGGAATTTTCAGTGAAAACTTAAAGAACCTCCTGATGACTCAGCCTATAAAAGGTAGCCGCGTTCTTGGTGTTGACCCTGGAATCCGCACTGGAACAAAATGCGCCGCCCTTGATGAAACTGGAAAATATCTTGGCTACTTTTTGATTAAGCAGGTTGCAGATCCAGAAGGCTCATATAAAGCAATCAATGATGCGATTGACAAGTACGATATTCAGGTTGTCGCAGTCGGAAACGGAACAGGAAGCCAGGAAGTTCAGGCGATTGTAAGCAAGGTAATCAGCGAAAATTATTCTGATGTTATGTATACTGTTGTTGATGAGTCCGGAGCCTCTGTTTATTCTGCAAGCGACATTGCCCGCGAGGAATTCCCGGAACTTGACCTTACAATCCGCGGCGCAATTTCAATGGGAAGAAGATTGCAGGATCCTCTTGCCGAGCTTGTAAAAATCGACCCGAAGGCAATCGGTGTTGGACTTTACCAGCACGATGTAAACCAGAAAAAACTTTCGGATACTTTGGATGAAGTAGTTGGCTCTGTTGTAAATCAGGTTGGCGTGAACTTGAACACTGCGAGCGCAAGCCTTTTAAAATATGTTTCTGGAATCAACAGTTCTCTTGCAAAAAAAATTGTTGCCTACCGTGATACAAACGGAAAAATAACAAGCCGCGAGGATTTGAAAAAAGTTTCGGGGCTTGGACCAAAGGCATTTGAGCAGTGCGCGGGATTCTTGAAAATTCCAGAAAGTTCAAATCCGCTTGATAACACTTGGGTTCACCCGGAAAACTACGAAGTTGCAAAAGAAGTTCTTCCGCTTGTTCAGAAAAAAGAAAAGATTTCCGCAGAGCTGAAAAAGCAGCTGGAAGAAAAATACAGTGTCGGAGAAACTACAATTAACGATATTGTTGAAGAGCTTGCAAAACCTAACCGTGATCCGCGCGACGGCTATCCTGCTCCAATCATGCAGAAAGGCGTTTTAAACTTTGAAGACCTCAAGGTTGGAATGAAAGTTACCGGCAAGATTAAAAATGTTGTTGACTTTGGCGCGTTTGTAGATATCGGTTTGCATGAAACTGGACTTATTCACATTTCTGAGCTTAGCGACAGTTTTGTTTCTGATCCAATGGACGTAATCAAGGTTGGCGATGTAAAGGAATTTACAATAATCGATTTGGACACAGACCGAAAAAGAATCAGCCTTTCATTAAAATCTGATGCTGCAAGCCGTCCTGCTGGAGGAGTTTCTTCTGGTGCAAAGAAAAAAGTTGTGGTTGTGAAAAAACATTCAGCTTCCGGGGAAAAGACTTCGTTCGATAAGAATAGAAAGCCTCGCCATGAAAAGCAGAATTTTGGCAGCGACGACGGAATGTACTATAATCCATTTGCGGCATTGCTCAAGAAATAAAAAATGCTAAAAGCCTAAAAGCTTGTGCTTTGCAATGTGCATTTTTGGAACAAGTTTTTCAGGCTGACTGTAATAACAATTTGCCTTGGCTACTTTTTTAGGCGGCGGGGCAAATTGTTATTAAAAACAGATATTGCTATTGACACTCGCTGTTATTTTTCATATTATATAAGAACATATTACGACGCTGGGTAGAGCAGTTGGCAGCTCGTCGGGCTCATAACCCGGAGGCCGTTGGTTCAAGTCCAACCCCAGCTATAAAAAACTTCAGATTCACTCTGAAGTTTTTTTGTTTTAAATCCATCTGTTGGACTTGAAGCGAAACTTGCGCCGACCAAATGGGAGGAAGAGCAGACAGGAAGTCTGCGTAAGCAAGTGAAGCCGGGCTGGAATATTGACGCAGGACGCGGAAATATGGAAGCCAAGTCCAACCCCAGCTATAAAAAAACTTCAGATTCGCTCTGAAGTTTTTTTTTGTTTTGAAACACTTGTCCTATGATAACAACCTTTTTTTCGTGCTATAATCAACGCAGAAATATTTTTTGGAAGAAACAATGACCGACTCAGAACTCAAAACCTTAAAAGATAACCTCTGGCACGCCGCAGATGTTCTTCGTGCCGGAGCACACCTAGCAGCAAATAAATACGGACAGCCAATCTTAGGACTCATCTTTTTGCGTTATGCAGACATTCTTTATAAGCAGCACAAAGCAGAAATAGAAGCCGAATACAATAAGTCAAAAGGCACGCGCGCCGAAAAATCAATAAAAGATATTTCAATCAAATACTGCGGTTTTTATCTCCCGCCAGAAGCCTATTATACAACAATCAACGATGCGCCAGATGACGCAAACAAAGCCACACTCGTAAAAAAGGCAATGGAAGCCATAGAACGCGAAAACGAAAAGATGGACGGAGTTCTTCCAAAAGAAGTGTACGGCCAGCTCGTACCCGAAGAAGAACCGGAACTTCTTTCCAACATCATGCGTATCTTTATGGATATTCCGGAAAATATCAGCGTAGACCTCTTTGGCGAAATTTACGAATTCTTTCTTGGCGAGTTTGCCCTTCAGGAAGGAAAAGACGGCGGAACCTTCTATACACCTGCAACCGTAGTCCGCTACATGGTAGAAGTTCTTCAGCCCCAGAATGGCGAAAAGAAAATCTTAGACCCTGCCTGTGGTTCCGGCGGTATGTTTGTTCAGGCAGCCCGCTTTATGCACCGCCATAACAAAGCTTCAGACGAAGTAATGAAGTTCCGCTGTTATGGTGTAGAAAAAGAACCCGACACCGTAAAGCTTGCAAAAATGAATCTTCTTTTGAACAACGTCCGCGGCGAAATCGTAGAAGCAAACTCCTTCTATTCAGACCCTCACAACGCAGTAGGCAACTTTGATTACGTAATGGCAAATCCACCTTTCAACGTAGACGAAGTTGTTTACGACAAAGTAAAAGACGACCCGCGCTTTAACATCTACGGAGTTCCAAAGAATAAATCCAAAACCGCCAAAAAAGGCAGCGACAAAAAAGAAACAGTTCCAAATGCAAACTATCTCTGGATAAGTTATTTTGCAAGCTCCCTCAATCAGACAGGAAAAGCAGCCCTCGTTATGGCAAACTCCGCAAGCGATGCCGGCGGTTCAGAACTCGAAATCCGCAAAAAGATGATAGAAGAAGGAATCATCAGCCAGATGGTAACGCTCCCAAGCAATATGTTTTCTTCCGTTACCCTTCCTGCAACCCTCTGGTTCTTCGACAAACAGAAAACTCAGGACGCTCAGAAAAAAGACAAAATCCTTTTTATAGATGCCCGCTCAATCTTTACCCAGGTAGATCGAGCTCACAGAAAGTTCAGCGACGAACAGATAAAAAATCTGGGAATCATCACCCGGCTTTACAACGGCGACACTCAGGCCTTTAAAGACCTTATAGCAGAATACACCGCTGCCCTTAAAGCCGCTCCAGAAGCCAGCGACGACAAAGAAGTAAAAACAAAAACCTACTGGCAGACACAGATAGATTGGCTCAACGAACGCTTTCCAGACGGTACTTACACTGATGTAATAGGCCTCTGCAAAGCTGCTAGCATAGAAGGCGAAGACGGCATCCGCGACCAGGATTATTCCCTCAACGCCGGCCGCTACGTAGGAGTTGTAATCGAAGATGACGGCATGACAGAAGATGAGTTCAAAGCCAAAATGCTGGGCCTCAACACTGAACTTACCGACTTAAGCAAAGAAGCCGGAACTCTCGAAAAACAGATTGCATATAATTTGAAGGAGTTGTTTGGGGAATGAAAAAGAAATTGACAATTTTAAATAATGGTTATATATTGAGGGTAACAAGACCCTGCACGCCTCTTAACAATGCGTCTCACGTGGGGTTATTTTTTTGCCCTTTTGAAATTTCTATCAGGAGGACAAAATGATTTTTTCAAAACCACCTCGAACACCTGAATACCTGGCACATAAACTAATTTCAAATGGATTGCAAGAAATTTCTGAAAAAGAATTAACGGAGATATTTCAATCCATAAATTATTATAAATTACGTGGTTATACCTATCCATATCAAAATAATTCTGTACCCGATTCCCCGTTTTTGCCAAATGTAAAATGGTCTTATATTTGGAATGATTATAATTTTGATCTAAAATTGCGAGCCTTATTGTTTTCTAGCGTAAGTTTTATAGAGACTGCATTAAAAACTCGTATGACGCTAGTTTCTCTGACATTGGGTGCGACCTGGTATCTGGACAACCGTTTATTTAAAAGCCAGATTGCATTCAATTCTGATTTTGCGTTTTTACAGAGTGATTGGAATAGGGCTTCTGAAGAGTTTAAAAATCATTATGAAACGAAATATCCAGAATCTCCGAATCCGCCTGCCTGGATGATTTTTGAAACTTCAAGTTTTGGCCCGATAAGCAAATTCTTTAAGAACATGAAGCCTCAGCTTGTAGAAAAAGAAAGTATTTGTAATTATTTTGGCTTTGAAAAAGTTAATGCAGATAAATTGGCAACATGGTTCCAAGTGATAAACAATGTAAGGAATATATGCGCACATCATGGTCGCCTTTATTCCCGCCAGTTAACAACAACTCCGCTTTTTGTTGTGCCTCAGAAAGGTAATTGGGTTAGTTCTTGGCCTAATCCTAACAGAGTTTATGCTGCGATATGTATTATTAAAAATTTTTTGGATATTTGTAATCCGAATAATACATTTTTGGCGGAGTTAAAGGAACTTATGAAGATAGTAAGACCAGAACAATTGCCATCAATGGGATTTCCTGCTGATTGGGAAACTGAACCGTTGTTTGAATAATAAGGAGGGGAAAGCCTTCCCCCTCGCTTCAGCCCGCTGCGCGGTCTTTTGCTACCCCTTCTGCGGGACACCCCACAACGCCCCGGAGATTTACAGGTGGGAAGGAAAATTGCCACACGGATTAGGAATTGCTCACCACAAAATCAATGGAAAAAGGAAAATAAAAATTGAAAAATTGGAAATATAAACGATTATCAGAATGCTCAAATTTTATTTCAGAACGTACCTCGAATATAACCATAGACAATTATATTTCTACAGAAAATATGATTGAAAACCGTGGAGGCGTAAAAATTGCTTCAACACTGCCTGATGTAAAATCAACTTCTGCTTATAAACCTAATGATATATTGCTTTCAAATATTAGACCGTATTTTTGTAAAATATGGTTTGCTGATAAAAAAGGCAGTTGCTCAAATGATGTGCTTGTTGTTAGAGCAAAAAAAGAAATTGATCCTAAATTCTTATATTATGTTCTAAGTGACCAAAATTTTTTTAACTGGGATTCAATAACTTCAAAAGGAACGAAAATGCCTCGTGGAACACCAAATGCCATAATGAAGTATTCTGTTCCTGACATACCTCTCCGCACACAACAAAAAATCGCCTCAATATTATCAGCCTACGACAACCTCATACAAAACTACAAAAAGCAGATAGAAGCCCTGCAAACCGCCGCCAGCGAACTCTACAAAGAATGGTTCGTCCGCTTCCGCTTCCCCGGCTACAAAAACTCCAGGTTCGAAAATGGAATCCCAGAGGGATGGAAGGTAGAAAAACTTTTTGATGTTGCAAAAATAATTTATGGTTATCCTTTTAATTCAGATGAATTCTGTGATGATAGCTCATTAAATCCAGTTGTTCGAATTAGAGATATTCTCGATAATTATACGAATACATATACATCTGAAACTTGTGATGAAAAGTATTGGATAAATCCAAACGAGATGTTAATCGGAATGGACGGAATCTTCCACATGTCATTATGGACAGGAAAACGAGCTCTTCAAAATCAGCGAACAGTAAGAGTGACTTCAAAAGTAAAGAATCTTAGTAATTACTATTTATATTTTTCTTTATACCCACAGATCAAAGCCCTAGAACAAATGATTGTAGGAACAACAGTTGCACATTTAGGTGATAAACATCTAAAGAAAATTACAATTCTTATTCCAGAAGATAAGATACTTAAAATGAGTTTTGAGAGACTCGAACCAATAATGAACAGAATCTATTCATTACAGCAACAAATCACCAACCTAACCCAACAGCGTGACTTGTTGTTACCACGCCTCATGAGCGGCAAACTGGAGGTGTGAGGAAATGTGTGGCAAAATAATGTCTGATGAAGCAAAGGTTTCAAATTTAATTGAAAATTTCATAAAAGAAATACATTAAAAGGGAGAATAAAAATGAATATAACGGAAAAAAGTACTGAAATTAATTATTTAGCAGCTATGGCTGTCTTTCAACAACTTTTTGATGAACAAAAAAATGTGCAAGATGTTATATGCTCTTTTATTAAGCATTATATTGTTTCAACAAGAAGTTACGATTTTCTATTGGAAGAAATCTACAATGGCATAAATAGTTTTTATAATTTTAAGCTTCCTATCGCAATTGTTAAATCAAGTTTAAGAAAACTAAAAGATTTTGTTTCAAAAAATTCTGAAGGTCACTATTTAGTCGATATAGCAAAACTTCCAACAGAAATGGAAAATAATAAGTTCGCTGAAAATCAAAGTATTAATGATAAACTCATTATTGAACTTGAAAAATATTTGAGTGAAAAAATAAAACGAGAGTTAAACGAAATTGAAAAAAAGGAATTGTTTGATGGATTATGTGGTTTTCTGATAGGAGATAAGGTGGATTATCAATTTCAAAAACACATTTCATCATTTGTCTTGGAAAAATCAAAAGATGAAATTATAAAAAAACAATTAGATGATATAAGTGAAGGCTTGATAATTTATGCGGGAATTACATCCGAACTAGACCCATCAAAAGTGGGAAGCTGGAAATATGAAATGAATCTGTATTTAGATATGGAAATATTATTTCATATTGTTGGATATAATGGTGATTTCTTTAAAAAACAAGCTGATGATTTTTTATCCCTAATTAGAGAAATTAACAAAAAGGAAAAAATAATAAAATTATTCTATTTTGATAAGGTAAAAAGAGAGGTTGAACATTTTTTTAATAGCGCTGAAGATATAGTTGCAGGAAAAACAATTAGTAATGGGACTGTTGCCATGAGTTTTGTAACTAATGGAAAGTCAAACACAAGTGAAATAATTACAGAGAAAGCAAAATTTTACTCAAAATTAACTAATCTGGATATATCTTGTGATGAAACTAATTATTTTGATAATGAAGAAAATAATAAGTATTGTGTTCAAGGCGATTTTGAACCTATGTTATCAATGATTAATATGCTTAGAAAGGGGGATAGTAACAAGCCTATCCAAAATATAAAATATTTATTGATTACTGGTACAAGAACGACATTAGGACAAGCTTATTCTTTGATAAAACCAGAAACTGAGGTTGAACAAGTAAAAAATGATTCAGATGATACTGAAGAAAAATATACTCAAAAGACTTTAGCAAAATCTTTAGAAGATATAACCAAGTTGTTTTGGTTTGCTTTAAATAAAAATTTCGGTCACTCATATAAATTAACTTCTTTTGATGTAGTTCATAAAGCAAAAGTCGTATTGGCTTCTATCTTAAATGGAAAAATAAAAGATAATTATTCAAAATTAAACAAAGATTTCCTGAAAGGTGATTTAACAAAAGAAGCAGTAGCAAATTGTATTGATGAATTACGACGCAAAACTCGATTACCTGAGCAAATAGATGCTGAAGATGTTGATTTCGTTTTAAATTTAATCGAATCAGCTGATATTGAAAATATTCAAAACGAAAAAGCTCTAAAAGAAAATTTGCTAAAAGAAAAGACTGAAGAAAATGACAGATTGCAAAATACTGTAGAAAGAAAAGATGCCGAAATAGCTGCATTGAAAAAGCAAATTGAAGAAAGAAATATTCAAGATAAAGAGAAAGAATTAGAAAAAATAAAGAAACAAAAGAAAATTAAAACTATATTTCTATTTGTTCTAAAAATTATTCTTATATCTGTGATTATTGTTGCTATAGTATTTTCGCTTAACAAATGGGTTATCCCGTTAGTCAAAGGTGATAATAAATGGATTACTCTTGGAGGTCTTATACTTTCAATTATTGGCGGTATTGGTATAATTTTTGCAGTAATCAATAGCAGGCTATTAAAACCTTTTATTTATAAACTGAAAGAAATAAATAATTCTATGGATATCTAATATAGTTTATGAATCATCGATCCATTTCGCAAAATTGAAAATTTATCGTTTTTGCGAAATAGAACGTATGAAATAAGGGAAAATAGGGGAAATCAGCGATAAATTTCCCCTATTTTGTGCAAATACACATTTCATGCACAAAATATAAAAAATATTGTGCATGTCTTGACAATATGCACAAACAGGCGGAAAATATAGCTGATGACTAAACTTCCATATAATATTGATTTTGACGATATTCAGATTCTCAAGGCTCTTAATAATGCCAATCATAAACTTGGACAGCTTAATGGGGCGATTAATTTGTTGCCAAATCCTTATGTTATTTTTAATGCCATCACATTAGGCGAAGCTAAGGAATCTTCGGAAATAGAAAACATTGTTACTACTTTTGATGAGATTTTTAAGGAGATGTCTTATTCAAAAACAAATCCCGCATCAAAAGAAGTCTTAAATTATCGTCAGGCAATGCTCAAAGGCTACAATCTTGTAAAAGAAAATGGATTTTTGAGCGTAAATCATATAATTCAAATTCACCACATTGTTGAACCGGAAGCAGGAGATTTACGAAAGCTTCCTGGAACAGTGATTATGAATACAAAGACTGGTGAAACACTGCATACTCCACCACAGAATTATGAAGAAATTTCTGACTATCTTACAAATCTTGAAAAATATATAAACATCAAAGATCTGGAAGATACGGATGCAATTTTAAAAATGGCAGTAATTCATTTTCAGTTCGAGTCCATTCATCCATTTTATGACGGCAACGGTCGAACAGGCCGAATGATAAACATTCTCTATTTAACTCTGGCAAAAAAACTTGATATTCCGATTTTGTATTTAAGTAAATATATAAACCAAAATCGCCAAAAGTATTATGAATTGTTAAATGCTACTCAGCAGGATTTATCAAAAATAAAAGATTTTATTCTGTTCATGATTCAGGGAATTTATGAAATGTCAGATTTTACTCTAAATTTTATAAATTCCTTTATGAAAACAATGAATGATGCGTCTAATCTGATTAAAGAGCGATGTCCGAAAATTTATTCACAGGAACTTGTTGAGCATTTGTTTTTTGATTTTTATACCAAAAATGAATTTCTTTGCGAAAAGCTTGGCATCAGCAGAAACACTTCAAGCAAGTATCTGCACGAACTGACAGAAGCTGGAATTCTGATTGAAGAAAAAGTTGGCAAAACAAAATTATATAAAAATGCATTCTTGTACAATTTGATCAGGTTATGGTAGGAGTAGCAGTTTATGGCAAACTACATTACAGAAGATGACATTGAAATTTCTCTTATAAACATTCTTAAAAGCGATCAGATGGGATATAATTTTATCCAGTGTGATGCTAATCCTAATCTTAAAGAAGATTTGAATGACGGAACCAGTCGTACTTCTAAAAAGCAATGTGTTTTACCGGAACAAATAAAAACCGCACTCTATAAACTCAATCCAGATATTCCTTCTGAAAATATAGATTCAGTAATCCGTGAATTATGCCGCGACTTTATCGGCACTGACATGGTAAAAACCAATTACGATAATTACAATCTGATTCGTAACGGTAAAAAGGTTGATTTCAAAAAAGACGGAAAGCCTACTTTTGATTTTGTAAAGCTGATTGATTTTGAAAATCCTGAGAACAACATTTTTACAGCTGTTTCCCAGATGTGGATTCAGGGACAGTATTACTGGCGAAGGCCTGATGTAATCATTTTTGTGAACGGTCTACCGGTCGTTTTTGTTGAACTTAAGAATGCAATAATCAAAATAGAAGAAGCTTTTAATAAAAACCTTACAGATTATAAAAAAGATATCCCGAACCTTTTCGCCTTCAATCAGATTTGTGTTTTGAGTAATGGACTTGAAACTCGTCTTGGAGCCTGGAATGCAGATTATGAATATTTTTTTGAATGGCTCAAAGTAGATAATGAAAACGAAAAACCAAACCGCAAGGACATAAAAGAGCGTGGAGTTTCAATTGAATATTTTGCCCGCGGTCTTTGTAAAAAAGAACATCTAGTTGATTACATCGAAAACTTTATTTTGTTCCAGAATCAGAAAGTAAAAATTATTGCTAAAAACCATCAGTTTCTTGGCGTTAATAATCTTATGAAAAATGTTGAACGCCGCGAAGAGCTTAAAGGAAAACTTGGTGTATTCTGGCACACTCAGGGTTCTGGAAAATCTTATTCCATGGTTTTCTTTGCCAGAAAATGTGCCCGCAAATTAAAAGGCAATTTCACTTTCTTTATTGTTACAGATCGAACAGATCTTGATACACAGATTTACAAAAACTTTGTACGCACAGAAGTTATTGGTAATAAAGAAGAATGTCAGCCTAAAAATTCAGAGCAGCTTCGTGAATATCTTAAGAGCAATAAGAAATTCATTTTCTCTATGATTCATAAATTCCGTTATGATAAAGGAAAGAAGTATCCTGTTCTTAGCGAACGCAACGACATTTTTGTTTTGATTGATGAGGCGCACCGCACCCAGTACAAAGACCTTGCAGAGAACATGCATACCGCTTTGCCAAACGCAAACTTTATTGCCTTTACCGGAACACCGCTGCTTGGCTCAAAACGTCTGACAAACCAGTGGTTTGGCGATTATGTCTCTGAATATAATTTTGCCCAGTCGGTGGAAGATGGTTCTACAGTTCCACTTTTCTACAGCCGCCGTGTGCCGGAAGTAGGACTTACAAACAACTTTCTTGATGATGATATTGTAGACATCATTGAAGATGAAAACCTGAATGAAGAGGAAATCAAAAGATTAGAAGATTCTGGAAGCAAGATAATTGAAGTCCTTAAACGGGATGAACGTCTTGATAAAATTGCTCAAGATATTGCGCATCATTTTCCATGCCGCGGATTTCTTGGAAAAGGAATGGTAGTTTCGGTTGATAAGTTTACCGCTGTAAAAATGTACGACAAGGTTCAGCACTACTGGGATTTGGAAAAGAAACAGCTGATGATAGAACGCAGCAATGCCAAGACAAAAGAAGACCGTGACGAAATAAAAGCGCGTCTTGATTACATGAACAATGTTGAAATGGCTGTAATAATTTCTGAAGACGCAGACGAAGAAAAGAAGTTTGCTGAGCAGGGATTAAATATAAAGCCCCACCGCGACAAGATGAATACTATTGTTGACGGCGTAGATATAGAAGACCGCTTCAAAAATAAAAATGATCCGCTGCAGCTTGTTTTTGTTTGCGCAATGTGGCTTACAGGTTTTGATGTGCCGAATCTTTCTACGCTCTATCTTGATAAGCCGATGAAAGGCCACACTCTTATGCAGGCAATTGCCCGTGCAAACCGAGTACATCCTGGAAAGACAAGCGGCATCATTGTTGATTATGTAAATGTGTTTAAGTACATGCAGCAGGCGCTTACCGATTATGCAACCGGCGATGACGGAAATGAGTTTCCGGCAAAAAATATTGACTATCTTCTTGAATTGATTGACCAGAGCATTGATGAGGCAGACGAGTTTTTATCGGAACTTGATATAAGCCTTGAAAAAATCAATAAACTTCCTGGAGATTTGGAAAAACTTGAAGCCTTGCGAAACGCACTGGAAATTATTTATCAAAAAGATGAAGGCAAAGAAAAGTTCCGCGTTATTACAAATACAATGCTCAATCTTTACGAAGCCAGCAAGCCAGAGATTTTTGAAATGGTCTGGCAGAACGAAAAGTTCAAGCCGTTAAAATATCTGAACGATTTAATGAGCAATAACGTAAATGATGAAAAACTTGACCGTGCAAAGGCAAGAATGCAGGCTTTGCTTGACACATCAGTCAGTTCAGAAAAACCGGAAGACACAAGCGACCCGGACGGCAAGAAATCTTCTGATTATCTCATTCACGAATTTAAAGTCATTGACCTTTCCAAAGTCGATGTGGAAGAGCTTAGAAAAGAGATTCATAAAGCCCAGTACAAGGCGATTGAAATCGATGACCTGAAAGAGTTCATTCAGAAGATGCTGCAGGTTATGATTAATAAAAACTGCGAGCGAATAAAGTTCAGTGAACGATTTAAAAACATCATAGACCAGTACAACGCCGGCGGCAGCGAAAGTGAAGATTATTATGAACAGCTCTTGCAACTTATTGAAGACATGAAAAATGAAGACAAGCGTGCTGAAACGGAATGTCTTGCCGAAGAAGAACTTGAAATGTTTGACCTGCTTATAAAAGGCCGAAAACTCACGAAAGATGAAGAGCAAAAAGTAAAGCTCGCCGCTAAAAATCTGTACAAAAAACTTACAGAAGAAAAACAAAATCTCTTTGTTGTAGACTGGTACAAGGACAATCAGGCTTCTACAACAGTAAAAGATGCAATTATTTCTTCACTTGATGCAGATTTGCCGCAAAGTTTTGATAAAGACGCATTTGACTCAAAAATAAATTTGCTGCTTAACCATTTTGTTGATATGTCTGTCCAACATTACGGCTGGCTGGGGGAGACCGCATAGAATCGGTTTATTCCTGCTATCTGTCTATAAAACGATGCATTTTTCTTGTTTTCGTTTTTAATTCATTTGGCTGGAGCTGAAGAAAACATTGCGCCGACCAGTGAAAGTTCAGCCTAGAGCCACATCTAGAATCACCATCAGAATAAAGCCAAGCGAAAATCCGATTGTGCCTAAGTTTGAATGCGGTTTTTCAGAAGCTTCGGGAATCAGTTCTTCCACAACAACGTAAAGCATTGCGCCGGCCGCGAATGACAAAAGGTAAGGCAGAACAGGCACTATTAAATTTTTTAGAAGAATTGTAATCACGGCTGCAACTGGCTCTACAATTCCAGAAAGAACTCCGAACACAAAAGACTTGTTTTTTGACTCGCCGTTTCCTGCAAGCGACATTGAAATTATCGCGCCCTCTGGAAAATTCTGAATTGCAATTCCCAATGAAAGAGCTGCCGCCGCCGCAAATCCCAGGCTCTGCGCGGAAAATGCCGCAAAGACAACACCGACCGCCATTCCTTCCGGAATATTGTGGAGCGTAACTGCAAGAAACATCATGGTGCTTTGCTTGAGCTTTGCTTTTAAACCTTCTGGTTTTTCCGAGTCAACATGAAGATGCGGAATCAAAATGTCGAGCAGGAAAAGAAAGGCAATTCCAGCCGCAGTTCCAATCGCCGCCGGAATAAACGCAAGCTTTCCCATCGAGGATGAACTGTCTATTGAAGGAATTATAAGCGACCACACAGAAGCCGCAATCATTACTCCAGCCGCAAACCCTAAAAGAAACTTCTGGACATTTTTATTTAAATTTTTTCCAAGAAAGTAAACGCAGGCTGAACCCAATGTAGTTCCAAGAAACGGAATCAGAATTCCATAAAAAGTATTCATGCTCTGATTATAGATTTAAAGAAGCATAGTTTCAATGTTGGGATTTTGGCTGGAATTTGTTGCATTTTTGTAAAATAACAATAAATTACTGTGTATAACAGGAATTTACTTTGTAACTTATGCGGAAAATTCAGTATTATAAAAGCATGGGATGCTTGAAAAAGAAAATCTTTATTTTATTTTTTTCCATTGCAGCCTTTGCATTTGCGGATGAAAATACTATTGAGCTTTCTCTTGAAGACGCGGTAAAAAGCGCGCTAAAAAATAATGTTTCCGTAAAGCAAAGTGAAATCAGCCTTGATGCAAAAAAACGCGAGTCAGATTATTCATGGAATTCTATAAGTCCGTCGATTTCTGGAACTGGGCGATATTCAAAAAATATTCCAAGTTCTTCTTCTGATGACAAAGCAAGCCTTTCCGCAGGAATTTCTTTGAGCGCAACTTTGTCGCCTTCTGTTTATACTTCTGCAAAAAATGCCGAGTTGAGCTACAGCCAGCAGCAACTTTCTTATCAAAATGACTTGCGTTCCGTGGAACTTGATGTAAGAAAAAATTATTATTCTCTTCTTTATAAGATTGAAGAAATTTCACTTAAAGAAAAGAGCCTTGAAACTTCAAAAAATCAATATGAGTCAAATTTGGCAAAATATAAGCGCGGAACTTTATCAAGGCTAGATGTTTTGAGCGCGCAGGTTTCGTATCAGAATGACCAGCTTGAACTGAAATCTCTTAATGCGGAAATGGAAAATTCAATCGCTTCGTTTAAGCGGCTTGTGGGACTTCCGCAGGAAACAAAAATTTCACTTTCCGGCTCGTTTGAAAATATTCTGAATCTAAAAAATATTTCAATTGAAGGAATGGAACTTAATTCATTCAGCGTTGAATCTTTGCAAAAACAGATTGACAGCGCAAAAAATTCTTTGCTTGCTTCTAGGTTCACTGCTTACGGACCAAGCCTTTCAGCTTCTTATTCTTATAATTATTCTTCTATTGATGGCGGCTCGAATTGGGACGACAATGGAACTTTAAGTTTGCAGGCTTCGATTCCACTGGACGGATTTCTTCCTTGGTCGAACAGTTCGCTTAATGTTCAGTCAAAAAAAGATTCAGTAAAAAGTCTTGAACTGGAGCTTGAGGATGCTAAAGTTTCGCTTGAAGTAAATATTTCAACTTTGATGAATAAAATAAATCAATGCTTGGAAAATATTTCTCTTAGAAAAAACAGCATTGAGCTTGCCCAGACAACTTACGAAATGACTTTGGAATCTTATAGCCACGGAACAAAAGATTTGCTTTCGCTTCAGACTGCTTCGGACAATCTTCTTTCCGCAAAAGTGAATTTAATTTCCGAGGCTTACAATTTGATATGCGCCGTTCTTGACTTGGAGAATGCGGTTGGAATTCCGTTTGGAACTTTGGAGAATTAATATGAAAATAAAAGCATCGTTTATTGTTGTTTCTTTTGTGTGCGTGTGCATTTTATGTGGAACCTTTTTTGCGATAAAATTTGCGCCAAAGAAGAATCCGTTTCCTCCAAAAGGTGGATTTCCGCAGGAGCAGGAAACAGCGAGCGTAAGAACTATGGTTGCCGAGCGGAAAACATTGCATGCTTATGTTGACACAAACGGAGAAATTGAATGTGAAAGTTCCGTTGACTGCTATCCTGACATCGGCGGAAAAATTGCGAGAGTTTATGTTGCCCTTGGCGACACTGTAAAAAAAGGAGATGTTCTTGCGGAAGTTGATCCAAGCGAGCCTGGCTCATATTACGTGAACAGTTCCGTTTATGCTCCAATCAGCGGAATGATAACTTCCACTCCAAAAGAAATTGGAACTACAGTTGCGTCTTCAACGGCGATTACAACGATTGGCGATGTTTCTAATTTGCAGATCCGCGCAAAAGTTCCGGAGCGTTACGTTTCGTTTTTAAAGCGCGGACTAAAGGCAGCGATAATTCTCGAAGCTTATCCTAACGAAACATTTTCTGCAACGGTAAAAAAAGTTTCGCCAGTGCTTGATTCCCAGAGCCGCACAAAAGAAATCCTTCTGTCGTTTAATAAAACTGATTCAAGAATAAACGCCGGAATGTTTGCAAAACTCACGCTTTTTACAGTTGACTATGCCGGAAGACCCGTAGTTCCTATAAATTCAGTTGTTGAAAAGAACGGAAAAAACTGCGTGTTTATTTTTGATGAAGATGACAGCACAGTAAATCTGCGGGAAGTTGAACTTGGAAATTCTGTGGACAATATGATTCAAGTTGTTTCTGGAATTTACGAAGGCGAAAAAGTTGTAGTTGAAGGCATGACTTCTATTTCTGACGGAAGCAAAGTCCGCAATATATCAAGCGGGTTAAATGCGGAGTAAAAAATGGTCAGCGAAAAAACTCTTGAGCATCCAGTTCTTACACTGATGGTTTTCACGTTGCTTGGACTTATGGGAATCTTCAGTCTGGGCAATACTTCTGTTTCTCTTATGCCGGATGTTGATATGCCGTACTTGATGGTTTCTGCGACTTATGAAAATGCAGGTCCTGAATCTGTTGAGAAATCTGTTACGACTTTGATTGAAGACGCGCTTGTGAGCCTTAGCAATTTAAAGGAAATAACTTCGACATCTTCGGAAGGAAGAAGCAGTGTTTTTCTTGAATTCAATTACGGAACGAATCTGGACATTGCGACTAACGATGTGCGGGACAAACTTGATCGCATTACAAGAAGACTGCCGGACGATGTAACGCCTACGATTTTTAAGATGGATTCTGACAGCCAGCCGATTATGAGAATTGCAGTACGCGGAAACCGTTCAGTCGATGAGCTAAAAAAAATTGCAGAAGATCAGGTTGTTGATATTCTTGAGCAGGCTCAGGGCGTTGGACAGGCGGAATCAATGGGAGGAAGAACTCAGATTGTCCGCGTGGAACTGGAGCAGAATAGACTTCAGGCTTACAATCTTACGCTTTCTGAAGTTTCGTCTTCGCTTTCAAAGCAGAATCTTGAAATCGGTGGCGGAACAATCACAGAAGGCACAATGGATTATTCTGTGCGTACAACAGGTGAATACACAAGCATTGACCAGATAAACAATACAGTTGTCACAACAAAAAATGGCTACGATGTAAAGCTTAGCGATATTGGCCGCGCGTTCATGGGCTACAAGGATGCAAGCAATGTTGTTTATATAAACGGGCTTCCCGGAGTTTACGTTTCAATTACAAAGCAGTCTGGAGAAAACAGCGTTGCGGTTGCAAATGCCGTCTATGAAAAAATCAGCGAGCTTGAAAAAACTCTTCCTGCTGATATTTCGCTTGAAATAATCCGCGACGATACAGAAAGCATCCGCGACACATTGAATACGCTTTTTGATTCAGCATGGCAAGGACTTTTGCTTGCAGTTGTAATTCTTTTTGTTTTTTTGTGCGCTATAAAAACTACGATTATAATTGCGGTTTCCGTTCCGCTTTCAATTATAATAACGGTTCTGTGCATGAATTTTGCCGGAATTACGCTGAACATGATGACGCTTACCGGCTTGATTCTTGGCGTTGGAATGGTTGTTGATGCTTCCGTTGTTATGATTGACAACATTTATTCTTACAGAATGAGAGGCGCAAAACCGAATGTCGCAGCTGTTCTTGGAAGCTCAGAAATGATTCTTTCCGTTGTATCAGGAAATCTTACAACAATCTGCGTATTTATTCCGTTCCTTTTCTTTATGAAAGACTTGGGATTTATGGGACAGATGTTCAAGGGAATTATTTTTACAATTGTAATTGCTCTTGTAAGCAGTTTGTTTGTTGCGATTTTCCTCGTGCCGGTTTTGGCAGGACATTTTCTTCCGATTACAAACAGAAATGAAAAGCCTGTTAAGTCCCGCTTCTTTAAAGTTTTGTACGGAATATTCACAAAGTCGCAGGACATTGTTTCCCTTGGATATGAAAAACTTTTAAAAAAAGCCTTGGACAATCGCGGTATTACCGTTGTTGTCTGCGTTACGGCTCTTGCTTTTTCTTTTATGCTTATTCCGACTTTAAGAATTCAGCTTATGACCGGCGGACATGATGACAGCGTTTCTGTAAAGCTTGGGCTTCCGGTTGGAACTTCGCTTGAAGAAACTTCGGACGTTGTCTTGAGATTTGAGGAAATCGTAAAAAATGAAATCAAAGGGTATAAGAATATAATTACAAGCATCGGCTCAAGCTGGAGAAGTTCAGGCTCGTACAACGGAACAATTCAAATTTCCCTGCCGAATTCAGACAAGCAGATTGACAATGATGAAACAATAAAGCAAAAGCTCAGAAAGCATTTTACAGAATTTGCCGGAGTTGATTTTAGCTTTGGTCAGAGCCGACGCCAGCAGATGACAGGAGACGACATTGACGTTGTTCTTAGAAGTTCCAGTTTGGACAGCGCGCTTGATGTGGCAAAGAAAATTCAGGAAGTAATGGCAACTATTCCAGACATAGGAGAATCTTCGGTTGATACAGATGAAGGACTTCCGCAGGTTCAAGTTGAAATTGACCGGCAGCGTGCGTACAGTTTCGGCGTGAATGTTGCTACTGTTGCAAATGAAATTCAGGCTAGCATAGAAGGAGTTTCCACAACAACTTACCGTGAAGACGGAGACGATTATACAGTTTATGTAATGCTTCGTCCGGAAGACAGGCAGAAAGTTGTTGACCTTGAGCAGATTTACGTGAACGGTACAAATGGACGTGTGTGTGTTGCTAATTTTGCACGGGCAGTAAAAGGCTACGGTCCTGTTACAATCAGCCGTGAAAATCGCCGCCGAATTGTCCACGTTACCGCGGATATTGTTTCGGATGAGAATGCAAACGTTGTTGAAGAAAAAATCAAGGAAGGAATAAAGAATTCGTTTATTGTTCCTGACAATGTTTCTGTAAGCTATGAAGGCTCTTGGAAAGATGTAAAAGAGCAGACTGCGATTTTTGCAAAAATTATGGTCATGGCGGTTCTTCTTGTATTCGGTGTAATGGCGGCGACTTACGAAAGTTTTAAGGCTCCGTTTATAAATCTTATGACAATTCCATTTCTTGCAATTGGCGTTGTTCTTATTTACAAAATCACCGGGCAGTCGTTCAGCTTGCTTTCCGCAGTAGGGCTTGTAATGCTTGTTGGAATTGTTGTAAACAACGGAATTATTTTAGTTGACTACACGAATCTTCTTGTGGAGCGCGGAATGCCGTTAAAGGAAGCCTGCTACAAAGCCGGATGCTCAAGGCTTAGACCTGTTTTGATGACAACTCTTACAACAATACTTGGAATGATTCCGATGTGCTTTGCTTCAAGCGGAAGCGCGGGAATGGTTCAGCCTATAAGCGTTGCAGTTGTAGGCGGACTTACAAGCTCCACATTTATAACGCTTTTCTTTATTCCTGTGCTTTATACTTTTGTAATGAAAAAAAAGAAAAACCAGCAGTCTGTTGTTCAGCTTGCTTTGCCGGAGGAAAAATAAATGCAGCGCGTGGAAATAATTTCAAATAAATCTGTTGAAGATGATGTTACTCAGGCTTTGGAAGAATATGTTCCTGATATTTTATACACGAAGTTTCCGCTTGTTTATGGCCGCGGAGGAAATGACCGCAAGCTTGGAAATACAACTTGGCCTGAGAAAAATTTTGTGCTTGTAAGCTACATTGAAGATGAGGATTTGCCAAAAGTGCAAGCAGTAATGAAGGCGATAAAGAAAAAGTTTCCCGGCGAAGGAATAAAACTTTTTGCGATAAAAGCAGAAGAGCCGTTTTAAATGAAGAGCTTTCAATCTTGACGGTAAGGCGTAATTTTGGCATACTAACTTACATTGTAATTTAAAGCGACTATATGCCGCAGATTGCTTTTGTAGTCTGCGGATTTTTTTTTGAATAGGAAGGCGTGCTATGAAATCAACAAAGTATATTTTTGTTACAGGTGGTGTTGTTTCCGGACTTGGAAAAGGAATTACAGCTGCATCTTTAGGACGTCTGCTCAAGTCGCGCGGACTCAAGGTTGCTTCCCAAAAACTGGATCCGTACATCAACGTTGATCCTGGAACAATGAGTCCTTACCAGCACGGCGAAGTTTATGTAACTGATGACGGTGCGGAAACTGACCTTGATCTTGGACATTACGAGCGTTTCATTGATGAAAACTTAAACAAATTTTCAAATCTTACTTCTGGAAAAGTTTACTGGAACGTGCTCAATAAGGAACGCCGCGGAGAATATCTTGGAGAAACTGTTCAGGTTATTCCTCACATTACAAATGAAATAAAATCATTTATTTACAATGTTGGAAAAACTTCCGGTGCGGATATTGTTATTACAGAGGTCGGAGGAACTACAGGCGATATAGAAAGCCAGCCGTTCCTTGAAGCAATCCGCCAAGTTGGTCTTGAAGTTGGCAGTGAAAATTCGCTTTATATACATGTTACGCTTCTTCCGTTTCTTCATGGTTCTGATGAGCACAAGACAAAGCCTACTCAGCATTCCGTAAAGGAACTTCAGGGGCTTGGAATTAAGCCGGACATTCTTGTTTTGCGCTGCGATGAAAAACTTGAAGAAAGCATTTTCCGCAAAGTCGCCATGTTCTGCAATGTAAAGCCTGACTGCGTTATTGAAAACCTTACGCTGCCGGTTTTGTATCAAGCTCCGATTATGCTTGAAAAACTTCATTTTTCAGACATTGTTTGCCGCGAATTGAACCTTTCTGTTCCTCCTTGCGATTTGACAGAATGGAACAATATGCTTGAAAAAATTCAGAACCGCACAAAGAAAGTTACAATCGGTCTCGTCGGAAAATATGTTCAGCTTCATGATGCTTATCTTTCTGTTGCGGAAGCTTTGCAGCACGCAGGCTATGAGCTTGGCTCTTACGTGAACATAAAATGGATTGACAGCGAGTCTATTTCAAAAGAAAACGTGGACGATATTCTTGGCGGATGCAACGGCGTAATTGTTCCGGGCGGATTCGGTTCACGAGGAATTGAAGGAATGATTGCTTCCGCCGATTATTGCCGCGAGCACAATTTGCCTTACCTTGGAATTTGCCTTGGAATGCAGATTGCGGTTATTGCGTTTGCCCGTTCTGTCTGCGGATTCAAGGATGCCAATTCAGGCGAATTTGATGAAAACAGTGCGCACAAGGTAATTGACTTTTTGCCTGACCAAAGTGAATCTGTAAACAAAGGCGGGACTTTGCGTTTGGGTGCTTATCCTTGCAAAATCAAAAAAGGCACTCAAATGTACAAGTGCTACAAGACAGAAGAAATTTCCGAGCGCCACCGCCACCGCTATGAATTCAACAATGATTTTAGAAGTGCGCTTGAAGATTCTGGTCTTACATTGAGCGGAACATCTCCAGATGGAAATATCATAGAAACTGTTGAATATGACAAGAACAATTTTTATGTTGGTGTTCAGTTCCACCCGGAATTCAAGAGCCGCCCGAACAAGGCGCATCCATTATTCCTTGGACTTGTGGCCGCTGCCCTTGGTGAGTACTAAAATTACAGGATTTGTCTTTCTGTCATTGGAGGATGTCCTAGAAGTTAAAAATGCGGTGGTTGAGCTTGTCGAAACCACCATACATAGTGTACTTAGTCATTTCGACAAGCTCAATGACCTCTAGAACTTAAACTTATTGGACATCCCCTGTTTTTTTTTAAGAATGTTTTACGAATCGTAGCGTTCTATTATTTCTTCAGCGACTTCACGCTTGCTTTGGCGGTTGTCCATTGAAAGTTTTTCTATGTGCTTATGGGCATTGCTTTCTGTCATGTTCAGGTTTTCAATTAAAAGCCACTTTGCCTTGTTTATCGTTCTTATGTCCTGCATTTTTTCTTGAAGCGTCTTGTTTTTTGCTTCCATTTTTTGCAGCCTGAACGACATTGCGGAAAGCATTTTTATTGCTGTAAAAAACATTTCTGGTGAATTAGGTTTGGGCAAAGTTACAATTCCCTGCTCTTCAACTTTGTATGAAGTTTCCTCATAAAGCTCGCTTTTTACAAGAAGCAGAATTCCCATGTTCAAGTCAGCGAAACTTTCAGCGAACATAATTCCGTGCTCGTCTGGAAGCGGCGAATCCACAATCAGAATGTCAACAGGAAGCTCAAGCAAAAGCCTGCGCGCCTCTCCTCCAGAGGATGCATGAAAAACCGGGAAAAAATCGCTTTTGGGTAGTATGCAAGAAATGTTGTCGTGGAAACTTTTTGTTTCAGAGACAATCAAAACTTTTCTTCTGCCTTTTAAAGGAATCATTTTGCGTCCTTTTAAACTTTGAAAAATGAAGTGAAATCCGCGCTAAGATGATTTTTTATAAACTCGCTGTTTTTGGCAAGTTCTACGGCTTCTCTTAGACTTTCTGGCAGACGTTCAAGTTTTGAAGTTATTTCGGGGCTTGCAGTTGAAAGGTTCATTTCGATTGGCTCGCAAAGCTTCATGTCTTTTTCAATTCCGTCAAGTCCGGCGTAAATTAAAAGTGAATATGCAATGTACGGATTTGCCATTGGATCTGGAGAGCGGACTTCAAAACGCTTGTGGGAATTTATTGCAGACGGAACTCTTATAAGCTGAGTTCTGTTTTCGTGCGCCCAGCTTACATATTTTGGAGCTTTTCTTGAGCCGAGCCTTTCATAAGAATTTTCTGTTGGATTTAAGAACGCCGTAATTTCCTTTATGTGTGCCATGATTCCCGCCATAAATGCGTTTTGAACTTCCTTGCCGGAATTTTCCTGTACAGAAATATTTATGTGGAATCCGTTGCCGCTTTCATCTGGAAGAGGCTTTGGTGAAAAATCCGCATAAAGTCCGTTGCGCACAGCCACTGCTTTTACGACTGTTATAAAGTTCATTGTGTTGTCTGCGGCGGCAAGAGCCTGTCCGTAGCGGAAGTCGATCTCGTTTTGACCCGGACCTTCCTCGTGATGGGAGTTTTCCGGATGAAGATCCATCTGCTCCAAAGTCAGGCAGATTTCGCGGCGGATGTTTTCGCCTTTGTCTTCTGGAGCAACGTCCATGTAGCCTGCATTGTCAAAAGGAATTTTTGTTGGCTTGCCTTTTTCGTCGGTCTGGAAAAGATAAAATTCGCATTCAGAGCCAAAGTTTACTTTTAGATTTTTTTCTTCCGCTTCTTTAACTGCTTTCTTTAAAATGTTGCGGCAGTCTTTTTCAAATGGAGTTCTGTCACTTTTTTTAATTTCGCAGAACATACGCACAACTTTACCGGAAATTGACCGCCACGGAAGAACTGTGAGCGTTGAAGGAATCGGGAAAAGAAAAAGGTCGGAATGCGCTTCATCTGTGAATCCTGCAATCGAAGAGCCGTCAAATGCGATTCCTTCTTTGAATGCGCGTTCAAGCTCGTCTGGAATAATTGCGGCGTTTTTTTGATTTCCGAAAATATCACAGAATGCAAGGCGGATAAATTTGACATCTTCCATCTGAACAAATTCAATAACTTCTTCTTTTGTGTAGGACATTTTTCCTCCATTTTTTTGTGCGACGATTTTTTTAGATTAATGGATTGCGGTTTTGCTGTCAATTATTTTTGGAAACTGTTATATTTTATAATAATTAAGCTAATAAATATGTAGAAGAATATTGCCACGATTGCCACACGGATTTGGGGATTCTAACGAATCCCAATTTTAGCAAAATAAAATCAAAGGGGAAAATTATGCTTGTTGATGAAGAGGAAACAAAAACACAAATCAAGCTTTTTGAAGAGCAGAAAGTCCGCACCGTCTGGGACAGCGAAAAGGAAGAATGGTATTTCAGCGTTGTTGATGTAGTTCAAATTCTTACAGACAGTAAAGACCCGAAACAATATATAAAGAAAATGCGTTCTCGGGATGAGCAGTTGAACCTTAACTGGGGTACAATTTGTACCCCAGTTAGGATGAAAGGAAAAGATGGAAAATCAAGAGAAATTCAGGCTGCTACATCTGAAGGCATTTTCCGCCTGATTCAGTCAATCCCATCTCCGAAAGCAGAGCCGTTCAAATTGTGGATGGCGCAGGTTGCAAAAGAGCGTCTTGACGAAATGCAAGACCCGGAGCAGGGAATTCAGCGGGCATTGCAGGAATATCGCGCATTGGGATATTCAGAAAACTGGATAAATCAGCGTCTAAAGTCAATCGAAATTCGCAAAGACCTTACCGATGAATGGAAAAAGCATGGTCTAAAAGAGGGTGTTCAGTTTGCGACTCTTACAGATATAATTTACAAGACTTGGGCAGGAAAGACCGCAAAGGAATACAAGGAATTCAAAGGGCTCAAAAAAGAAAATCTTCGGGACAACATGACAAACAAGGAACTTGTCTTAAATATGCTTGCCGAGCTTTCCACAAAAGAAATTTCAGAGTCAAAAAATCCGAAGAGTTTTGGAGAGCATATTCAAAATGCGGTGGATGGCGCAACAATCGCTAAAAACGCAAGAGCTGAGCTTGAGCAAAAAACCGGCAAAAAAGTTGTAACTCCACTGAATGCAAAAGATGGAATCGGACTTATCCAAGATACAAAGATGTCAGTTTTGGAAGAAGATGAAGGAAGCAAGTGAATGATTGAATATAAAAAAATAATATTGTTTATAAAAATATATTTACTAAATTTGTTAAACGAATTAAAGTTTTCTATCAATAAGGATAGGAAATAAGAAAAAAGATTGATAGAAATTCTGACTGTAAGGACTGTGATTTAAAATTGAAGTTGAGCTTCAACTTAGAATAAATAAAGACAATACAGTTTGCCATTTTCCAGAACCTGTTGATTCAAAAAAAATTTTAACAATTCCTGATTTTTATTTGGAATCAGGTAACAAGAAAATCTGCATTTATACTGACGGACACACTTATCATGAAAGAACCGAATATCAGGCTGTGCGAGACAGAAGCATTGACCGTGAGCTTCAAAATTTAGGATATGTAGTTTTAAGATTTACAAGTTCAGAAATTAGAAACGGTTTGACAAAAGTCATAAACGATGTAGAAAAGTCAATGGGAATTGTTGAAGAAAACAGTTCTGATGCGCCGCCGAATAATGCAGAAATAACGGAAGGAACTTGCATTAGATGCGGAGCAAAAATTTCATACGATTTAAGAAAGCCGTTATGCGATGAATGCTATCATACCTGGGCTCAGTTTGGGAATATGGATTATACAGAACGATATTGCTGCAAATGCGGAAAAGAATGTTATTCCACATCGTATGGAAGTCCGCTTTGCAAAAACTGTATTTAAATTCCTTGAAATTTCTTTTCAAAAACTCATTGACATTTTTTGATGAATTAATTAGAGTAATCCATGTAAACATCAAAGGCGATGTGGCTGAGTGCTAAGTTTTCTTGGCGTTCAATCACATCGCCTTCTTTGTTTTATATTTATAATGGGGGTTAGCAAATGTCTACAAATGTACCAGAATTGTTTGGAAGCATGGTGTTCAATCAGAAGGTAATGAAAGAACGTCTGCCAAAGGAAACATTCAAGGCTTTGAAAAAAACTTTGGATGATGGCGAGCCGCTTAAAATCGATGTGGCGAACCAGGTTGCTCACGCAATGAAAGAATGGGCAATTGAAAAGGGCGCAACACATTTTACACACTGGTTCCAGCCGCTCACAGGAATTACTGCGGAAAAGCATGACAGCTTTATCACTCCCCAGGATGACGGAACTGTTATCATGTCTTTCAGCGGAAAGGAGCTTGTAAAGGGTGAGCCGGATGCTTCTTCTTTCCCGAGCGGAGGTCGCCGTGCAACTTTTGAAGCCCGCGGTTACACTGTATGGGATCCAACTGCATATCCGTTTGTAAAGGAGCACACTCTTTGTATTCCTACAGCTTTCTGTTCTTACACAGGCGAGGCGTTGGACAAAAAGACTCCGCTATTGCGTTCAATGGAAGCACTGAATAAACAGGCTCTTAGAATTCTTAAGCTCTTTGGAAATGAAGACGCTACTCATGTTGCCACAACTGTAGGACCAGAGCAGGAATATTTTATTGTTGACCAGAAGCTTTACAGTCAGCGCAAAGACCTCCGCATGACAGGACGCACTTTGTTTGGCGCAAAACCTTCAAAAGGCCAGGAAATGGATGATCAGTATTTTGCCGCCCTTAATCCTCGCATTGTTGAATACATGGAAGATTTGAACGATACTCTCTGGAAGTACGGAATTCTTTCAAAGACAGAACATAACGAAGTTGCTCCGGCTCAGCATGAAATGGCTCCAATATTCACAACTACAAACCTTGCCGCTGACCAGAATCAGCTTACAATGGAAGTTATGAAGAAAGTTGCGCGTCGCCACGGTCTTGTCTGCCTTCTTCACGAAAAGCCTTTTGCAGGTCTTAACGGAAGCGGAAAGCACAACAACTGGTCTATGTCCACAAACCTTGGTGAAAACCTTCTTGAGCCAGGAAAGACTCCAGAGAAAAACGCGCAATTCCTTTTGTTCCTTACAGCCGTAATCAAGGCTGTAGATGAAAATCAGGACTTGCTAAGAATTTCTGTTGCTTCCGCAGGAAACGATCACCGCCTTGGAGCAAATGAAGCACCGCCTGCAATTATTTCAATGTATCTTGGCGACGAGCTTTATGCTGTTCTTGAGTCTATAAAGGACGGAAAGCCTCTTGGTGAGCATGGAGCGCAGAAGATGACAATTGGAGTTGACGTTCTTCCGCCGATTCCAAAAGATTCAACTGACCGCAACAGAACTTCTCCGTTCGCTTTCACTGGAAACAAATTCGAATTCCGTTCATGCGGATCTTCACTTTCAATTTCCGGTCCGAATACAACATTGGATTCAATCGTCGCATATACTCTCAAGGAATTTGCAGACGAGCTTGAAAAGGCAACTGACTTTGATGCTGCTCTTGCTGAGCTTATCAAACGTGAAGTTACAAAGCACTGGAAAGTTATCTTCAACGGAAACGGTTACGATTCAAGCTGGATTGATGAAGCTGAAAAACGCGGACTTTTGAACCTTCGCACTCTTCCTGATGCAATGGCTCATTATCTTGATTCCAAGAACGTCAAGCTCTTTACAGAAATGGGTGTTTATACAGATGTTGAAATGAACAGCCACTATGAAATCAAGCTTGAAAAATACGCGCAGATTCTGAATATTGAAGTTCAGACAATGCTTGAAATGATTAGCAAGGATATTCTTCCTGCCGCATTTAAGTACATGGATTCAGTAAGCAAGACTGCAATTGATCTCAAGGCTGTTGTTCCTGGAGCAAAGGCAAGCGCGCAGTCAGAACTTCTTTCTAAACTGGATACTCTTGTAAACAGCTTGGCAGAAAAAGCCGCAAAACTTGACAAGCTCCACGAAGCTGCCCAGAATGCCGGTGACTGCATGAAAATTGCCCGCGCTTATGTTGATTCAGTTATTCCTGCGATGACAGAAGCCCGCGATGTTGCCGATGCAATTGAGCCTTTGCTTGGGGAAGAATACAAGCCGTTCCCAGGCTACGAGGATTTGCTTTTTAGAGTGTAAATTTATTGAATAGTATTTTGTCTCCTTAAAAACACACATTTCCCCGGTATGGTTTTTCTGTGCCGGGGATTCTTGTTTTTAATTTCCATGTTTTTGTGCTATAATTTTACGCATGAAATTCAATAAGATATTTGTTTTTCTTTTAGTTTTTTGCGGTTTGCTTATTTCTTGCGATGCCTTTGATGAGGACGATGAAAATTCTGTCGGGGGGGGGAGCGAAGCTACTTCCTATGATATGCAGATTTTTAATCTTGTGAATGCGCATAGAAAACAAAAAGGGCTTGCGGTTCTTAAATTTGATGATGACATTTTCAATCAGTGCTGCATTCATTCAAAAAACATGTCAACTGGCAAAACTGCATTTGGGCATTATGGCTTTGATGATAGGGTTAAAAATCTGACACCTTGGTGTTGGGCTGCTGAAAACGTTGCGTTCAACTATTCCACAAAGCCGGAAGATGTTGTAAATATGTGGCTTAATAGTTCGGGGCATAGAGCTAATATTGAAAGCACTCAGGCAACGCATTCCGCAGTGAGCGCAGTTAAAAATTCAGAAGGCGCATGGTATTATACGCAAATTTTTATAAAAAGGTAAAACTCTACAGGAGAAAAGCTTTATGAAAAAGCCTAAGGTTTCTGTTTGCATTCCGGTTTACGGAACGGAAAAAGTTCTAAGAAAATGTCTTGACTCTGTGGCGATGCAGGATTTTGCTGAAAAGGAAATTGTTGTTGTAAGCGATGCTTCATGTGGAGTCAATGAAAAAGGCGAGGATGCAAAAAAAATCGTAAAGAAGTTTGCCAAGGAAACAAAAGTTCCAGTTGTGTTCAAGGAGCATTTGAACAACCTTGGAATTCTTGAAACTAGGCGCGACTTGCTTTCGTTTTCCAGCGGCGATTTTATTTTTTATATTGACAGCGATGACTATCTGGAAGGAAGCAACGCAATTTCATTTTTGTACAATGAAGCGCAAAGAACAAATGCCGACATAGTAAATTCCACAGCCATTGCAGTTACAGAAAATCCTGAAAAAAATTCAGCGCAGCAAGAGCATCTTCAGAAAAAAATAGGCAAGATAACTTTGGGCGAGCTTTCTGGAAGTCAGATTTCAGAAGACTGCTTTGTAAACTGCAAGCACTGCGGTTTTTTGTGGGGCAAGCTTATAAAAAGATCTTTGATGGAAAAAGCGTTTTCTTTTATTCCGTTTACAGAATGCACCATGGCGGAAGATCTTTGCCTTTACTTTTTTCTTTCGGTTTTTGCAAAAAAATATTTTGGAGTGCAGGAACGCTTTTACAGATATTCCGTGGATTCAGGAATTTCAAGCGCGCAGTCGATTACGGACATTGGGCGGTGGCGGCGTGTGTGTTCCGCGGCATCGGCGTTTGTTCCAGTTGTGCAGTTTATACAGTCTCCAGAAGGAGCTTGCCTTAGCAGTTCTTTGGTGGAAAGCATGAAGGCGGCTTGTAATAATTTTGTGGCGAATAATTTAAAGCAGCTTGAACAGCGTGTTGTGCCGGAACTTAAAGAGCAGGCATATAGTCTTCTTTGCGAATACTGGGGCGAAGACTACGTAAAAACAATTGAGCGTGCAATAGAAGTGCAAAAATAAATTTTATAAAAATATATATTGACATTTTTTTTTCAGAATGGTAGAACTAAAACATCAGTTGACAACGGAGTCACAGATTGCCTTGGGCAGTTTGTGGCTTTTTTTGTTTTAAACTGAATTATAATTTGTTAAAAGCGACAATGGTGTCGGTTAAGAGATTCCGCAGTGGAATTCTCTTGTCGGTATCACTGTCGCTTTTTTTATTTTCATTACCGTCTTTTTAGACAAGGGGTTTTTATGGAAGATGTAATGCAAGCTGTTCAAAGCGTCTCCAAGGATTTATGGGGCGTATGGTTCTTGCTTGGTGCTGCCCTCGTATTCTGGATGCAGGCAGGATTCGCAATGGTTGAAACCGGTTTTACACGCGCAAAAAATACCGGCAACATTATTATGAAAAACCTGATGGACTTCTGTATTGGTACAGTTGTTTTCATCCTTATTGGTTTTGGTCTTTTCCTTGGTGAAAATATGCTTTTTGGTTTTCTGGGAAAACCGAACTGGCAGATATTTACAGACTATGCAAACTTTGACTGGTCTGGATTTGTATTCAACCTTGTATTCTGCGCTACAACAGCGACAATTGTTTCTGGCGCGATGGCAGAACGCACAAAGTTTCTTTCATACTGTGTTTATTCAGCTGTAATTTCAGCAGTAATTTATCCGATTGAAGCTCACTGGACCTGGGGCGGCGGCTGGCTTGCTCAGCTTGGATTCCACGACTTTGCAGGTTCAAACTGTATCCACATGGTTGGCGGTATCTGCGCTTTGATTGGTGCTGCAATGGTAGGTCCTCGCATTGGAAAGTTTACAAAGAACGCTGATGGTTCTATAAAGGTAAACGCTTTCCCTGGACACAATATTCCGATTGGTGCGCTTGGCGTGTTCATCTTGTGGTTGGGTTGGTACGGATTCAACGGTGCGGCTGCAACTTCTGTTCCGCAGCTTGGAAGCATCTTTGTTGCTACAACAATTGCTCCGGCTCTTGCAACAGTTACTTGTATGATTTTTACTTGGATAAAATTCGGCAAGCCTGATGTTTCAATGTGCTTGAACGCTTCTTTGGCTGGTCTTGTTGCAATCACAGCTCCGTGTGATGTTGCGGATGCTTTGGGTGCTTCAATCATTGGTATTGTTGCAGGTCTTTTGGTTGTATTTGGAGTTTGGTTCTTGGACAACAAGCTCCATGTAGATGATCCTGTTGGTGCTGTTGCCGTTCACTGTTTTAACGGTATCTGGGGAACAATTGCGGTTGGACTTTTTGCAAGCCCTTCAGTTCCTGGATATTCACTTGCAAACAAAGCTGGCGAGCAGATTTCAGGACTTTTCTACGGCGGCGGACTTGAGTGTCTTGGACTTCAGCTTCTTGGAATGGTCTGCACAATCGCCTGGACTGTTGTAACAATTACTATTTTGTTCTTCTTAATCAAGAAGATTTTTGGATTGCGTGTATCTGCGGAAGAGGAAATCATCGGTCTTGATAAGCTTGAGCATGGTCTTGATTCAGGTTATGCAGGATTTATGACACCTTACAGCACAGAAGAAATTGCCGAAGCTGCTGAAGCTGGCGTTGCAATTCCAATGCATGAAGCTGTTCCTGTTGTTGCTCCTGCCACAACACCTTCTTCTAAGGATGCCGCGGTTCACAAGGTTGTAATCATAACACGCCAGAACAAGTTCAATGCTCTTAAAGCTGCCATGAACTCCATTGGCGTAACTGGAATGACAGTTATAAATGTTATGGGCTGTGGAATGCAGAAAGGCGCAAGCGAATACTACCGTGGTGTTCCAGTTGAAATCAACCTGCTGCCGAAAATCAAGGTAGAGATTGTTGTTTCAAAGGTTCCTGTAGCAACTGTTGTGGAAAGCGCAAAGAAAGCCTTGTATACAGGACACATCGGAGACGGAAAGATTTTCGTTTACCCTGTTGAAAATGTAATCAAGGTTCGCACTGGTGAATCTGGATACGATGCGCTTCAGGATGAAGAGTAGCGTTTAGCTGAATAAGGCAGGCTTGGAGAATGAGGAACGCTCCAAGTCTGTCTTAGTTTTAAATGTAAAATCCGCGGAGCAATCCGCAGGTTATATGCCGGCCGTTTGCTGTATTTGTAACCCCGCAGCGGATGGCCGGTTTTTTTTGGAGGGGATAAAAGCCTCTACTTCGAAAGCGGGGTTGTCTTCCCTCCAAGCCTCCCTTCTTTCCCAGCATCGCTTAGGGCTGTCGCCCTAAGAACCCACTGTTTTGCACCTATTATAAAAAGTGTCATTATTGGGATAGAGCCCTGTGATATTTCTGAAAGAAGTCCGATTGATAATCTTTTGTAAAATTTCAATAGATTGCCGTATCATGTGCGGCAATGACATTTTAAGACTTATTGGACATCCACATGACAAAGGCTATTCCCATGCTTTTGTATAAACAGTGCCGTTTATTGTGCCACCGTTGCAGTATATGTTTGCGCCTGCGTTAGTTTTTGCTGTAGTATTGCCGCTCATATACTTATCTATATAACTGTCTATTTCCATAGTTGCGCCGCTTGCATCTTTTAGGAACAGATTTGCATCTGACTGTTCTATTAAAACAGCTCCGCCATATCCGTTAGCGTCATCTGTGCTTGTTGAAGTTACGCTGTTATTATAAAACTTTGTGTTCTGCAAAGTAAGTGAGCTTGGCTTTGTTTCTTTTGTGTTGCTGTCATAATATGATTTTATGCTGATTGCGCCTCCACCAAGTTTTTTGAAAGCTTCTGTGCCTTCACTTCCTGGATTATAACCACCAGCCTTATTGCCTGTGAATGTGCTGTCTGTGATTTTTACACTTCCGCCTTGAATAAATATTGCGCCGCCTCTTCTTGCATAATATCCGCCGTTAGAAGTGCACGTATTGCTGTCGAACGTTGAATCCTCAATTTCAAGAATTCCGTTTTCATTGTTCATTATTGCGCTGCCTCTATTTGCTGTGTTGCCTTTAAATGTTGTATTGGTTATGTGGCATGAACCAGAATTTTCTATTGCTGCGGCGTTTGACATTAAATTTCCATCACCGTTGCTTTCAAAATTGCATGAAACAACTTCCACTTGCGCTCCGTTTTCTATTCGTATGCATTCAGAGAAAGATACATTGCCTTTGTTTGTGCTTGTGTTATTATAAAAAGTGCAGTTTTCAACAAGAAGTTTTCCGCCACTTTTTACATATATAAGGCTTGTGCCTAAGTTTGACATGGATATTCCGTTCATACGGCATTGCTTTAAAATTACAGTTGCTCCGTCATCTACACAGATTAGAGCTCCGTCAAGCGTAGAAGTAGTTCCAACCGTGCTTGAAGCCGTAAATGTAAGATTGTTTATTTCAAGAATTGTGGAGCTTCCGGTTACATTAAAAAGTTTTATCTGGCCGCCTTCTGTTGTAAGAGTTTTGTTGTCGTCTGTGCTTTGCTGAACTTTTCCGCCGTTGCCTCTTATAATTTTTGTGCCGGAAGTTATGTTTGTAAGCTGATAGTTGTCTGGTGTGGCTTGATTTGTGCTTACAGAAGAATCTGCGCCCATAAAAATATATGCGTTTCCGTCTGCTTCGCAAGCTGTTTTTAGTTCTCTTGCATCAGCTGAAATATTGTAGATTTGGCAGTCTTTCTTTAATTTTACTTGGCAATCGGCGTCTTGTCCTGCTGTTACTTTTGCTTCTTCTGTTCCAAAATATAAAAGAACATCTTTGCTGGACATCCAGCCTTCTACTTCTACTGTGTATGTTGCAGGCTCAAGTTCGTCAAATACAATTACCCCCCCCGTCTCGTCGGTTTCTGTGTTTATGGTTTCTTCCTTTATGATTTTTTCGCCTAGCAAAAGCCTTACCGTGAATGAATCAACATCGCCATGTCCCGATGAATAAAGCGCGCGAGAAGAACTTGGCAGAACAACCCGGACAGAACCGCCTTCGCTTCCAGATGACATATTCATGCAGGAAACAAACGCGAGCAATAACACTGGTAAAATTGAAAACGCAAATTTTTTCATAATTCCCCCTATAAAGAAAACTGTTAAAATAACCTATTATCATTCTATATCAAATTCCTGCTGATTTCCATTTTTTGCAGAAAATTCTTTAAATTTTTATAGATTTTTGCATAAGTGGAGGTTTTAGGATGGAATGTAAAATTTTTCCATAGTTTTTACTGAGTTTAAATAAAAACTATGTAGATTTATAAAGTTTTTGCTGAAATACAATAAAAACTTTTTATTTGTTTGCTTTTTTTATTTCCCAAAAATGAAAAAATGGGAAATGAAAATGGGTTTTAATAGCTTTTTTGCAGAATTACATTTTGCAAGGGGCCTGACATGTACACGACAGGGGGTCTTGCAAGCATTTGTTAGGGGGTGTTACAAGCATACGACAGCAGGGCTGCCGTGTGCTTGTTTGGGTTTGAGTTTTACTGCCATTTTAGGATCTTGACCCTGCGATGTTTGCGCATCAAACTCGGTTATAAATCTAAATGAATTATATATTACAATCACTTAAAGATTTCTAACCGAGTTTCTTTCAGAAACATCGCAGTATAAAGTACAGCAATGACAATTTATATAACTCGATATTTGATTTTGCAATTATTTTTCCTCATTGTCTTCAAGATTATTAAAGTTTGTTACGCTTTCAATTGAGCCGCTTAATGACAAATTTGAAAAATTAATACTATTCAAATCTATTACAGAACTTGATTCCAGTGCAAATTTATATAAATCTACTTTTACAATTCTGTTATGTTTAAACAACTTTCCTCTTTTTTTGCTTCCGTAGTCTGGCATGACTATATTTGCACCGCAGTCTGCTATTGCAAGCTCTTTTGGTTTTATAGCAACGAAGCGACGTGGACCATAGAAGTGCGAGTTTCTTTCTGAATATTCAGGAATATATGCATTTACATCATAGAATGTATAATTTTTGTAATTATCAGAACCTGATGTAAAAGGATTTTTGTCTTTATTTGAAGAAGCGATAGTTCTCGAATCTTCTGTCCAGCCAGTTTTTGCAGAAAGTTTAAATCCACTTGAGGTTGGCTCAAGGCGTACTATAGCACCTCGGCTATAAACTGTTGTTGTAGAATCGCTGTTAAAATTATTTACCATGTACATATCAGTAACATTTTGAGAACCAGTTTGAGAAACCAGCACGTAAACATAGCCGTCGTAATGAATGACTATGTCTGTTATTTGTCCGTCTACGCCCATGTCTTGTGTGGACTGCGGATTTCCTATTGTTGTTATTGTAAAGGAATCGTTTTGTCCTTCAATTTTGGCGCGCTGAAGATATGAAGTTCCGTTATTTGTATATGCAATGTAAAGCTCTGTTCCACTTGCGGCAAATGCTGTGTATTGTGCATTCGGATAAATTGAAAGTCCTGAAAGTGTGCAAGGAGTTGAATAATTTGTATCTGTGGTTATTTTGTTTGCTTTGTTTATAAAATAAAATCCGCTTAAAGAATATGCTCCGAGCCAAAGGGAATTATTTATAGCATCATAGTAAATGTAGTCAGTTATAGGCTTAACATTATCGCCATTTATTTCGATTCCGGCTTTTGCAGGTTGTTGTTCTTGTGTAAATATATAAAATTCAAATGATGAGCTTCCACTTTTTCCTACAGAGAATTGCATTCCGTTTATATCTTCTGCTCCAAGCCTAGCTTTTGTTGGTGATATAGATGTTGTTGACTCTACGGAATTTACAAAATCTGTGAATCCGCTGGAGTTTGTAAGCACATAATAATCCGAACTGAATACTTTTCCTTTATTGCCTGCTAGAATAAGTGTAATCGGGCAGTTTTGGGTTTCGCCGGCTGTAACTTCTACTTCTGCGCTGTTGCGGGCAAGGAATGTTCCGTCCTGCTGTCTTGCCGTAACAACTATTTTGTATGTTCCAGGTTCTAGCTCGTCAAATACAAAATCGCCCCCCCCCGGTGGATTCCGATGACAGGGTTTTAAGTGTTTTGTCGCCCTGCATAAGGCTTACTTCATATAAAGAATTATCTTTTGAAAGTGTATAAATTCCGCGCGAACCGCTTTCTGGCAAGGTAACACGGATTGCTCCTTCTTTGCCGCTAGAGCCGTCAATATTCATGCAGGAAGCAAATGCAAGAAGCAGCGGAAATAATGCAAGCGCAAGTTTCTTTGTATTCATAAAAATCCTCCAGTTAGTAAAATGCTGAATATGCTATAAGAAAAAGCGCGTCAATTCGCCAAGTTGAGCGTAAAAGGAATCGGACTGCGCGATTTTACAATCGCTTGCCATCGCTCAAAACGGCTCTGTTGCCGCTTTCTTTTTCTTACCGCATATTTATTTTTTTGTTAAATATGTCTTATTTTATTTTTTTTCTGTATCGAATATTTGTTCAATCTATGTTATTATTCTATTGAGTTTATGGGGAAAAATCCAGTAAAAAAAAATGTCTATGAATGCATTTTTTCGTTCAAGGATTCAAGAGTTTCAAAAATAATTTTCTTATTTATATTTAGTTGCTGAGCCAGTAAAATAAAATCGTCTTTGTTGATTTTTTCCAAGTCGTAATGCGTGCCGATTTTCATTGACATTTTCTTTGTTAAAGACGGAAAGGCTTTTGTAGAAACAACATCGTAAATTGGAGAGAGCCTTGCATTCCCCTTTTTGTCATAAAGAATTGAATAGTTTTTTGCATGGGCATCGCAGTTTCCAATAAGGTAGTTAAAAAGAATTTCAGTTATAAAAAAACGCAAATCAATAATCGGCATAACGGAATGAAGTTTCAGCAAGTCATAAATTTCTTTGATTCCAGGACCGCCGTCAGACTGATATTTGTTTTCCGGCATAATTCCAAGAGCCTGGCACATATCTTCCTGATGAAGTCTTGTGATTTTCCCGTTCTTTATAATGCGGTCATATCGCTGGACTATAAAAACATCTTTTCCTGCGATTTTTTCAAGCCTTGATTCCGGCGCATTTAAGCCACATTTTTTTGCAAGCTGCATACAGTCATATTCATTTTGCGCTAATGTGGAAAGATTTCCTTCTCGTGTCGGCTTTAAAATATGGGTTGAAGGCGCGCCGTTTAAAGGCAAATACCACTGGTTTTCAAAAAATGCCAACGAAAGTTTTTCCTGTGCGCCGGCAAGAGAAAGTCTAAGCTTGTCATCAGCTTTGAGAAACGGTCTTTGTGGAATATTTAAAACAAAATCTTCTACTTGTTCTGCTGAAAGTTTTTCGTAGTTTGAACTGTTTAGTTCGTATTCAGTTTTAATATTTTTTGGATTAAAATCGTCATCTGCAATTGTTATGAATCCTGCGCATTCCTGACCTATGGCTTCAAGGAGCTTAATGTCGCTGAGTTCTGAAATATGGAGATAATCGGCAACTCTTTTCCTTGTAAATTCTTCTGGAAGCAGTCCTGAAAAAAATGGAAGGCATTCTTTCTGCGAAAATTCTCCTTTTTTAAGCGGAAGGGAAAGAGAAATAGCCTTTGAATCTGGAGATGAAAGATATTCTTCTATATAATAGAATGCAATTCCTCTGTTTTCCGTAGTGAACAATTCCCCGCATTTTTTTTCTCCAAAATAAACATTCAGCTTCATTCGTTATCCTCGCGGTTTGTTAAAGAAATGTTTATTCCAAGAATTTGGAGGCAATTTATTACTTTTCCGATGTGAAGAGTTTCTTTGCCGTTTTCAAGCTCGGAAAAAAAACGGTTTCCAACATTGCACATTGCGGCGCATTCAGACTGGGTAAGCCCTAATGATTTTCTGCGTTTTTTTACAACTTCTGAAATATCGGTGATAGAGTTTATTATCATAACGGCAATTATAGCATTCCCGAACGGTAAAATCTATGTATTTTGAAGGTAATTTAAATCTTTTGTTACCGTTCGGGAAGATTTTTAGCAAAGAAAAGCGGATAATGACATTCAGATATAAAACTGTTATTATTTTATTGAGTTTATGGGGAAAAATCCAGTGAAAAAAAATGGTTTTGTGCTAAAGGCAGCGGTTCCGCTTGCAGTTCTTTTTGCGGTGGGAATTTTGTTTCTTGTGCGCATTGTTTCTGGTATTTCTATTCATGGCGCGGAATTTGAAGGCGAAGACAGAAATTATCATATTCTTGTTGTTGGGCAGGCGGACAGTTCTGTTTTTCTTAATCAGATTTTTGAAGGCGCAAAAAGCTTAAGCCAAGACTATAGCGCGCTTGTGGAATTAAAATCCCCGGATTCTCTTGCGGAAAATATTTCACTTCAGTCTTTAATTGACTACGGCTCTTTTGTAAATGCGGACGGAATCATTGCCTATGTAAGTTCTTCATCACTTCCGTTTGAATCAGTAAGCCGCATAGACGGCACGGAGATTCCTGTTATAACAATCGGGCATTATCTTGCAGAAAATCCGCAGATTTCTTTTATAGGAAGCAACTATTCAAACCTTGGGCGCAGAATCGGCATTGAATCAGAAGAACTTTTTGAGCCGAGCGGAAAAGCATATATTGTTATAAGCGGAATTTCTGGAAGCCCCAACCACAGCAATCTTTTAAACAGCCTCATGGATTATTACAGGGTCAAGGGAATTTCAAATTTTAAAGTGTTTGACAAGTCTCTCAAGGAAAACAGAAAAAGCGTGGAAGAAATTCTTTTGCACGAAAAAACTGACTGTTGCGCTGTTGTCTGCCTTACAGAAGAAGATACTATTATGGTTCTTCAGCTTGTTGCGGCTTCTTCTGCTTCCGGACGCATAAAAATCTTAGGCTATGGTGAAAATGAAACTGTATCCATGTATCTTGAAAAAGGAATTCTTTCCAAGCTTGTTTCGTTCAATTTTAACAAAATCGGCAGAACGGCGATGACGGAGCTTTTTGAATACAGAAACAAAGGCTATGCGAACAGCTACATTACAGCTGACCTTCAGGTAAGGAGGGCAGAAAAAAAATGAAGTTTGCGGAAAACAAAAGCCTTCGATGGAAAATAATGGCAAGCATAGTTGCCGCTTTTCTTATAATGAGCGCGAGCCTTGCACTTACAATTCTGATGGAGCATTATGTTTTAAAATCCGTGGGTGAATCCTACAAGTCAAATTCCGAGCTGAATGTGTTTGCAAATGATTTGTCGCGGCTTGAAAATTCACTTGAACTTTACATTGAATACAGAACGTTTGAAAGCATTGACGCTTACTATGCAAGTTCAGCCAGAGTGGAAGATCTTTGCGATGCGATGCAGGATTCTCCTTCTACAAATGAAGTGCGTCAGAAAGAATATGTTGTGAATCAGCTTGCGCAGTCTTTTCTATATTATAGCTCTAAAGCAGTTGCGGAGCGAAGGGCAAATAGCACAAGCGGAAATTTTTATTTGCAGAGTCTTGAATGCTACAGGTTTCTTTTGGAGGAAATTCAAAAGCTCAATATTCTTTATATGCAGAACAACGCCGAGTTTTACGCCGCGGACAGAAACAATATAAATTTACTTTTTAAAGTTTACGCGGTTTTCTTTGCGCTTTTCTTTGTTTTTATTCTTGCCTTGCTGAATCTTCTTATCGGAAAAATCACACGGCCTCTTGCGGAAATTTCTTCGGTTGCGCTCCGTGTGGCTCAGCAGAATTTTGATGTTCCGCTTTTTAACAAGAAGTCGCATGATGAAATTGGAAATATCTGCCGAGCTTTTGACAGAATGATAATCAGCATAAGAGAATACATAGACAAAATCTGGGAAAAAGCCAGAACAGAAAATGAGCTTAGGGAACGCCAGATGGAAATGCAGGCTCTTTATGCGGATGCCCAGCTAAAGGCGTTTCAGAGCCAGATAAATCCGCATTTTTTGTTTAACACATTGAATACAGGTGCGCAGCTTGCAATGATGGAAGGCGCGGATAGAACTTGTTTTTTTATTGAGCAGACTTCGGATTTTTTTAGATATAACATTGCGCAAAAAGAGGACGCTTCAATTGACGATGAGCTTGGGCTTGTGGACAGTTTTGTTTACATTATGAAAGTTCGTTTTGGAAAAAGGCTTGAGTTTGTAAAAAAAATTCCCGAGCATAAATTTTCCCAAAGACTTCCTGCAATGACTTTGCAGCCGCTGGTTGAAAACTGTATTCAGCATGGCTTGCAAAATTCCATGGGCAAAGTTTTTCTTTCTGTAAAGGAAACAGACGGATTTGTTGAAATTCTTATTGGCGACAACGGATCTAAATTTGATTCTGGCGTTCGTGAGGAAATTTTAAAGGCTGCAAAAAGCGGTGGAATAAAATCTCTTTCTCCAAAAGAAAATTCTTTGGGAAATAAAGACGGAGAGCATACGGGTATTGGGCTTATAAATGTTTTTTCGCGGCTTAGAATTTATTTTCACCGTGATGATGTTTTTGATATTTTTTCTAGAGATGATTCAGAAATGAAGTTTTTAATCAGGATTCCAAATGTATAATATTTTAACTTGTGATGACGAGCAGATTATGATTGATTCGCTTCAGTTTATAATCAAAAAAAATTTTGAAGGGCAGGTGAATTTATTTTCCGCATTGTCTGGAAGTGATGCGGTTTCTATTGTGAGCCGGGAAAAAATCGACATAATTTTTATGGACATAAATATGCCGGGTATGAGCGGACTTGATGCGATAAGCTGCATAAAAAGTCTTAAGCCTTCCGCAGTGATTATTGTCTTGAGCGCATTTGACAAATTTCAGTATGCGCAGGAAGCCATGAACATTGGAGCGTACAAATATATTACAAAGCCCGTGAACCGCAGCATTGTGATTCAGACTGTGCGTAATGCCATGAACCTTGTTGACGAGCGCAACGGAACAACTTCTGGAAATCTGGAGCTTCAGAAAAAACTGGACATTGTCTATCCGATGATTGAAAGTGATTTTATTTATTCGTGCATTTTCAGCAAGGCAAAGAACGAGGATTTTCAAAGTTATCTTGACTATTTCAACATGAAGGTTGATGATTTCTTTTTTGCCTGCATAGAAGTTCCAGATTCTGAAAAAAATATATACGAGGTTTGCTCTAAAGTCAGAAAAATTGTTTCGCAAAAGTTCAAGTGCTTGGCCGGCTTGTTTATGACAAACCGAATCGCTGTTTTTGTTTCTATGGAAAATTCTGCGGAAAGTTTGCAAGATGATTTTCATTCTGCGGTCAAGGAAATATTTACACTTTTGACTTTGGAAATCGGGCAGAAGCTTCGGGTTGGAATAAGCAACGTTTGCGGCGAGCTTGAAGAAGTTTCTGAATGCTGCAAAGATGCGATTCAAGCCTTGAACAGAACTTCGCCGGACGGAGAACTTTTGTTTGCAGATGAGCTTTTGAGTTTTTCTAGCGGAGATGAAAAAATTCAGGAACTGCATGAGCGTATTTTAAATCGCTTAAAATTGGGAGATGCTGCCGGAGTTCAGTTTTTAGCGGAGCTTTATGTTGGAGAACTTTATGAACAGAATTTTCCGCTGGACAAAACAAAAGGAAATGTTTTTGAAGTTTTGATTGAAGCAAAAAAAATTGCAAAGTCCGCAGACTCTTCCTGGAAAAATGCTGCGTTTGAAAATATTTTTTCCGACTTGAGCAAGATTGATTCCAAGACAGAACTTTTGATTTTTTTTAATAACAGGCTTTCTGAATGCGCGGCTTTTATTTGCAATTCAAAAGAAGAAAAAGAAAATCCGCTTATAAAAAAAGTTTTTGGATATATTCAGGAACACATCGCTGAAAATTTTTCACTTGATGACGCGGCTTCTTTTGCAGGCGTAAGTTCTTTTTATTTGAGCAAACTTTTTAAAGAAGAAACCGGCGAAACTTTTATAAACTATGTGACAGACAGGCGGCTGGAAAAAGGCCGGATCATGCTTTGCGAAACCGAGCTTTCTATAAAAGAAATTTCTGCGGAAATCGGTTACAATGATCAGAATTATTTCAGCAGAATTTTTAAGAACAAGTTTGGAATTTCGCCTACTGATTTTAGAAACACAAATAGAAATTCGGAGTCATTATGAAAAAACTTTTTTTAATTTTTGCAGTTTTACTTGCATTTGTTTTTGCCGGATGCGCAAAGAATAAAAGAACTTTTTCCGTGCAGAAGCAGAACTCTTTTGTGGATGAGAAAAAAACAACAATTGGATTTTCCATAGATACGCTTGCAATTGAGCGATGGCAACGGGACTTGGATGTTTTTATGGCACGCGCAAGAGATTTTGATGCGGACGTTATTGTTCAGAATGCAGGTAACAATGTTGAGGTTCAAAAAAAGCAGCTCATGTATCTTTTGGATAAAAATGTGGATGTGATTGTTGTTCTAGCAAAAGTCGCAGATTCTCTTAAAGATGAAATTGAAAAAATCCGCGCAAAAAATATTCCTGTCATTGCCTATGACCGCCTGATTTTGAACACAAAAATTGATTTGTATATTACGATTGATTCTGGGCAAGTTGGCGTGATTATGGGAAAAGAACTTCAGCGTATTGCGCCCTTGCGTAACTGGCTTTGCATACTTGGACCGCAAGAAGATTACAACATGAAAATGCTTTTGCGCGGACTTAACGGAACTATAAAAAATTCTTTGCCGATTATAAATGAAATTTTTTACACTCAGGACTGGAACTATGATTTGTCTCGGCAGAAAATGGTTGACGTTATTACAAGCGGAAAAATTCCGGGCGCGATTATCTGCGGAAACGATGCGGTTGCGGACAGCGTGATTTCTGTTTTGCAGGCTTACTATCCGGATAAGCATATTCCGATTTGCGGACAAGATGCTGACATTGCCGCTTGCCAAAATATTGTGCGCGGACTTCAGGACTTTACAGTTTACAAGCCGATTGTGGAACTTGCCAGAACTGCCGCTGAAATTTCTGTGAGAGTTGCACGCGGAGAAAAAATCCAGTCGCTTTCTAATTTAAAATCAATCGACAATAAGTTTGCGGAAATTCCTGCGATTCTTTTAAAGCCTGTGCTGGTTACGAAAAGCAACATGGACGATGTTATAATTGATTCCGGTTTTCACACTTATGGTGAAGTTTACATGGAATAGTTTTATAGATATAATTGTTGCAAAAAGGAAAATTTGGGGTTCAAATGAAAGTTGTTACAAAAGCTGAACTTGATGAATGTTTTGATTATATAAATAAATGCCGCGAGGAAGTTGCAAAACGTGTTGTTGGTCAGAAAGATGTTGTGGACGGAATTATTACAGCGCTGATTGCAGGCGGTCATGTTCTTCTTGAAGGTGTTCCGGGGCTTGCAAAGACATTGGCGGTAAAAACTTTTGCGGATGTTTCAGGACTTGAATACAAAAGAATTCAGTTTACGCCGGATCTTCTTCCTGCTGATGTTAGTGGAACGCTGATTTATGAACAAGGTACTGGAAAATTTTCTGTTAGAAAAGGACCTGTGTTTTCAAATCTTGTTCTTGCGGACGAAATAAACCGCGCGCCGGCAAAAGTTCAGTCTGCTCTGCTTGAGGCTATGGCGGAGCATCAGGTTACAATCGGGGAAACAACTTACAAGCTGAACGAGCCTTTTTTTGTTCTTGCCACACAAAATCCGATTGAGCAGGAAGGAACTTACAGTCTTCCAGAAGCTGAGCTTGACCGTTTCTTGCTTAAGCTTCTTATTTCATATCCTACGCCGGAAGAAGAAATTTCAATTATAAAATCTGAAGGCAGGGCGAATGAAATTCCTGTGAACAAAGTTTTTTCCTCCATCGCTCTTCAAAAATGCCGGGACGCTGTGGATGCGGTTACTGTTGCTGACAAAATGCTTGCCTACATAGTTTCAATTGTAAATTTTACAAGAGCCGATGTCGCATTAAAAATGAACCGCCGCAATGATATTCAACGTTACATTTCATTTGGTGTTTCTCCACGCGCTGGAATTGCTCTTTTAAGATGCGCAAAAGTCCACGCTCTTTTTGAAAACAGAAGCTTTGTTCTTGCAGAAGATGTTCAGGCTGTTGCAAAGCCGGTTTTAAGACATAGGCTTGTTTTGAACTATGAAGCCGCTGCGGACAATATTTCTGCGGACAGCTTGATTTCAAAAATCATAGACTTGATGCCAGTTCCATGAAAAACGACATAAGCCGCCGCGCTTCACTTTTGCATTTATCTTCTCTTTCTCTTGCTGAAAAAATGAAAAGCGGTTCATTCCGTTCGCTTTACCGTGGACGCGGAATTGAATTCAGCGGAGTCCGTGAATATCTACGAGGCGATGATGTGCGTGCAATTGACTGGAATGTTACGGCAAGAATGGGAAAACCTTTTGTAAAAGTTTTTGAAGAAGAACGTGAACTCGATGTCTTTATAGTTGCCGACGCTTCTCTTTCAATGTGCGTGGGAACAAGCCAGCAGACAAAAATTGAAAAAGCAATGGAGTGCGCTTCTCTTTTAACGCTTGCTTCATTTTATAATTCAAGTCCTGTTGGCGCCGTTGTTTTTGACGGCGAGCTAGAATTCTTTTGTTCTCCTGAATCTGGAAAAAAACATTCGCTTATGCTTTTGTCCCATTTTGAGCTTGACAGAAAAAAACAAAAGGCTGGTTCTGTTCTTGACAGCGCGCTTAGGGGTGCAGAAAAGCTTTTAAAGAAAAGAAGCCTTGTCTTTGTTATTTCTGATTTTAGGGCTGCGGAATGGCATGCTTCTTTTGCGCGTCTTTGCCAGAAAAATGATGTTATTGCAATAAATATAGTTGATTCTTCTGATGACAATATTCCTTCCGTTGGCTCTGTTCTTTTTGCAGATCCAGAAACAGGATACGAAGCAGTTCTTCCGACTTCAAGTCAGAAATTTATCCGCGGATGGAGAGAAGAAAATGAGCAGCGCAAGGAAAACTGGTTTAAAGAATGCGTGCGCCACGGAGGAATTCCTTTGTTTATAAGCACTGTTCAAGATCCTGCTGCAGAACTTATAAAATTTTTCAGCAGCAGGCACAGACATTCATTTTAGGAAAATGGCATGAAGAAAAATCTTTGCTTTGTTTTTAGCTTGTGCTTTTTTATTCAGTTTTTAGTTGCTCAGAATCCAAATGAAAATACAGCGGCTTTTGGAACGCAAGTTATGGTTCCGCGCGATGTCTTTATTGGCGACAGCGGACAGATTCAGTATTCGTTCAGAACGCCTATAGATTTTTTTTCTTTTGCAGATCCGTCAATGATAAAAGATGAAGTTCTTTCACTGAATATTTCTTCAAGTGATTTTTTAGAAAATCCGGACGACTGCCTTGTTACAAAATCGGTTCTTGTTAGAAACGGCGTAAATTACAACCTTTACATAACGATAATTCCTTGGAAAACTGGAACAATAAAATTTAAGGAATTCAGCTTGGAAAAATTCTGCCACGGGCAAAACAGCGGCAAGGAAAATGTTGACTTTAGAATTCAGCTTGCGCCGGTTACAATTCTTTCGCTTGTAGAAAAACTTGAAGTAAAAAATTTAAAGTCTCCGCAGGCTCCTCTTTTGCTTCCAAATACAAATTATTTTTTGTGGATTGCAGGCTTTTTAGTCGCCGGATTTTTTTCATTGTCTTGCATTGTCCTGATAAGGCTTCCGCATATTTTGAAAAAATTGAAATTTTTAAGAGAACAGTTTGAACTTTACAGAAATGCAAAACGGACAAAGAAAAAGATTTCCATGCTTTTAAAAAAGAAAATTGATGACAAGGACTTTTGTGAAAAATGGCAGCTTGCAATGCGCGAATACTTGGAATTTAGATTTGCAGTTTCTTTTTGTTCTGTGCCCGGAAAAAAAGTCGGTGCGAAAATATTTGACATACTGAATGGTCTTGCAGGAGAAAAAGTTTGTGAAGCGATAGAATCTCTTTCGTGTTTTTTTGTGCGTACAGACTACATTCGGTTTGCAAGCGGTTCAATTGATTCTAAGCTTTTGCCAGTGGAAACTCATCAGGCTTTGTTTGTTGAAAACGAAAAAAAATCAATGGTTGCGGAAACTTACAAGATAATTGATTTGCTCGAAAAAGGAGAGTGTAATAAAAATTTTGTCTGAAATAGTGTCAAAGTTTTTATTCACAAAGTTTGCGTTGCAAGCTTTCTTATCAAATGCAATTTCCGCTAGAAAATTGCGCTAAAAAGTCAAATCGAAAGTTAAAACTTTCTCAATGGCTTTTTATAGGAGAAAAAAGTGTTTGAATTTGAAAATCCTCCGGCATTTTTTCTTTTGCTTTTGATTCCGGTGCTTTATATTTTGCGTTATATAAAAATTTTTTCACGGCTTTCTTTGCCTTTAAATTTAAGCGACTGGAACGGAAGCAATTTTAAGTGGAAGGGAAATGCAAGAAAATTTCTTTCTGTTTTTGGAAGAGTTGTTTGTGTCTTATTTTACATTTGCCTTGTCTTTGCCTATGCGGATCCTGTTTTTCATCTTCAGCAAAAAGTCTATTCTTCAAAAGGCGCGTCGATTGTTTTTGTTTTGGACGTGAGCCCTTCAATGGCTGCAAAAGATATTGGTTCGCAAAGTCGTCTTGAAGCTGCAAAAAATTCCATTGTTTCCATGGCGGAAATGAATAGCGGCTCGGAGCTTGGGCTTGTTGTGATGGCTGAAAATGCCGCTGTTTTAGTTTCTCCCACAATGGATAGAAAATTCTTTTTGAACCGATTGAAAACTGTAAGCGTTGGAGAGCTTGGAGATGGAACTGCGATTGGAACTGGACTTAGCAGCGCAATTTATCATCTTGAAAAATCAAAGTCGCCTAAAAAAAGCATCGTCCTTATTACTGATGGAGAAAATAATTCAGGCGCGGTTCATCCTCATACTGCGGCTCGTCTTGCCGTGAACAAAGATATTTCACTTTACATTCTTGGTGTGGGAACAAGAGGCGTTGTTCCGATTGATTATGTAGATCCAAAGTCAAATAAAATTTATTCAGGTTATCTTGAATCGAAATTTGATACGTCTTCAATTGCACGGATTGCATCAGAGGGAAATGGAAAATTTTTTGAGATTGAATCTATTTCCGCATTGTCGCAGGCTATTTCTTCAATTTCAAAAAGTGAAAATATTGCTCAAAGCTACTACATAAAAAATCAGGATATATTTTATTACAGATATTTTTTGATTGCCGCGGTTGTTTTTGCTTGCATTGCATGGATTGTGCGCAGATTTCTTCTGCAGGAGACTTTATGAATTTTTCTGTTGAAAATCTATTTTCATTTTATCTTTTTATTCCTTTAGTTTTTGCGCTTTTGTTTGTTGTGGCACGGTATATTCGTTTAAGAAAAAATATCTGCGGAAAAGTTTTTGAATTTAAAAACGGCTCTTTTAGAATTTCAGCTTGCTTCTGGAGCAGAACTTTTTTTAGATTCATTTGTGGAATTTGCGTTGTTCTTGCACTCGCAGGAATTTCATTTGGAACAGATTCTGTGCCTGTAGAAAAAAACGGAAAAGCCGTCTCTCTTGTGTTTGACATTTCTTATAGCATGGAAGCAAAAGATGCGCCCGGAGGAATTTCAAGACTTCAGGCAGTTTCCAGTTATGCAAGTGAGCTTTTGGACAGAATGAACGGATGCGCGGTTTCCGCTGTTCTTGCGAAGGGCGATGGAATTATTGCTGTTCCGCTTACAGAAGATTTTCAGAGTGTAAGAAGTTTAATAGAAAATCTTTCGCCTTTGCTTATGACTTCCGAGGGAACAAGCCTTGGCAATGGAATAAAATCCGCGCTTTCTTCGTTTCCAGAGCAATCTTCCGCAGCTTCATTTATCTGGCTTTTTACCGATTGCGAAGAAACAGACAACAGCCTTCAGTCTTCTCTTTCTGAATGTTTAAAAGCCGGAATTCCTGTTGTTATTATCGGATTTGGCTCTGAGCGTGAAAGTGAAATTTTTGCGGGCGATGGAATTACAAAAGTAAAAACAGCTTTAAGATCCGGCAGCGTTGAAAAAATGATTTTATCTCTAAAAGAAAAATTTGTTTCGTCCAAAAGAAATAACTCTGCGCCTTCTGTTGTTTACATTGATGCCTCGGAAATGGGCTCTGCCGCCGCTATTTTAAAAATGCTTGATCTTAATGGTTCGTTGCCGTCGGTTTCTTATGAAATTCAGAGCACTCAGCGTTATGGACTTTTTATTTCTTTTGCAATTTTATTTTTCCTTGCCTCGATTTTTTTTGGCGAGCTTGATATTGCAGGCGGAAAGAAAAAATTAATTTCATCTGTTTCCATGGCTTCGCTTGTTTTTTTGTTTACAGGATGTTCGCCACGTTTTAATGACGGCATAAAAATTCTTGAAGGAAAACTTGACTGGTCTAAGCAGGATTATCAAAATGCAGTCGGAGATTTTTTTGAAACAGCTTCAAATGCACAAGCCCGTGGAGATTTTCTTGTTGAACAGTATGCGGTATTTGGACTTGGCTCGGCTTATCTTATGCAAGGCGAAACTGATGCAGCGTTAAAAAGATTTTCGAAAATATACGAAAATTCTTCAGATAAAATTAAATTTGCAATCCTTTATAATTCTGGAATAATTGCACATCGTAACGGAGATTATAAAGCGGCAACTGATTTTTTCAAAAAAGCTATTTTAATAGACAGCACCAGCATAAATGCAAAAATTAATCTTGAACTTTCGTTAAGGGAAAATTCAGAACGCTCAAGAGAATCTGCGCAGGAACTTGTGCCTTTGTCAGAAAATAAAGAAGAACAGAATATTCAAAATGCTCTTTATTCTATAATTCGGGAGGATGAAAGACAGCAATGGAAAAATATGCAGAAAGATTCAGAACGGACTTCCCGCGATTATTAATTTTTGTCTTGCTTGTTGCTTATGCATTTCCTGTTTTCGCAAAGCCAGTTTCATGGAATTATCTATGGAGCTTGCGTTTCAGGCAAAGTCAGGAAACTTTATTTACAGAAACCGACAATTCATTTTATGTTGAAATTGAAGGAGTTACTCCAGACAGCATTCAGCTTGCCGTGAATTCTCTTCCGCATAATGTAAGTTTTATTTCGTCAAAAAAAGAAACCGTTATGATAAAAAGCGGAAACGGACAGAACGAAAAATATTCAGCAGGAACAAGAATTACAATCTGGATGAAATTTTTAAAAACCGGATTTTACAAAATCAGTCCGATTGATCTTGTTATAAACGGAAGTTTTTATCAGATTCCGTTTAATCCTGTTGAAGTTTTTGAAAATCCAAAATTTATAAATCCGCAGGTTTCAGTTTCTTTTAACAATCTGAATATTTCTTCAAAAAGAAAAACCGCTGAAGCTTATGAGGGGCAGCACATTGTTTTTACAGTGAATGTGAAATACGCGAATTCTGTAAAAAATGTTTCTTGGAATATTCCGGAAGATTCTGTATTTAAAAAACTTCGGGAGTTTAATTCTTCTGATGAAGATTTTTTTTCCACGGAATTCAAACCTATTGCTGTATTTGACTGGCAGCCTTTAAAATCCGGAAATTGGAATCTTCCTGAAATCTTTGTTACGGCGGTTTCGTACAATGGAACAATCAATGATATAAAATGTCCGCCTATTTCTTTCAAGGTTCATGAAAAAAAATCAGTGGTCAATGAACCAAAACAGGAAAGTCCTTTTGCCTACGCTTTTATAGAACAACCTTCAAGTTATGATAAAAATGTTTCCAGACCGGAAGCGAAAAATTATGATATTTTGAATTTGATTGAGCTTCATAAAAAGGAACGCCATTCAATTCCATTTTTTAATTCGGCATTTAAAGAAAGAAGACAAATTGAGCTTTCGGTTGGACTTTCTCCTTCTGGAGTTGAGCCGAGCGTTGTTTTTTTTACCATAATGTTTTGTGCTGTTTTTATTTTGCTTGCTGTTTCAGTTTTGCTTTTTATTTTCAAGCGAAAAAAAACTTGCGCAATTTTTGTTTCTATGTTTGTTACGTTTGCAGTTTTCTTGTCGATTTACGGATACCATTTGTTTACTTCCCGCGGAATTTATGCAGGAGGAACAATGAGTCCGATTCCAGAAAAAACTGCTCCAACAGGTGTAACCATTCAGGCTGGAAGCGTTGTTTCTATAATAAGAACTGCGGGAGGCTGGATGTACATAAGGCATAATGATACTTACGGTTGGGTTTCGGCGGAAAATGTTTATATAATAAAATAGCAAGGAATTTAAAAATGGATTTTGGTGATATTTTGTCGCAGTGGGATTCTATTCAGAAGAATCATGTTCCAAAAAATAAAGGTCCTCAAATTTGCCGTAAAAAAGCAAATGCTCCTACAAAAGAAGAAAAAGAAGCCGCGCGTCAAGGTTATTCTTACGAGCAGATTATGGATCAGAACAGCCAGAAGCGCATAAATCCTATGGAACTTTGGCTTAGGCGATACGGTACGGTAGACAAAGACAAGGCTTTTGAAGAAAATGCGCGTCAGGAAAAACTTAATGATATAAATTATTTAAAGACGCTTGCTCCAGAAGCTACAATAGATTTGCATCAGCTTACAAGAGAAGAAGCGTGGGACAAACTTAAGATTTTTGTTGACAGCTGCTACATCCGGAAACTCAAGAAAATTCTTATCATCCACGGAAAAGGAAATCACAGCCATGGAACAGATCCAGTTCTTGGGCAACTTGTGCGGCTTTTTATTGAGCAGGACAAGCGTCTTGGAACTTCCGGCCATCCAGACAGAAATCACGGCGGCTCTGGAGCAACTTGGGTGATAATAAAAAATTAGATTTTTTCAATTGATTTATTCAGTGGATTTTAGTAAGTTTAGTTTTAAGAGTTTTTGCTGATATGGAAGATTTGTATAAAATTTTGAATGTTGAAAAAAATGCCTCTGCGGAAGAAATCAAAAAAGCCTATAGAAATTTAGCATTTAAATTTCATCCAGACAGAAATCCAGGCGATAAATCCGCGGAAGAAAATTTCAAAAAGATAAACGAAGCTTATTCAGTTTTAGGAGATGAAATAAAACGCCGCCAGTACGACCAGTACAACATGAATGGCTTTTCTGAAAATTTTCAGCAGAACGGCGGATTTTATCAAGGCGACCCTTTTGCAGATTTTTTTAACAACAGAAATTATCAGTACACTTACACTTATTCTTCAAAAAATTCAGAGAGCAAAAAAGGCTTTTCTTTAATAGGATTTTTCTTAAGCATAGTTCAGATTTTGTTCTGCTTCTTGGGATTTACCACAGTCGGCAGATGGAGTTTTTTGCTTGGCATTTTATTTTTTATTGGACTAGTCAATGGAATAAAATCAGCGGCAGGAAATTTAAAATGGATTCTTGCTGAATAAAAAAGTGAAAGGAAAATTTTATATGGAAAATAATTCAGGCATTGTTGTTTACACAGATGGCGGTTGCCGCGGAAATCCTGGCTGCGGAGGTTGGGGTTGCGTTATAATTGACGGCGAAAAAGAATACAAATTTTCCGGCGGAGAAAAACTTACAACAAACAACCGCATGGAACTTATGGCTGCAATTAGCGCGCTGAATTCAATTGCCGAAAATACGCTTTGGAAAAATCAGCATATTTCAGTTTATTCAGACAGTCAGTATGTAAAAAACGGAATAACGTCTTGGATTCAAAACTGGAAAAAAAACGGCTGGAAAACTTCTGCAAAGAAACCTGTTCTTAATAAAGATTTGTGGGTTCAGCTTGATTCGGTTTACAATCTTCTTGACATCGAATGGAAATGGGTCAAAGGCCATGCGGGCGTAAAGTACAACGAAATTTGCGATGAACTTTGCAATATGGAAATGGACAAGCAAGGGTAAAATTTGTTCGCAAGAAATATTTTGTTGTAAAGAGAATATTTTTTACTCTATAAAGATATAATCATTGAAATAAACCGCTCGGATTTGTCCCATTACAAGATTTTCGTTTATTTTTTGAAGCAGTTCTTCTTTTATTAAATTTTCTCCTTTTGCCCGGATTTGGCTGAAAGTGAGAGCGGAAAAATAGTTTGTAAAAATCGATTTTATCTGCCGTTCCTTTAGTGAAAGTTCTTCAAATAAAGCATTGTCTTCCGCAGGGTACGAAAGCCATGGGGAAACAACGATTACAACTTGCTCGTCTTTTTCTGAAATTTGTTTTGTGAAAATCCTAAGCTGCCCGATGTCCGTAAACGCATTCATGCTTTTTTCTTTTCCTGTGTTCATGTTTGTGATTTTTTTTGGACTTGGATCTGATTTTCTGTATGCGCTCGCAGGATTTTCTTTTGTGAATATATAAAATGCAATTGTAACAATTATTATTGTAAGAAGAATTGCGGCTGCCAGTGCAAAAAGAAATCTATTCAATTTATTCAGATTCATACAATAAATTCCTTTAGCAAAGAAAGCGTTCTTGTTGTCGCATTTCCGGTTTCATCGAATGTTCCAGGAATTCTTGCGGTCAGCTCGATAAAATTTTCAAGCCATTCTTCTTTTTCAATTGTTCCGTTTTTTCTTGCAAGCTCAACCAAGTCGGCTTTTTCCATTGGGATTTTGAATTTCCGTTTTGTGCCAAGAAGATTTTCTGTAAGCACCGAAATTATTTCTTCAAATCCGAGTTCTGTTTTTGCGCTTGCATGAATTGCGTTTGGAAATGCCTTGTTCAGCTGGGAAACCGTGATGAACTTTTCTTTTACAAGATCGAATTTGTTCAAGACAACAGTCTGCGGAATTTCTTCAGCGTGAATTTCCTTTAGAACTTTCTGCACTTGCTGATATTGTTTTTCGCAGTCAGGGTCAGAAGCGTCAACCACAATCAAAAGAAAATCAGAAAGCGAGGTTTCTTCCAGTGTGGATTTGAATGCGTCGATTAAAGTATGCGGAAGATTTGAAATAAATCCGACTGTGTCCGTCATTAAAACAGACGAGGCTTCCGAAAGCGCGAATTTTCTTGTGGTTGGATCTAGCGTTGCAAAAAGCTTGTTTTCTACAAGAACATCCGCCCCTGTGAGCGCATTTAGCAGGCTTGACTTTCCGGCATTTGTGTATCCAACCAAAGAACAAGTTGCGGTTGCGGTTCGTTCCCTTTGCTTACGCTGAATGTTCCTGTTTATTGCGACTTGTGCAAGTTCTTTTTTTATCTGAACGATTTTATCTTCTATTTGACGGCGGTCAAGTTCCAGCTGAGTTTCGCCGCTTCCTTTGTTTCCGAATGAGCCGCCTCTTTGTCGCGCCATGTCTCCGTAAGTGTGGCTTAATCTTGGAAGTGAATACTGAAGTTTTGCAAGTTCGACCTGAAGGCTTGCTTCTTTTGTCTGCGCGCGTGAATCAAAAATTCTTATTATTACTTCGTTTCTGTCAAAAACCGGCATATTGGCAAGTTTTTCCCAGTTGCGCTGCTTGGACGGATCTATTTCCCAGTCAAAAACTATGCAGTCCGCAAAAACTTCCTTTGCCTTATCTACTATTTCCTGCGCTTTTCCTGTTCCCATTCCGTAGGCGGGAGTTGGCTCTATGCGTGTAAGTACAATTGTGCCGGCAATTTCCATGTCCAGCGTCTGCACTAGACTTTGTAGTTCCTTTGGCTCTGGATTTCCGTTTTTCTTGTCTGGCGCGCCGACTAAAAGACATTTTACTTTGCGTTCTTGCTCTTGCTGAATTTCAATCATAAAATTTATTATACATTTTAAAATAAACAAATGAAAGTGCGCCTTAATTTTTGCATTATGCTAACTTTTCGCTTGATTTTTCTTTGGAATTTTCGGAAAATAAATGTGCTAAACTTTTTTATCCTTATGTCGAAAATTTATAAGTTCAGGACTCTAAAAGAAAATGCCGGAATTTGAAAAAGAACAAAAAATCTGTAAATCTTCCTCTTCTTCCTCGGAGCATGGACTTATGAAAAAAGCTCTTGAAATAACAAAGCAAAACAATGCTTGTGCTTCGGGACTTCTTTCAAAAATTACAAAATCATCATTAAGGGCAAAAAATATGACTAAGGCAATTGTTGAGCAGAACGGAATCTTTACAATAAAAGAAAATCTTGAAACTTCATCAGTAAAGCAAGATCCGGGCTTAAAGGCTTTAGTTGAGTCTGTTTTAAAATAAATTTACGGTCGAAGTCCGTCTACAATAAATTCTTTTGGAAGGCGGGCAGGCGCATTGTTCTTTACAGAAGCCCAAGTTACGTCAGCTTCCGCGCAAATGTGTCCGTCTTCTTTTTTTATAGTCTGATGAAAAGTTCCGCTTACAGCTCCAAGTTTTACAGGAGTTGTTTCGATTATCAGGTTGTCATCAAGAAACGCTGAATTCTTGTAGAAAATATCAATGTGCGTTACGTAAAGATAATAGCCGGCTTCTACAATTCCCTTGTAGTTGAATCCAATCTGGTGCAGATAATCCATGCGCGCTGTTTCAAGATAATTTAAATAAACCGCGTTGTTTACGTGGCTGTAGCTGTCGCATTCGTAAGAGCGGACTGTAAGATTTGTTGTGTAAGTCATGTATGCTCCGTGATTTTTAAGCGTCTTCGTTTACTTCAATGTGGAAATTCTGCATAAGGGAAACAAAAGAAAAAAATTCCTTGTATACGCTGATGCACATTTGCTTGAGTTTTCCTTCTGCAAAGTGGTCTATGTCTTTCCAGTTTCTTATTAAAGTCGGATGCGGCTTTATGCAGTCTTCAAGAACCATTTTAAGGTTTTTTCCATAAGTAATGAAAAGATTTACAGAGCCAAGAATGATTTTTGCTGCGGATGTGTTTACAAAATTCAGTGTTGAATGAATTATGTTTCTTGATTCCTTGTCTCGTTCGGTTCGCGGAAGATGAGTTTTCATTTTTAAGCCGAGATCAACACTGTCGTCAAGGCTGTTGTCCAAAGCTATGATTTTGTCTGCGTTTTCAACAAGCTGATGGAAAGCCTCGCTCATTGGAGCTGCCAACTCCTGGTTTGCCCATTCACCGCGGACAAGAAGAATGTCAGAAAGTTCCTTTACATCTTTTTTTACATAGTCGAGAATAAATTTCTTTAAATATGAAAGCGGTTCACAGTATTCAAACTTTCCTATTTCCTTGCGTTCAAAAGGCGCGCTTCCTGCTTCTGTATAAAATTTGAGTTTTTCTATCTGGGTTGTTCCAAAAATTTGGTTCAGCAAAACTTCAATTTTTCCTTCTGTCTGCTTTTCTTTTAGAGCAGTCAAAGTGTTTTCCGCCTGCTTTTTTACTTCCGTGATAAAATCGTCAACAATGTACAAATCTTTTGCTGCGTAAACTTCGTTGTAAGACGGATCTTCGGAAATGAGCTGAATGAGCATTTCCACAATTTTGTTTTCCTTTAAATAGCGGATTCGTGCAAGAATTTTTTTCCAAACGCCCGGCGATACCGGATCCACGCCTTTTACTTTCTTTATCAGCTTAAAAACTTCATCCCAAGAAGAATCAAACGGAAGCGACCAGGCGACATCCATGAAATTTTTCAAGTCTTCAAGAACATAAGTTCCGCTTATTGGTATGAATCTCGGTGGATTAGAAAAGTTGTGTTCTTTAAGCGAACTGTCAAATTTTTTGAGCATAAAGAAATAATCGAACTGCACAAAATTTACAAAGCCCATGAGTTTTGTGTAAACGCCGTCAATGGCAGAAATTTTGTTGCTGTCGAATTCTGAGGAAAAGGCGTCCATATAAAGTTTTGTCTGCTCGAAAACTTCTTTTAGCGGCTTTTTCTTTGCAGCGTCTATAATTGCAAGCTCCGAGATGTTTCCCAGTGATTCCAGTTGTTTATCCGAAAGGGAATTGTCGATTACAATCCGCTTAAATGCTTTCGGATTTATAGATTGAATCATTGCCTGTGCCGGCGAAATTGCTTTATATATTTCATAGAAGAATTTTGCAAAACTTGGATCTATTTCATTAGAAGAAGTCTTGTAAAAATGATACTTAGTTTTAGAAAGATTTTTTGCAATGTTTTTTAAGGCGCGTTTTTTTGCGGCCTCTGGACTGTTTCCTCCAAAGAATGAATTGAGCAAGTCCTTAAAAAAGTTTCGATTCCCCATGCAGAAAATATACCTAAATAAACGAGCTTATTCAAGGCTGTTGACTTGCAATGACAAACTTAAAGAAAACTTGTATACTGAAAAAATGACAGAATTATTAGCTCCTGCGGGAAATATTGAAGCGCTTGATGCTGCTATAGGCGAAGGCGCGGATGCAGTTTATATGGGTTTGAAGAGTTTTAATGCAAGACTTAGGTCTTCAAATTTTGCCTGGAATCAGTTTGAGGCTGCTGTTCAAAGCGTGCATCGGCTTGGCAAGAAAATTTATGTAACTGTAAATACTGTTTGTGAAGAAAACGAAACAGAACGTCTTTATAGATTTCTTTCATATTTAAATAAAATCGGGCCGGATGGAATAATTGTTCAGGATTTTGGTGTAATAAGAATGTGCCAGGAATTTTTTCCGGACTTGGAGCTTCATGCATCAACCCAGATGAATGTGGAAAGCGCGGCGGCTGCAAATCTTTTGTGCAAGCAGGGGGTAAAGCGTGTTGTTGTTGCCCGTGAGCTTGGCCTTGAGGAAATCCGAGCGATAAAATCAAAGACAAATGCCGAAATTGAAATGTTTGTTCACGGCGCGCTTTGTGTAAGTGAGTCAGGGCTTTGCCTTTTTTCAAGCTATCTTGGCGGAAAATCAGCTAACCGCGGAGTTTGCACTCAAGCTTGCCGCAGAATTTATTCAGCTGAAATTCCCGGAACTGTTGCGAACGGTTATTATTTTTCACCTTGCGACTTGGAGCTTATTTCCCATGTTCCAGAATTGATGGAAGCCGGAGTTGACAGCTTTAAAATTGAAGGCAGAATGAAAAGTGCAGAATATGTTGGAGCTGTTACCGCTGCCTACCGTTATGTAATGGATCATTGGCACGAAGATAAAAAAGGCTCTATTGCGGAAGGAAAGCGAATTTTAAGCACAGATTTTGCGCGCTCAAAAACCGATTATTGGTACGGCTTTAAATCTGTGGAAGAAGGAGTTGATTCAGCTGGCGAAAAAATTTTGAATCCAAAGCAAGCTGGAGGAACTGGAATTTTCCTTGGAAAAATAAATCAGACAAGACCGGCTTCTGCTTCTGAAAAAGAGCAATATGCATCTTCTTTGGAACGAAAACAAGAGTTTTCTATTCAAATGGCGACAATTTCTGGCGGCGACTACAATCCTGATCCGGGAGACAGCATCCGGCTTCATAAAAAAGATGACACAGGCCGCGAAAGCCACAAAATCCGCGTTCTTTCCGAAGATGAAAAAGGCTCAAGATGGATTGATATCCCTTCTGGATTTTCCAAGGGAGACAGCGTCTATCTTTTGCAGACAAAATCCATGTCCAAGCGTTATAAAAGAGTTCTTCCGTCCGACCTTTCAAAGTTTAGAAAACAGCCCGGTCCGGAACGTCTTCCTGTTTTGGATCTTACTCCGCTTGCAAAAAATGAGCTTAACTGGTTTCCAGAAGGTCTTTATATTCAGGTTTCGACTGTGGCGGACGCGCATATTGTTTCTTCGCTTCATCCTGTGCGGCTTATAATTGAGCTTAATTCTGAAACAAGTTACGACCTTTTAAACAAAGATTCGCCTGCAAAACCATTGCTTCCGTACAGCAAAAAAATGCTTGTGATTTCGCTTGATCCGTTTTTTGCTGAAGGAAAATCAGAGGAATTTGAAAATGTTGTTTCAGTTCTTGTGGAAAAAGGATATTCAACTTTTATTGTAAACAATATTGCGCATATAAATATCCTGAAAAAATACAAGGTGAAGTTGATTGCCGGTCCTTACCTTTATACTTTTAACCGCTGGGCTGTAAGTTTCCTTGAAAACAGCAATATTATGGCATTGCAGTCTCCTGCGGAAAATTCTGAAAAAAATCTTGAAGCCATTTTTGAAAATTCTGCGGAACGATCGCGCGTTCTAGTTAGCGTTTTCTCTTATCCTGTTTTGTTCCGAATGAGATTCAAGCTTCCGGGCGATTATGATTTTACTTATTTCAGCGACAAGGAAGGCATGGGATTTAAAGTGAATTCAACGCCGGACGGTTCGTTTGTAATGCCGGAATATCCGTTCAGTCTTTTAGACAAAATGGAAACCTTGAAAAGCAAAGGATGGACGCATCAGCTCATAGATTTTTCAAAGACAAAAATTTTAAAGAGCGACATAAGAAACCTTGTTTCGATTATCCAAAAGCATGAATTTATAGAAGGAGCTTCCCGCTTTAACTGGAAAAATGGATTTTATAATCCTGAAAAAATGGAAGCTTATCAGGCAGCTCAGGCTAGAAATGCCCAGGCTTCAAAAGACAATAAAAAGCGGAAATAGTTTTTGAAAGAAATGTCATTGGGGCTGTCCAAAAAGAAATGGGCAGCCCTTTTTGAAGTCTGTTAATAACTTCAAGAACAGCCTCTAGATGACTAACTGTCAGGAGAAACAGAGAAATGTCAGATGATTCAAAACTAAGGGTTATAAATTTAAATTGATGACTTTTTGTTTTTTTTCTTGCAATGCCCGGGCGGGACCCTCCCGGTAAGAGTTTTACAAAAAACTATTCGTTCCTTACGATTTTTGCGGCGGCAACAAGGTTTTTAAGGCTGGCAACTGTTTCTTTTTCGCCGCGGGTCTTGAGTCCGCAGTCCGGATTTATCCAGAGCT
>OIWT01000423.1_pt1 | contig 59639 bp, 82 predicted proteins | sample 1587701 | NCBI WGS metagenome assembly OIWT01 (sample SAMEA3888904, study PRJEB22519) | human gut metagenome | biome: human gut; feature: human-associated habitat; material: faeces | place: Denmark | collected 2009
CCTTATACTATATAGGTATCTTTATATGAGGTATTATATATATATATATATATATATTGTTTCTTTTATGTCGAATGTGATAAATAAATAATAATATTTATTATATTCGACATCGATTCTCAAAATTCCTGCTGATTTTGAGAATCTTTTAAAAAAAAATTTTTTTGTATTCACTTTTCTTCTCCATTTAGGAGATTCTCGAAAGGTGAAAATTCTTGCAAGTGATTTTCATTGCTTGGGATTGCAACATGGAGTCCTCTTCCATTAAGGCGATTCTCGAACGGTGAAAATTTTGCAAATGATTTTATTCACTGTTCAGATATGGCAAGGTGGACTCTTCTTCCATATAGCCAATTCTCGAACGGTGAAAAAAATGCAGAACGTTTTGAGCCCAAAAACATGATGTTAAGGAATTATCTTGAGGCTCAGAATGATTCAGACACACGTTTGTCTGAAATGCTTGTTAATTACAAGAGAAATTGAGGCCAGAATCGCTTGGAGCGTTGCGGACGTAAAAATATACGTCGAAAACCGGAAGCGATTTTAGCAGGAAAAATGTAGGGATTTAAAGGGAATTAAAGCACCTCGGCAGGCGAGGTATGAAAAGGAAAAAACTGTTTCTTCCTTTCTTCTTCTCTCTTCTTTCCTTTCTTTTTTCTTCTTTCCTTCTTACTTTTTCCTTTCTTTTTCTTCTTCCTCTCTTTCTCTTTTCTTCTTCTTTTTGCCCACCTGTATATTTATAAAGTATTCTAAATAAACAATCGTATATTTGCATATTTATACAGTGTTGTTGCATAGATATTCGCATTTTTGTTATGCACAACTTATCCACAAAGTTATCCACAGGCAATTCTATGTGGTCTATTTTTCACCTTTCGAGAATGGACTATATGGATAGATATACGTTGCCTGACAGAATCCAGAATTGAATATCAGCAGATTCCTGCTAATATCAATTCAAAATTCTGTCAGCCACTAAAACTATAACCTTCATTGTTTTTACGTTGCTTTTTAATAAAGCCGCATAAGAAAAGCAACGTTACACACTTCAAAAAGGTTTCATCCCCTACCCTTTTGCCCGCCTTGGAAGCGGCAAAAGGGGAAACGGCACTGCGCAAGCGCAGTGCGGTGACGGTGGTGGGGTCTGGCGCACAGACACTCGCCTTTTGCGAAACGGGCGCTGCGCAAGCGCAGCGCAGTGACGGTGAGATGTGGATCATCACTCAAAATTCCACAAACCAGAAAGGAAGGTATTTAGTATGTTTAATCAGATCACCATTATCGGTCGCGTGACAACCGACATTGCTCTCCGGGAAGTCCAGGGTCGCGACGGCATGGTAAAGGTTTGCAACTTTAATGTTGCGACCAACGACCGCAATCAGGGACGAGATGCTTCTGGGGCGATTAAGCCCTGCTATTTCCGTGTTGCCGTGTGGAACGGCATGGCGGAAACGGCCGCCAAGTATCTCTCCAAGGGCCGACTTGTCACTGTCACCGGAACGGTGGCTATGACAAGCAGTATCGGCCAAAATGGGCAGGTTTATTATGGCATGGAGATCCGCAATGCGGAAATCACCTTTATGCCTGATACTGTCCGGCATACTGCAACACAGCCTGTTGCTGAAAATGCGCCTGTGCAGCAGAGTATGCCTGTGACGACGCAGCAGGCGACACCTGTAACTCAGGTTGCTCAGCCGATGAGCGGCATTGAACAGGAGCTTGCAGAAGCTCCAAACATGGAAGATTTCGTTCTTCCGTTCTGAGTGTTCCACTTGCCCATGCCGCTAAAAAGAATAGCGGCATGGGCAGCTTCTTTACCAAGAAGGGAGAAGTAAGTATGTTTCTTGAAATTGGAGTGCAGCTCCAGGAGGAGAGTACTTGTCGTATTGAAGCGATTAAACGCTTCAATACTTCCTGCAATATTTGTTGTAAAAAGAACCTTCCGTTCGATTGCGACAAGTGCCCGATTGCAACGGCGCACAAAACAGTACTTGAAGTCTTCAAGTACTGTGAAGAGTTGAGAAAGGAGAAGTTGTCCTCGTGACAACTTCCCTTTTCTCGTTTTTTTATATTGGAGGGGTAACATTGGACAATGAAAATTGGACTATCGAGTACGAAGAACTACGCGAGCGCGAAGAAGCTCGTGAAGAGTACGAAGCATGGCTGAAGAGCCATGAATAATGAGGTATCGCCAAAAGGTAAGGCACAGGATTTTGACTCCTGCACTGTTGGTTCAAGTCCAACTACCTCAGCTTAAAAAACATCTTTGGGAGACAAAAATGGAACATTTTTTAGAAAAGTTTTTAAATGGAGAACTTAGAGTAGTTGTGGATAAGAAGCATTATAAAGATTTTCTTACAATGCTTCTTCCGCATGTCCATTGGAGAGACGGAAATCTTACAACGAAATGGATCCCCGACCTTGATAAAACTATATTCTTTTGTGAATATTACGAAGAGAAGCCTTTTCTGGTTTGCATACCATTTGATACCCTACAATATTTACTGGCTAAGGATTTTCCATATTCAAAAGGGTTAATTACTTTTAATGAAATTATCTGTTGCGATAAAGATACTTTTTTAAAGAAAAAAACTTTTGACAAATCAATTATGGACTTTCTGAGGTAACATATGAATGATTTTATTGAAAAATTTAAAAACGGATTGGTTGTAAAAGTAGACCGCGAAAACATTAAAAAATTCCTTGAAATAATACAATGTTATTCTGAAATCTGCTGGGCAAACACACTTTCTCCAATGGACATTAATCCGTTTTTTGGAATCAGGCAAGAAAAATATCTTTATATATTTTACGACAAAAAAATAAGTGGAATGCAGGTTTTTCTTTGCCGGGAAACTGTCGGAAAAGAAATTTACGATTTTCAAAACTTCAAGTTAGATTTAGAAGAACAGGTTGTATTCAGAAAATCAATAGCGAAATTTCTGACTGAGAAATGTCAGTGAGGAGGTACTATGGATGAAATAATTAAGGCATTTGCAACAGGAACCGGGATAAAAGTAAGCACAAAAAACATTTTGGACTTCTTGAAATTAGTCCAAGAAAAAACTAATATCAAGTGGGATGCAAACACAAAGCCGTTAGAGTTTAATCCATTTTCTTATGACCTTTTAGAGGAATACTGTATTCTTACAATTTTCGGACGTGAAAAATGGATAGCCTGGTCTCCCTTTATTGAAAATGAAAAATCAGACTTTATTGATTTTGATGATTATCTGAATAGTCTACAAAGAATAACATTTGATAAATCGATAATGACTTTTCTTAAAAAGTAGGAGCAACTATGTTTGAATTAATGATCTTGTCCCCTATAATTGCTCCGATTATTTTTATCGGAGGATGGGAGTTGTTAATGTCTGCTGTTGATTGGGCAGACGATCACCCTATTCGCAGAAGGGGGCGCAAATGAAAGATCCTTTTATCCGTAGCGATTGCTACGGCAAGGAAATTCGTCTTTTGCCGCACAATTGCGAAATCATGTTTAATGCGTATGACATTACGCGCAAACTAAACAGGGTGAATACCACAAATATGGTACGCAAAACGAAATCGTCAAACTGGGCTAAAATCTATCTGGATGCAGGAACACTTCATACGCATTGGAAATTATTCCTGCGATATGATGGAGTTATCGAACTATTGAACTTATATCATACACCAGAAGCTCGACAATTAAGACGATGGTTAAAAATCAATACAGATAAGTTTAATACTATTGCAAAATCAAGCTGCGTAACAGCAGCTTTTGCCACCATAGCGCAATAGGTAGCGCAACTGATTTGTAATCAGTAGGTTGTGGGTTCGAGTCCCACTGGTGGCTTGTTGTAATTTTGTTTCACACAGAAACAGAATTACGTCTTCGTAGCTCAAGTGGGAGAGCGCCTGATTGTATCAGCGGGTTATGGGTTCGAATCCCATCGAAGGCTCCAGAGGTGCAGGAGGTGCGCCAAGTCCAAAGCAAGATTGATCACTTGCAATACCCCGCAAGTCTTTCCGTTTTTCCTTGCGTTACATAAAAGAAAACGGACGCGTTTCCCAGTAGCTCAATGGCAGAGCATTCGGCTGTTAACCGAGTTGTTGTAGGTTCGAGCCCTACCTGGGGAGCCATGCAGAGCCTTAACTGCAAAAAAAGATGGGTGCTGGAACAGGAAAGCTGTTCAACGCATTCGCACGGTGCTGACGTGAGGTATGTAGATGGAGGGGATGAAGCCTTCGAGTGATTCCACTGTGAAGTCAGACACGAAGCGTTAGAGCAACACCTCCCGCAATCGAAAATTAGTATGAAGGGTCTAATGTGCGAATGTTTTTTTTGAGAGAAGCGGACAAGGCTTTGGCAGATGAGTTGATTCCGATGTGGGAGACGCAAGTCGATAAGACCAATAAAAAATCAGCAACAAGCTGGTGGGATGCGAGTGGCTTCTCTCATTTAAGTAGTAATGTCAAAATGAGGTAAAAAGAAATGAAGTATGCAATTCATTATGGCGATCATTCCTATGTGGTTCGGCAGACTGCCGCGGAGGTTCACTTCAATACAACAAATCTTGCCGAGAAAAAACCTTTTACCATTATCGGCATTCGAGATAATGCACCTGACGTAATTACTGGCGATTACCTTGAGTTTATTTTCGATTGGTTTGAACCCCGCGTAGTCCCCATTCACGAGTATTCTACGGCGGAACAATATGCGGACTTCATTGCTTTTGGCAACGAACATCCGGCATTTAAGTATGCGGTTCATGCATTTGACGCTATCCATTGCGGTATGCTTCCGGATTGTTATCGCGATTTTGTGGTAAAGACTGAGAATGAAGGATATGCGAAAGCTCTTGGCTTTCAGGCGGCTAAAGATGTAATTGAACATTTTAGCGATTCCTACGGGAGCATGTGGGATGAAGCGCGTGCGCGAACTAACACTATGGAACAAGCTAATAGTTTGTACGCGGCAATGATTGCACGAGATTCGCGAGTTATAGTTCGCAAGATTTCTCCTACTGCGCCTGATACTATCGAAGGTTCTTTCTTTGACTTTTGCAGCAAATGGGAGGTTCGGTAAATGGATTGGCTTGTCGTGTGTTGGGTTCTTATCTTAATTCTCGATTTTAAGACTTTTTTCGATGATATGAAATACCCTAAAGACGCTCCGTGCTCTTATGCGCAGATTGCCATCAGGAATTGCAAGATTTTCCTTGATAATATTATGATTATTTTTCTATTGCTTACAGAGTGAAAATAACATAGTATACAGAGAAGTCTCAGTGACACAATTGACTTCTCTCATTTATCGGGATATAGCGCAGATGGTAGCGCGCGTGATTTGGGATCACGAAGTCGTGGGTTCGAGTCCCACTATTCCGATTCAAAAAAAAGAAGGAGGCTTATTATGCCAAACAATCGTTACCATGTAAAAGCAACTGTTGAAGATCAAACCATTTACGTTCAAGAAATTCGCGGTTCTTTTTTCTGTGCGCTTACGTTGCGCCTTACTTTTGATCCTCATGAAGCACACATTTTCCACACTATCCAAGAAGCAGATGATTGCCTACGAACATTAAAAAGTGAGTTTGGTAAAGTAACCATTGAAGGCAAACCTTTTGAAATTAAAGAATTCTGAGAACGAGGAGTAAAATATGAAAACCATAGGGTATCGTATAGAAATTATCCATCCTCAAACCGATAAAATTTCTGGCTTTACTGCATTCTTCGAAAAACTTATACCGTGTGGGATTGGAGACGATATAGTCTCAGAAACAATTAATCCAGAAGAAGCTATTTTTTACGGAAAAGAAGAAGACGCAAAAGAAGATTTAAATCGTATTCAAAAATATCTCAAAAAGGAATATTCTGCTCACTTAGTAGAAGTTACAGATAAGAAAAGAATGGGATATTGCATGAAAGCCGGAGCAGAAAATAATGTTCTCTATATTAAAGAAGTAATCACTGAGATTAAAGAAGGCCCCCTTGCGCAATATAACGAAATTACTAACATCGATTTTACATTTAAAAATAGTTCCGCAAAAATTTTCACTACTTTTGACGAAGCGTTAAATATAGCAAAAAGCATCGGATATTGTTGCTTTGGAGGCATTTTTCTAGGAAAGAATAATGAATTTAGAATAATTGAAGTTTTTAAACCGGAGTCCTGATATTAAACTCGGCTACGAAACCACCATCGTTTCGTAGCCACCTGTAAAGCTGCCGCTGGGTGTCTCAAGCCACCAGACTAACAAAGCATAGCACAAATGCGTTCGTTAGTGAAGCTGAGAGCAGGCTTGAAATGTGACAGGTAGTCTACGAGCTGGAAGCATCATTGTGCAGATGCAAACTCGCGAAGGCCAAGCGAGCCTGTCACAAGAAGAACAAATGTACTATTTATACAAGCAAGGGAGAATCCTGCAATGAACGAATTTCGATTATGATTAGAGCTACCGTGAGAGACTCGCCCAAGAACCTCACGGACACTTGCATTGTAAATGACGCAGTTCGCGGCTGCTGATACGATGCAATACGTGTGCTTGTAGCCCAACGGCAGAGGCAGCAGACTTAGAATCTGTTCAGTATGGGTTCGAATCCCATCAAGCACATTTACTTTAAATAATTAACAGGAGAGACTCTACATGTTTGTTTTAAACAAATACCTTGAAATGCAACATCAAGTAGATATTGATGATGTAAAAGAAAATTGCGACATCGATGATTTTCCTGAAGAAATGAGCGACGAAAAGGCAAATGAACTTTTGCATAATCCAAATTTTATAGAAGAAGTAGCTGATTGTTATAGACACCGCCTTGATAACAACGATGGATGGTACTACATATTGAAAGGTAGTTTGATGGAGGTTGCACAAAAATATCTATGATTCTGCGCTGTGATGACTGCTATATGTTTGTCGCCAAAATTAACGATGATATATACGATATTTACACAGAGAAAAAATTTGGAAATCGATATGCAGTAATTAAACAACGAGTTTCGTTATTTGATTACCAATTGGATTCAATATCTTTTCAATCCGATTATCTTTCCTATTATAATTACGAATCACTGCTTGAATTTCAGCAAATTCAAGGCAAGTATTGGAAAGAACGTTTGGCACAAATTATAGCCGAAACTGAAATTGTTTTTGCAACAATTCTTTGTTCGGGCACAAAACAATTCTGCGACAACTATATTGATCAAAAACAATTTAAAATTGGAAATAAGGTGGCAACATGCATGTGAAAGCTCGAACATGGTATCTTTGGGTAGACGATCTCCGCCCTTTTCCTAAAGTTGACGAATCCAGATTTGCGCCCATAATCTGTCGTTCATATAACGCAGCAATCGATGCTATCGACTTCTGCGTGAGTGAAAATTGGAATTTCATTCTCGATTTAGATCATGATCTCGGCGAAGCCAAAACAGGATATGATATTGCCAAATATTTAGTCGAGAAACAAATTGAGAATGTTACAGTTTATGTTCACAGTATGAATCCGGTTGGAGTCAATAATATTCTGGAATTGCTTAACCATTATCATTATTCAGCAACATCCTATCTGTCAAACGCGTAAGAGGGCAAGGCGCAAGCGCCTTGCGGTGACTGTGGTGGCTGCAAGATGCTGCTGTTCTTCCTCCGCATTGGCGCTGAAAAGCGCTAATGTGTGGACATAACTCAAAGGTAGAGTGCCTGCCTTCCAAGCTGGTTATGCGGGTTCGATTCCCGTTGCCCACTCCAACGGTCAATATTAGATTTTCAAATTCCGATGTCGAAAAAATACTAACTGAAATCAGCAGATGGTGCTTGACAACAATGAAGGAAGTGTCTACACCATGACTAAATCAGCAGCTGGTGCTTGACAACAACAAATGCAAAATTTCATTTTTATTTCGATTAAAATTTGAGCACGTCTAATATTGACCGTCCTTTCTGGTGCAGAGTGCGGAGTGATGACCGTACTCTATGGGTTGTAGCTTGATGCCTCCTCGTGGCACAACCCGGTTGGCCCTAAATCAAGCATAGAAGAGCATCAAAGTTTCTGCAAAAAAAGCGGGCGTACATCAATGCTGCGGCTAAGATAGAGACTGCTCTTCGAACGTTCGACGGAACGTTGACCATAGACAAGAGAAAATCTATGGTCAGAATGCGTTTGTAGCTCAGTTGGATAGAGCAACGGCCTTCTAAGCCGTGGGTCGGGGGTTCGAGACCCTCCAGGCGCAAATATTACATTAAAAAAAATGAGGGCTGGCAATCATGATCACTGCATGTGTAGTGTTGATGATGAAAGGTTCCTCGCTTTTGCTCGTCTAGTTTAATGGTAGAACGTCGCCGCATTAAGGTATAGATTCTGGTTCAAGTCCAGAGACGAGCTTGCCAAGCACATTTGGCAGAATGCTGAATTTCGAGATATGAACTGTACAGCATATTTGGAATAACAGCAACAAAAATAACGGGTAATTAATGATTTACCAAGAGTCGCGAATCTTGGGTTTAGAGAGGCGTTCCGAACCCGTCTCCTCTCAATGAATGTGCAGGAGTCTTTACCTTTAAAGAAAGATGCTGACAGGAAAGCTGTCCACCTCCTTTCTTGCACGATGCATATAATTAAATAGACATCTCCTTTCCTTTTTTTTGCGGAATGCATCGTGCATTTTTTCCGCAAAGCGCATAATCATGATGTGTACCGATGCTGCTGCAAAAAAAAGCAGCATCGGTATGTGCACGCTTAGCTCAATGGTTAGAGTAATCGGCTTATATCCGATCGGTTTAGGGTTCGAGTCCCTAAGCGTGTACTCATCTTGCAGAATGATGGAAAACTTCTGCGGGTTAGTCGCTGACGACTAATGGTGATGCTCGCCATTCCGGGAAACGAGCTAATAGGGACTTGTCGCTACGGAGATTCTCTGCCGCAGCGGGTAATGATAACAAGTCGAGACGGAGGGAAGCCGTCTCTGGGGTCGTCGGATATTATATTATATCAACATATTAAGTGAGAGCCAAAAAAAAGCGGCATATTGACGACCCCTGTTTTTAGTGAAAATCAAGCGCGCTTATTTTTATAAACGCTCCGTGATAGCCGGATAAGACAAACTTTTTTAAGTGCGATCTAACGACAGATTTTTTACAGAAAAAACAGAAAATTCGAGTTTAAGTCTGCTTCTAAAAGAAGTTTTGTCTTATCAACGTATTGGCAGACAGAAACGGTGTGGTTATTATCGGTGAGATAAAAGTGTGCATTTTCAAAACCGAGCCGCCTCATCACTTATTATGGGCTGGTCGAAAGACCTTGGCCCACCAAACGGCGGGGAAATTCCCCGCTATTTGCTTCTGTGGCGCAGTTGGTAGCGCAATAGACTTTTAATCTATGTGTCGCGGGTTCAAATCCCGCCAGAGGCATTTAAAGGAGGAAAGAAAAATGAATAATGAATTTCGTATCCCGCAAGATGAGTTTGAAACACATCTTTCAGCGCTTCGAGATTTGTTCCAAGAAGAGCAAAATAAAACGCCAAGCGTAGTAGCACCAGAACACAATTGGGGTTTGGTGTACATTACACCACGTAAAGAGTTGATTTGGCGCGAATTTCGAAGAAACCATTGGAAGACTTGCAAAAATGGCGGTAACTGGGTCTTCAATGTTGCATCAACTGGTGTTGGAGATATTGTTACTGCTTTTTGCCCTATCTGTGGTGAACATATTGACTTAACGGATATGGAAAGTTGGTAAAAAATCCATAGATTGCTATTCGAGTTTAGAGGTCTCGTAAAACCTCTATATGTCGGCATGATGGAACAGGCAGACATTGGGGACTTAAAATCCCTTGCTTTAAGCGTGCGGGTTCAAATCCCGCTGCCGATACTCTCAGTTGTTAAAAAATTGTCGTGATGATAAGTTTAGACTGATTGACACTCTATTACTCAACAACTAACAAAAAAAGAAAGAAGTAAATCAATTATGTTTCTGACGAAGGTTTCTGTTTCCAATGGTCTTGACGGCAAGGACATCACTGCCGAATCTACTCGCACGCTGCGCTCTCTGCTGGAAGAAGCGAACGTGAACTATGGTCGTGGACTGTTGCAGTTCAACGGTTCTATTCTGCCTGTTACGGCTCTTGATGATACGCTGGATTCTCTTGTTGAGAATCCCGATCGTACTCAGATTCTGCGCATGACCGTCAAGGCGGATAATGCTGTGAACGCTGTCATTGCTGGTTCCAGCCTTGTGCTTGTCTCCTCTGCTACGCCTGATCAGATTAAGACTCTGAAGAAGTATCGTCCCGACGCTTTGTGCAGCAAGGATAAAGATGGTAAGGCTACGAACGATTATAGCATTTCTATTGAAGACGGAGATGGCTATATCTGCAACATTGGGACGATTTTTACGACTCGAACCGATGCTGAAGGTCATGCGACAGTGACCGTTCCGATTCCGAATGATGTTGAAGATGTTAAGAAGTATATTCAGGATAAGTATGGATATGCTATGTTGAACATCAGTAAGATTGAGGAAGGTTTTGAAGCTGCTCTGACGGAATCTGAAGCTGAACGGGCTGATATTTCTTCCATGATTAAGATGCAGTAATTGCTGAAATAAGGGTACAGATTGGCATGTCTGTACCCTTATTTTTTTATAGAAAGGATTACGAAAATGTTTAACGAGTCTTTGAACAATTCCAGACAAACAAATTTTTTGAAGAATGAGTATTTTGATAATATTCAAAGCATTGATCTTTTTTTTGATAAAAGTATTATTGCGAATCTTCGAGCATTGCTGTATAAACGAATTTCAAAAGACGAACAGATTTATCTTCGTTACAATGTTATAAATAGCGTAACTAACGATGTTTTTCTAAAAGACTCGGCCAATGTAAATACATTTTATTTTATCGACTTTAGAGACCCTTTCGAAGATTCGTTAGACGTTTTCATTAATAAATACGTTCAAGACATGGAGCCGGTTGAGGAAATTACTGAGTTTTTTAAAGGCTTTATAAAATGTCGCATTTTTATCACACGCGAAACGAAAACGTGCGTTTGTATTATTTCAGAAATTTCTTTAACAAAATTTCATTTGCTTCAAGTTGCGTTACCTAAAATGCTTCCATGGTTCTTTGAAACGAATCCTTTGACGCAAGGCGAACTAGAAATGCTTTCTGCTCTTGGAGGCGATGATTTTGCAGATTATTTGGAAAAGCTCGATGCTTTATTTGATTATAATTTTGCAAAACTTAAAATGCTTCACAAAAGCTCTGACGAAATTTTCACCAGAGTTCGTGATGCAAAAATCAAAAATTGCGAAGATAGCATTCGTAGCTTTTTTAACACTGTTAATGATCTAAAATGGCAATTATCTGATGCTTATAAACATATTAACGAAACAAATATTGTTCTTTCTGCTCTAAAAAGTGTCCCTGATAACGAGAATATAGCTCGCGATTTTATCAGTTTTGTTTCGAATAATAAAGATATTGTTGAATATGACTATGACGATGGCGTTATTAGCTTGAATATAAACGGATACATCGATGTGTTCGATGTTGACATGTACGAGACTATTTCGAGCAATGATGATAGTTGGCTTTGGAATCATGTATTCTGGGGTAACAGAAATGATTTCAAGAAATTGGCAGATTCTATCTTCTCAGATCGCCCAAAATATAAAATTCGAACGTCTTCTATTTTTCGTCTGAATATTGATGAAAATGAAGTTCGCGTTAGCTATCGAAACAGTGATGAAAACATGACCAAAAATCCACATTTAGGGTATCATCATTGTTTAGGACAATACGAAGAGAAAATTATCGAAGCTCTTGGAACAAACGATTTAATAGGGGCTATTTCTATTTGTATCTCGTCTCTTCATTCTGTAAATGTTACAGAATCTATAACGTTCGGAGAACTGATTGAAGATCTAAGAGAAAATCAGGAAGCACGATTCTTAGAGGGAGAAGATGGAAATTTCTACACTCCGCGAGAAGCATTTGAAAAATTTGTGAAGGAAGAAAACGAAAATGCGTAATTATAAAATTGATGACAATCAGCAAAAGAATTTGCTTGCAAAGTTTGCAGAATACCTGAAAACTTATACGCCAGGCAGCACCAAAATTGCCTTTTCTGATACTATTCATGAGACAAAAGCAACTGAAAAGATTCTTGTAACATTTTCCGCTGTTGCATACATTAAGATGCGTGAGCTTGTTGACCGTTCCAGTTTTGAAATAGGTTGGTATGGTTTAATTGACAAACTGAGCCCAACAGAATATCGTATCGAAGACATTATTGTTTATCCTCAAACTGTTACATCCGTCACCGTTAAGGAAGACGATGAAGTCTGGGATGCGGACATGCCTATGGAAGATATTCGTAGACGACATTTTCATGGACATTCACACGTAAACATGCCTGTTTGTCCGTCTACAACAGACATGGAACATCGAAAAGAATTGACAGACATGCTTAATCCAGATTCTTTCTTTCTTTTCTTAATTACAAACAAGCGCTGTGACATTAGCGCAGAGCTTTACGATCTGTCTGCAAACACGATTTACAATACGGATGACATTGCTTTTGATGTGGATTTGGGAACAGGTAGTTTAGCTGGCTTTATTGAAAGCTATGAGAAATTGGTTAAACAACATAAGTTTTTTCCGGAATCATCTGTTTCCTTAAAAGAAAAGATAGTATCAAATACTACAGCAACGAAGACTTCAAATAAGATAAATTCACAAAAATTTACTAAAAAGAAGAGCAGCAAGAAAAGCAGTAAAATTGACTATCCTTTTGAAGATTCTTACGAAGACGAAGATTTTGTTTCGGACGATCCGCAAAGCGTAAATGATTATCTGACGAAATATATGTATTACTAAATTAAACACTTGCCCCCTCTCTCGATTAAGAGGGGGCAAGTAACGAAAGGCAGAAAAAATGAACACTGCAAAATTTCACGATATTTTCAAACCTGAGTCTATTATCGATCGCATTCATATCATTGGCTGTGGCGCAGTAGGGTCTCTTGTTGCAGAAACGTTGACTCGCATGGGATTGATAAATATTACGCTATATGATTTTGATATTGTTTGTCCACATAATATTGCAAATCAGATTTATACAGAAAATGATATTGGCAAGTTGAAAGTGAATGCTCTTGCAGAAAGAATGAAAGCAATTAATCCTGAAATCGATCGAACACTGAAGTTGCGTCCTGAAGGATATACCGCTCAAAAGCTAACTGGCTATATTTTTCTTTGTGTTGATAATATTGATTTGCGTAGAAAAATCGTTGAGGAAAATAAAAATAATATTTTTATTAAAGGCATGTTTGATTTCAGAATGCGACTTTATGATGCTCAGCACTTTGCCGCAGATTGGACTGATACAAAGGCTGTTACTTCCCTTCTGAATTCTATGCAATTCACGCATGAGGAAGCCGCAGAGGAAACACCTGTCAGCGCTTGCAATCTTACTTTGTCTGTTATTCCTACTGTTTGGACAATTGTCAGTCTTGGCGTCTCGAATTTTATTAATATGGCAACAGGGCTTAATTATAAGAAGATTATATATTCTTATCCATTTAAATCAGTTACAGAATCTTACTGACAAGGAAGATAGAACAATATGCGTATAGACGAACTCGAAAATTGTACAAGCATAAATAACCCTTTTAATACATATGATAACATTAAGTTTTTTCAAACATATAATGATGAATATGCATTGTGTGGCGTCTGGTTTAATAGTCTTTGGAGCGCACCTGATATAAACGGCGAAAAAGTTCGTGAACGAAAATATGGTTATGATTTTTTACCAGATTCAATTTTTTATAATCGTTTAATTACGGATAAAAAATTAGCAGAATTAAAAGAATTTTTAGGAGATAAACTCGGCGAGGTAACGCTTAGTTTTCCGTATAAAAAGAAGAAACAGCATTTTATCTGGACAAGATCCTTATCTTTTTTCCCTTTATGCGATACTTTAAACTGTAAAAAAGAAGATTTCAAACGATTTTCTTGTTGGTATATAGATGAATTCGGAATCCGCCGCGATGTTTACTCCGACAAAGCCATTTGCCCTTCGAAAGAATATCGTGGTTATGTATATTTTCTTGTGAAGCGGGACACGGAAATAGTAAGAAAAGAAATAAACCATTATCTAACAATGTATGTTTTTGGCGAAAAATCAATAACATTTAATAATAATATCATTGATTTTTTAATCAACTAATCCGGAGTTATTAGCAGCTTGATAGAAAGGACATACTATGCCTTATGTATTGAAGACCGTGAAACCTCGCGTTTTTTCATCTAAGAGAATCAACGCCTTTTTAACCAACAAGCAAATTTCGGTAAGGAAAGGTGCTATAAGGAAAGGTGCTACGCATAGCTTCTCGTTGACGAAATTTTATAAGGATAACGAAGTTCCGAATGCTATAGTTAATGAATATTGTAAAAAAAGACAAATACTTGAACGGCAAATTAATACGCTATCATGTGCACCTGATATTCCAAAGGAATATAATCACTTTACGATTCCAAAGAAAACAGGCGGAAGGCGTTCTATTGACGAACCAAGCTATTCTCTAAGGATGCGTCAAGAAAGAATTAAGAGGCGCATTATTGATGATGTCTTGCCTCTTGCGCATACAGCAGCTTATGCGTACAGAAGAGGACGTTCTACAAAGCATTGTCGCATGAGACATCAGCTTAACAAATCAAAATGGTTTTTGCATTTGGATGTAAAGAATTTTTTTGGAAGTCTTGATAAAGAATTTGTTATGCGGATGATATGCATGGTATATCCGTATTCGGAATTAAGCGAAAGAAGAAAAGAAAAGCTGGCTTTGATTATGGATTATTGTTTTTTAAACAATGGTCTTCCTCAGGGTACGGTTATCTCCCCCGCTCTAAGTAATTTATGTATGATTCCTTTTGATTGCGAAATAAGTAAACTACTTGCTGAAAAAGGTTATGTTTACACGCGATATGCGGATGATATTGAAATTTCTCGAAAGAAAGATTTTGATCCGCACGAACCGATCGGAATCGTATATGAAGTGTTAGATATGTTGGATGCTCCTTTGGTGTTAAAACAGGAAAAGACACATTATGGAAGCATTGCCGGTCGCAATTGGGGCTTGGGTCTGATGCTGAATAAGGATAACAAACTTACAATTGGGCATGAAAAGCATAAAAAGTTAAAAGCCGAATTATTTAATTTACTAATGGATGCAAAAAATAATAAGGATAATTTGTGCAATTTAAAAGATAGAGCTGGAAAATTGCAAGGTAAATTATCTTATTTTAAGCACATAGAATCAGATTATGAAAAATATACAGTAGAAAAGCTGGAGAAAAAAGTTGGAATTACATTAAAAAGTATACTAACAAAAGGGTGAAAACTCGTTTTGAAAATTCACTGACGATTATTGCAAGGAGAAAATGTATGAAAAAGACGGTTCGCGTGGTCAGTTTACTTGTGGTTATTGTATTGGCGCTACTGGCGCTGACGGGATGTTCGGATATTCCTACCGCGAAAGGCACAAAAGCGGATGTACAGGCGCAGATAACTGTGGCTAATGTGTTGACAGGTAATCAGCCTACACCAACAGACATTAACTACTCGCTGGAGCGGTATAATCTGATTCGACGTGCCTACTGGGTCAATGGTCAGCGCGAAAAGGCGAACGCGCTTGCATGTGCGGTCGAAAAGCCGCTGGGCTATATTGTGCTTTTTGCGGGAAACACAGTTGTCGGAAACTTCATTGTAGACGGAAAAGTGACGAGTCTAAATAGCTTTCTCTCACCTGACAGTGAATATTATGAATATTCATATGGCGAACACCGGACGTACAACAAGTGGCTAGCTGATGTAGATGGTAGCTATGGTGAGAATGATAACGGCATTTTCTTCTTCACTCCAGACGGGAAGTACGTAGAGTGGACAGGTGAATATCTCTACTCTGATATTCCTTTCATTGTGAATAGTCCGGTCGTGCGGTATGAAGAAGGTGTAGTGGGTGAATAAGGTTATTGCTGGTTTGCTGTGCCTGCTGATGGTCGTTCTGCTATTCTGCACGGTTGTCTTCTCCTGCTTCCCTGCCGGACGCGCGATGTGGAACTCATGGTTTTTTGCCGTCCAAAAGGCTGATGATGCGACGGCGTACAGTACCCGCAAGCAGGTAGAGGATACCTGCCGCGCAATGATGGCGAGTTACACAAGCGATAGCCTGATTTATCAACAGTACAAAGATAGTGAAAATGAAGAAAAGGTGTCATGGGCTGAACAGGCGAAGATGCGTGCCAATAAAACGGCGGCAAGCTACAATGAATATGTGCTGAAAAACTCTTTTGTTTGGAATGATAATATTCCATCTGACATCCGAGCGTCACTCCCATTCGTGGAGTAAAAAAAAGAATTCTGAATATGCGAAAGCAACTACTTGGTGTTATCGGTAGTAAAGATGTAACAGATATGTTCTGCTGCCTCAATAAAGGCAGCAGAAGAATGATAAATCAGAGAATTCTTTTAGGTTGTCTATGAATACAATCTGTAAAGATTGGCGACTAGGTGTTATCAGTCGTGCACTACTACTACAGGATATGCCTGCTGACCTGTAGCCGTATCTCTCTACAAGCCCCTGGCTTGAGGAGAGATCCGGCAACCTGTCAGCAGGCATAACAAAGATAAATCAGATAGACAACCATTTTGGAGAGATGACAGAGTGGCTGATTGTACTGGCCTTGAAAACCAGAATGCTGCAAAGCATCGTGGGTTCGAATCCCACTCTCTCCGTTCTTCTTTGCGATTTTCACCTTTCGAGAATCGCCTTAATGGAAGAGAAACAGAAAGGAGTGGTCGGTACGGGGCAAAAGACGTACTTATCCCAACAAATAAACCTAATGTCAGTAACTACGACTGATTTATTTACGGCAGAAGAATATGATTTATATTGTAAAATACTAAATTGCATCACTTCTGCAAACAGAGAAGATGAAAAAGAAGATTGTGATCCGTCAGTAAAAGAACAAATTCGTGCAGAAAAAAGTACGTTGCAAGAGAAATTATCTTCTATGATTTTATCCAGGACTGAACCACGAGAAGTCCGTCTTCTTTCTGTACTGGATAAATCAAAACTGGAACGCGATTCCGAAAATCATATAATTATTCCAAAAGGTGTTTCTTGGAAAAAATTATCTTTATCTAAGAAAATCGCAGAATTTGCTTCAGACGAATCTCGTGCAATGGGGTTAAAAAATGGAGAGGTGACTTTCGATAAGATTATTGTTAAATGGAAGTCTCTTGACATTCTTGAGCAAGTCGTAAAGCAGGGGTTTTATATGTCTATTTTAACGGATGACGGAACAGTTATTAGAAAGCATTACCGTTTTGCAACTGCCTCGGCTGGGCAGTTGCGTACTGACAAAATTCAGATGCTTTCTGATGAAGCATGGAATAAGATTTGCGGGCATTTATTCTGTGGCTTATCATTCGAAAAAATCAACGAAAAAGGCGGAATTAATGCAAATAAACTAATGGCATACATTGCATTAGGTGCATCCGCTACAGATCCGTGGCCTGAATTAGATATAGATCGTGTAATTGTAGTCGATGATGTTGAGTCTCCTGTGACCGGACTTGTTGATTATATAAACCCTGACTATTCGATTGAGCGAGGTATTCGCACGACTGAAATCAAACACACAGATGGCTGTGGAATGATGCTTCCTTCTGTTAGTCGAAAAAATTTTATGATTCGTGCGCCGTGGATTAAAGGACTCCTTTCCTCTTTTGATTTTATTCGGTTCTGCAAAGTTCATCACGCACCACCGATTATTAAGGATGTTTACGGGACTTATCATAATTTGGAAAAAGAAAATATTCAAGTTATCTTAACGAAGTCACAGTTTAAATTATGGAACTTTTATGATTCTTGGGACGATTATAAACAAAAATTCAAAGAAAATAACTGCTGTTTTAACCGAACGAATTTTGAAGAAGATTATGTTCCAGACACAGATATTTCCTATCAAATGCTTCAAACGTTGACAGACTTCAGTAATGAGGAACTGTCTTTGTTCACATTGAAATCGCATGATAAAATCGTAGGAATCGCTAAGTCGTCTGAGAATATGCTCCAGACACTGCAAGCAGACAAGGAGTCTGCAAATTCGTATAAAAGAGCTCTTGCAGTTTATCCTGAGCTGCTAAGAGAAGCATATTCCAAAGAAACATTAAAATCAATAAAAAAGAAATGGACACTTGACGCAAAATCGGGTCGAATCAGATGCAATAACAAGCGATTGTTTGTTGTCCCTGATTTTTATGCGATGTGTGAATATTGGTTTCTACATATTAAAGAGCCTAAAGGGCTACTTCAAAATGGTGAAGTTGCTTGCCGTCCATTTCGTAATACTGACAAAATAGCTGCGTTACGTTCTCCTCATTTATATATGGAGTGGACGATACGAAAAGTTCTTCATGAGCAGAATATTTATGACTGGTTTTATACTGATGCTATTTATACTTCTTGTCATGACTTGATTTCTAAAGTTTTACAGTTCGATTGTGATGGGGATCAGTTAAACTGTGTTTCTGATTCTCTTCTTATATCAATCGCCGAACGGAATATAAAAAAATACAATATTGTCCCCTTGCTTTACGAACTTGGAAAAGCTGGCGCTAAACCAATTAATATTAATGAGTTTTTTGAAGGCTTAAAACGAGCTCATAATTTCAGCGGCATAGGACAAGTTAGTAATAGCCTAACAAAATTATGGAACCGAGATAATCCTGATAGAGAAGCTGCCGCTATATTATGCTTCTATAATAATTTGGTCATTGATGCAGCAAAAACGGGATTTGTCAATGGGTATGATCAATATCCTGCCATTCTAAAAAGAATTAATAAAGCTACAGGTGGAAAGAACGGAAAAATGCCGTTCTTTTTTCAATTCTCTAAAAACGGTAGACGTTTTTCAAAATTACCCGTAAAAGAACGTAAAAAGTATGCGAAAATTAATCAATCAACTATGAATCGACTCTGTGCGTGTTTCGACAATATTGGAAATATTAATTTTAACTACGCCAATGTTGCTCCTTTTAACTGGCAAATGTTTCTTGTCGAAGATACGCATAGTTATTACCCTGATGCGGTAGAACTATTTTGTAGAATTGATGATAGCAATATTCCTACTGTAATACAAAACCCCGCATCAGATTCTGACATTCACAATGTTGCAATGACTTATGATTTTACTGCACAAGAAATTATCGATGAACTAACGAGCAAATACGGCTCATTGGAAGAAGTATACCCTTCTATTGTTAAATTTTTATTTGTTGGATTAAACGCTTCTAAAATTGCTCACAAGAGAATGTTCTGGCGAGTATTTGGAAATATTGCTTGCTCAAATTTGGAATCGAATTTGGAAACATATTCTATTTGTCCTAAATGCGGTACGAAAATTCCTGCATGGAGTAAAGGACATATTTGCCCTAAAAAGGCTTCCGGCTTTTTTGAATGCTGCGATTGTGGAGCATGGTGTGAAAGAACAAATAGTAAACAATGTAGATGTTCTTCATGTCAAGATAAAGCAAAGAAATTGCAAAACAGTCTTATCAATAAAATGAAATATCAACGTAAGAAGCTATTGCCTTCTGCGTAATAGGAGAAAAAATGTTTATTCTTGGGATTATCGCGGAATCAGATGCTCAAAAGGGCATCATGATTCCGTCGTACATTTTGTGTCGTGATAAAAGTCCGTCCACTACTCGTAGCGGTTATCGAATACGTACTGGTAACACTATTACGGATAGTGTTATCCGCGTAATATTTCCCGATATTGATGGATATGATCGTTTCATTGAGTTTATGTCCTTTTATCGTACAAGAGATCACATGCACAATAGCGAAAACTACTCTTATGAAGATACAAAAAAATATTATCCTAAAGGGCTTTTAGCATGGTGCAAGTGTGATAAATATGGCGCCCCTCTTGGATCCATCGTTCCAATAAAATGGGTTCCAGATAAATCAATGAAATGTAAAAATGATACAGGGCACAAATTCATAACAGAATATCAAGAACCAGATTATTCACTGGTAGATATATTAAAAAACGATATGTGGACAACAACAATTCAATAAGAATTGTTTTGTAATAAAAGAAAGGAAACTAACAAAAATGCACCCAAAGAACTATGTACAGGATAATCTTCTTTTTCAGGAAGCGATTCATTCATTTTGCATCGATGACATTACGCAAACTCCTTCCGAGGAACCTCCGAAAATTGATGGTCAAAATAAATATGAATTTGAAACCGAATTCGGTTTTGTATGCAAGTCCGAAGTCCTTCTTGAACCGGAATACATCCTTCCAGACGGCTTAACGACGGTTGTGAAGTGGACTGACGGGACGAAAACAGTCGTTCGTCTAAGTGAAGGTTGCGAAGACCAGTACGATATTTATATGGCTTATCTTGCCGCGTTAGGTAAGAAGCTGTATGGTTCGACCGCAAAACTGCATCGAGTCGTGGAAACACATACAGTTGATTATCTTAATGAACAAAAGCGCCTTGAAGTCGAAAAGCGCCGAAAGGAAGCCGAAGAACTTGCGAAGAAGCGTCATCGTCAGAAGGTTAAGGCTGAAGTGAAAAAGCAAATGCTTGCGGCTGAAGCATATCAAGAAATCATGGAACGCATCGCACGACTGAGTAAGTTTGAGGAGTAATATATGGATAGAAATCGTTTTGCTGAGCTCAATCGAATTGATTGTTCAGAGCATACAGAAAAGAAAAATGGCTTAACTTATTTGTCGTGGGCTTGGGCGTGGACAGAATTCAAGAAGGCTTTTCCTGAATCATATTATACGATTTATGAAACTTCGGATAATATTCCGTATTTTACCGATGGAAAAACATGCTGGGTTAAGACTGGCGTAACGCTGGTCGATGGTGATTTTTCGTTGGAGCATATCGAATATCTTCCAATCATGGATTTTAAGAACAAGTCGATTCCTTTTGAAAATGTAACATCTATGGATATGAATAAGACCATACAGCGCAGTCTGACAAAGGCAATTGCAAGACATGGACTTGGTGGCTACATTTATGCTGGAGAGGATTTGCCAGAAGAGTCTCCTGAAGAAAAAGCGAATCGAGAACAGCGCGAAGCGGAAGAATTAAACGATTTGCGTGTAAAAATCGATACTGAAATTAAGACACGGACAAAAGAATTCGACAAGGAAAAGAAAATCGAATTTGCAAAGAGCGTCATTTTTCCTTGCATCGGAAGCGGTAATTACAAAACTTGTGATGACCGCGCAAAATTAAAGAAATTACTTAATGCGCTTACGGCTGCCGCGTAATATAAAAAAATAAAGTGAGGATATAAAATATGAGTGCTATTTCTACTATTGTTGGACATCTGTGCAGTGACCCTGAAATGCGTCAGATTGGCGCAAATACTGCTTGTTCTTTCCGAGTAGCGGTCAACACTTCTTCAAAAGATAAGAACAATAATTATGTTTCCAATTTTTATGACTGTACCATCTTTGGCAAGCGCAGCGAGCGGTTTTATTCGCGAGCACAGAAGGGCAGTGGTGTAACTGTTTGTGGCGAAGTCGCGGCTGTGGAATATACAGCGAAGGACGGAACGCTCAGGACTGGTCTCCGTATGAATGTTGATCATGCAGAAGTTCAGTCGAAGCTGAAGGATAAGGAAGCTGCGCCGCCTGCGGCAGCAAACTTCTCTGCTGATGATCTTGATTTCTAAATAATGAAGGAGGCCAATTAAAATGGCTGCAACACAAGATCAAATTATTGATATTTGCGATAAATATATTGGCGAATATCGAATTCGTAATGGTCAGGCTGTTGCTAAATATTGTCCGTTTTGTCACGGCGGAGAGTCGGGTGACACGGATACCTTTGCGGTTGGCCTTTACAATGGCGCATACTCTTGTTTACGCGGAAGCTGCTCAGCAAAGGGCAGCTTCCGCGATTTATGCGAGTATTTCGGTGAAAAGGTAAAGACCGACGGAATCCGAATGCCTTCTCATACGAAAAAGATGTATGAAAGACCAACTGGCGAGAATTTTCAGCCACTTACGGATGAAATCATTGCATATTTTGCCAAACGAAAGATTTCAGAAGATACGTTACATGCTTTTAAGATTCAGGCTGACAATAAAGGAAATATAGTTTTTCCTTTTTATCGTAATAGCGTTTTGACCTATGTAAAATATCGTAAGCCAGCAAAACATAAAAAAGAAGATGGCCCAAAAGAATGGCAAGAGAAAAATACAGAGCCAATCCTTTTCGGTATGGATCAAGTGTCGTTCAACAAACCTTTATATATCACTGAAGGAGAAATTGACGCACTTTCTTTATATGAAGCCGGGATAAAAAACGTTGTTTCTGTTCCCTGTGGCTGCAACAATTTAGAGTTTGTAACTTTATGTTGGGATTGGCTCGAAAAGTTTCAGCAAATTATTCTTTTCGGAGATGCTGATGAGCCAGGCATTGAAATGGTTACAAATCTTATGCAGCGTCTTGGAGAAGACCGTTGCTTGATTGCGCCAGAATATCCTGATTTGATTGTGAACGGACAATATGCCGGTCGTAATTGCAAAGACGCTAACGAGATTTTATATGCTTACGGAGCAGAAAAACTAAACGAAATCGCAAAATCTTGTGAACCAGCGCCAATTGAAGGTATCTTAAATCTTGCAGACGTAACAATGGTGGATCCTCGTTCTATTCCAAGAATCCTAACAAAAGTTCCAGCGCTTGATTCTATGATTGGCGGACTGGCAGAAGGTTCGCTAACAATTTTTTCGGGTAAACGCGGTGAAGGAAAATCAACTCTTGGTGGACAGATTTTGCTAAATGGAATCCAGCAGGGGTATAATGTTTGCGCTTATTCAGGAGAACTGACGGCTCAACGTTTTGTTGACTGGATTATGCTTCAAGCCACAGAGCGTAAATATATTGAAGCCATTACAGACACGAAAACAGGAAAAACTTATGGCGTAGTTCCTTTTGAGATTCAGCGTCGGATAAAAGATTGGATCAACAACAAATTCTTTTTATTTGACAATAATAATAGCTCTCCCCTTTCTCAAGAAGATAAAATCTTGAAGATATTTACTTTGTGTGCTCGTAGATACAATTGCAAGTTGTTTTTAGTCGATAATCTGATGACCGTTCTTTCTGATTCCAGTGCATCAGATGAGAATCGTGCTCAGGGAAAGTTTGTCGCCGCCTTAAAACAATTTGCAGTAAAATATAAAGTTTGCGTTATGTTGGTTTGTCATCCTCGCAAGACCAAACCTGGAGAAACGTTCACGTCAGAGGATGTAGCCGGTTCTGCTAATATAACCAATTTGGCGGATACTGTTATCAATATAGAAAAACCAAATTTAAGAGTAACTAAAAATCGAGAATACGGGATTTGCGAACGTATCCAGTGCAGTTATGATCCTGCTACACGCAGAATTTTTCAGACTGCTTATGGAGATCGTATTATATATGGATGGAATCATGATGGTCTTCCTCTTGCCGTAAATCCCGTAAGTTCTTTTCCGGATTTTACAATTCGAGATGGGCAGCCTGTTGCAACAGAAAGGCAACAGGCTGCTCCACCATTTTAAGTTATGAGCCAGAGTCTGATTTTTTTGATTTTTGTGATTAACAACTCTTCCCGGCTCGGAAAGGGTTTTGAATGAATTTATTAAGAAATAACGGAGAATCATTTGATGAATGCCTATGGAGATTAGGAGCAGCGAAGGAATCAAATGAACTTTCTCATACTTGGTTTGATATATCATTATTTTTAAATTCCGAATTTAATTTGGCATATGATGAGTCTGCTTATCGAAAACGCTATAAAAAAATGAAACAAGCGGCTGCTGTTGCTGAAATATCCGATATTCCAGATGTTTATAATTCGTTGTTAATAAAAAACACACGCGAACTTGAAAAAAAGCGTGTGTTATTACGCGAACAGCAAGCGGCAAATCGACGAACTGTTCGATTGGAAGCACATGAAGATTCATTTTGGAACGAATTAAAAAACAGCATTCAAAAACTGCCGGAAATTACCCAACCTCCTATTATGCGAAAATATACACAGCATGAATTGATTGCTATGCTCTCAGATATTCATTATGGATTGGCTTTTTCATCGGTTTACGATCAGTATAGTCCTAAAATCGCTGAAATGCGTGTTATGGAATATGCTAATCGCTTGTGCGAATTAGGTAGAAAAGAAGGCTGCTCCACAATCCACGTGTTATTAATGGGAGATATGATTTCTGGGATCATTCATCCGACAATTCGTCTTGAAAATCAACAAAACATTATCGAACAAATAGTTGGTGTTTCAAATCTTGTTTCTGTTTTTTTGATGGTTTTATCAAAAACTTTTGCAAACGTGCGAGTCTCCAGTGTAACTGGCAATCATTCACGTCTCAGCGAGAATTTAGCCGAATCCTTGCGTTCTGAACGTTTGGATGCTTTAATTTCTTGGTTTTGTAAAGCAAAATTAGAAAACATAAAACATATCACTTTTCTCGATGAAACGCTTGATTCAACAGTTGGTTTAGTTGAAATAATGGGTAAAACGTATGCTTTTGTCCACGGAGATTTTGATCCCGATTTAAAATCTACTGCCGTGAAAATTTCTAACCTTACCAATACAAAAATTGATTATATATTAGCAGGACATATGCATATTGCCGAGGCCAGAATTGAAGATGTAGGATACATCCGCAACGGGGCTGTCGTTACTGGTGGAGATGATTATACCACAAAGAAACGCTTATTTGGCCCAGCCGTACAGGTCTGCTTATTGGCATCCGAAAATGGTGTTGATGCAATTTATCCAATTAAACTAAATTAAAAGGTGGTGAACCAAATGAGCTTGCTTGATGATAAGCACGTTTACAGTTATTCTCAGTTGCAATCTTTTTCTGATTGTCCTTACAATTTTTATTTACAAAAGATTGAGCATAATCCCGATGTTGTTAGCAACGCTTTTGCATCGCAAGGTACTTTAATTCATGATCTGCTTGATCAATGGGCTAAAGGAATGATAACGGCTGAAGACCTTCCTTTTGAATACAAACGACGTTATCCATTGGAAGTAGTTGAAAGCTGGCCGAGTATGCTCGCTAAAAAAGGTTACGCAGAAAAAGCGTTTCAAATTGGCTATGATTATTTTGTAAACTTTGACCAGTTTAAAGGTTATCACATTATTGAAACGGAAGAACGATTTAAGATTGACGTTGCTGGTCGCCCTTTTGTTGGCATCGTTGACATGGTGATGGAAGACGAAAAGACCAAAGAATTGATTGTTTTAGACCATAAATCAAAATCCTTAAGCGCTTTTCGAAAAGCCGAAGATGAAATGTACCGCCAGCAGCTAATGTATAGTAAATTCGTATATGAAAAGTACGGAAAATATCCAGATCGTTTGATGTTTAATCTTTTCAAAGAAGATGGCTTAAAAATGGAACGCCGATTTCAGGAAGAACAGTATAATGAAACTTTGGCTTGGGCTGAAGAAACGATGGATAAAATGGAATCTTATGATTTCATAGACTACCTAACAACAAAGGAAGTTGATCCAAATAAGCCTGATTTCTTCTGTACTGAATTATGTTCATGTCGTAATATTTGCCCTAACGGACAGAAGAAATTCAGACGAAGATAATGGAGGTACACGATGAAAAATGTACCCGCTTATATCCCCTATCACATACACAGCAAATATTCTAACGCTTTAACACAACCGGACAGTACGATGTCTGTTATGGACTACGGCGTAGAGTTTAAGAAAAGAAATATCCCTGTTTTATGTATTACGGAACATGGAAACCGCTCTGATGTCTGGGAACAATATGAAGTGGCGCAAAAACTAAGCGACGCAGATTTCAATATGAAAGCAATTGCTGGAGCTGAATGCTATTTTGTTCCTGATAGAAATCCTGAATTGAAAGACAGACGGAATTTTCACTTAATTGTACTGGCAAAAAATCAAACTGGCCTGCGACAGCTAAATAAAATGCTGTCACAGGCCAATGAAAGTGGCTTCTACGGAAAAGCAAGAGTCGATTTTCAACTGTTAAGTGAATTAGATTACCGAAATTTTCTTGTTACAACAGCTTGTGTCGGTGGTGTTCTAAAAGATGAGGAACATGGTTTAGAATATTGCAATATGCTTCACGAGATTTTTCGAGAGAATTTTTATCTCGAAATTCAGCATCATCCTCAACAAGTCCAAGTAAAACACAATGCAAAAATTCTTGAAATATATCAGAAATACGGCTATCCTCTGATTTACGCAACGGATAGTCATTATATACGTCATGAAGATGCTATTCTCCGAAAAGAGTTAATGAAATCAGCAAAAATTTCTTATGAATACGAAGATGATTTCGATTTGTACTTGCCGACCGGAGAAGAAGCAAAATTGATGCTTCAAAATCAAAAAGTATTTTCGGACATACAGATAGAAGAAGCCTTCGATAATACGAAACAATTACTTGATTTTGATGGTCTTTATTTTGACAAAGACAGGAAATTTCCAATTAGTCGTCCAGAACTCACACAAGAAGAACGCAATTACGTTTATCAGAAAATGGTCTGCGATGGCTATATCAATAAGGAAGGAAAACCGTCAAAAGAAGAAGCCGCAGAATTACGAACTGAAATGAACACGATTCTCGAAACAAACTCAGCCGACTACTTTATTGGTCTGCATGACATGCTTCAAAAAGGAATTGAGAATGGTGGCGTTTTAACTACAACTTCTCGTGGTTCAGCTTGCAGCTTTGCTACAAATTATGCTCTTGGTTTTACTTCTATTAACAGATTGCATAGTCCAGTACGAATGTATCCCGACCGCTTCATAAGTAAGGCTAAACTTGAATCAGGAAGTATGCCAGATATTGACAGCAACATATCAAACGTAGAAGCATTTGAGCAAGCCGGTCGGGAAATCTTTGGAGAACACTCTTGCTATCCGATGATAGCATATGGAAAAACAAAAGCCTTATCTGCTTTTAAATTACTCGCGAGAGCGAGAGATATTGATTTTGAAACCTCTAACGAAGTTTCAAAGCAAATTTCAAAATATGAATTAGATTACAAACACGCAGAAGAAAATAATCAGGATGATCCAGATTATGATCCTGACGACGAGATTAAGATTGAAGATTACGTGGAAGATCAGTATCTTCCGCTTATAGAAGAAAGCAAACAATATCGAGATATAGTTGTTACTGTTTCGCCTCACCCTTGCGCACATCTCGTTTATCATAAAGATCTTCGTGAGGAAATTGGTATTATTCGTTTAAAATCAAAGACTGGTAACAAAGAACCGAAGATGTGTGTTTATATCGACGGGGCAACAGCAGATCGATTCGGTTATGTTAAAAGCGATCTTTTACGCGTCGATGTTGTGAAAATTATCAATGAGACTTTCAAAACCATCGGAAAACCAGTTCTAACAGCATCCGAACTTATTGATGCTGTCAAAGATGATTCTCGAATATGGGATTTGTATGCAAATGGCTACACAGTTGGCTTAAATCAATGCGAAAAAGCAAAAACAACGCAGAGAGTTATGCGTTTTAAACCAAAGAATACTGTTGAGCTGGCTGCATTTATTGCAAGTATTCGTCCAGGCGCAAAAAGCCTTGTAGACGATTTCGTAAACCGTAATTATCATAACTATGGAGTTCCAGCGATGGATAAACTACTTCGGCTTGAAGGTGCTACCGGAATCACAGGGCAATCTTCTTTTCTGTTCTATGATGAGCAGATAATGACGCTGGCAAAGGCCGCAGGCATTTCGCCAGCAGATGCAAATGCACTCATTAAGCATATTAAGAAAAAGCATTTACCAGAAGTTGCTTCTTATAGAGAACGTTTTATTCCAGGCTTCACATCATATTTAGTAAAGCAAGAAAATGTTGAATTGAAATTGGCAGAGAAAACAGCAGATGATGTATGGACAGTTATTCTAAATAGTGCAAGCTATTTGTTCAACGCTTCGCACGCCTACGCCATGTGTCTGGACTCCCTATATGGAGCTTATTTAAAAGTTCATTACCCTTATGAATTTTATCAAACTATGCTGGAAATTTTCAGTGCTAAAGGCAAACTTGAAAAAGTGTCACAAATCATTCAGGAAATGAAAAAGTATGCCGCCATTCAGATTGCACCAGGACGACTTGGCGAAGATAATCGTTCGTGGCATATCGATAAAGAAAATCATACGATTTCTCAATCATTGCAGTCTATTAAATATATTTCAGCAGTTGTCGCTGAAGAACTATATCAAATGTCTAACTTAAAATTCGAGCATTTTGTAAATGTTCTTGCGTATTTACAGAAAAATACTTCTGTCGATAAGCGGCAAATAGAAGCCCTGATTCATGTCGGCTACTTTTCTGAATTTGGTAAAATGCAGAAATTAAAATTGTTATTTGATGATTTTTTCGATGGAAAACGAAAGATGTCAAAAGGACTTAAATCATATGACACTCGTCTTTTAGAGAAAGTCAAATTGGAATTGGAAACGCCAGACGACGATATGTCAGTCGGATTTAAGTTGCAACAAGAAAATGATCTTTTGAAATTATGTATGAGTTGCGATACCGACAGTCCGGATTTAGCTTATTTTGTGAAGAACGTTGATGATACTTATGGGGTTAAAATTGAGCTTTATTCTGTCCAGCGCGGCACATCTGGCATTATAAAAATGAAAAAAGCAATGGCAGAAGAAGCAAAATCTCTTGTTGGAAAAATAATTCTGATTTCAAATTGGAAAAAAGTTCAGCGTTGTAGTTATAAAGGCAAAAAGCGTATTCCAATTCCAGATGAATATGATACATGGTTATACGATTATAGCCTCTTGTCGGAAGGAGATGATAATTGTGTATCAGATTCCACTGAGGTATGTTAAAATTTCAAACACGGTTGCAATTTGTGCTACGCGGATTGTTGCCATTCTTGACGCATCTCAGCATCAAGCAGAAATTCTTATGCGAGAAGAGCGTAAAGCTGGGCGATTGATTAATTCATGCGGTCGAGCACAGGCAAAATCGACGATCATTCTTGATAACGGAGCAGTACTTTCCTCCCCTATGTCTGTTAGCTCGCTGCTTCGAGTAATCGAGCGTTCTAATACAAAACAGATATTGACAAAAGAAGGACGAGATCTGAAGCGAATGACCATCTACGATGTCGCTGACGAACAGCCACGCGAAGATGATAATGACGGCGATTACGCAGATATTTCTTTTGTCGATGATGAAATTACTGAAACAGATTGACATTGATTTCAAATTGGATTATAATGCATGTTGAAAGAAAGGAGTGACAGTATGGGTTTTTTAAAGAGTATCAAAACACTGTTCGGAAGTGTTGTTCATTATAATGAACGCGGAGAAAAAGTCGGCGAAACACTCGACGGATTTTTTCCTGAGCAAAAGATTCATTATGATAATGATGGAAATTATCTTGGGCGCACTGACCCCGGTCTTTTGCGAAAAACATCAATCACAAAAGATCAAAACAACAACGTTGTGATGACTTCTTCAGAAAATCCTGATGGAAGCTATCGACATCTTGATAATAACCATCGTGTGATTGGAACTACAATATTCACTCCGATTCAGGTAAAAACTCAATTAGAAATAGATCATATATTCATTTCAGATCTTCATGAAGATTCGCTCGATGGTGCAGATTCGGAGTGCTATGACTACGATTGCGGAAATAATGATTATTCCAACATAATTTCCGATTATTCTTATTTTTGCAATAAGAGCGATGATGATCTCTGTCTTAATGAAGACGATGATAATGATTGTGATTCTTATCGTAAAAACGAAGACGACGAAGACGATATAGATTATAATGATTACGTTGATTTAGACTGTTGTTGTGTTGACGAATCTGAACCAACATGCGATTATGATGAATATGATGAGTGTACCGATTTCGATGATTTTTAACAAATAAAATTGATTATAGCATTTTGCTCCGATTTGAACTATTTCTTTGCGACGGTGCGCCCAAAAAGCGCACCGTCGCCTTATTATTTTATATTACTTTAAGGAGTGATGCTATCATGGCAAAAGGTTCTTACCTTCATGTCACGGTTGGTCACACTTCTACGTACACCACAGATCCTGTTTATCAATACGATCGAGGAATTTTTCTCCAAATATCAGGTATAAATGCAAACAATGTTACTTTTCATTTTGCCACATCTACATCAAGTATTAGCGTTTCCCAAGATCCACAAATGGTTTCTGAAAATCAATGGACTGTCGCTATACCGGATGTTTTGCTGTCAAAATCAGAAGACATAATTTGCTATGTGTACGTTGAAGATGAAACCAGCGGTTTTACGGTTTATAAAATTACCATTCCAATTATTCCACGACAAGTAAATGATATTGTTAAAACTTCTCCTGAGCCCAGTTCAAATATAAAACTCGACACAACATTAACGAGAAGCGGATATGCCGCTGAATCAAAAGCTGTCGGAGATCGTTTTAGCAAAGTTGAAAGCAAACTGATAACCTCAGAAGAAAAACTATTACTTTTGGAATTGCTAAAAACAGCGGTTTATCAGACGAACACAGCAAATCAGAATTACAATAAACTGTTATCTGCTTGGCAAGAAGATGTTTCTACGCTTGCGGATGCACGCCCGCAAATTGTCAGTGTAACTCCTGATAAAACAAGCATTGTAGTTGGCGAGAGTATTGCCTTTACTGTAGTACAAAAAAATGCAAAAACCATCCGATTTATCGTGGATGAACAAGTAAATGAAAGAATTTACGATGTAACGCAGGAAACAATCAGTTTTTCAAAAACATTCCAAAACGCAGGAAACAGAATCATTGCGTTTCAAGCAGTTGATACCGATGGAAATTTAGGGTTGGAATCAACGCGACTTACTATTTCAGTAAAGGAGGCTTAATTATGTGGCATTTGATTTCGGAAAACAATGGAAACACAATCTACTCCGACAACAAAGAATGGATGGTTGACTCTGCGGAGGATATAACAAACGGCAGCGAACCTAAAAACTCTGGTTCAATCAGCAGCTTTGCGTATACAGCCGGATATAAAGAGATGTGGCAAAAAAATGCAGAAGGAGAATGGATTCAGATCGGAGGTGTTAATAATGGTTAATGCAGCAATGGTTGGTCTGATAACTGCACTACATGGCACAAATGACGGGGCTCCTACGGATTTGAGCGGCATCGTGAATGCTATTAATAAAAAAGCTGATAAGTCTTACGTAGATACAGAACTCGACAAGAAAGCAGACACGTCTGATGTAGATACGAAACTTTCCGAAAAAACCGATGTGAATAATTTTACGCAATTGAAGGAGAAAGTTGACGTTATCTCTGCACGGCAGAACATACTGACAGGCAGTGTATCTGGCTCAGAAATTACCACAACGGATGCTGTTGCTTCCCCATTATTGGGCTTGCGTGTCTGCGGCAAAAGCACGCAGGACGGCGTGCCGACCCCGACTGCGCCCGTGCCGATTGTCAGCGCGGGTGACGGCGGAACGGTGGTGGTCACGGTGTCGGACGGCGCGAACGAATCGCAGACGCTGACGCTGCAAACGCCGAATGGTCTGCCGGGCATCCCGGTTGCATCCAGCGGCAATTACACGGATGAGAACGGGCAGCAGTGGGTCTGCGACGAGGTTGATTTGGCGCGCGGGGTGTATGTGCAACACGTCACGAAAATCAAGCTGACATCCTCGATGAAATGGACGAAGGTTGGAAACAAAGTTGACCGCTATTTCGCGCAGTTTGACGGCACTTCTGCGACAAACGTTCTTTGCACACATTTCTCCACAAGCGTAGGTTCGGAAGTCGTCGGCGGCGCCATGACTAACCTGGATCACCTTATCGGCTTTGCATACGCCGATAAAGGAACAACGACGATTGATGACTTCAAGGCATTCCTCGACGCGAACGAGGTATATGTTTGGACGTCGCTTGCAATACCCATCAAAACCGCTCTTTCCGCCGCTGAAATCGCCGCGTACAAGGCGCTGACCACATATGCCCCGACGACCATCATCAGCGCAGGCGGCGGCGCTGGTATAACAGCAGTGTATCAACGTGATGTAAATATTGTAGTGAAAGCATTAGAAGACGCAATTGCGTCCATGACGACGCACTAAAGGAGGCATTTTTATGGCAATTAACAGCAAAGCGCGGCACGAACTGACTCTCCGTGCAATTAAACGCGAGATTTCTTCCGGTCGCGACGTGGCATTCTGGCTCGACAAGGCTTATGCACACCTTGATAACGGACTGTTTGGCGAGAACGATATCTCTGAAATTGAGAAGTTGGCGCAGGTGTACTATGATTCGCTAGATGCGCAGTGCCAAGAATGGGTGGAACAAGCTAAATAAGGAGAAACATGATCGTTAAAAGTGATACCCCAATCAGAGAATTTAATTTCTGGTCTGGAGCAAAAGATACTGTAAAATACCTTACACTGGAAGAACTTGATTCTGTCGAATCTATTCTTGATGACCTATATCCAGAAGGCATTTCTGAAACTGACCTGAATGATTTCTTCTGGTTCGACAATGACACTATCGCAGAGTGGCTCGGTTATCATGATTTCAACGAACTTATAAAATCTCGTTCTTAAATTGAGAGCATATTGGCGCGGCAATAAAAATGCCGCGCCAATTCTTTCAAAAATATAATATAAAATAGCGATCTCAATCGATTATGTTCTTGATTTGATGATAACGGAGATCTGCCATGTAAAAATGGAGGACATAATAATGGCTTATAAAACAGTAAAAGCATCATGGCTAATTGAAAAGTTCAAAACAATGGTTGAGCCGGGTAAGGAATGGAAATATGTTGCCAATGGAACCAGCGAAGGAGCCGTAGACTGCTCTGGTGCTTTTACTTATTGGTATCGTCAAGCTGGTAGCACCATGTATCATGGTTCAAACACTATGTGGCGTAAATATACCACAGAACGAGGAAAAATCGGTGAAATCGAACTTGTTCCCGGTATGGCTGTCTTTAAAATGCGAAAAGATGGAAAAGAACCGTCTGCTTATAAAAATGATGGTTTAGGAAATTTCTATCATGTAGGATTATACATTGGTGACAATCAAGTAATCGAAGCAAAGGGAACAAATTATGGATGCGTTATTTCCAAACTTAAAGACTGGTCATATGCCGCTAAGCTGAAATATACGGAATATGATGTCGGCTTAACTCAGAACAAAGTTGATGATTCAACTACGGATTCTGTTACAGAAAATAACTCCACGCAGACTGGTCGAGTAATCGGTGGAATGTTGAATCTTCGCTATCGCCCTGATGTAAATTCAAATTCTTTAGTAAAAATACCGAATAACACGTCTATTCCTATTCTTGCAGAAGCAGGAGCTTGGTATAAAACCAAATATAAAAATCTAACAGGCTTCGTTATGAAGAAATATGTATCTGTCGGACAATCGGAGTGGATTATTACCGGCTCTACAACAAACGAAGCGGCATTAGCAGAATTGATATATTATGCCAATAGTCTTGGCATCACCTTAAATAAAGAGGTGATTTTATGACAACTCGTCTTGGATTGGCTCGCGACTATCTTCAATACAGTAAACGTATTGCTATCTTTGGAGTCGCTCAATGGGCAATTTTAGCATTTTTAGCATTTTTGCTGGCTTTTTTGTCGATATTTATTGAGCAAATTTCTTATGAATCTATTTCTGGTATTATTAATAACGTGATTGCTTGTTCTTCCACTCTTGCCATCGGTATTTGTGGCGGCTATTATGCTCATTCCGCATATGATAATAAACTAAAATCTGAGACAGAATCGTCTCAGAACGGGTGATATATGGCAAAGAAAAAAGAACAAAAGCAAACTGTAAATCCCCAAGATTATGATTCTTATATTCTGGTTGCTGCTGATTTATCTTTGCGGCGGCCAGGGTTTTGCGTACTTTATTTTAACCGGAATAATGAAAATCCTATTTCTAAAGTACAACTATATTCAGTTGATAATAAAACAAAGCAAAAAAGTCGAGGACAATTGCTTCTCGATAATGCAAATATTTTTAAAAAAATACTTAGCTTAAATATAGGGCACACTCCCCTATTCTTTGTCAGAGAAAAATCGATTAATAACTGTAATGTAAGAATGGCTCGCTCTGGTTCTGCTGCAAAAAGCGGCGTATCAGAAGTTGTAGGTGTTATGGATTTAATTGCGTGGGAAACAGCTCACGCTGAATGGGATGAGATTTACCCGGTCACAGTTAAAAAAGCTGTGACCGGTTCCGGAAAATCAGAAAAAACAGCTGTTGCAAAATGTTTGCCGCTTTACTATGGCAAGGAAAATCCATTAGAATTTCGATGTGATGACGAATCGGATGCGGCGGCTGTTGCTATTGCTTGGCTTATATCAAAAGGCGAAATAAAACAAATAATTCAGGAGGACGCAATTCATGAAGGTCAAGAAAAAAACAATTCGTGCATGTGACGAATGTTCTGAAGGCGTTGAAATTCCAGAGGAACTTCTTCGTCAACTGTTCGATTCTGAAGAATTAGAATCAGATACAGCAATGCAGTTGGATTCAGACTTAATGGCTGACCGTATGATTTTTATGGATGACATGGTTAATAAAAATATCATGAGAATCGCAAAAGCAATTCTTTATTGGAATGAGGAAGATAAGGAACTCCCTACCGAAGAAAGAAAGCCAATTCGATTTTATATTTGTTCTCCTGGCGGAGATATAAATTTTATGTGGATGCTGGTAGATATTATGCTTACTTCTAAGACTCCGATTTATACAATCAATATTGGCGTGGCGCATTCTGCCGCTGCATTAATTTTCTTAGGCGGGTCAAAACGGTTTATGATGAAGCATTCCAGCATTATGATTCATCAAGGTTCTGCCGCACTAAATGGAGATTATGCAAAACTTCAGAATATTTTCAAGAATTATTCCGAACAAGTTTCGCAGATGTATGACTACATGAAAGAACGCTGCTCTTTGAATGATGAAGTAATTGCAAAACATATGCAAGACGACTGGTTTCTTTGTCCTCAAGAATGTTTGGCAAATGGTATTTGTCATAAAATTATTACTTGTCTTGAAGATATTAAATAAGGAGATATTATGAATCAAATTGCAACTTTCGAAAAAGTTTCTTTAAATCAGTATATAAAAGATCGTTTATCAACAATTGATCTTGAAAAAGAAGAATTATCTATGACAGATTTTCTTTTGTTAGCGACAAAAGAATGGGAGGCACTCGAACTTCCTAAACGCGGGACTTCTCTTTCTGCTGGCTATGATTTTCATATTCCGTATGAAATTGCTGTTGGTGCTAACTCTGTTTTAATCCCAACAGGTGTACGTTGTCAAATAAATGAAGGATGGGCGCTGTTCCTCTATCCGCGTTCTGGGCTTGGTACGAAATTTGGAATGGGATTAGAAAACACGACAGGCATTGTTGATGCCGATTATTATTTTGCCGCAAATGAAGGACATATTATGGCAAAATTATATACACGAAATAAGATTGCATCACTTAAGCAAGGAGATCGTTTTATGCAGGGTGTTTTCCTGCCGATCGGTTCAGCTACGAACGGAAATACTGAAAAAGAAAGAACCGGAGGCTTCGGTTCTACAGGAACGAAATAAAATCGCACTGGGGAAGCCATCTTGCCTAAGCAGAGGTGGCTTCCCTTTCCGACGCAAGCGTCGGCGAGTGACAGTGAGGAGAAGTTGATGAAACAAGGTTTTATACTGAATCCAATAGAGGAATTTGTTGATGACATTCGCCATTTAGTTCGTGATAATGGCGGGTATTGTATTCACGCGGAAAAAGGAAATAAACAAAATAAATGCCCTAAATATTGTAAGAATTTAGATGATTGTCCGTGTGGAATGTTTATTAAAGCACAAGAAGAGGAGCAATCGTAATGAATGTTATTAAGCGAGATGGGTCAGAAGTCCCATTCGATAAAAACAAAATATTTATTGCTATACAAAAGGCTTCAAATGAAGTTCCAGAATCAAAAAGGCTTCGAGAGCATGAGATTTCTTATCTTGCAAATATCATCGAATTGGAATGCGCTGAATCAGCGGAACATCTTCACGTCGAAGATATTCAGAATATAGTAGAAGAACGACTGATGAAATTTGGAGTTTGGGATATTGCAAGAGAATATATAAGATATAGATACAAAAGAGAATCTATTCGTAAAAATACTCATGATTTTTTATTATCTTTAAAGCCTATGCTTGAAGCGTCTGATGTTCAGAATCAAAATGCCAATGTTGACGAGCAGTCTTTTGGTGGACGTGTTGGCGAAGCAACGAATGAGATGATGAAGCAGTATGCGCTGAACTTCTGCATGTCTGATATGGCGCGGCGCAATCATCTTAACAACGAAATCTATACACACGATTTGTCCAGTTATGCAGTAGGGAATCATAACTGTTTGAGCATTCCATTTGATACTCTGCTTGCTAATGGCTTTAGCACTCGCCAAACAGATATTCGTCCTGCTGGAAGCGTCAATACGGCGTTTCAACTTCTCGCTGTTATCTTTCAGTTACAGAGCCTCCAACAGTTTGGTGGCGTGAGCGCAACACATCTGGACTGGACAATGGTTCCGTATGTACGCAAGTCTTTTTATAAGCATTATGTGGACGGCTTGAAGTATATTGGTAGACTTGACGAAGAGGAAATTGCTTATAATCTGGCACACGATTACGCATTCTCTCCGGTTGAAAAACCTATTGATGATGAGGTTTACAAACAGCATACGGAAGAATATGACTATGCTATGGACATGACCACGCGAGAATTGCAACAGGCGGTCGAAGGGATGTACCACAACCTCAACACATTACAAAGCAGAAGCGGTAATCAATTGCCATTTACCTCTATTAACTTCGGCACATGTACTTTGCCCGAAGGTCGCATGGTTATCAAGGCGCTTCTTGATGGCTCTATTGCCGGGGTCGGCAAACTGCATCGAACGCCGACTTTCCCCTGCTCCATCTTCCAGCTCATGAAAGGGGTTAATCGCAAACCGGGAGACCCCAACTATGATATGTATCGCTTGGCGTTAAAGTCAACAACGCGGCGCTTATACCCCAATTACGCGAATGTTGATTGGAGCGGGAATGCTGGATATGACCCGAATGATCCTCGGACTTATTTCAGCACGATGGGTTGTAGAACGGCAAACGGATACGACATCAACGGTTTCGGTCAGCTTAAAGATGGACGCGGCAACATCTGCCCGGTCACGATTATTCTCCCCACGCTTGCGGCAGAAACGAAGCAGGAGATATATAAAGAGTGGCCGGAAGCAGACCCCGTGTATTTTGAAGATGATGTTGACAAACTCGTTGACAGCTTTATGACTTTACTTGACACAAAAATCCATGAGGCAAAAGACCAGCTTATTGAGCGATTTAACTACATTTGCAGTCAGAATTCTGCGTCTGCAAAATTCATGTACGAGAATAACATCATGGCTGGTTATGTTCCGGAAGAAGGGATTCGGTCTGCGTTAAAGCATGGAACTCTTGCTATTGGTCAGCTCGGACTTGCTGAAACGTTGACAATTTTGATAGGAAAAGATCAGACAACCCCGGAAGGAATGGCGCTCGCAAAGCGAATCGAGGAGCTTTTTAAGCAGCGTTGCAATGAGTTTAAGCAGGAATATAAACTTAACTTCGGAGTATATTACTCACCCGCTGAAAATCTATGTCTTACTGCCATGAAGAAATTCCAGAATCGCTTCGGACATATTCCGGGAGTAAGCGACCACGATTTCTTCACGAACTCAATCCATGTTCCTGTATGGGAACATATAGATGTGTTTGACAAGATTGACATAGAGTCGCAGCTCACAGGCTATTCAAGCGCTGGCTGTATTACCTATGTGGAGTTGCCGAGCACAGCAGAAAACAATATTGACGCGCTCGAAGCCATTGTGAACCACGCAATGGATAAGGACATTCCTTATTTTGCAATCAATGTTCCCAATGACACCTGTCTTGATTGCGGATATACCGGGGAGTTTAACAATGCTTGCCCTGCTTGCGGGAGCAAACACTTTCAACAGCTTCGCCGCGTAACAGGGTATCTGAGTGGAGACTATAAGACGGCGTTTAATGCAGGGAAACAGCAGGAAGTTGAGCAGCGTGTAAAGCATGTAGGAAGGATGACGCAATTGGAATGAGCAACATAGCAGGTATTATTAAAAGCGATATTGCCGATGGCCCCGGCGTTCGTGTCGGGGTTTTCCTCTCCGGCTGTCCGCATCATTGTCCCGGATGCTTTAATCAGGAGCTGTGGGATTACAATTACGGCAAACCGTTTGATACAAAAGATGACTCTAAAAAGATAAAAGAACTTCTTTCTCATCCATATATTTCCGGGATAAGCATATTAGGAGGCGAACCTTTATGCGACGAAAACCTTGGTGAGACATGTTGGCTTATAGCCATTGCCCACGAACTCGGCAAAAACGTATGGATATATACCGGGTATACGCTTGATGAACTTCTTAAGCGAGTGATAGAAGTGCCTACCAATGTTTTTCTCTGTATCGCCTTAAAAGAGGTTGACATTCTTGTCGATGGTCGTTTTGAACAATCACTTGCCGATAAACGTCTGCAATTTCGTGGTTCGTCCAATCAGCACATTATCGATATGCCCGCTACAATCAAAAGCGGGCATATCGTTCTTTGGAATAAATAATAAAAAAAATGAGGTGTTGCAAATGGCTAAAAAAATATATGCCATTGATTCGACTAATCCCCCGGAAACACTTGATAATCATATTTTTTATGGAATGATTCTCGATGAAGATCAGAAAAAGTTTCGAGATGCAATTTGGAATCCCGAAAAACTTATTGTCTTTTGCAATGCGAAGGCTGGCACAGGTAAAACACAAATCGCCGTTATGACCGCACAGCTGCTGTATGATTATCATCGTTATGAGGGGATCGTCTATATAACAGCGCCTGTACAGGAAGCGCGCATTGGATTCCTTCCGGGAACATCTCAAGAAAAGATTGCAGTATATAATGAACCTTTTTGTCAAGCCGCACTAAAAGCGAATATCAATTTTGAACGTGCCATTTACGATGATGGGTATAATGAAAAAACTGGTTCTGCTTATATCCAGTGTGTTTCTCATAATTTTCTTCGTGGCTGCAATTTTGAAAACAAAGTTGTTATTATTGATGAAGCTCAAAACTTTTATGTCGATGAGCTAAAGAAAGTTCTAACCCGTATGCACGATAATTGTAAAGTTGTTGTCATAGGGCATACTGGTCAAAACGATTTGCTTCACAAGCCAGAACGTTCTGGCTTTGATGCTTATATTAAGCATTTTGAAAACGAACCTTATGCTGCTGTTTGTACTTTGACACATAATCATCGAGGCGTGGTTGCAAATCACGCAGATGATCTTGTAATATAAAAATAAAAATAGATTAGGAGAGTTAAAGCCAATGGTAATTGATAACAATGTTGAAAAGTTTTGTTCAGTTCTTGACAAGATGCAGGAAACTTATATTTCCAAGAATCATGATTACGGAAATGTTTTTCACGACTCGATGGATGAGTTTGGTCTTATTTCCCCTGTTATCCGCTTGAATGATAAAATTGCCCGATTGAAGCATTTTGCGAAAAATATTAAGAGCGGAATCATGGTGCACGATGAATCTATCCGAGATACCCTTCTCGACCTTGCGAATTATGCAGTCATGACTTATATTGAGATGTCAGATTTTGATGAAAATGGAAATCTGAATAATGATATTGTAAATAACAACGAGTAATTCGTTTTTTATTTTTTATATTGACAAATCTTATCGTTTGTAGTAGACTATTAGAAGGATTTAATGCTTAACCGTTATTTGTTGAAAAGGAGTGATACCATTGCAGCTCAGTGGTCGGTAACTCAATTCTAATCAAAAAAACAAAGGAGATTTTATATGGTTGATTACAGCAAATACTCACAGTTTCCATCTTACGTTCTTCAGTACATGAAAGGCATCGAGGCGCTTTACAAAGCTCCTCGATATGAAGATTTCATGTTCAACGAGATTTATATTTCTCCAGAACACTCCACGACCTTCAAAAGTTTTGGAGCTGGCCCCTGTGCGCTTGTTACCTATTCTGTCTACCAGCACACAGGAGACATTCGCGAGTCTGAAGGCGAAAGATATATCGAACCAGAAGGTGACAATCCGAAGCGAGTGTATTCCTTCGCTTATATTACGCCGGACACCATGTTCGCGGCTGGGGCTCCTTATAGCCTAAGCCGTTTCTTCGGAGAACGTTATGCTCTTGATACAGAAGAATCTGCAAAGAGCGTTTATCAAGCCGAATATAAGAAGGCTTATGATAAGGGGCACGAAGATGGGCTAAAAGCCGGACGCAAGGAAGGATATGATCAAGCCAGACGCGAAGATGCTGAAGACTTTGGGCCTTCCGCTGAAGAGCTTGAAGAAATGAACGCTGAGTTTCGGATTTTCGCCGGAGACCCTGACGAGTTCTAAAATGCAATAAAAATGGGGCGCTTGTAAAAGAGCGCCCCATTTTTTTATTTCCATAGGAGGATTTATGAAGATTCATTTTAATAGTATTCGCGGGCTTGATGACGCTTTGTGTTCTATGTATTTATCAAAACGAACATGGACAGAAGAACGCGACACGGCTATTCGAGAATCCGTACAGAAAGAAAGTAATCCGGATGGTTCTCTAAAAGAAGAAATTGATCCTGATTTGCAAAAGAAACTTTCTATTATGTTTAAGATTGGAAGCCGTCATATGACATTGCTGCGGTTCATTAATTTTTCAGTAACCGTCGAGGGGCTTCATCGCGCCGGACAGGATGATTTCGATAGTCACGCAAAACGTCTTGATAATAGAATCATCCGCAGCAGCACTCGTCTTGCTAAGTTTGGAGAGAATGAAATGTCTGATTATTATCGTGGCAAAATTATTGCAACAGACGAAGCTCTCCGTTTATTGCAAATTCGTTTGCCCGATGAAATCGAAGTAAGCAATAAACAGTATGTTAAGGCTGTAAACGGCTATGTTTTAAAAGAAGAAGCTGATAACAAAGACGTACTTCGCGGGCTATATATGTTGTCTATTCCTTCTACTTTTATCTTTGAATGTAACGTCACAGAATGGGCACATATCTACAAGGAACGCAATAAAGACTCCACTGCAAATCCAGAAGTCAAAGAAATGTGCGAAGCCGTTACCGATGCACTTGAAAAGGCATGTCCTTGGATCACGCGAGAGCTGCTTCTGAAAATTCCAAACTAAGGAGACTAAAAATGGAAACAGCTTGCAACTATACTGACAAGACAATGTACGTTTCCACAGATGAGCGTTGGCTAATTAATCGTCTTCTGGAATTTAAAGAATTGTATCCAGAAGAAATACATATTATCAAATTTCCTGAAAATAATGATGGCTGTCTCTATCTTCGCTTGCCTGCAAAATGGCTGAAAATTACGCCACCAAGAAAGCATGAAGTATCTGAAGAACAGCGTGAAGAACTGCGTATGCGAATGCAAAAAATGCGTGATGCTCGGAAAGAGAAGCAAGCAGACAACAAGGAGGATGCTTAATGCTTACGGTCAAAGGAAAATACAATACGGCGCAAATCATGACGGACGGTGAAGTGGATGAAGCAACGCTTGAACAGGTTCGCACGATGTGCAACTTGAAGAGCTTACAGGAATCCAATATTGTCATCATGCCCGACTGCCACGCAGGAGCAGGATGCACCATCGGCACAACCATGACGATTCACGATACTGTTATCCCAAACTTTGTCGGTGTCGATATTGGCTGCGGTGTACGCGCTGTACAGATTGCAGGGGATGTTGACTTGGAGAAACTCGACCGCATAATCCGTGAGAAAATTCCCTGCGGATTTGCTGTTCATGATGAGCCTGATGAGTCTGACGATTCCAACAACGAAGATGACTATACTTCTGATCTTTACATGAAAGCGTTCTCCATACTTCTTGACATATGGTGTAAAGAACATGTGGATACAGACCGCGCATGTCGTTCGTTGGGGACATTAGGAGGCGGCAACCATTTCATCGAATTGGATTGTGATTCCTATGGACATTATTGGTTGGTTGTGCATACAGGCAGTCGCTGCCTTGGCAAGCAGGTTGCAGATTATTATCAAAACCTTGCCTATCGCGTCTGCAATAAGCATGACTTTTCGGCTGAAATCGAGAAGTTAAAGCAGGAAGGTCGCCAGCGAGAAATCAACGATTATATTAAGCGCAACAAAGAAGAGCCCGTCCCGAAGGCATATGCACACTTGTCTGGACGCGATATGATGCTATATCTTGATGATATGACCACTTGCCAAGAATATGCAGCAGCGAATCGTAAAGAGATCTGCAACATCATCATGGATGCTATGGGTTGGCAAGCCATTACGCAGATAGATACTCCCCACAACTACATTGACCCTCGTGATGTCATACTCCGAAAAGGCGCGGTTGCCGCTCGCGGGAATGAGTTTCTTGTGATTCCCATGAACATGCGAGACGGAACGCTTTTGTGCGTCGGGAAAGAGAATGCAGCGTGGAACGATTCTGCTCCTCACGGTGCTGGGCGAGTTATGTCCCGTGCAAAGGCGAAAGAGTCTATCTCAATGGAGACATACGAGAAAAGCATGAGTGGCATTTATTCCTCGTCTGTCTGCGAGGAGACTAAAGATGAAGCGCCGATGGCTTATAAGCCCGCTGAAATTATTAAGGATGCAATTACGAACATTGAGGGCGGTGCAGTTACGATTGTTGATGTTTTGAAGCCCGTTTACAATTTTAAAGCAAGTAACGAAAAGGAATCCGAGTGAAAATAATTAAGAATATCAGAAAGAAGTGATATAAATGAACGCAAATTCATACTCCGGAGGCATTGGGTTCTGGGGGTTGCTCCAGATTGTTTTCATTGTTTTGAAAATATTAGGTGTTGTAAATTGGTCTTGGTGGCTGGTATTTATTCCTGTATGGATCTCGGTGCTGTCATTTCTCATAATCTTTATTATTATGCTTATAGTTTCCGGGCATTTAGAAAGGAAATATACAAAATGAATGAAGAAGAATTGGAGTTTACTTCTGAACAAGAGCAGCGTATCGATGAAGTATACACAATGGTATATGAACTTTGTCAATATATGACCGATAATAGCATTCACTCTTATTCTCAAGATATTGTTGGGCCGATTGCGGATAACGTAGCAGAAATGCTGTCTCTTCAAGGATACAAGGTGCACTTCCCCGTCATCACAGAAAATGATGACGGGGATCAATATATATCAGAATATTTCTAAGGAGTATTTTATATGACAATTCGAGAAATCATTTCGTCTTTACTTGATCACGCGGATATAGTAGAACAAGAAGCAATTACCTATGGAGACGATGCCGCATTGCAAGAAGCAGAAATAATGCGGGAAGCCGCGAAAAAACTAAGTTTTGATAAGCATAGCGGCCATGCTGAATGGGTTGAACTTGACGGCGTTGTAAGATGTAGTCATTGCGAATCTGTCTTTAATGAACCTACTGCCTACTGTCCAGCTTGCGGTGCGGACATGTCTAAGCGCGATATTCTGAATAATTCAACAAGAGAAGAAATTATTTCTTCTTTGGTAGATCAGGCTAATGATAAAGAACAACAGGCAAACAATGATGAATATCTAATCTTTTACAACGATGCAGAATATCTCCGCGCAGCCATTAATATGCTGAAAGCAGATGATCTGAAGCTCAAAGGAATGTCAAAATGAACAAAAAGAAAAAGACCGTTCCTGTCTGTGAAGACTTTGGTCTAATGCTTAACTGGGCACTCCGTTATACTCTTGGAAGAGAAACGTATGCGCCTCATAGCGTAATGATTTATTGCAAACCTTTGTTGCCGTATCTTTCAGAAAGAACTCTTGAAGTCATGCAAAAAGACATAGAAGAAGCTGCAAAAAGTAATTCATTAGGCGATCCGCGTATAGACGCTCCTAAATGGTTGGAATTTCTCGATGCAATCAAAGCCGAGCTAACAGAAAGGCATAATTCAAATGAATGATTTTTTGCTTTCTTGTCCTTTTTGTGCTAAAATGCTATATATGCACCAGACGCGCAAAATTAATAAGAACATAAATCCATATGCCTGTCGTTATATTTGTGAGAATTGCAAAGTTTTCTTTCCGTTTAGATACGGAATCACGATTGAAGAAGCTACTAAAAAAGCATACAAAGCGACCATAAAACTTGGAGGCGTAATTGTTGATACAAAACAAGAGGAGAATTTATTATGAATTATGCAATAGCAGCATTTAAATATGAATGCGATATATGTGGGGTTATAAAATATAAAGAATCAAAGTCATCAGGATTTCCAGATAAATGGAAACGTGGAGCAAGTTCTGAGTCTTGCTTCTGTGACTCCTGTTCTCGTATGTTGCAAGAAATTGGATATGATCCAATAAACCACACGTTCGATAAAACGTCATCGATAGAGAAGAGAAAACATGGATATTGGATTCATCGTGGCAGCGGACTTGATACTTGTTCTGTTTGTAATTTCACCTGTGGACGATACGACGATGACACTATGGACGAATACTGCTCACATTGTGGAGCAAAGATGGATGGTTGTGTCTGTAAATGAAATACCGTAGAGAGGTAAAAAGAATGTTCAAAGAAGGGCTTATGCCGCGATGCCCGTACTGTGACGATGAACTATGCTACTGCGTATTCGATATAGACAAAAGAATCGCTCAATTTCGTTGTCCAACGTGTAATTCAGAATTTCCACCGACAAAAAGAAATTATGAGAAGATGGAAAAATATGAAAACAACTGTCACAGTTGTAAGTGGCTTGACCGTGACATGAAGTCCAACATAGATGGCAACGGCTATTGATGTATAGTTGAACGTAGTTCTCAAAAACATGAGCCACATTGTAAAATACGTAGACCAGACAAAATACGTTGTGAAATGTACGAGGCGGGCAACTGGGCAACGCGATTTTTAAAAAAGGAGTGATAACAATGTCTAATAAGGAGCAAGTTGTACATTGTCCTTACTGCGGAACAGAAATGCAGCTATATTACGAGCAGTCTGTCCATAGTGACTGCGAGTACGTTGCGTATAGATGTCCCAAGTGTTTTACTGAGTCGCCGATGAAAATGGTTGACTATCTCGAACCAGTTGACAAGGCACGTAATGAGGCTTACATTTCTGCAATAACGCGATGGAAAGAGCCGAACCGTATACTGACCATTGCGGAAATAAAAACATATAACGGATTCGTGTGGTGCGAAAACATATATGGAAATGCTTTTTCGCCGGCATATGTAGAAAATCAAAAACTATATGTGGATAACGCCGTAGATGAAATCGAAGAAGAAGCAATTGATTCATACGGAATCGTTTGGCGATGTTGGTTAAGAAAGCCATCAGAAAAAGAACGTGAATCCGTTTGCTGGAAGAAAAAGAAATGAGTAGTCATCATCTTGCGCCAAAATGTCCATTCTGCGGTATAAAGATGGACTTTATAGATACTAATGTTTCGTTTGATGATTATGATGTTAATTGGAGACAATGTTGGTATCGTTGCCCACATTGTTTAATTCCGAGCCCAATGTGCGTCACTGAATCAGACGCATATATAGCTGCTACGAAACGTAAGCAAGAACCAAATCATGTCTTGTCAATATCTGAATTATTAAATATTGCAAGCAAGAATTTTAATGGTCTTTTAGCATTAGATCAAGAAGACGTAGTATGGCTAGAATGCAGAGACGGAGATAACGGGTATGTCACTATTACTAATGCAGAACGTTATGATTATACATCAAAGTTCTATTTATATGATCTTCTATGGTTTGATTTTTCAAGTATCAATGACCGAAGTACATTAAAGTGTAGTCTTAATAATCATACATATGGACTCTTTTGGCGGTGCTGGTACAAAACACCAACATACGCAGAACAAAGAGAAATAAGATGGGAAAGTGTAACAAAGAATGAGCGATAATGAAAAGTCCATATATTGTCCTTATTGCGGACGTGAAATGATTGCAACTCTTTGGGGAGTTAATCCAAAAGAATGTTATATAAATTTTGTATGTGTCTCTTGCAGAGCGGAAACGCCGCATGGGAAGGGAAAAACTGCGAAGGATGCCAAAAATGCAGCTTTAGTCGAAGCAACGAAACAACATGAAGAGCCGAATCGTATGCTGACTTTTGCAGAAATTAACGAAATCAATAAAGAAGCAAGAAGAACACATCATTAAAGCAAACCGTTGTGGATAGAAAGAAGAGACCCGTTTGATAGTGAAGGCTATATAAAAATAAAGAATTGGGGCATAATACGTCCATCGTCGGAAACGGAGGAAAGAAAAACGTTTCCACAGGTTTATACTTGGATATTGGGACATCCGCAAATTGGGGAAGCGTTTTATGCGTCCAGATACAATCAAGATTGGCGTTGCTGGTTACGAGAACCGACGGAGAAGGAATTAAAAGAAACCCCGTGGGGAGGACACGAAAATGTATAATAGTGATTTTTATGACGACCCTTCTGACTTCGATCTCATGGTAGATGAGTTCAAGACAACCCTTCGCGAATCCGTAAAGGCAGAGTATGTCGAAGAGATGGAACGCTTGCGCAAAGAGAATGAATCATATCAAGAGCTTCGCGATAATTGGAATGCAAAAGTGGGCGAACTAAAAGACAAGATTCGCGAGGCTGAAAATATCGCTCGCGACGCAAAACAGATGCGATTGAATGAACTTCTTGCGGATTTTCCAACGTCTGCATATATTATTAAGCATGATTCCATTGAAAAGCCCAAGTGCAGTCGGTGTAATAGCGAACGACGTATAGAATTCTTTTCGCCGATGGGAAATAAATATGTGGAACGGTGTAAATGCGATATTCCCAAAATTATTTTTCGCGTTGAAGCAATCGCGCTTATCGAGCTTGAGCAACGAGAACTTAGTGGCAGGATGAAAGCAAGATATTTTGTTCAAGATTGGGAAAACCGGAGCATGTTGATGTTCAAAGAGGAGTTTAATGATGATGACCCATTTGAAAAAATAGGGATTTACACCGCAACTTTTCGCAATAAAGCTCGTGCCGAAGAATATGCAGCATGGCTTCAAAAACAAGAAGACAAAGAAGAAGGGACTTAAATCATCATGAATCTGTCAACTAAAGAACTAAAGCACTTATCTAATGCTCTTTACTATTGCGCTTCTGGACTTTTTTATACAGATTGCTATGGTGGTGAATTGCCAGTTTCTTGTGAATACTGTGTATTATACCCTTACAAACCAAACGAAGAAAATTGTCTCTGTGACCAATGTAAAATGAACACTGAATTGTTTGCCGCAAAGGTACTTCAAAAAGAAGCTGAAGGAAAAGAAAATGAAATATCTTAGTATAATAACCAATTTTGGGTGTCATTACACATGCCCTTATTGTATTGTAAAAAATAACAATCTCAAAATTCCGAAGACCACTTTAGCCGGACTCGATTGCCTTGATAAGGCAATCGAGAACAATGGTTGTAATTGTGTTTCTTTTTCAGGTGGCGGAGATCCTCTTTTTAATTGGAGGGAACATGAAGATTGGTGGGCAAAAGTTCTTACGTTTTGCTGTCGGCATGGGCTATTTTTAGAATTACATACATCTTATATTGAAGAAAATCCTTGGTTCGCAGTTTACTTTGACAGAATCGTATTCCATTGCCACTCGATTGATGATTTAAGCAAAATTCAACGTCGTCATCCTTTTCAATCTACTCGCGCAGTTTTTGTTGTAACTTCTGACATGCAAGAAAAAGATGTCCAAGCAATTGCTGACTATGTTGAAAAACACAGTGAAGAAATTGATGAGCTTTCTTTTCGCCAAATGGTGGATGACCATTACCAAACAAAATACTATTTGCACGACTTTTTGAAAGCTGGTCACGGAAAACAGTGGTACTATATCGAACAAGATGATTATAACATATATTATGCCGAAAATCGAGTAGCTTACCGCTATCGAGACATTTGCTTGGAGTGATATGTACGTCCGCTAAAAAATATAAATGGTAAGGATTTTGCCAATAAAAAGGTTGTCTATGCTGAAAAAATCGGTGGTATACTATAGATGAAATATACGGATGTGATTTTAATGCTAATTGAATTTCACTTCAAAAACTATCGTTCCTTTCGGGATGAGGCTGTGCTTTTCATGGAAGCGACCGGACTGAGTTCTTTCAAAAGTTGCTTGATTCCGCTGTCGTCTACAGTAAAGCTGCTTCCTGCCATTGCAATTTACGGCAAAAACGGCGGTGGTAAGAGTAATGTGATTCGTGCCTTTTGGCTTGCTGTACAGTTTATCCGCAATGCACAGCGAACGCAGCATGAACGTGCGGAAATTCCTGTAACACCTTTTGCACTGAATGATTATTCCGAGAACGAACCTACGGAATTTGCATTTGAATACGTTTCAAGTGGCATCAGGTATTACTATGGCTTTTCTGCCACACGGAATAAAATCCATTCAGAATACCTATATCATGCCCCCAAGGGACAAAAAGCATTGGTCTTTTCTCGTGATGGACAAAATTTTTCCTTTACAGAGGAAAAAAGCAAACGCGCCTTAATTGGTGAAATGGTTGCTGAAAATCAGCTGTTTTTCTCTGTGGCCTGCACCATGAACGATGCGGCTTGTGTTGCTGCTATGCGGTGGTTCCGGGATCAGGTGTTCTTTTCACGGGATTATTCTGATATTCCCCGGCAGTTGATCGAGTATTCGGAAAATAAGAATATACTGAGGGCAATTTCAGATTATGCAAAGGCAGCAGACTTGGACATCTTGGATATGCAGTTTGAGTACAACAGCAATGAGATTCAAGATGACGAAAGCCTTCCGGATAACATCCCGGAGGGGATCAAGGCTGCGCTGGTGCAGTTTATGCATACTCTCGCCGAAACCTCCAACAATGAAGAAGTACACTTGAAAATGGGTGAGGTTTCCGCAAAGGCCAGCCACCAGGGTGAAAACCGTGATGGCCGGAAGGCGACCTATTCTCTGGAACTTTCTGATGAGTCGGACGGTGCCAGAAAGCTGATGGCACTGGCCCCTGCAATCGAGTCTGCGCTGCGCACCGGTGGCATCTTACTGGTGGATGAGCTGGAGCGTGAGCTTCACCCCATGCTGGTGAACTATATCATCGCAAAGTTCCAAAGCAAGACCACAAATCCGAATGGCGCACAGATCGTTTTTACAACACACAATACGGAGTTGATGAATCTGGAGCTGCTGCGAAAGGATCAGCTGTATTTTGTTGATAAGCATGACAAAGACGGCGCTTCTGAGTTGTATACGATCAGCGAGTTTTCTACCCGAACGACAGAGAATATCCGCAAAGGATACCTTGTTGGCAAATACGGTGCAACCCCAGATGTTGAAATCGAGGAGGTGGATTAAATGCCACGTCCTACAAAAAAAAGAGCAAACTATATATCGTAGTAATTCGGCAAGGAGGAAAAAGAAAATGCAAAAGGACGGATTGTGGCTGCGCCAATGTCCCTTCTGCGGTAGCAACAACGTGCGCATCATTAGAATTAGACTCAATAGCACACGTTCCATTTGGGCTGTTGAGTGTTGTAACTGCGGGGTCTCGCTCCTGCGCGAAACAGAAGAAGCAGCAAGGTCTGTATGGAACAGCAGATATTCAGAGGCAGCAAACGACTTGCCTCGTCTGAAAAACCTTCATGAGGCACTCACCTACTGTGGTAGCAAAAACACGTTCCCTTCCATCGAAGAACCGTGCCGTAAAGATTCGTGCCCGCTGTTTCCTTCCCAGATGGATGAGAACGCCGTGTGCGTGACGTGCATCGAGACTGTCTTCCGTAATGCGGCGGATGTTGTTAAAAATATACTTGACGAACAATCAGAAACGGAGTGATATATGTGTCCGCTAAAATTATAAGCGGTAAGGATTTTGCCAACAAAAGGTTGTCTATGCTAAAAAAAATTCGCGCAGAGCTCATAAAAAAACCTTGTCTTGCTATTATTACAGTTGGAAATAATCCTGCCAGTGAAATATATGTTCGTAATAAACAAAAATGCTGTGAACAACTAAACATTGACTGCATTGTTGTTAAGAAAAACTACGATCGCGATATAAAATGCGATGCTATAGAAGATGATTTAAAAGAAACAATCTATTCGTTAAATCAAGATGACAAAGTTACTGCAATTATGATTCAGCTTCCGCTTCCTACATATATAAACGAAGATCGTATACTTGACTGTATTTCTCCGTTGAAAGACGTAGATGGGCTTACCGATGTTAATATGGGAAAACTTGCAAAATTTGAATCCGGTGGAATTAGACCGTGCACTCCTAAAGGCATTATCGATCTTTTGCAGCGTGATGACATTGATTTAACGGGGAAAGAAGTTGTCATTGTGGGACGAAGCAACATTGTAGGTAAACCACTGGCAATGATGTTTCTTGCAGAAGATTGCACAGTTACCGTTTGTCACAGCTATACAACAAATCTCGCTCAGCACACACGGAATGCTGATATTCTTGTTGTCGCAGTTGGCAAGCCTAAATTTATCACAAAGGATATGGTTAAACCCGGTGCAGTTGTCGTTGATGTCGGTATCAATCGCGTCGATGGCAAGATTGTCGGCGACGTGTCTCCCGATGTAGCTGAGGTGGCTGGTTATATGACGCCTGTCCCCGGTGGAGTTGGGCCGGTAACTGTTGCTTATTTAATTGAAAATGTTCTCGATATTGAATTTAACAAGGAGAATGATTTGCAATGATTATGAATTGGATTCCGGTTGAAGAACGGCTGCCTGAACAAGGCAGCCACGTCCTCGCTGCTTTTAAGGATGCCTCCGGTTCTCTGCGCGTTGCTGATACTACGTTTTTTATAGACGAGTTTTTGCTTGAAACTCTTAATGGTGTTAAGAACATTGAAGCTGTAAAATGGATGCCTGTTCCAGATCCAAATGTTGACGAAACAAAAGTATACGTCATTCAAAGTGGTGAATATTCCGATAGAAGTATCGACCTTGTAACTGATTCAAAAGAAAAAGCAAATGGCTACTTGAAGATACTTACAGAAGCGTATTATGAAGAATGGACGTTAAACAAATATGATTATGAGCCTTTTAATTATGTAGATTTATGGACTTGTGTGTTTTACAAAGATGGAACACATCTTCTCAATATGGTTTCAGATACATGGAGCTTGATTGAACAAGATGCCGAGGGAAACTTTACGGTACGTACCAACGGAGATTCCATGCTAATAAAACCTAACGTTGTCGAAGAAAACGATGATATAATGTGGGTTGCTGTTAAAGCAAAAGATAAAGAACACGCATTCAAAATTGCATGTGATTTACGAGCAAAATATCTTGCAGAGAAAAATCAAATTAGTTAAAGGAGTATGCTATGAGTTTTAATCCGCAAAACGTTAAGGGCTTTGATTTCAGCCCACATAAAATACGCAAGCTGTGTCGCCAGCGCATCCGTCATGGCTTCTGTGATTATGACGTGTGGGATATTAGTTTCTATCTTTCCTGTGTTCTTCCCAAGATGCTTCGTCAACTGGCGAGTGAAGGTATTGGTTATAAAAAAGACTATGATGAGTTCAACACACCGGAAGATTGGAAACGTTACCTTTTAGATACAGCAACTTCATTCGATGTTCTTCGTAATCGTTTAGATTACAAATATGACGACAACCCTACGCCGGAGCAACTTCAAAAAGAAGTTGACGATGCCTTTGCAAAGTTGGCACATGTCTTTTATGATTTGTGGGATTAAGGAGATTTCAGTATGGAAAAATATACCGAGTTTTGTGAACGTATCGCCATATTCTTTCTGATCCTTGCGGTTATTTTCTATGTTATCCTTTGCATCTTCGCCAAGGAGAATGAAGAATTGCGAAGTCTTAACACTAAACCTTCGCCCATTTGCAATTGTCAAGAATGTGCTTGTTATAATTGAGGTGTTTTATGGATAAAAAGTTTTGGATTGGTTTGACCGTTGTTCTTATTATACTTATCGTTGTTGTTCTTATTATGCTTGCCGTTGGCGTTTATGGCACCGTAACTGCTCCAGCAACAGTCTACTGTGATTCTCCTGGCTGCAACAACCGGATAGTTTACAGTCTTCCTGGTGGGTACGACTTGAATTTCAAAAATCCTTACAACGTAATCGACACAGAAGATAGGATTGATGTTATATTCCATTTTAGCAAGAAAAATTAAAATATTAAAAATCTATTTATGCATACAGAGCTTGATGAACTAAAAAAAGAGGTTCTTATGAAAGGTACAATTATTATTGGATGTCGTGGTCTTTGGAATTATACAAAGAAACCTTCAAAAAAATGCATTCTTCTTGACGAGAAATTATTCGGAGGAAGAGAAGATGGAGAATATCTTGACGGCGAAACATATATAAAAACAGCTTTCTATTTGGCAGATCAAGGATTTACTGTTTTGGTTTCCTCTTCCTATCGCACATTCTTAAACGTTGAAGATTTAAGAGACAAATATCCGAATGTAAAAGTAGTTGCTTTTTTCCCAGACAAAAATATAAAATCGTCTTGGATAAAATTTTTGTATAAAAAATATGAGAACACGAACGATGATGAAGGCGCCTATCTCCTATATGCATACGCAGAAAAGAAATTTGATCAAGATTATTCGGACATATATTGGTCGAACGATATTCGTATGTATACGACAATGAACATGAAGACTTTTACTTTAAAACGCACTGATTGTTAAAATAAGGAGTTTTTTATGAAAAATTTTATTTTTCTTATCGATGAGCTTATACCAGAATTAGAAAAACGCAATACAATTAAGCAGGAAACTTCTTCTGGTGAGCTATCCGGAGAGCTTTACATCGAAATGACATGGGATCTTATTAACCATTTTGAAGATGCGGATTTCACGAATCCTGAAATAGGATTTGCAATCTTGTTGACGGGGCATCTCCGTGAAGATTTATGCCAATCTTTTCTTCCCAAATACACTTTAGATGTTTCCCGCTCTGATATTGATACTCAGATTGAACGTATAAAAAAAGATATAACCGAAAAAAAGGAACAGCTTGAAAAAAAGCTGGCAAGCTAATAACTATTACTTATGAAAATATCCGATAAGAACATCAAAATGGGGGCAATCCCATCATTTTCTTTGCCATCAGGTATAACCTGTTCAAAAGAAGCATGTCAAACGTGCTACCTACATGGATGCTACGCTCATAAAATAGAAAAATTGCGTCCTAATGTATTAAAAGCATATCAAGAGAATTATCAGTCATGCCTCGACGACTTAAAAAGCGTCGAGGCATGGCTTATGAGCTATTTTCAAGCACCGAACGCCCCTCGCCTATTTCGCATTCATGTCCACGGGGATTTTTACTCAGTAGATTATTTTTCTATGTGGGTTCGGATTGCTAAAGCAAATCCAACAACCACATTTCTTGCGTTTACAAAACAATATGACATCATAAAAAATCAGCTAAATAATCTTCCTGATAATTTTAGTCTGGTCTGGTCAGCATGGCCTGACGTCCCAATTCCAGAAGATGTTCGCGATGCACTCCCAATTGCGTGGATGCAGGATGGCACAGAAACCAGGATCCCTGCCAACGCGACACTATGCGTCGGCAGTTGCCAGGTCTGCCATGCGAAATGCTGGACACTAAAACATCAAGACGTTGTATTCGAGAAGCACTGAATTTCTATGTAATTAACAAGGAATTTGAACTCATTTAGCGCCTTTGAAAATCCCCTATAACTTCTTCATACACAATAGTGCAAGCCGGTTTCTGCATTGTTTTTCTACATAAAATAAATAGAATTCAGCATAGTAATCATAAGGGAGAGGATGCCCATGAATATACCTAATTGCGAGTGTGAGTCTGAGAACAAAATGTTCACTCTAAGTTATGAACTTTTATCAAAAGCAATTTCGCTTGGAGTAGAACAAGGATTGCAAAGTTTGTTGTCGATTTCCAACAACGACGAACAGATAAACAGGAGCGATGATAATATGGCTTCAAAACAACAATTCAAAGTAAAACTGCCGACCGGAAAAACTGTGTTCATCACAGGAGATACTGTGGATGCTGCGTTCACAAATTTTGCGCAGAAATACGGACAGATGTATCAGAATTTAGATGCAGAGATGTTTCAGAAACAAGTTCCTACTTTGAAGCATTTTATAAGAAATACGTATGAGCCAGCATTCATGACGAATTTGAAAGAAACCACAAGAAGCAATTATCAACAATACCTAAGGGCTTACATTCTTCCATTGCTTGGTGATATTAAAATGAATGATATTTCAGTTTCTGTGATACAGGATTTTTACAATAAGCTGGCAAATGGAAAAGCCTATGGGTATCAAAAAAATATAAATGCGAAAACAATTGAGCGCGTTCGTGGCTTACTATCTCGAATTTTCAGCGTTGCCGTAGAAATGAAGATTGTAGAAGACACCCCTTTTAAAAATCATTTGTTACGTATTAACGCTGAAAATGCAGGACATCATAAAGCCCTGCCAGACAAAGAAATCGATCGAGTCAAAAAGGAAATTCCTGCAATTGAAGACGCGGAAATTCGTCTTTATTTCGGGGTGTTGGCTTACACAGGGATGCGCCGTGAAGAAATTTTAGGACTAAGATGGGAAAATATAAATCTCGAAAAGGGCATTGCATATGTTCGTATGACAGTTACTTATCCAAAATGCAATAAACCTGTAATCGAGAATTCTGCGAAATCAGATTATTCCATTCGTCCTGTGCTTCTTCCTCAGCCGCTAATTCAAATTTTGAAGCCATTCCAAAAAGAAACTGGTTTCCTATTCGGCGGAGATGAGCCGTGGTGCTATTCTCATTTTGTACGCCGTTACAGGGCTGGTAAAAAATTGCTAAAAATCGAAGATTATAATAATCATGATTTTCGCACAACTTACGGAACCCAGCTGAAAGAGAGCGGCATGACCAGCGCACAAGTTGCTGACCTAATGGGTCATGCAGATACGCGTATGGTAGAGACTGTTTATGCAAGAGCCCGCGAAGAAGGTATTTTAAAGCAGCAGGAACATCTGAACGGAATGAACAGTAAATACGCAAAAAAGACCGACAAATAAAACTCAACGTAGCGTTACAGACTGTTGACTTTAACTGACGTTGACATCGTGCAAATAGCAGGAAACTTAACGCTTATTCTCTGTACAAAAATAAGTGTATAAAATAATCGTACATTTGTATTATTTATTCATATACTAATACTAAAAATGTAAAAGTGCATATTAGCCGTTAGGTAAAACAGCATATATTGGAAGCGAAATATAACTTCCAGTATATCCAGCGTACTGCTTCCCCCAATCCCCCGAAATTTACCTTTTACGTCTGCTTTAGCCTGCTGAAGTAGGGGAAAAAGTAGGGGAAAAAAGAGCCTTCAAACCCAGTCAAATCAAGGCATTGCGGATTTGGCAGTAGGGGAAAAAGTAGGGGGAATCGGCAAAAACGCATTTTTGCCCCGAAAAACACTTCTATTTTCATCACAACGAAAAACCCGGAAGCCCTTGCGAATCAAGGCTTCCGGGGAAAGTGGGGTTAAATGGGCTCGAACCATCGACCTTCACGATGTCAACGTGACGCTCTAACCAACTGAGCTATAACCCCATCTGCTTGCTGTCAGTGCTTTAAGAAGAAGCGCTGTCAACGTTTGATAGTATAGCAGAGAATCGGCAGATTGTCAAGAGGATTTTCGGAATTTTTTGCGTTTTTTTGCGCACGTTTTCGTTTTTTGCCGATGATTTTCCTTTTTTCCCTCACCTCACCCCAAAATCAAACGCCCGATACACCAGCATCACGCCATCTTCCTCGCTGTACGCGCAGATCAGCTTCTCATCCTCCCTTGCAATCTCCCTCCACGCCGAAAAGCAGATGCTCTCAAACTGCTTGGCGTGCTCCAACTCTTCGAGACTCGTCAGCTTTTTCCCCACCTGCTCGAAGGGATACGCCTCCTGCGTCCAGCGCGAATCCGACTGCACCTGCTGCGCCATCGCTGCGTTTTGGGCATCCGACAGGCGCATCAGCAGAATTTCGTAGTTATCCGTGTAGCCAAGCCCCATAAGATTGCGGCTGTACCACAATTCCCGGCTGTTCGTGTAGTCCGCCAGTTCCGCCCGATTCAGCAGCGTCCGAACCGTATTATAGTGGAAATAGCTCACCGCGCCCCACACGACGCAGACCAGCACCGTTAGCACGCAGAGTATCTTCATCCAGCGTTTCATGCGTTTTCCTCCTTGATTTTTCCAGTCTGGTTGATTGCATGATACCACATTTTCCCCTGCCCTGTCAACTTTGCCACCGCGCGCCCTCTTTATTTCGCTTTTCCCGCCGCCTTTGCAGGAATCTCGCCCTTTTATCTCGAATATAGGAAGGTGGCGGATTCTCTGCTTTCCGCCTTGATGACTGCATTGTTCGCGCACACGCGCAGAAAGAGGTATTATTATGCCGAATCAATCCCAAAAGCCCGTCGATATTGGCGGACAGGCTGTTCTCGAAGGCGTCATGATGAAGGGGCCGGACGCGATTGCCATCACGGTGCGCCGCCCAGACAAGACGATGGTGGTGGACTACAAGAAGTCCGAGCCGCTCAGCAAGAAGCATAAGTGGATGGGACTGCCCATCATCCGCGGCGCGGTCAACATGGTCAACATGCTCGCGATGGGCATGACGACGCTGGAAACGTCCGCAAAGATGCTCGGCACGGAAGAGGAAGAGCCGACGAAATTTGAGAAGTGGCTCGCAGCGAAGCTCGGCAAGAGCATTGACAAAGTCGTCATGGGCGTGGCGATGGTGCTGGCGGTGCTGCTGAGCGTCGGGCTGTTCATTGTCCTGCCGTCGCTGGCGGAAAAAGGGATTCTGTCGCTGGGCGCGTCCGGCACGGTCGCGACGCTGATCGGCGGCTTGACGAAAGTGCTGATTCTGATTGCGTACATGATTTTCTGCGGCATGGTGCCGGATGTGCGCCGCACGTTCCAGTACCACGGTGCGGAACACAAGACTGTCTACTGCCATGAGCACAACCTCCCCCTGACGCCCAAGAACGCCCAGCAGTTCACGACCCTGCACCCGCGCTGCGGCACGGCGTTCCTGCTGATTGTCATGCTGATTTCCATCGTTCTGTTTCTCTTCGTCGGACGCGACATCACCAATGCCGCCCTGCGGATGCTGGTGCACCTGTGCCTGCTGCCGGTCGTGGCGGGCGTGAGCTACGAGGTATTGAAGGGGCTGGCGCACTCGGAGAGCAAAATCGCGAAGATTCTGCGCTGGCCGGGCTTGCAGCTGCAGCGTCTGACCACCCGTCAGCCGGACGACGGAATGCTCGAATGCGCCATCATTTCCATGAACGTCGCGCTGTATGGGCTGCCGAAGGACGCGCCGCGTACGGAAGAGGGCTGGGCGATTCTGACCTCCTATGAGCAGAGCGAGCCGGACTACGTTTTCCCGCAGAAGGGCGAGGACAAGCAGTGAATCCGCGCGCTTTGCTGAAAGCGACCGCGTCTGCTTTCCGGAATGCCGGGATTCCCGATCCGGAGGTGGACGCGGCGCTGCTGCTGTCCCATGTGACGGGGCAGCCGCCTTTGTCCCTGCGTCTGGATATGACGACCGCGTTGCCTGATGACGTGCTGACCCGCTTCGACGTCCTTGTTTCCCGCCGTCTGACCCGTCAGCCCCTGCAATATCTGCTCAACACGCAGCCTTTTTTAGGGCGTGATTTCTATGTGGATGAACGGGTGCTGATTCCGCGCCCGGAGACGGAGCTGCTGGCGGAACGCGCGATTGCAGCGCTGCGGGAACATCCGCATCCGATTGCGCTGGACTTGTGCTGCGGCAGCGGTGCGCTGGCGGTGTCAATGGCGCTGGAAGTGCCCGGCGCGCAGGTACACGCAGCGGATTTATCCCCCGATGCGCTGGCGGTCACGGCGAAGAACGCGGAGCTGCTCGGCGCGTCTGTCACCCTGCATCAGGGGGATTTATTCGCTGCCGTGCCGGAAATCGCGTTTGACGTGATTGTCAGCAATCCGCCCTACATTCCCTCTGCCGACTGCCTGACTTTGCAAGAAGAAGTCCGCCGTGAGCCGCTGATGGCGTTGGACGGCGGCGCAGACGGGTTGGATTTCTACCGCCGGATTGCATCGGACGCGCCGAAATTCCTGCGTCCGGGCGGTGTGCTGCTGCTGGAAGTCGGTTTTGACCAGGCCGAAGCGGTCATGGCGCTGCTGGCGGATTTTGCGGATGTGCAGGCGCACGAGGACTATCAGCACATCCCCCGAATGATTGAGGCAAGGAAGCATGTTTGAAAAATATCCGCTGATTGTCAGCCGCTATGAGGAACTGAGTGAAGCGATTGTCCAGCCAGGCATCATTGCGGACACGGCGCGCTATCAGGCGTACCTGAAGGAACGGGCGGCGCTGGAGGAGCAGGTGACGGCGTGGCAGGCGTACCAGTCGCTCTTGCGCCACCGTGAGCAAGCGCAGGAGATGCTGTCCGACCCGGATCTGCACGAGATGGCGGCGGAGGAATTGCAGTCGCTGGCGGCGCAAATCGCCGAGGCGGAGCAGCAATTGCGGATTCTGCTCCTGCCGCGCGACCCGGACGACGACCACGCCGTCATCATGGAGATTCGCGGCGGCGCGGGCGGCGAGGAATCATGCCTGTTCGCGGCGGAGCTGATGCGCATGTACATCCGCTATGCCGAGCGGCATCACTTCCGCGTCGAGCCGATTTCGACGACGGAAACGGAGTTGGGCGGCATTAAGGAAGCGGTGTTCAGCATTGCTGGCAGCGGCGTTTTCGCGCGCATAAAGTACGAGAGCGGCGTTCACCGGGTGCAGCGTGTGCCGATTACGGAGTCCAACGGCAAAATCCAGTCCTCCACCTGCACGGTGGCTGTGCTGCCGGAAGCGGAGGACGTCGAATTGCAGATTGACCCGAAGGATTTGCGGATTGACGTGTACCGCTCGACGGGTCACGGCGGGCAGTGCGTGAACACGACGGACAGTGCCGTGCGGATTACGCACCTGCCGACTGGGCTGGTGGTGACGTGCCAAGACCAGAAAAGTCAGCTGAAGAACCGCGATACGGCGATGCAGGTGCTTCGCAGCCGCTTATTGGCGAAGATGCGCGCGGAGAAGGACGCTGCCTACGCGGAGAACCGCCGTGTACAAGTCGGCACAGGCGACCGCAGCGAACGCATCCGCACCTACAACTTCCGCGAGGGCCGCGTGACCGACCACCGCATTGGTCTGACCCTCTACCGCATCCAAGACATCATCGACGGCGACTTAGACGAAATCATCGACGCGCTGCACGCGGAAGAGATTGTCGAAAGGCTACGGGAAATGCGGTGACCCAAGGGGCGCTGCCCCTTGACCCCGCAAGGGAGTTCCTCCCTTGACCC
>OIWT01000426.1_pt1 | contig 59224 bp, 42 predicted proteins | sample 1587701 | NCBI WGS metagenome assembly OIWT01 (sample SAMEA3888904, study PRJEB22519) | human gut metagenome | biome: human gut; feature: human-associated habitat; material: faeces | place: Denmark | collected 2009
TTTCGTCATTACGGGCTTGATTGTTGTGTGAGAAAATCTTATTTACGGTGTGGAAAAGTAGTTTCTGTTGTATGAGAAAGTTGTGTCTGTAATATGAAAAATTGGTGCCGGTTGTATGAGAATATCTTGCCTGTGGCGTGAAAAAGTCTTGCCTGCGTTGTTTAAGCGGCTTGCGTGTGATGCGAAAACAACGGCACGTGGCAATCATAAATACGGGGCGGACTGATATTCGGATTTTTCTTCATATATTTGCAGTCGGAATCAATGATTTAGTTTTATGACAGAAACGGATAAAAGAAAATATATACTCCCCGCAGAATGGTACGAACAGAGCGGCGTGCAACTCACATGGCCGCACGAAGACACCGACTGGCGGCCCTATCTGGACGAGATAACAGAAGTGTGTCTGAACCTTGTCAGGGCGATAGCCGGGCATGAGAAGGTGCTCGTAGCGGCACGCGACGCGGAGAAGGTGAGGCAGCTGATAGAGTCGGCGACGGATGAGAGCCTGCACGGCAACATCAGAGTGTATCAGTGTGACAATAACGACACATGGGCGCGCGACCACGCTTTCATAACGCTTGTGCCCGAACTGGGCGGCGATGATGCCGACTTCAGATTGCTTGATTTCCGTTTCAACGGATGGGGATGCAAGTTCCCGGCCGATAAGGACAACCGCATCAATGCGTCGCTTCATGCGGCAGGCGCGTTCAATGGCGTACGTGTGGACAACGACGACTTCGTGCTCGAGGGCGGATCGATAGAAAGCGACGGCCGCGGTACGGTCTTCACAACAAGCATCTGTCTGCTTGCGCCGAACCGTAACCAACCCATGACGCGTGAGGAAATAGAGTGTAGGTTGAAGAAGGAACTGGGTGCCGACCGTGTGGTGTGGCTCGATAATGGCAGTCTGGTGGGCGATGATACCGACGGACACATAGACACAACCGTGCGCACAGCGCCTGACGACACTCTGGTTTACGTTGGTTGTGACAACAAGGACGACGAGCAATATGAGGATTTCAGAATGCTCGAAGAGCAGTTGCGCGGATTGCGGACAACCGACGGCCAACCTTACAGACTGCTGCGCCTGCCCATGCCCGACGCTGTTTACTACGACGGAGAGCGTCTGCCTGCCACTTACGCCAACTTCCTCATAATAAACGGTGCGGTGATAGTGCCCGAATACGACCAGCCGGAGAACGATGCCGAGGCGCGCAGAGTGATTGCCGAGGCGTTCCCCGACAGAGAGATAGTAGGCGTGAATGCGCTTGCCGTGGTGCGTCAGCACGGTTCGCTGCACTGTATGACGATGCAGTTCCCCAAGGGATGCATGCGTTGACGTCCGGCAGATACGAATATATGTAAACAAGAACAATAACGAAAAGGAAACGATTATGAAGATAGGAATACTCCAACAGCGTGTCGGCGATAACGTGAAAGCCAACATGCAGCATATAGCCGAAGGCATAGAGAAGCTGACGAAAGACGGTGCGCAGCTCATAGTGTTGCAGGAACTGCACAACTCTCTTTATTTTTGTCAGACGGAGAATGTGGATAATTTCGACCTGGCGGAGCCGATACCCGGCCCTTCAACGGAATTTTACGGCGCACTGGCACGCCGCCTTGGTGTGGTGATTGTCACATCACTGTTCGAGAAACGCGCCGCAGGCCTTTATCATAACACGGCAGTCGTGATGGAGCGCGACGGCAGCATAGCCGGCAAGTACCGCAAGATGCACATACCGGACGATCCGGCTTATTACGAGAAATTCTATTTCACGCCCGGCGACTTAGGCTTCCATCCGATAGACACAAGCGTAGGACGGCTCGGCGTATTGGTATGCTGGGACCAGTGGTATCCGGAGGCAGCAAGGCTTATGGCGCTTCAGGGTGCGGAGCTCTTGATCTATCCGACAGCCATAGGCTATGCCGACAGCGACACGCCCGACGAACAGGAGCGTCAGAGAGAGGCGTGGACAACTGTTCAGCGCGGTCATGCCGTGGCCAATGGCGTGCCGGTGATAACTGCCAACCGTGTGGGATTTGAGCCTGACCCGAGCGGTCAGACAAAGGGAATCAGCTTCTGGGGCAGCTCAATGGCTGTAGGTCCGCAGGGTGAGATGCTGTGGCGTGCCGGACGCGACGAAGAGGAAAGCGCGGTGATAGACGTTGACATGTCGCGCTGTGAGCAGGTGCGCCGCTGGTGGCCATTCCTCCGCGACCGCCGCATAGACAAATACGGCGATATCCTGAAACGATTTATTGACTGATGTGGACATCGCTTTTATAGTACGGAAAACGGGACGGTAGAAATCCGGTGTGAACCGGTTGCGGGAAAAGGATGCGCATCCGACTGCGAACCGGCGCCGTTTCTTTCTTCTTGGATGAAACAAAATGAGCGGCTTTCAATTTGTAACCGGATTTCGATTTTTCCGTCTTGGTTTCCTGTTCTACCCCGAAAAATAAGCGCGTATTTGCGGACCGACTCTCCTTCGGACGCAAATACGCGAAAAATAAGAGGTTTTTGTAAGGTGTTGAATGTCAATAACTTAACCTTAAAGGGCATCTCTCCACTTTGCAATATGCACCATTTCGGCTTGCGAAATGGCCCATTTCAGGGGCTAATATAGGCCATATCGCACCCTAAAATGGGCTTAATTGCAACACGAAATGGGCAATATCGGAAAGCAAAACGCAGCATTTCGGACTACGGTTCGGGGTATATCACGATGCAACATGATGCAAAACAGGCATCATATTGTCATATTTAACATTCCTTTACATCTCTTTTGCGAATTTATTTTGTCAAAAAAATATCAAGAAAAATTGTAAGTTCGTCTCTCGGGTTTTCATCTAAAAAGCCGACATCCGTATTGAAAAATAATGACATTATATAGAAAGGGAAATATGGAGTTTCCGAAAAAGAACCGGTTTTTTATACTAAAATCCGATATTAAAATAGGAATGGATTAGAAATAAGCTATTTATGAGCTTTTCTCAAAGGGTGAGGTAATGACTTGGCAACGGTCGCAAATTCTGCGATTTGCGGTGTATTTCCGTCAAACAACTCTTATTCGATGCAAATGTACACAAATAAAGCGGACGAAAAGAAGAATATGGCATTTTTCTTTCGTCCGCCTTACATTTAATCTATGATTTCAAAACGTACTTGCATGGAATAGCTCTTCTTGATGGTGCGGAAGTTGTCGAATGAGGCAGCACCGGATGACAGGACATTGCTTTGCGCAAACGGAAAGGCATTGCTGCTCCCTTCTTCCACAATGCGTATCACGTCACCCAATTTCTTGCCCAGTGCTTCTACCAGATAAGTCGCTTTCTTTTGAGCGGCTTTCAATGCTTCAATTTTTCCCTTTTGGTGATAGGCAAGCATGTCTTTGTTCTCCAATTCACCGATGCGCATGGTGTGGATGCCTTTCGTATCTATGTGCTTGATTATCTCATTTATCTGATTGAAGTCAGTCAGTGTGATGTCGAATTTCTTGGACACTAAAAAGTCCTGCCCTTGCTGCCGCCAATAGTCACCGATTTCTTGCGTGCGAATAGCATTTTGTGGAATGTCTGCGTTGGCAAGGGCTTCTCTCAGTCCTTGTTCTATCTCTGATAAAGGTACTTTGGTGCGGTATTCTTCAGGTTTCGATTTCCCGTCGAATTCTTCCTCGAAGTATTCACGGATTTCAATCAGATAATGAATTTTGTCGGGCACGATTTCTATTTCCGATGTGCCCGTCACTTCAATGTACCGTTCGTTGGTTTGCGCTTGCAGAGAAAGGATAGCCAGCAAGCAAATAGTTAACAATAAGACTTTCTGTTTCATATACTATCATTTTACTTCAAATTCTGTATCCATATAAATTTCCAATTGTAGGCCTATTTTATATTTTCCTGGCAACAATTTTCCAGACATGAATCGCTTTTTATAGTTCTTATCTGTAATTCGGTTTATGTCCCATGAGATAGGGATGGTGAACAACATCGCTTCTCCACCTTTTAAACGAGCACAGTTTCTCATATAATCGGCCTCACCACTCCAACCGGAACGGGCAAACGGATGCGCCATATACAATTCATCTGTACCTACACTTGGCAAGAAAACGGGTTGAACATCCAGATTCGTATGGTTCTCAAACAGAATGCGAATAGAGTCATTAGCTGATGGCAAAACCTTGAAAATAAAAGCCCCGTCCATTTCTGTCTCCTTTACAGGCATGATGTTTCCGTTTGTCAGCTCACAATAAGTGTATATGTTGGCTAACACATAAAAATTCACTTGATACTTATTCGGCTTTAATGGATATTTGAATTCGGACACGTGAATATATTCGGGTAACGTGTCACCTTTGGATAAATTCCTGCCTACGCCAGCAAAGCCGAGATTGTCTATAAAGGGGAAACTGACCCATTGTCCATTTTTCCATTGTTTCAGATGATGGTATGCCAGTTCTGCCGTTGGTCCGTTCACATTGATTACATCAACCACAATTCGTTTTGTCTGCGGTGAATAAACGGGTTGCTGTGTTTTAATTCGATAAGCATCAGCATGGGTGATATTAACATCGGAAAGTCGTTGTATACGAATGCGGCTTTCATACTTCTCTATTTCCGATTGCGATAAGGGGAAATCAATGTCTTGGGACTGTAATGGAAGGAAAGCCAATAAGCTGATAGCTGACAGTAGTACTTTAATTTTCATATCAGTAACTGTAATGGTTATTTGCATTCTTGAACGTTTATGCTGTCTATTTCCAGTACCTCGCTAAAAAACGATTTCACATCATCTGTATCCTTTATATCATTCAGCATACCATGATGTACAAAATATGAATTTGCTTGTACGATACCTTCTCGAACAGGTCGGAATATCACCATGCTTTGCCAATCTCCGTCATAAAGGTATAAGTATATGGTGGGGGCTTTCAGGTTCATTCCATAAAAGAACGCATCATCAGCCACGAACAAAGAAGCAGCTGCAAGTGTAGTAGCTCCACTTAATGCGTTTAGTTGAGATGGGATAGACCTTACCTTCCTGTCGTTGATGGAAGGATTTGAACTGTCAGCTATTAGGTGTCTGACAGAAAAGACCTTTTCTGGCGAATCGTATTGATATTGGGCGATATCAGCAACTATCTTATTGACATCTCTTGAATGGCTGCAGAAATTGAGATATTCTTGGTCGTTAGCCAGTTGCCTCATTTGTTGCGTAAGTTGTAGCCCATGTTCTTTCAAAGTTGACGTAGAGCTTACTTTGATATTTGTAACCGTATCGCTACTACCGATGATAGTCAACTCTTTGTCCGGCGTTGCTTCTGGTTGAGCTTGTTGTCGTTTGTTGGTACAACTTAGGCAAACTACACTTGATAATATTGCGAATAAGATGATTGTTTTCATTGTAGTAATTCTCCTTTCTTGTTAATATATTGCCATTTATCACTTACCCATTCGTGATGTTCTCCGTTAAATATCGCTTTCCCTTCTCCCGTAAATGTAACTTTTGCTTTGCCGTTCTTGAATGGAAATGCAAATTTGAATTGGGGCTTAATGACCACATTGCCCAATGAATCGGCAAAGCCTATCAGTCCGTTCTCATCCATGATGCGGAAAAGTCCTTCGCGGATATAATCGGGACCGTTATCATGTTTGAACATATAGAACAATTCTTTGCCTTGATTGTTTATGCAAACAATCCGTGCGTCTTGCTTGTACTCATACACAAAACCGATGTTCCGTATGGTGTCTGTTTGGCAGAATTTGTATTTATTGTATGGCACAATGGTATCGCCTTGTTCATTCAAGTAGCATACGGGGACACCGACTTCAAGATGTTTTTCTGTTGTATGGGCAATCAAGCTTCCATTCCTCTTAAAAACTATAGGTATAGTCCATACAGATTCCCTATATTCTCCTTTGCCGTAATAATTGATGGTAGGTGTCCAGCGAGGCATCTTTCTGATGATTTCCAATACTTGGTTGTCCCAGTATTCAATGCCGCAGCTCCGCACTACTTTCGCATCATATACTTCTCCATACGAGTTAATCCGTATCGTATAGATGCCTCTCACTTGTTGTTTATCACCCAATAATGCAGGGTCATACTTTAAGCGTTGGGTGATGTAGTTTTGCGCAGAACACAGCTTGCCGTTTTGGAAAGAAGAGACAGCCTCCCATTCTACAAAACAATGTTTCTGTTCTTCTTCCGCGATACTGTCCACCTTCACCCTGTCTCGGTAATGTTGTGGCAGGAAAGGCACATAGACCGCATAGTAACATTTCATTCGCTTGCCGTCCTTGTCCCTGCATGGCAGACAATGCGGTAATTCTTTGGTCAGCCGGATAACCTCTTTGTCGAATTCTTTATGTTTAGAAGTCAAAATGTAAATGCCGTGTGGCAACCCTAATGTGTCGATATAAAACATGACTACGGAATATCCGGCTTGGTTCTTTTTCAACAACTCTTCGGGATATACCATTTGGGAAGTATAATACTTTTCTAAATCGTAATTCCATTTTGCCCAACGGGGTGGTTCAATGGTTGATAAGTCTTTAATTGGACTCCCCGACATATCCAAAACGCCTATGTTCCAACCTATCTCCGCACACCAGATGCTGTCCAAACGGTTTTCATTCTGCCGTTGTCCTTGCAGGCTGTTGTCAGTCATGCATCTGACCGGACCAACACCAATGGTCAGTGTGTCAGGCAGATACTGAAAAACCAATGTGCTGTCGGTCAGCTCTTGGATAATGTAATTTTTCCTCGATTCAAAGACTTTGATTGTATCTCCGCATAAAGAATAAGAATAAAAAGTTTCTTTCCTTTTGCCATCATACAAAAAGACGCTTCTCCACCCTGCATCACGAAATTCCATTTCCATAGCATATTGCTTGTTTTGGGGTAATTGCACTTTCCATACTTTGTTTTCCAGCAATGCGGACATATCTGCACATTTATTGTTTTGGGCAGAAAGTCCACCTATTACAACCCATGCAAGCCATATGAACAGAAGTTTCTTCATAACCTATCATCTTAATAGCACTCAAAGATAGCGAAAAGGAATAACCTAATCAATTATTAGACTATTCCTTCCCCGTTAGGTTTAAACAAATTAACTCTTATTGTCGAAGTCCTTTCCTATATTGAGGCGGTATGACATTTTTCCGAATGGATGAAAACAGCCTGTCAAACTGTTCTTTGAACCATTCGCCAATCAGTTGCCCGTTGATGGCAAGTGCAAGTTTCGATTTGTACGCCGGGTCTTTCACCACTTGGAAGCCTGCTTCCTCGGTCGTGAACTTCCGCCTGTGCTCCTCCGAATAGAGTTCGCCCTCATAGAACAACGGCTTGCCGCTGATGAGCGTGGCGGTCTGCCGCTCGTTGAAGCCGACTTTAAGGCAGAATTTCTCCATGTACACCAACTCTTGGAACAGCGGAAACCATTTCTTGGCTTTTTGGATGATGGATTTCAGGAATGACACTTCCCTTTGGTGTTCCGCTTCCTTGTCCGCCATTTCTCTGCGGTGCTTGGCTTGCAGTTCCATCAGTTGACGGCTGTGTTCATCCTGCTGCCGCTGCATCTGTTGTTGCAACAACTCGATGCTTTCGTCACGGGCTGCAACCTCATCTTGCAGGGTGCGGTTGTCGGCTTCAAGTTCTTTCAGCTTGCCGCTTCCCAAAAGAGAACCGACCTTTGCCACAAGTGCCGCTTTCGCTTCGGTCTTGGCGGCTTCCAGCTTCTCCGACTTGATTTCCTTCCTGACTTCGGCAAGCAGCCGTTCCGCTTGTTTCTGTTCGGTCTGCAACTGCCTTACGTTGGTTTCAAGCTCTCCCGTCTGCCGTTTCAAGTCACGGTAGTATTGGGCTGTGGTGGTATGCCGTGCCTCTGACCCACGTATGCCACGATGCAAGCCGTACTTTGCCATCGCTTCAGCATAGCTATCGTGGTAGGCAACAAGCCGTTCACGGGTCAAGAGGTCATCTGCGCACAGGCGCACGGCGTTGGCTTTCTTGCGGTAGGTGCGTTTGCCCTCCGCTTGCTTCTTCCTCGCTTTCCTGCGCTCTCCCGTCACTATCGGAACGACCGTGGCATGGATATGTGGAGTGTGTTCGTCCATGTGCAGCACTGCCGAAACGGTGTTCTCCCTGCCGAACGTGCGGTGCAGCCATTGCAGGTTGTCATCGCACCATTCGGATAGTCTACCCTCGTCTTGTACTTTCACCATATCCTCATGCGTACCTGAAAGCACGATGCGGATTGCCCTCACTTGGTCGGACGTTATCTTACGCCTGATGCCAGCCGTGCGGATGCGGTGGCTTATCGCTTCGGTACGGTCTGCCACGCCATCGGGGAATTGCACCAGTTCACGGTTGAGATGGGTGCGTGTGGGGTCTGTGTTCTTGGGCGTGGTCTTGCGTTCTATGTGGTCGGATGCGCCCGTGTCAGCCGACCCTTTCGCCTTGTTGATTTGAATGCTTATGTATCCCATGTTCGTTTCTTGTTTTTGAGGTTCTACAAACTTGTTTGTCAATGTTCGTCCGCCTGCGGTCATGCCGCACAGGACAAACGGGGGTGTCCAGAGGGGTGCAACCCCATTGGCTCATTAGGGTGTTTTTAGCATGAGCGAAGCGGTGCGTGAAGAAAACGCCCTAATGAGCTATGGCTTTTTGTTTCCCAAAAGCCTGCGGTGGTGTCAGCGGTGATGTTGGCGGACATTGGTTGCTTTTTCTTTTCGCCAGCGACATCGGCTTTCCCTTGTCGGTCGGCAGGACGGAAGTCCGTCCGACCAGCCTACGGATGGCGATATTCACCTTTGTTGCTTTCCCGGCGGACTTGATGAGGGGTGAAAATCCGATGAATTGATGATTGGATAGTCTAATATACTGACAACTAATGCAATAACCTTTCATCAGCGTTTCATCAAACCGCTCGCCAAAAGAAAAGTGATGTGTGAGGCTGCATCCGCTTTCTCTTTTCATCAGCCAAATACTTTTGTTGAGGGTTTGATGAGCATGTAAGTCGCTGTTATTTTTTATGTTTACATATACTTTCATCATTTCATCAAAATATCAGAGTGTTTCCAACTGCACTTTGCTTACCGTATAGTAGCGTCCAATCCGTCTGACAGGTGAATAGTGACATTCGTGGTTGTAATCGTATTGGTAGGTGGTGTAAGAAAGCGAATTGGATACAGGAGCCAGCTTCCAGCATTCCTGCACCACTTTCCGAACCTGCGACTTCTCCACCTTGACTTGCGAGCAGACAAGCAACGGGATAATGTCATTGAGGCAAAAAGAAACAGAACTGACACCCGTGCTTGCCATGATGTCGAGCAGCAGTTCCGCCATCTCTATCTCCAAACGGTTGCGGTTGCTTCGGATAATCTTCCGCAAGGCATCTGTTTCCAGCTGCTTCGGGTTGAACCACATGCGGCTTTCTTTCTCGGTGGAGAGTTGCCTGTGTTGCAGGAAATGGAGAAAAGCTGGGATTTCCGCTTTCAGCTTTTGCAGGAAGTCTGTATCATCATTCTTGAGCGGCACAATTTTCCGCACCCAATAGCGTGTCTCGCCAATGTCAATGATGACGGGCAGATGCTCGTTGTTGGAACACAACACGAACTTTGCGAAGAAGCCTATCTCGTCACGGTCTTTTCCTTTCGCCTCCACCTTGTAGGAAAGCGTGGTACTGAGATTCTTCAAACGCTCGCTGTCCTCACGGCGGTTGAGCAATACCTCGTCCACCATGATGAGCAGCTTGCCAGCCCAATCGGAATTGAACTGGCTGCGGAAGTCCTCGTTGGTGTTGAACGTCACGTTGTTTTGGAAAATGGCTTTCAGGAAGTTCAGGAACGTGCTTTTCCCCGTGTTCCTCTCTTCGGACACGAGCAGCAGGATGGGCAGCTTCTGAATGGGGTAAAGGTAGAGCAGTTGCAGGTAGTCCATGCCAAACTCGTATTGTTCGCCGAAGATGTGTTCCACCAACGAGCGGATGCAGGGGAAATCCCCCTCCTGCAGTCGGTGGCTAATCGGTTCGTAGAGGTTGAGGAACTTGCCTACTACGGGCTTGTAGCCCACATGGTCGGGTGCGGTGCAGAAGCCGTCATACTTGGGGACGCTCGCCATGTAGTCCTTGCCGTAGTCCTGCCGCAGGGTCTCGGAGTTCCATGCGATGCGTTTCCTCACATAGCCGCCGTCAATTCGCGGCTGGTCCACAATCTTGTAGAGCGTTGTGCCTACTCTAATGAATTCTTCTTTTTTCTCCATGTTTTCAATAAAGTTTTAGTGCCGCCAACGTATTGTCGGCAAGCGGATTGAACATGGTTGCAAAGCTACGGCAGGACGGCTAAAACCTTGATACGTAAAACGATGCAGAACGGCGCAAAAGAAACCGACGGATAAGAAAATGCTGCGGAACGGGCAATGTCAGTCTTAAAATGGCGAAAAGAAAAAGCCCGAAGAAGCAAAACCGCACTTCTTCGGACTGAAAATGTATGGATATGTGACTGCACGGGCGTATTGATGAATGGATGTATTGACGAATAATCGCACCCATTAACATTTACATGGCTGCCTGTCGCTTAATGATACCCACAAGACTTGCCTTTCTTTTCGCAAGCACAGCCTTTCCAATAAAGCATTACGCACCATTACCGCATTTGAAGTATTGATACGGAAAGCAAGTGCCACGACTATTGGTAAGGCGTACACGTTCGTAAAGTAACCGTTGGGCAGCTTGATGAGCCTTTCCACTTCGCAAGGGTTCAACACTCCGCTTTTGTACACGGCTCGTATGGCGGCACGGAGTGTAGGGGCGATAACATCGAAAAGTTCCACCAACTCCATTTCGCTCATCCATACATTGACGGCATCGGACGGTACGGCAACCCTGCCGCATCCGTCCATCGTGATTGTTGCCCGTTTCATATTCCTGTCACTTTGATGTTACCGAAAGTCTGGTTCAGCTGGTTACCGAAAGCTGTCAAATCGTTACCCAACTTCTGCGTGGTTATCTTTGCGTAAATCTGTGTGGTCTTGATATTTGTGTGCCCCAAAACACGGCTCACATTCTCAATCGGCATGCCTTTGCTAAGGGCTAATGTTCCGAACGTGTGGCGGGCAACGTGAAAGCTGATTTGCTTGTTGATGCCACACTCTCGGATGACATTTTTCAGCTTTTTGCAGATGCTCCAATAGTTGATTTCGCCGAAAACCGAATTGTCTTTTTGGAACGGTCTGTACTTCCCGATTATCTGCAATGGAATATCCAGCAGCTTCACTTGGAACGGTACACCTGTCTTGTGTCGCTTGGAAATAATCCACTTCTCGCCGTTCACGTCCATAATATCGTCCGTGGTCAGTTCCCTGATGTCTGCGAAGCTGAGTGCGGTGAAACAGGCAAATACGAACAGGTCACGAGTGAAAGCAAGCGTGGCATCGGCAAACTCATGTTCGATTAGCTGTCGGATTTCTCCCTCCGTAAGATATTCCCTTTCCTTTACGTTGGGCGTAATACGGAACTGCGCAAACGGGTTTCTCGGTATCAAACCGTTGTAATGCGCCCGTGAAACGATAGTCTTGACCCACATGCACGCCAACCATATAGTCGCGTTTTTAAGCCCTTGTTCCGTTGTGAGGAATACGGAGAACTCCTTGATGAAATCGGGAGTAAGTTCCAACATAGACATGTCGTTGCGCTTGTAGAACGACTTGGTGAACGCCGCCACATAGTTCCTTGAACGCACCATCACACGGTAAGACCCTATGCAGCGGTCTTTACCGACACGTTTCAGGAACTTGGCGTTTTCCTTGTCAAATGCACCGAGTATCGTTTCATACTCGCAGCCTATACCTTGATAGGCGTTGCGTACCATTTCCGCCGTGACATACGCCTCACGGTCGGATATGCGTTGGTAGTGCTTGATGATTTGCGCCTTGATATTGTCAAGCGCAAGGTTCGTTTCCCTTGCCTCCACGCTCTTCCCTTTGGCACGGTTGCCCTTGGCATCCCAAAGCGTCTTTGAGATGCTCCGCTTGCAACTGAACTGTGCTACCGTTCCGTTGATTGTAACCCGTCCCATGATAGGGACAATTCCGTTCTTCTCCTTGCTGCCGTTCGCATAGAACAGCACGCGAAATGTACTTCTTGCCATACTCGTTCTTTTCTTTGTTTGCAAAACTATAAATCAACGAGTTAAGCCTTGACAAGCAAACCTACACAGAACGGCGCAAATAAAACGGAGACTGTTAAATCTGCATTTTCAACGGGTAACGAATAGGAAACCGTTTTCCTGCTGCAATCCGCTTTGAAACGGTTTTCTGCCATTTCTCCAACTTCCGTGATTTTCTCCTAACTGCTTAAATCTCAATTCCTATTGCGTTAATCTGCTGGTTTTGTTCGATTTTTCCAGCGATATTTGCTAAGTTAAATATGACTTTCTACTTATGATTTTTTACTTAAATTCAAAACAACTTCCCAAAAACATAATCGGGATGTTGCGAAATAAGCCTTTTCCTTATCTCATTTTTGCGATTCACTCTTCCTCATCATCGCGAAGATAAGGAAGAGTGAATCGCGATAGTGACACAGACTGAATCGCGAGAATCAGGGCGTGACAAAAGCACCTCCATCTACGACCTCCTTTCCAGGGGAGGGCCGGAAGGAAGGTAGCCGGGAGCCGAAAGGAGGGTAAGGACGGGCGGAGTGAAGGGGCGGGGAGAGCGTTGCCGTGTGTTGTAAATCACGTGGTTGTCGAGGCGTGTCATTTCCCTTGTCGGGAGTATCCGAAGGTGGCGGAGGTGTATCCGACAACCGGGAATCATTGGCGATATGCTAATATTTTTTTGAATTCCTATCAAAAAAACAGCAAAAACAATTTGTTTATAGAAAATAGTCTTTATATTTGCAGCGTTGTAAAAACAAACGATATATTCTTATGACAATGCATTATTATCCTACAACAATGTTATTCATGGATGTGACAACCACTTATATGTCGATGTCCATGACGATGACCCCTCTGGGGTGAGGATAATAAAGTATGTGTTTCTACGTGAAACGCGCTTACGGATGTAAGCAAAATCAATCATTTCTTTTTATTTTAATTATTGCAGGCAGGGGCAGGATAGTCCTTGTGCATGACAAACCATCTATTTATTTCCAAAATTATGAAAGTATTGAAATTCGGGGGAACTTCCGTGGGTTCCGTCAACAGCATATTGAATGTGAAACAAATTGTAGAATCACAGACCGAACCGGTCATTGTCGTAGTTTCCGCTTTGGGTGGAATTACAGATAAACTTATACGCACATCGCAGGTTGCCGCTTCCGGAGATATGGCATACGAAGCCGGTTTTCAGGAAATCGCGCGCCGGCACAATGAGATGATCGATGCCATCATCCCGGAAGGTGCTGTGAAAGACGAGCTTTCTTCGGTGGTCAATACGTTGCTTGACGAATTGAAGGACATTTTCCAGGGGCTTTATCTCATCAAGGACTTGTCGCCCAAGACCTCGGCAGCCATCGTCAGCTACGGTGAACGTATGTCGTCGCGCATAGCTGCCGCTTTGATTGACGGGGCACGCTGGTATGATTCCCGCCTGTTTATCAAGACCGAAAAGAAACACGCCAAGCATATCCTGGATTCGGAACTGACTAATCGCTTGGTGCGTGAGGCTTTTGCAGAGATTCCGCGTGTGGCATTGGTACCCGGATTTATTTCGACAGACAAGGACAGTGGCGAAGTGACCAATCTCGGGCGGGGAGGTTCGGATTATACGGCTGCCATCCTCGCTGCGGCCCTGGATGCTGACAGCCTGGAGATCTGGACGGATGTGGACGGTTTCATGACGGCCGACCCCCGTGTCATCTCTACCGCGTATACCATCAGCCGTCTGAGTTACGGAGAGGCGATGGAACTTTGCAACTTCGGTGCGAAGGTGGTCTATCCTCCGACAATCTATCCTGTGTGCCACAAGAATATCCCCATCCTGATAAAGAATACCTTCAAGCCGGAAGCCGAAGGCACTGTCATCTGCTCGAAAAACGACCCGCAGAGCAAGGCCATCAAAGGCATATCTTCGATTAATGACACCAGCCTCATCACGGTGCAAGGTCTGGGCATGGTGGGCGTGATCGGTGTGAACTACCGCATCTTCCGCACATTGGCCGAGAGCGGCATCAGTGTGTTCCTGGTGTCGCAGGCATCGTCGGAGAACAGTACGTCCATCGGTGTGCGCAATGAGGATGCTGCCCTGGCCTGCAAGGTGCTCAATGAGGAGTTTGCCAAGGAGATACAGATGGGTGAGATAAATCCTATTACGGCTGTGGACAATGTGGCGACTGTGGCCATCGTGGGTGAGAACATGAAGCAGACTCCGGGCATAGCGGGTAAGCTCTTTGGGACATTGGGGCGCAATGGCATCAATGTCATAGCTTGTGCGCAGGGTGCGTCGGAGACAAATATTTCATTCGTCGTGGAGCGCAATTCGCTGCGTAAGACGTTGAATGTCATCCATGACTCTTTCTTCCTCTCGGAATACCAGATGCTCAACCTGTTCATTTGCGGTGTGGGCACTGTCGGAAGCAGCCTGATCGAGCAGTTGCGCAGCCAGCAGGAGAAGCTGATGCAGCAACGCGGATTGAAGCTCAATGTCGTCGGCATCGCCAATGGGCATCATGCCATCTTTTCCCGCAGGGGCATAGACCTGGCGACCTACCGCGAGCAACTGGAAGCGGCCGAACCGAGTTCGAACCAGCGTCTGCGCGACGAAGTCATCGGTATGAACATCTTCAATTCCGTCTTTGTGGACTGTACGGCCAGTGCCGACGTGGCTGCGCTCTACAAGGACTTCCTGGAGCACAACATCTCGGTGGTGGCAGCCAACAAGGTGGCTACTTCCGGTTCTTTTGCCGCTTACAAGGAACTGAAGGACACGGCCCGGCGCCGCGGCGTGAAATTCCTTTTCGAGACCAACGTCGGGGCAGGACTGCCGATAATCAATACAATCAATGACCTGATAAGCAGCGGCGACAAGATATTGAAAATCGAGGCTGTGCTGAGCGGCACATTGAACTACATATTCAACAAGCTCAGTGCCGATGTGCCTTTCAGCGAGGCTGTCCGCATGGCCAAGGAGGAAGGATATTCCGAGCCTGACCCGCGTATCGACCTGAGCGGCACGGACGTGGTGCGCAAGCTGGTCATCCTGGCCCGCGAAGCCGGCTATGAGCTGGAGCAGGCTGACGTGGAGAAGCATTTGTTTATCCCTGACAGCTTCTTTAAAGGGACATTGGATGAGTTTTGGACGAATCTCCCCACGCTTGATGCAGATGTGGAAGTGCGTCGTCGTGAGCTTGAACAACAGCACAAGCACTGGCGTTTCGTCGCCCGCCTGGATGAGGGGCACGCCTCCGTCACCCTATGTGAGGTCGACATGTGCCATCCGTTTTATGGACTGGAAGGCAGCAACAACATCATCCTGCTCACGACAGAACGCTATCGGGAATATCCGATGATGATACAGGGATATGGAGCGGGAGCCAGCGTCACGGCTGCCGGAGTCTTTGCCGACATCATGAGCATAGCTAATATATAATGATACAACTAAACGTAACAGCCAATGAAACACATCATCATCTTGGGCGACGGCATGGCCGACTGGCCGGTCGATGCGCTGGGCGGACACACCCTGTTGCAACATGCCCATACGCCTTACATGGACGAGCTGGCACGCCGCGGGCGTTGCGGGATGCTCCGGACGGTGCCTGAGGGATTCCACCCGGGGAGCGAGGTGGCCAACATGTCCGTCTTGGGCTATGACCTCAGTCAAGTCTACGAGGGGCGGGGCGTGCTCGAGGCTGCCAGCATGGGGGTCGACCTCCAGCCGGGTGACCTGGCCATGCGGTGCAATCTTGTCTGCATCGAAGGAGATTTGCTGAAAAACCATTCCGCCGGGCATATCACCTCGGACGAGGCACGTGTCCTCATCGACTATTTGCAGGCTCATTTGGGTAACGAACGCGTGCATTTCTATCCCGGTGTGCAGTACCGGCACTTGCTGGTGATTCGCGGAGGAGACAAGCGCATCTGTTGCACGCCGCCTCACGACGTGCCTCTGAAACCTTTCCGTCCGTTGCTGGTTCAGGCCGAGGTGCCTGAGGCACAACCGACAGCCGAACTTGTCAACCACCTGACGCTCGAATCGCAACGTCTGCTTGCCGACCATCCGCTCAACCTCCGGCGTCAGGCCGCAGGTCACGACCCGGCAAACAGCATCTGGGCGTGGTCGCCCGGCTACCGGCCGAAAATGGAACCCTTGGCCGCGCGTTTTCCGCAGGTGGGGAGCGGTGTGGTCATCACGGCTGTCGACCTCATCCGTGGTATCGGACGCTATGCAGGACTACGTCTGGTCGATGTGCCCGGTGCTACGGGGCTGTATGACACGGACTACGAAGGGAAGGCGGCTGCTGCCGTCGAGGCTCTGCGCACGGACGACTTTGTCTACCTTCATGTCGAGGCGAGTGACGAGGCCGGACATGAGGGGGATGTCAATCTGAAACTCCGAACGATTGAGAATCTCGACGCACGCATCGTGGGTCCCATCTGGGAGGCTGTCTCGGGCTGGGATGAGCCGGTCGCCATTGCGGTCCTGCCCGATCATCCGACACCTTGTGCCTTGCGCACGCACACGGCCGAGCCTGTCCCGTTCCTTATCTACTATCCCGGCATCGAGCCGGACAGCGTGCAGACCTATGACGAAGCGGCTTGCCGCGAAGGTGCATACGGACTTCTGCACGGAGATGAATTTATCCGAATCTTTTTAAATTGAAATGTATGAACTATTATAGCACCAACCGACGTGCTCCCGAAGTGTCGCTCCGGGAAGCCGTCATGCAGGGGCTGGCTCCCGACGGGGGGCTTTACATGCCTCAAGAGATCAGGCCTTTGCCTGACGTGTTCTATGAGTCGCTCGACGGCTTGACACTGGCCGATGTGGCTTATGCTGCAGCGATACGTTTCTTTGGCGACGATGTGCCGGCCGACATTCTGCGGGACATGGTGGAGGATACACTGTCATTTCCCATCCCTCTCGTGCAGGTGGACGAACGCATCTTCGCGCTCGAACTCTTTCATGGGCCGACACTCGCGTTCAAGGATGTCGGTGCACGCTTCATGGCCCGCCTTCTAAGCTATTTCATCAAGAAAGAAGGAAAGGGCAATGTACACGTGCTCGTCGCGACATCGGGTGACACGGGTAGCGCCGTGGCCAACGGTTTTCTGGGCGTGCCCGGCATAGAGGTGGTCGTGCTCTATCCGAAAGGGAAAGTCAGTCCGACACAGGAGATGCAGTTCACCACGCTCGGACGGAACATCACAGCGTTGGAGGTCGATGGGACATTCGATGACTGCCAGCGGCTGGTCAAGTCGGCCTTTGTCGACCCTGCGGTCAACGGACATCTGTGTCTGACTTCGGCCAATTCCATCAACATCGCACGCCTGCTTCCCCAGTCGTTCTACTATTTCCACGCCGTCGCGCAGCTTCGTGCGCAGGGCATCACAGCCCCCGTAGTCATGTCAGTGCCCAGCGGTAACTTCGGCAACCTCACAGCGGGTCTCATTGCGCACCGCATGGGTCTGCCTGTCGCACGTTTCCTGGCGGCGAACAATGAGAATCATCCCGTCTTCGACTACCTGCGCACGGGTGTCTATGTGCCTCATCCTTCCATCGCGACACTGGCCAATGCGATGGATGTCGGCGACCCGAGCAATTTCGCCCGCATGCTCGACCTTTATGGAGGCAATCACCACGCGATGGCGCATGATATTCAGGGCGATTGGTTCACGAACGAGATGATAGCCGATCTCATCAACCACACATTCCGGACGACAGGCTATTTTGTTGACCCTCATGGGGCGTGTGCCTATGGTGCCCTGTTGCGCCATCTCCGTCCGGGCGAGGTCGGTATTTTCCTCGAGACAGCCCATCCGGCCAAGTTCGGTGAGACGATGCGCCGTGTCACGGGCGTGGATGTCCCCGTCCCCCAGCGGTTGGCCGAGTTCATGCGGGGAACGAAGCAAAGCCTTCCGATGAGCCGCGACTATGACGACTTCCGCCAGTATCTTCTTCAGCGTTGATTTCCCTTCAGATTCCGGCCGGTTACGGGGTGCTCCCGCATCCGGCCGGAACTGCGTCCGTACGTATCCTCTAACGGATGTCTATGTCGTCAAAAACGGACGTATATCTATTTTTGACAACATATACGTCCATTTCCGGATGCAGGCAGGAGGAGGGTCAGACCATGTCTTCTCCCATGCGGACGACGGGCACGCGGATGGTCTTATGGAAGGGGACGAAGCGCGAGATGACGGCGAGGACGAGCGTCACGACCAGCAGCCAGCCCAGCATGTGCTTCAGGGCGAGGAGCATGCTTTGCTGCTGGACGACGGTGTAGAGGCTGTTCGTGGCCAGGCTCATGGCTTCGTCGATGCCGTGCCCGCCGGCGAGGTTGCTGCCCAGGGCCGAGGAATAGCGTGCGGCCGCCAGGGGGTCGACCGCGGTCATGCTTTCCGAGAGTTGTACGATGTAGTGCTGTTGCAGTCGGTAGAGCATGTTGCTGTAGAAGGCCGAGGCGACGACGGGGGCGAGCACGGAACGGAAGGCGATGAGGAAGAAGGCGTTTGAGATGAGCAACTTCGGCTTGAGGTCTTCGACGACGAACAGACCGAATGCGATGAGCAGCACCATCATCCCCAGCCCGCGGAAGAACAGCGGGAGGAAGAGTATCTCGTAGGTGCTGTCGGGCGAGATGGTGAAATAGAGCATGCCGAAGAAGACGGCGAAGCAGGCCATTCCTCCGGCGATGAGGAAGCGGAAACGCCACCGCTGCCAGCGGAACCACCAGAAGCAGACGAAGGCTCCCAGCACGTAGCCCGGGAGAAGGTATATGTATAAAGTATAGTTGTGCACGTTGTCCACCCGGAGGATGGCCGTCATGTAGTTGCTCAGGAGCGTGGTCGAGGTGGTGAAAAACATGACCAGCATCATGTAGAAATAGCCCAGTATGGCTTTCCACTGGAACAGTGGCTTCAGGCTGACGAATGGCTGCGGCGAGTGGAACTGTTCCCATAGGAAGAGGGCGATGAGCAGCGGGGCGATGACGATGTAGACGCATATCTTTGTCGAGGCCATCCAGTCGGAGATTCTCCCGTAGGTGATGACATAGATGAGCATCAGCAGCCCGGCGGAGATGATGACCATTTCGCGTACGTGGAGTTCCCGCAGGGGGACACCTGTCGAAGGGCGGTCGTGGCGCAGGAGGATGATGACCAGCAGGATGGCCACGATGAGGAGCATCATCATGAAGTAGTACATGTATTTCCAGTCGTAGTGGTAGGCCAGCAGGGCCGTGACGACCATCGAGAGCTGTCCGCCGCTGAACACGAGCGGATAGAAGTAGGCATAGAATTCGCTGCGCACGTCGCGCGGGCTGAATATGGACTTGATGCGCCGGATGAGCCACAGCATGAGGAAACCTTTCAGGAAGCCGATGACGAAGCTGAAGGTGACGAGCACCTCCGTGTTGGCAGCACGCGCGCAGACCCAGCTCAGCAGGAACTGGAGCGTCAGGTCGACGAGCAGCAGTGATTTGCTGGAGAAGGCGTTGAGCACCTTCGGGACGATGGGGTAGGCGATGGCCATGCCGGCCGAGGCGGCGTAGTAGCCGATGGTGATGTCCTCGGTGTAGGCTCCGAGCGTGTTTGATACTTCCACCATGCTTCCCGTGTACGTGCCGTTGAGCATCGTGACGGGCAGGATGATGATGAAGACGAGGCCGACGGCCAGCCAGTCGGGGACCCATCGGCGGACAGGTATGTCCAGTTGTTGTGCGGTTATCATCGTTTAAGTGCTTCTGTGGTGACCATCATGCCGGCGCGGAGCTGCGCCATGTCTTCGGGTGTGACGTCGTCGAAGTCGATGCGCACGGGTATGCGTTGTTGCACTTTGACGAAGTTGCCTGCCGAGTTGTCTGTCGGGACGAGGGAGTATTTCGAGCCTGTGGCTTCGGAGATGGCCGTGACGTGTCCGCGGAATGTCTTGCCTGGGATGCCGTCCACCTTGATACGCACCTGTTGTCCGATGTAGATGTTGGCGATTTGCGTCTCGCGGTAGTTTGCCGTGACCCACTTGTCCATCTGTCGGACGAGGTAGGAAAGAGTCTGTCCAGCCGAGACGTATTGGCCCGGTTCCAGCGTGCGCCGGCCCATGTACCCGTCATAGGGGGCTGTCACCACAGTGTAGGAGAGATTCAGGTTGGCCAGGTCAAGTGCCGCTTCGGCCCGCAGGATGGCCGCGTCGATATTGACCTTTCGTCGGCTGGTTTCCGTATATTGCGAGCGGGCTGCGTCTTTCTGTCGGAGCAGGGCGTTATAGCGTGCTCGGGCCGCGTCGAAATCCGCTTTGGCCTGGTCATACTGTTGTTCCGGCACAGATTCCTCCCGCAGCAGCCGTTCGTAGCGGTGGAAGTCCTGTTCAGCTTTCCAGAGTCGTGCTTTCGCTTCTTCCAGGCTGGCAGACTGTTCTGCGATGTGTGTTTCGGAGGTCTCTATGTTCGAGTGCAACACGCCCTTCGAGCCTTGCGCGTCCATCAATGCCGCTTCAGCCTCTTTTTGCCGTATCAGGTATTCGCGGTTGTCGAGCACGACGAGCGTATCGCCTTTGTGGACGAATTGATGTTCACGGAAACGTATGTCCTGGACATAGCCGGCCACGCGGACATTTACCGGCGAGATGTATTGGTCGACGGATGCGTCGTTTGTGATTTCGTAGCTGATGTAACGCCAGAAGTAGTTGATTGTCCAGAGCAGTCCGGAGCTGGCGATGAGCAGGCAGACCGTGTTCAGGATGATGTTGCGCCGTTTGCGTCGTTTTAGGCGTTTGTATTTCAATTCGATGGAGCTCATATTCTTTTTGTATTTAGTATGTTATTGTAATTCCCCGATGGCGCGCAGCAGTTCATAGTAGGTGTAGACGACTTGTGTGCGTGCCGTGGTGAGTTGGAGTTCTGCATCCAGGCGGAGGTTGTCTGCATCAAGCAGGTCTGTGAGGATGGCGAGTTGGTTCAGGTAGCGGTTACGCATGATGCGGTAGTTTTCTTCAGCCTGTTTGGCTGACAGTTTGAGGGCATCCACTCGTGCCAGTGCTTCGCGGTGTTTCAAGTAGGCATTCCGGACCGTCATGCGGATGTGTTGTTTTTGTTGTTCTTCAGCGTTGAGTTGGAAATCCACCTGGCGTCGCGCTTCATTCAGCCTGTGTTTGTTGCGGTAGAGTGCTGACAGGGGGTAGGAAAAGGATAGTCCCACGTTCCAAGCATTGTTATACATGTCAGCCAGCGTGCGAGACAAAGGGCGTGCCAGTGTGTTGGCTGCATAGAGCGACAGTTGGGGCATTTGCGCCGCATGGATGACACGGATGTTGTTGCGTGCCAGATCGGTCTGTCGTCTCCTCAAGCGCATACCCGGGTCGCCGGTATATGCCCGGTCGATGTAGTCGGCATAGTTGTCCAGTTGATACGTTTTGCTGAGCAGAGTCGTGTCCGGGCAGATGAGCAGAGTTTCGTCCAGCCCGAGCAGGATGTCCAGTTGTTGGGAAGCCAGCCGAAGGTCGTTTTCGGTCTCAAGCAAGGCCAGCCGGTTGTTGGTCAGCTGCATCTCGCTGCGAAGCACGTCATTGTTGGTGATGAGTCCTTCTTTTTTCATCTGTCGGATGTCTTTCAGGCGGCGTTCCGACTCGTTGATGTTCCGCGTCAACACTTGATGCCGCTTGTGCAGGCTGAACAAGTTGAGATAGTGTTGCAAGAGTGACAACTTGATGTCCGCGCGGTTCGTAGCCGTTTGCAGGGCTGTTATTTCTTTTTCCAAATCAGCTTGCCGGACAGCGTACTTTATCCGTCCTCCATGATAGAGCGGTTGGGTGAGGTTTATTGCATAGTTTTGCGACCAGTCCGGTGCGTCGGGATATGTCGGATCGGAAAGTCCCTGTTCGAAGATAATAGGTTGTCCCACAAATCCTCCGTTCAGTCCGATTTCGATGTCCGGAAGTCGGTTCATACGTGCTGTCCGGGCGCGTTCTTCAGCCATTCGCTCTTGCAGTTTGTTTGCGGCCAGTTGCAGATTTTGCTTTATTCCCTTCTCAAAAAGTTGGTCGACACTAAGATAGAGAGAATCCTTTTGCGTATAAGCTTTCACAGGAGACAGCGTCAAGAATATGATAGCTATCCCCATTGCATGAACAGGTGTAATGTACATAGAGAAAGTCTTTTTTAGTTTAGGGTCCTGATGGGCATGCAGCCGGTTTTCTGTAGTCCATTCTGATTCGTGTGCAAAGTTAGTGATTTTTTTCGGTGGTTTAAAATAGGCCTTTGTTGTTCTCGGAAGCTTCCGGAATGCACTCCTTGGTCGATGCATGAGAGGGTTTAAGGGTAGGGAGGAGCGGAAAGGAGACTAGCCGACCACGGAAAGGAGTCCGTGCCCGGCTAGTCTTAAGGGGTAAGATCTGTTATGTCTTATGTTCATGTGTGGGAAACGAAGAAAGTCGTCGGGAGATGGCGGATAGTTCATTAGAATTCGTTAGTTTTGTATCGGGATTGAGGTGACTCTTTCCATGACATTTGAAAATAAGGAAGCGTTATGTCTTCATCTTGTGTGTATAAAGCCTGAGAAACTTTAAGAAACTGTTTTGAATTTCTACAAAAAGTTTTTCCCTGTTTGATGTATTCGTTTTCGTATGTGCTTTGGGCGATTTTTTTGGTCCTTTTCGTTCCTGTTCTTCGTCAGATAGCCCGCTATCTTCCTCATCACAGAACCAAAAATGACTCAAAAACTCATCCCCAATCATCACACGATAAATTTAAAGCAGTTTCTAAAAATGAGAACAAGAGTTGGCATAGTGGTTCTCACGCATAAGCGTGGGCTGCTATCATCACATCTGTTCTCAAGGGTTTTCTCAGGGCCTATACACTAAGATGTGAGGTGTACAGTTCCACGCTCTTCTTTTTTATAATTGCTTATATAGGAACTTATAGGCATGATTAACAAACGTTTGATATGGAACAACGATTTTGTCAAAGTTGCGGGATGCCTCTGACGGATGAAAACCGGGGACGCAATGCCGATGGTAGCAGTAGTGAAGATTATTGTGTCTACTGTTATCGGGATGGAAAGTTTACTCAGAACTTCACGATGAACCAGATGGTGGAATTCTGTCTGCAATACCTCGATCAGATGAATGCTCAGACGGGGTGGAATCTGACACCGGTGCAAGCCAAGGAACAGATGCTTCATCACTTCCCGCATCTGAAACGCTGGAAAGAGACTGACAAGCGGACACTGGAGGAGAAAGCTGTAGACCTGCTTGCCCAGTGTGAGAATGTGACGGTCGCTTCGGTGGATGACAAAGGTTATCCTCGTCCAGTACAGATGTCCAAGATAGCAGCCGTTGGTTTCAGCGAAGTCTGGATGGCGACGAGTGCCGCATCCATGAAAGTGAATGACTTCAAGCAGAATGATAAGGCCGGGCTTTGCTACGAACACTACGGTGACGGGGTGGCATTGCGCGGTGTGGTGGAAGTCATAGCGGACGATGAGCAACGTCGGAAGTTGTGGCAGGACTGGTTTATCCATCATTTTCCAGGCGGACCGACTGATCCCGATTACGTCTTGTTGCGTTTTGTTGGTTCGGAAGCAACATTCTGGATTAACGGTGAATTTGCCCATTCAAAATTATAAGCTGTCATGAAACCGATAATCGCAGATTCACGTTATGTTGCGGCTTGTGGACTCTATTGCGGAGCCTGTCGTAAATATCTGAATGACAAATGCCCGGGATGCAGGCAGAATGAGAAAGCAACTTGGTGTCGTGTTCGCTCTTGTTGTTTGGAGAAAGGATTTAAGACGTGCGCCGAGTGCTCACAAGTGGTGACTGACTGCAAGTTGTATTCTAATTGGGGCAGTCGCGTGTTTGCTTTTGTGTTCAATTCAGACCGTCCGGCTTGTATCCGTTTCATCAAGGATCAAGGGGAACAGGCTTTTGCAGAAGAGATGACCAAGCGTCAATGTCAAACGATGAAACGAAGATGAATCATGGCTTGTACGACAGATTTTATAGACTTTGTCTGCTCACAGCTTCGTCAGGCGGGTGAGGTTCGTTCGCGGAAGATGTTTGGCGACTATGTGATTTATTTAAATGAAAAGCCGGTCATTACGGCGTGTGACAACATTTGCTACGTGAAGATGCATCCTGTGCTGAAGGATAGGATGGAGCGTGCAGAACGAGGTTTTCCCTACGAAGGAGCAAAAGAACATTATATCCTCGACATAGAGCATGGCGAGGACGCAGTGCGAATCGTTACGACTTTATGGGAAGCCTTGCCTTTTCCTAAAAAGAAAAAATGAGTAGATAAACGCAGCGTCATTGGAAATAGGAAGAAGAAGTACTCTATTTATTGTTCAACTGATATGCCAACCATGAACTGGCATTTCTGACTTCGGACATCGCTTGTGACAGACGCAGCGTGGGGTGACTGTGCTGACTCCATCAAAAACGGCTTCTTAATCTCTTGTGTGATTTTTACGCAGAAAGTTTGGTACTTCAATACAAGGTAGTTATCTTTGTGGCGTAGATTTAACGCAAGAAGATATATGGATGAGTTGAACAAGTCAGAAGAAGGAAAGAAGTATTGCTACAAATATCCACACCCGAGTGTGACGACCGACTGTGTTATCTTCGGTTTTGATGGTGCTAAACTGAGGGTACTATTGGTGCAGCGAGGAGTAGAACCTTACAAAGGACGGTGGGCGTTGCCCGGCGGATTTCTGAAGATGGACGAGTGTGCCGAAGAAGGTGCATTGCGTGAGTTGCAAGAAGAAACAGGATTGGAAGGTGCGTACATCCGCCAGTTTCATACTTTTACCGCTCCTGAGCGCGACCCTCGTGAGCGCGTTATAACCATTGCCTATTACGCCTTGGTGCGAATGCAGGAAGTGAAAGGCGGTGATGATGCTGATGATGCCCGATGGTTTGCGTTGGACGAAGTGCCGCAACTGGCTTTCGATCACGACCAGATACTTCGCAAGGCTGAGCAGACATTGCGCCAGCAGATACATTTCGAACCTGTGGGCTTCGAGCTGCTGCCCGAACAGTTCACCATCAAGGAGCTGCAAAACCTCTATGAGGCGATACTCGGCATTCGCTTCGACCGTCGAAACTTCTACAACAAGATGAAACGATTGGAGATGTTGGAGCAGCTGGACGGGACGGTCAATCCTTCGCAAAAGAAAGAAGCCTTTCTCTTCCGTTTTAACAAGGCGAAATATGAGGAGTTGAAACAAAAGGGATTCAGACTGGAGTTTTGAACAGACAATAAATAAAAGGTAACATGTTAGGAGCAATCATCGGCGACATTGTAGGTAGCACCCGCGAATGGCGCAACATTAAGACAGAGGATTTCGAGCTTGTCCCCACAGGAAGCCGGTTTACGGACGACACGGTGATGACCCTTGCTGTGGCGGAATGGCTGATGATAGACCCGGAGCACAAGGCGGAGACGTTGGTGGAGTGTATGCAACGCTTGGGGCGCAAATATCCCCATGCAGGCTATGGAGGCATGTTCCGCAAATGGCTGGCGAGCAACCATCCTCAGCCATACGGCAGTTTCGGCAACGGTTCGGCCATGAGGGTAAGTCCGGTAGGTCTGTATGCCACATCCCTTGACGAGGCATTGGAACTGGCCCGCATCACGGCTTCGGTTTCCCATGACCATCCTGAAGGCATCAGGGGAGCACAGGCCATTGCGGGATGTATATTTATAAAGAAGACCGAGTGGGCTGATGATTTCAAGATAAAGCTTTTTATCAAGGAGAGAATCGGATATAATCTTGACTTTAAACTGGAAGATATACGCGACGGCTACGGGTTTGACGTGACTTGCCAAGGAAGTGTGCCCATTGCCATAAAAGCTTATCTCGAACGTAGCATATATCCTCCAGAGAAGGCGTTGCGCCTTGCCATCTCCATGGGCGGTGATTCCGACACCATCGGTGCCATGACCGCCTCCATAGCCAGTGCAACATGTTTCAGCACCGTTGGAGGAGGGTTCAGTACGGAACTCATCGACCAATGCCGTGCCCTGCTTCCAGCTGACCTGCTCGACATCAACGACCGTTTTGAGGATTTCATCTCACGTCCGCTCCATCAATCATATTACCTGCATGGAAACCTGTTTGCCGGGGAATATCCGGGCGATAAGGACGAGGAGGAAGCCAAGCGTAAAATCAAGCGCATGGTTCATTTCGGAGTGAAGCATTTTGTGGATCTCACCGAAGAGGGAGAACTGAAACCATACAGCCACTTGCTGCCGAAAGGAACGACTTACCTGCGTTTCCCCATTCCCGATTGCGGCGTGCCACGGTCTATTGAGTCGGTCAACCGGCTTTTGGATAAGATTGCAGACTTTGAAAAGATGGACGGCTATACCTATATCCATTGCTGGGGAGGCGTAGGGCGTACGGGAACAATCGTGGGATGTGTCAAGGCGAGAGAACTGCAACAGCGAGGCAGCAATGACTGTGACGCATTGACTGTTTTGCGTAACTTCTTCAGTGACATGCCCAAATCCGCTTATCGCAAAACGCCTGAAACTGCGGAACAAGAAGAGTTTGTCAGAGCCTTTGCGCGAAGTACGGGCGACAGCAATGCAGCCAAGGCGGCAAGGGTGAAGGACTGCATCAGAGGATGCCTGTTGGCGGGTGCCGCAGGCGATGCGCTGGGTTATACGGTGGAATTCATGAGCCGGAAAAACATTCTTGCCCGATACGGCAACAATGGAATAACAAAGTTTGACCTCACTCCGGAAGGCAAGGCCCTTGTGAGCGACGACACGCAGATGACACTCTTCACTGCCAACGGGATGCTGATGGGTGTGACGCGTGGTTATATGCGCGGAATCGGCGGGCAACCTGAAAAATATTTGGACGGAGCTTATCTTGACTGGTACTATACGCAGGCAAATAAGAAAAAGGAGATGCTGACCCATGATTTCCACTATACGTGGCTGCGTGACCTGCCTGCACTGGCACACCGCCGTGCACCGGGCAACACATGTCTGGCTGCTTGTGAAAGTCTGCTCAACGATCAGAAAGTGGAGAACAACAGCAAGGGTTGTGGTGGCATCATGCGCGTGGCTCCGATGGCACTGCTCATGGCTGGATATTTGGCCCGTGGGGAATGTTTTTATCAGATTGCGGAGATGGACAAAGCCGGTGCGGAAACTGCACGTGTGACGCACAAGCATCCTTTGGGTTTTCTCCCCGCGGCAATGTTGACCCACCTATTGTATAAGTTGGTGCCCATGTCTGTGGAATCTGTGCATGAAGAGTTTGAACAACTTGTATTGGAGACAATCGAAGCTCTCGACACTATTTATAAGGATGAGTTTGCTGAAGACAAGCGCTACCTTGCCGGCCTTACCCGCAAAGCGGTGGATCTTGCAAGGAACAACAGAAGCGACGCGGAGAACATTCGTCAGTTGGGGGAAGGCTGGACGGGTGAGGAAGCATGGGCAATCGCCCTCTATTGCGCCTTGCGTCATATAACCAGCGCAGAGGACGCAATCATAGCCGCTGTGAACCATGACGGCGACAGCGATTCGACTGGTTCAATCTGCGGCAACATCATGGGGGCTATCTATGGCTATGAGGCCATCAAACGTCAACGGTTGTTTTGTCCACAAGGAAAGGAGCTGGAGCAGACGCTCGAGCTTTCGAACATCATCCTTGCCATTGCCGACGACCTTTACACAAGTTGCATCATCAGCGAATACGATCCTATTGACACGCCGGAGAAGCAGCAGTGGTATGAACGTTATTGTGAAATGAAACCTGTAGGGATATAATAAGTTGGTTATGGAAGAAGATTATATGGCGACATCGCGAAATGGGCATGAGCTGAAGGATATGTACAATCCGGAGACAAACACGCTGGACATACGTTCCAACGGGTTGTATCCATCCAATGTGTTGAGCAACCTGTGCAGCAACGGGTTCCGCTTCGACGGGATGGTGTGCGGCAGCATGGAAGGTTTCCTGCAATCATTGAAGAGGAAAGAGCCTGACAAGCAGCGGCAGATATGCAGCATGAGGGGTGGCAATGCCCGCAAGATGAGTGTCACCTCCTGGCAGACAGACCAGATAGTGTGGTGGAAGGGACAGGCGATAGACCGGCAGAGCGATGACTACCGGCAACTGATACGCCGTGCCTATCAAGCAATGTTTGAGCAAAGCGAACGTTTCCGCACGGCATTGATGCAGACAAGAGGAATCACCCTCATCCATACGAGCGGCGAGGAGAATCCTTTCAAGACGATACTCACGCCGTCGGAATTTTGCAGCATTCTCACTGAGATGCGCGACCGCTACGATCGGCGAGACAAGACACAGGAACTTGTTGAAAAATCGGTCTGTCGGAAAAGGCTTGTCTACCTGCATGGCTTCGGCTCCTCGGCCGCCAGTGGTACGGTGAAGACCTTGCGTGAGCTTTTGTCGGATGTCGATGTCGTTGCACCCGACATTCCCGTTGATCCGGCTGAGGCTTTGCCCTTCCTGCGCGGCTTATGCATGAATGTTGTGCCTGATGTGGTTGTCGGTACCAGCATGGGCGGTATGTATGCCCAGCAGATGCACGGTTACAGGCGAATATGTGTGAATCCCGCCTTTGAGATGTCACGGAAGAGCACGGTGCTCACCGTTGGTACGCATGAGTATTTCAACCTGCGGAAAGACGGGACGACTCATTTTGAGATTACGCCTGAAATTATCCACCATCATGCAGAAATGGAGGCGCACCAGTTTGACGGCATCACCGACGAGGACAGAAAAATGGTGTGGGGCTTGTTTGCCGACAACGACCAGCAGGTGAATTGTGAACCTCTATTCTTGCAGCATTACAATCAAGTGGTACATTTCAGCGGAGGGCATCGGCTGGATGAGCATGCGATAAAGGATGTGCTTGTTCCGCTCATCCGCAAACTTATAATGGCAAATGAGTAACAAGAACATTAAATATCACCTTCTTTTAAGTATGTACTCTCTTGCATTTTCCACTTGCAGAGACTATGTCCAGCCGGAGTATCTCTGTACGATGGAATGATTTTTGCGCATATTTCAATCCGATGGTTTTGTCTTCAGGAGCATATTTGTCGAGAATCAGCCCGAGTGCTGCCATGCGTTCGTCTTCCGGAAGATGAGTGCGAGCCGTACATGCCAGGACTACGCTTTCATAATTGGTCGTGAACTTGTCAGGAACGACTTTTGTCCGTCCGACGACGGTAAATGATACGTTCGGGTTCTGTGCTATGCATTTTAGCTTTTTGCCTTCCGGAGCGCAGTGGATATAGATGGAGTTCAGGTCTTCATCCCACACGTAGTTGAGCGGGATGCCATATCCCTCGCCTTCCGGTGTGACCATGGATAATATGCCGTATTCGCCTGATTTCAATAAATCTTCGGCACGTGGCTCTTCAAGCAGACGGTCTTGGCGGCGTATGTTTTGGTTGTTATAATACTTCATGCTTACTTCTTTTTACAAAAGTTGAATCCTACATAGAGTTGCAACACACCATACGTGTTGTTTATCCAGAAACGATTTTTATGATAGTCGAACGTATGGGCCAGCAGTGATGCACCGACGTAATATTTCGTATTGTTGTACACGATGGCAGCTCGTGTGATGATGTCGAAATTGATACTGCGGTGGTGTTCATTGTAAGCTGTGTTGTCGAAATATATATCAGAGTGTTTGTAGCCGATAGCCGGTGTCACAGACAGATTGGCCAGGCAGTTTTTGGCAAAAACCCAGTTATAGCCATAGCCGAAGTTGAGGCTGTAGTCCACATAGCGCATTTTGCTAAACCTCATGTTGCTTTCCAGTTGTGAATTGATGCATTCCGGTAGCTGATTGTAATCGAAAGTCAATTTGTGGGTGGAATAGGAGAAACCGGCCAGGAAGGAACCGGCACTTTTGCGCTGATTGGTCGACTGACTGTAAGCTGCCGGATAGGAAAAACGTCGGTTGTTGAAAATGTAGTAGAGGTTGATGCCTTTCATTTCCGATTTCAGGCCGTCAAACTGGAAATTCTTGTGTGAGTCGATTTGGCTGAATCCATTTAGATTACTCACTTTATAGTTGTCGCTGCTTTTCAGATAATAGATGTCTGCTCCCAGCTTGGCACTATAGAGACTCAGATTGAATTCATTGCGTTTGCTGCGATGTTTTTTCCCTCCAAAGATGTCATGTACGTCTATTGACCAACCGAGAAAAATCCATTGCCAACCGAAGTAAGCGCCGACTTTCCATCCCGGAGTGGGGATGAAAGAAAGGCTTTGCTCTTTGTCGTTCGAGCTGGCTATACGGTAATGTTCGTAAGAACTGGTCGTGTTGACCATGAAGGTAAAGTTGTAGAGGTTGGGTGTGATGTAACGGCGGTCAGGATTATTGAAATCAATCAGTTTCACCAGTTTGCGAAGCCAGTTTTTCGGTTTTCCCTTAGCGATTGTGTCGAGGGCGAGCGTGTCAGGTGTTTGTGTGTCTTTGTCAGTAGCAGATACATAAAATTCACTGCTGCCATCCTCTTTCTTTTGCCCATGGAGGACTTGGAAGGACGACAACAGCATACAAATGGCAAAAACAATGCGAACAGACATCCAGATTCGTTATTACAGTTTTCCTAAAATTCGATCCATCACCCAGTTGGTCGGCGTAGCGCTTACACCGTCACAAGTGCATATATTTTTGTTTTGCAGGTGTTCGACGACAGCCTTGATGAGCGGGTATTGGATATTTTCAGGATTTTCAAAATTGAACTCTTCGCGGCCGTGTTGGGTATGTAAGGCGATGGGGGCATAGGAGAAGGTTGAGAAACAAATCATACCGCGGTCACCGATTATCTCGATACGGTCTTCTTTGGCTGATTCATGGGCCACGAAGCACCATGAGCCAGAACCCGGCAGTCCGTTTTCAAATTTGAAGCAGGCACTGACAGAATCTTCTGCGGTGTAGAGTCCGGCGCGATTGCTGCTGAATCCTTTCGCTTCCAGTATGCAGCCGAACATATCTTGCAGGATGTCGATCTGATGTGGGGCTAAGTCGTAGAAATAGCCTCCGCCGGCGATGGATGCGTCCAGTCGCCAAGGCTGGTTTGTCTGGTCACAGTCCGATGCGCTGGGAGGTTGTGCAAAGCGGATTTGTACGTGGAGTATTTTCCCGATAGCTCCATCGTTGACCAGTTGCTTTACTTTCTGGAAATACGGTAGATAACGGCGATAATAGGCCACGAAACAAGGGATGCCGGTTTCTTCCGATATGCGGTTGATACGCAGGCAGTCCTCATAGCAGGCAGCCATGGGTTTCTCTATGTATACCGGTTTGCCGGCTTTCATGGCCATGATGGCAAAGGTAGCATGGGAAGAAGGCGGTGTCGCGATGTAGACGGCATTGACATCTGGGTCGTCCACCAACTCTTGTGGGTCGGTGTACCAACGTGGCACATGGTGTCTTTCTGCATAAGATTTTGCTTTTTCAGCATTGCGGCTCATGACAGCGACTACTTTAGACCCTTCAACTTTATTGAATGCCGGTCCGCTCTTTTTCTCGGTCACGTCTCCACAACCGATAAACCCCCATTTTATCATCATAATATCTGCTTTTAAAGTGATTGTAAAACTTAACTTAAAAAATATGCTACAGTGAATTGCAAAGTTATCTAATTTACTTACTTTTGCCATAAAAATAAGACCGAATTTAATATTAAAAGCAATGGAAAATATAGAGCAATTGAGTGCTTTTTATAAGCGTCGCGGTTTTACAGGACGGCTATTCGGAGGCTATATGCTGTTGGAGAAGAACTTCAGCACCATATTGCGCACCGGATCTTTTGTCCTCATACCTTATGCTATTGTGATGGCAGTGAGCCTGGTGTGGTTGTTTGACACGATACAGACTGTTGTGTCTCCTGCTAATATGGCTGCGTGGATGCAGACGCCGGGTGCTTTTGCCGATGCGCTTTTGCCGGTTGCCATGCAGGGACTGGTTTGTTTTCTCGTTTTGCTGATAGGGATGTGCGTCTGGCAGGCATTGGTGTTTGGCATGTTCCGGAAATATGTGGAGCTTGGTTATGTGCCATCCATGAAGATGAAGGCTTGGTTTTCGTGGATGAGCCGTGACATTTGGCGCTACTTCCTGTATGCTTTGTTCTCTTTGTTCTTCTGGATTGTGGTGGAGGCCATTCTCTACATGCTTGTGACTGTCAACGGGTGGCTGGGGCTTGTGATGTTGCCCGTGATGTTGTATTGCGCCGTGATATTTCTCCTGTTCCCTTATTTTTACATGATTGAGCGTGAGACGTTGTGGGATGCTTTTTTGCATGCTTTCCGTAAAGGCACGCCGACATGGGGAACGACATTCTCCATCGGGCTGGTCGCAGGTATTATCGTCGGAGTCTTTACGCTTATATGCTCCATGCCGATGTATGTCACCGTGCTGATAGATAACCTGGTGGCTAAAAGCATCATCGATGGCAATGTGCCTGAGTTGCCTTCTTATTATGTGGCTTTGAAAATCCTGTGCTACGCCATTTATGTCTATGCGGGAGCATTGGGTATGGTTTTCGTCGAGTCTCCATTGTTGTTCCATTATGCTTCCGTCGTGTCGCCTGACAAGGAGAAGATGCTGGCCGACGCGCGTGCCGAATATGAACGGCTGAAGGCTGAGCGTGCCCGTCAGGCTGCCGAGAAGGAACGGGAAGCGGCCATCCGTGATGGTGCGGCTTATAAGCCTTGGTAAATATCATTCTTGTTATTAGAATAGTATGCCCGCATTCGTAATCCCACGAGTGCGGGCATTGTGTTTCAGGTCAACCGCAGGCGGCGCAGGTAAATGATGCCTACGGCGTCGGCAATGAACCATCCGATGGGAATAGCCACCCAGATGCCCGTCACGCCGATTGAAGGGATGGCAGCCAATATGTAGGCTAAGGCAACACGCAATCCGAGGGAAATCACGGTGAGTACCACAGACATGCCCGGACGGGAGATGGCCCGGTAATAGCCATAGAGCAGGAACAGGCAACCGATGCCGATGTAGAAAGAGCCTTCTATGCGCAGGTAGTCCACGCCCACGGCTATGAGTTCTGTCTCGCTTGGGTCGACGAAGCAAAGCATGAGATTTCTTGCAAAAATGAAAACGGCGACAGATATAAGCGCGCAGAAGATGAGCGTCGTGATGACGGCGCTGCGTATGCCGCCGCGGATGCGTTCATAACGCTTTGCGCCAAAATTTTGGGCGATGAATGTGGAAAAGGCATTGCCGAAATCCTGTGCCGGCATGTAGGCCAGCGTGTCTATCTTGACGGCTACGGTGAAAGCTGCCATGACGATTGTTCCAAAACTATTGACCAAGCCTTGTACCATGAGGATGCCCAAGTTCATCACAGATTGTTGGAAACACGTGAGGAAGGAGAATGTGGTGATTTCGTGCAGGATGCTTCGGCTGAATTTCAGGTGGCGGCGGTGCAGGCGCAGCTCAGGCATGCGCCAGTAAGTGTAGACAAGAAGGGTGAATGCCGACACGGCTTGTGACAGGACCGTGGCCCAGGCCGCTCCTGCCACGCCCCAATGGAAGGTTAGGATAAAGACGAGATCGAGCGCGATGTTCAGCACGACGGACACGGCAAGGAAGATGAGCGGAGTCACCGAATCTCCCACTGCGCGCAGGAGAGACGCATAGTAATTGTAAAGGAACGTGAAGCCTATGCCCCAACAGACAGCCCAGAGGTATTCACGCATGAGTCCGTAGATGTCGCCGGGCACCTGCATGAGCACCATGATGGGGTCAAGCAGCAGGAAGACAGCGGCATTGAGCACGACGGTCACCGTGGCGATGAGCACGAACGCCACGAAGCGGCTCTGATGCATACGTTCGTAATCACGTGCCCCGTAGAGGATGGAGAATGCCGCACCGCTGCCCATGCACAGGCCGAGCTGCACGGAGTTGAGGAAGACGATGAGCGTATAAGTGGCACCCACGGCGGCCAGTGCCTGTACGCCGAGGAAGTGGCCGACGATGAGCGTGTCGGCGAGGTTGTAGACTTGTTGCAGCAGGTTGCCCGCTATCATGGGGACGGCAAATCGCAGCATTGTGCCCGTGATGCTGCCTTGAGTCAAGTCGATAGCTGTCGTTTTCATTCGTGATTCGTTTGCGTTGCAAAGGTAATAAAAAGCCGCACTTGTCCGTCGCCGCCTTCCCCGGAAGACGGATGCCCGCGGCGTCTGAAACGGACGTATATCTATTTTCAACGGGACGTATATCTGTTTTTGACGGCATATACGTCTGTTTCAGGCCGCATATACTTCCATTTTCAAATGAATGCCTGTCCATTTTAGACGGGATATGCGGCTGTTTCATGCCGGATGCCTGCTTGTCGTCGGTGGCGACACGAAGAAGGGCGCGACGCCGCGGGAGAGAGTCCCGTCGGCATCGCGCCCTGCATGCGCCCGGACGCAGGCGGTGTCCGGACGGTTATTTGAGCCGTAAGAAGCTGTATCCGAAGCGTTCGCAGGCAGCTCGTTCCAGCGATTCGCGCACTGACGGTTCGGCGATGGCGATAAGGGCACGGGCGCGTTGTGCCAAGTCCTTTCCTTTCAGATAGGCTACGCCGTATTCCGTGACGATATACTGTGCCAAGGCTCGCGGCGTGACAACGCCTGCGCCGGATGTGAGCACAGGACAGATTTTCGACTGCCCTTTGCTCGAAGAGGCAGTCATGGCGATGAATGTCTTGCCACCCTCCGAGAGCCATCCTCCGTAGGCGAAATCATGCTGTCCGCCGACACCGGAGATGATGCGTGTGCCCACGGAGTCTGCACACACTTGTCCCGTCAGGTCGACTTCGATGGCTGAGTTGATAGCCATGACTTTCGGGTTTTGCCGGATGACGAAGGGGTCGTTGGTCCATGCCACATCCTTGAATACGATGTCCTTCCGATGGTCCATGTATTTATAGAGCCGTTCTGAGCCGATGGCGAGGCTGGCCACAGTCATGCCCGGCATGATGACTTTCTTGGAGTTGTTGATTACTCCGCTTTGCAGCAGGGGGACGACTCCGTCGGTCAGCGCTTCAGTGTGGAGGCCGAGGTCTTTGTGGTCGTGCAGGGCATCGAGCACAGCGTTGGGTATGCCTCCCACGCCGATTTGCAGCGTAGCTCCGTCAGGGATGAGTTCGGCGATGTAGCGGCCGATTTTCTGTTCTTTCTCGTTCGGATGTGCGATGGGGATGGTGACCAGCGGCTCGTCCACTTCGACGCAGGCATCCAGCTTCGAGATGTGGATAAGGCAGTCGCCATAACTGAAAGGCATTTGCTTGTTCACTTGCGCGATTTTCACTTTCGAGCATTCCACGGCCGATACGGCCAAGTCTGCCGATGTGCCGAAGCTGCAATACCCCTCTTCGTTGGGAGGTGACACGTTGAGAAGCGTGACATCCAGAGGTATGGTGCCGTCGCGGAAGAGTCCGGGCACTTGTCCCAGGAATGCCGGGATGGCTTGCGCGTCGCCTTGGGCCACAGCGTTTCGCAGGCAGTTGGCCACGAACAGGCTGCGTGGCAAGAACGCATGGCGCAATTCCGGTTTGGCATAGACGGAGTCACGGCGTCCGATGGCAAAGGCTGAATACATCTCGACTTCTTCGAGTTCCGGCGCACGGGCCACCAGTGCGTCCAGCAGCACTTCCGGTATGGAGCCGCTACCCAGGACGTAGACTTTGTCGTGCGATTTTATTAGTTTCACTGCTTCTTCGGCAGTCATATAGTTGGCTTTTGTCATGTGCGTGTGTGTCATTTAGGTTCGGTTTGATTGAAGATGCGCAGGCGTTCGTCCAGCAAATCATAATGTTCAGGCTTCACCATCGAGGTGCATATGCGGAGTCCTTGTTGTTCGCTGCCCGTGGTGCGGAGCGAGATGGCCGACACGCCGTAGTGTATGAGCCTGTCGAGAAGTTCGTCGCCAGTGTATCCCTTGCGTCCGATGGTGAAGAAGAAACCGTCGCTTACGGGCTCTTCCAGGTCCTTGTCATAGACGATGTGGAATCCGTGGCGTAGGAATATCTCTTTCAGACGGGCTGCCCGGCGTGCATATTCGCGGGTGTCTTCGACGAAGTTGATGTCCCCGTCGCAGGCAGCTTTGTACATGGCTGCCAGTGCATGCTGTGCCGAGTGTGTCACGCCCGACGACATCGTGTAGACCACCATGAAGATGAAGAAACGTCCCAGCGTGTCAATGCCGAACTCTGTGCTTAAGGCCGGATAGACGCGGTTGTAGAGCGTGTTGGAAATGGCCACGGTGGCGATACGTTCGCCGGCATAACTGAATATCTTCGATGCGGAAAGCATGAGGATATAATTTTCCGTATAGCGTGCGACAGTCGCCACATAAGGAGGCTGGAACGGATGTCCGAGGTCTTTACGGAAGTCCATGCCGAGATAGGCGAGGTCTTCGATGACGATGGTGTCGTATTTCGTTGCCAATGCGCCGATGTAGCTCAGTTCCTCTTCAGTCAGACATACCCATGACGGGTTGTTCGGGTTGGAGTAGATGATGGCAGCGATGTGGCCTCGGCTCAGGATGCCTTCCAGCTTGTCACGCAGGCGGGTGCCGCGGCAATCATACACGTCGAACGACTCTCGTTTGTAGCCCAGCACCTTGGCCTGGAGCGGCTGCACGGAGAATCCCGGGTCGATAAACAGGATGGTGTTCTTTTCCGGTGACAGGTGCGTGCAGGTGATGAAGGACGCAAATGTGCCCATCATCGAACCTACGGTCGGCACGCAGCCTTCCGGATTGACATCGACGTTAAGGAATGCTTTGATGAAGCGGGATGCCTGTTCTTTCAGCGGAGTGATGCCTGCGATGTTGGGGTAGGCAGAAGCCACGCCCTTGTCCAGAGCAGCTTTTTGGGCATCAATGCCGATACGGTTGGCCGGCAGGCCCGGCGAACCCATTTCCAAGTGGATGAACTTCTCTCCCGTGCGACGTTCCAGTTCCTCTGCGATGGCTACAGTCTGACGGATGGTGGCATCACCCACATTGGTGATGCGCATGCCGTGCAGCACTTCCGCCACCATGTCTTTATCAAAAGGTACTCTCATGGCGCTTATTGTTTAATAGATTGACGGGCATATTCCAATCCGGCACGGAATGCCTTGAGGTTCATCTCGACGATGGCTTCTCCCTTGCGCTCGAAGATGTTGCGTATGCCTTCTTCGATTTTGTCCACGTCGATTCCAAGGAAAGGAGATGCTGCACCCAAAAGTACGATGTTTGCCGCACGGGGCGATGCCACTTGTTTGGCAATGGCATCCACGTCGATGGCGACGGAGTGTAGCGAACGTATCGTGGCGAGCAGTTTTTCCTGGTCGGGATAGTTTGTGATGTTGACGAATGGGACAGTGTTGGTGATGAGCCATCCGTTTTTGTTCAGGTAGGGCAGGTAGCGCAGGGCTTCCATCGGTTCCAGGGAGATGATGATGTCCGCCTTGCCCAGCGGGATGAGATCGGAAGCAATGGGGTCAGAGCTGATGCGCAGGTTGGACTGAACGTCGCCTCCACGTTGGCTCATGCCATGCACTTCGGCTTGCTTGATGTAAAGTCCTTCTTTGATGGCTGCCGAGCCGATGACAGTGGCGATGGAGAGGATGCCTTGTCCTCCCACACCTGAAAGTATAATATCTGTATGCATGGTGTTTATGTGTAGTTATTGCTTGTTTGACTTATGATGGCGGCGGGCCGTCTGTATACATTCACGGCGGGGGATGATGACGCTTACGCCGCGGTATTCGATTTCTTCGCGGATGATGCGTTTCATTTCCTCCATGTTCTTCGGCAGGGGCACGACGACGCGGATATGTTCCGGAGCCACGCCTATGCCTTGGCAGATTTGTTCGAAACGTCCTGTTCCGGCAGAGTCTTGGCCGCCGGTCATGGCTGTGGTCAAGTTGTCGGAGATGACGATTGTGATGTTGGAGTTTTCGTTGACGGCATCAAGCAGACCTGTCATGCCGGAGTGTGTAAACGTGGAGTCACCGATGACAGCCACAGAGGGGAATTGTCCGGCGTCGGCTGCGCCTTTGGCCATCGTGATGGAAGCACCCATATCGACCACGGAGTGGATGGCATGATAGGGGGGAAGGAATCCCAGTGTATAGCAACCTATGTCACTGAACACACGGCTGTTTTCATACTCGCGAAGCACTTCGTTGAGTGCGGCATACATGTCGCGGTGTCCACATCCTTGGCACAATGCGGGCGGACGAGGCACGACAAGTTCGCTCGGCGGGAACACTTCTTCGTCTTTCAGCCCGAGTGCCGAGATGATGTTGTCCGGAGTCAGTTCGCCGGTGCGGGGCACTTCGCCGGTGAGACGTCCTTTGATGGTCTTGCCGCAGTCGAGCACGCCGCGTACCATTTCTTCCACCACCGGTTGTCCGTCTTCGAGCACCAGCAGCGAGTCGCACTCGGCTGCCATGCGGCGTACGAGCGATACGGGAAGCGGATATTGTGACACTTTCAGCACGGGGAACGGGCATCCATCTTTGAAGTGTTCCATCAGGTAATTGTAGGCGATGCCACAGGCTATGATGCCCAGCGAATGGTCTTTCCCGTCTGTATACTTATTATATACGGAGTTTTCGGATGCAGCCAGGAAATCGGCATGTTGGGCGATCAGCTGCACGTTGCGCTTGCGGGCTACGGCCGGCATCAGCACCCAGTCACCGGGATTGGAGGGATAGCTCATCGGATTGGGCTCACGCACTTCACCGGTAGTGACCACGGCGCGGGAATGAGCCATGCGGGTGACGAGGCGCATGAGGATGGGCACTTTGTGTTCTTCGGAGAAATCAAAGGCATACTTCATCATGTCGTAGGCCTCTTGTTGCGATGACGGCTCGAGGATGGGAATCATGGCAAATTTTCCGTAGAAGCGGGAATCCTGTTCGTTTTGCGAAGAGTGCATGGAAGGATCGTCTGCCGCTACGACGATGAGGCCTCCGTTCGTGCCCGTCATGGCCGAGTTGACGAAGGCATCGGCTGCCACGTTCATTCCCACGTGTTTCATGCAGACGATGGCCCGCTTGCCCATGTACGACATGCCGAGGGCAGCTTCCATCGCCGTCTTTTCGTTCGTACACCAATGTCTGTGGATGTTTCGTTCCGCAGCCAGCGGATGCATTTGGATAAACTCTGTGATTTCTGTAGAAGGAGTTCCGGGGTAAGCATATACGCCCGACAGTCCGGCATGGATGGCACCCAATGCCACGGCTTCATCTCCTAAAAGAAGGTGTTTGTCATTCATAAGTTAGTGTTTTTTCATGATGCACAAATGTAGGTTTTCTTTTCGGAATACCCAATAGAGCGGGGATGTTTGACAGACATATTTCCATTAAAAAAATATAATACACCTCGTAATGCCCTTCTGGAACTTTCCAAGTCGCCACGTAATGGGCGTATTGGTGTCAAAAAGCCACATTTGTCGTGTCTTGCCTTAAACCGATGCCTGGAGAGAAGGACGAGTGACGACTTGCCGTGTCGGCCGCTTTTCGATTTCTGCCGGCATCTGTTCCCGCCCTTTCCCTTGACTCCGTCCGACCACGGAAAGGAGGGTAGCCGAGGACGGATAGTACTCCGTGCGCGGACGGAAAGGAAGGCCGGGTCGCAGCCCTTCAGGACTTGTTTTCCTCTTTTTTAGATGAAAGGACTGTGGACGGTAGACGGATTCCTTTGAATATATGAAAGGAAATACGTACATTTGCCCCCGGTTCGGTGATGCGACGCCGTTTCTGTGTGTCGCATAAAAGGGAATCCGGTGAGAATCCGGAACAGTGCCCGCTACTGTAAATCCCATGCCCGTCGGGGCATTCAGAGGAGAAATCTGCTACACGACGACCACTGTTTCCGGCATGGCGCGCGACATGCCAAGGGAGATGGGAAGGTAATTTCTCCGGGAAAAGTCAGGAAACCTGCCAGACCATAGTGATAAACATGTGCCTTCGGGATAAAGGGCACGATTTATAAACCTCATTATTTTATATCATTTTGATGAAAAAAAGATTTTTTGCGGCGGCCTTGTTGGCAGGAATGTATGCTGCAAGTGCGTATGCACAGTTTTCAGTAAGTGGGAGAGTGGTAGATTCAAAAACAGGCGAGCCGGTGCAGGGAGCGACCGTGCGCTTGAGGAACACCAATATCGGATGTGCGACGGACGATGAGGGAAAGTTCCTGTTGAGGAACATTCCCGACGGACACTACATGATGCGCATCAGCCGTATGGACTATGCCACGCAGTCGTGTCCTGTGGATGGCGACACGGACGGGATGCTTATCAAGATGGACGAAGGAGCCGTCACGCTGAACCAGGTGGTTGTCACCGGAACGGGTACACACCACCGGTTGAAGGATTCGCCCGTCCCGGTGGAAGTCATCGGGCAGGAGGAACTCCGGCAGGCCAATGCAGGCAGCGTGGAGGATGCACTTCAGAAGCTCGTCCCTTCCATCTCCTTCCAGAGCACTTCCATGTCGAATAACATCTATATGAACGGTCTTTCCGGGAAGTATGTCCTGGTGTTGATAAACGGGCGCAAGGTGGCCGGTGACACGTCGGGCAACGTTGACTTAAGCCGTATCAACCTGGCTCGCGTGAAACGCATTGAGATTGTGAAAGGAGCAGCTTCGGCACTCTACGGCAGTGATGCGATGGCCGGTGTCATCAATATCATTACCGATGAGGACACGCGCGACCTCCTCAATGTCATGTCCGACACGCGCATCAGTTCGCATGGGCGGTTGACGGAGAGTGCCAATGCCGACGTAAACGTGGGATGGTTTTCTTCCCACACGTCCTATCAACGCCAGCAGGCCGACGGCTGGAAGTTGAGCGACTATGAGGCTGCTGACGACGGTACGCTGACTGAGACAGACAAACAGCCCGTCTACCACTGGTTTACCAATGACATCAGCCAGACTTTTACCTTCCGGGCTACGGAGCGGTTGACTTTCGACATCTTCGGCACATATTCCACTTATGAGAATGACCGTGCCCCCGTGGTGAAGTATAACATCGAGCATAAGACGTACCAATATGGCGGAATGGCAAAATACATGCTCCCGCATTCGTCGTATCTGGAGCTGGGAGCTACGACGACCAACTATCGTTCTTTCCAGAACTACACGGAGAAGAGCGGTTCTCACCCGGCCGGCGAGCACATGAACAGCAAGGACCAGGATTATACGAATGCTTACCTGAAGGGGGTGTTCCGCCTTGGGGATGCCAATACGCTCAATGTCGGACTGGACTACACGGGTGATGCCCTGAAATCGACCGCTACGAGCAATCTGGGAGACATGAAGGACCGCAGCATGTACACGCTGGCCTTCTATGCCCAGGACGAAGTTTCCATCATTCGCAATTTGAGCGCGGTCGTCGGCTTCCGTTACATCTATCACGAGACCTTCCATAGCCGCTTCAATCCCAAGCTCTCGATGATGTACAAATGGGGGGACTTCAACCTGCGTGCATCCTATGCCTCGGCCTTCCGTGCGCCCACCTTGCAGCAGCTCTATGCCATCTCCGAAAAGAGCAACAAGATTACGATGGGAAGCACCGACTTGAAACCTGAGACAAGCAATTTCTACACGCTGAATGCCGAATACAACACGTCGTTTCTTTCTGCTTCCGTTTCTGTCTATCAGAACGATATACGCAACCTCATTGACTACCATCGTCTGGAGCTGACAGACGAAGACAAGGCCAATGGCATCATTTCCCGTCAGGCGTATGCCAATGTCGGCAAGGCACGCATCCGCGGTGTGGATGTCGGTTTTACGGCACATCCGGGAGCCGATTTTACGTTTGGTGCCAGCTACAACTATACCCATGCGAAAGACCTGGTGGCTGACACGCCGCTGGAACGGAGCGTGCGCCATTCGGCTACGTTCAATGCCGGATGGGGACGCACCTGGGGCATCTATACGCTCGATGTCAGCCTGTTCGGGCGTTATCAAGGCACACGTTGGTCCGAAGTCTATGATTCGTCGCCCGCTTTCCAGACATGGGACTTGACCACCCGTCATGTCATTCGCCTGAAGGACTTCACCCTCGAACCGGGCCTCGGCGTGGAAAATCTGTTCAATTATCGTGATGACCGTCCTTACAACAGCCATTATGCGACGCTCAACCCCGGACGGTCTTTCTTCGCCAGTCTGTTGGTACGTTTCAAACAATAAACATCTGAACTGCTGCTGTCATGAATGTCATTTATAAGATAGGTATATGGATGTGGGTTCTTGTCGCGCTCACAGCTTGCCGGCAGGCACGAAGCAAGTCGGCCGGCACGGACGGGAGTCCTGCGGTTGATTCTGTTTATGTTCCCCGTTATGCCAAAGGTTTCCGGATTACATACCGCTCTGACAGTGTCCGCCTGGTCGATATTCAGGAACCTACGAAGGCTGATGCCCCGGTGGAGCATTTTGCACTTATACCTCATGGACAGCAGGCGGATGACATTCCCCAGGATTATACGATAATCCGCACTCCCGTGCGGCGTATTGTCTGCATGACCACTCCGCAACTCAAGGCATTCAGCCTGATGGATGCCTATGATTGCGTGGTGGCGACCAGTGACACCCGCCGCATGCAAAATCCCGAATGGCTGGCCCGGCTTGACGATGAGCGTGTCAAGCGCATCGGCATCGAAGGCAATTTCAACACAGAGATTGTCATGGCTACGAATCCGGAACTGATCCTTGTCTCGCCCCACAGGCGCGGAGGCTACGAAGTGCTGGCCGAGACCGGTGCACCGCTCATGCCCTATTGGGCGTTCAATGAGACTTCGGCTTTAGGCCTGAGCGAATGGATTCGTCTGAGCGGACTGTTAATCGGAAAGGAGCCGGAGGCCATCGCCTTGTTTGCCGGCATGGAGCGCGAATACAATTATTGGAAGGCTGTTGCTTCGAAAGCCGAACGGCGGCCTACGGTGATGAGTGGGGAACTGCGTGCCGGACATTGGTATGTGCCGGGCGGGCAGAGCTTTTATGCCCGCCTTTTTGCCGATGCCGGGGCGGATTATTTCTACAAGGATGACCCGCGCACAGGTGGTGTGATTCTGGACTTCGAGACGGTCTATGCCCGGGCGCACGACGTGGAGTTCTGGCGTGTCATGAACGGATTTCCCGGCACGTTCACCTACGAGGCTTTGGAGGCGTCAGACAAGCGTTATGCTGACTTCCGGGCCTTCCGCGAGCGTAAAGTCATCTATTGCAATCTGGAGTATGAACCGCTCTATGAAAACATGGCCGGCATTCCCCATATCCTGCTGAAGGACATGATTAAGGCCATGCATCCCGAACTGCTCCCCGACTACGAGCCACAGTTCTATCGCCGGCTGGAATGAGCCGCTTTCACTATCGTTATTGTCAGGTGGTCACTATCGCGATTCACTTTACTTCACTATCGCGATCATGACACCCTGACTATCGCGATCATGAGACCTTCATATCAGCGATTGTGGTGAGGGCCTTCCTCATGTCATTGGAGGTCGTACTTTTTCAGGAGCTTTTTGAAGGACGAAGTGTCCTTGTAGCTGTCCAGCCAGGCATTGAGCGTGTCCAGGAGTGCCTGTGATTCCTTGCTGACTCCCCAGCCGTAGAACTGGTTGAAGCTGATGGCCGTGTCGATGTCCAGTTGGGGATATTGCCCGATGAGTCTTTTGGCAATGCTTTCCTCGCAGATGGCATAATCGATGTCTCCATGTGCCACGAGGGCCATCAGTTGCTCGCTGCCGTATTTGGGTAGTTCTTTCACATAGATTGTGTCGGCGATTTCTGCGCTCAGGTTATGAATGCGGTATTTCACGGGTGAGCCTTCCGGCAGGTAAACCGTCTTTTGTGCCAGTTGCAGTTGCTGTGCGATGTAGGCGGTGTCCTGTTCGCTTTGGGGCTTGCGTTGCACCAGCACCTGGCGGTTGAGCAGGATGGGGTGGGAGAAGAGCAGCAGCGAGTCTTTCTGTTCGCTTGTGATGAGCAGGCTGCCGGCGATGATGTCAAAAGTGCCGTGGTTGATTCCCTCCAGTTGGGTGTTCAGTTCCATTTCCGGGATGATTTCGGCTTGCAACCCCTTGTCGCGGGCAAATGCCTGAAACAGTTCGTAGTGGAATCCCGCTATGGTGTCATGGTCCACATGGAAGCCGACGGAGTTGTATTCCGTCGTGGCGCGGATGATGCCCGAACGGACGATTTCTTCGTATGTACGGGGACGCGTGCTTTTCGTCTCTTCCGACCTCGGCCACATCACGACGGCTGCGACGAGTGTCGCGCCACAGAGGAGAATGCTTCCGGCCAGTCGTCTTGCGTTCATGGTGATTTAGTTGAAGAAATTCCAGGACAGACCGAACTTGAACCACATCGTGTTGAGCGGATAGTGGGGGGCCAGGAACGACATCGAGTTGCCCATGCCTTCCGACACGTGATACATCATCGCGTAGATACGCGTATGCTTCAGGTGCAGGTTGGCGTAGACGTTCACTATCGGGTAGTTTCCTATCTCGATACGGTCGTTCGGGTTCTGGAGATAGAACTGGCCGATGGCCGGCGAATAGTCCGGCGCGTAATACTTGGTGAAGTAGCGCACGTCAGCACCCAGCTCCACGGACAATACTTTCTTTGCCAGCTTGAACTTCAGGTACAGGTTGCTGTACAGCGTCAGGTCGGGCAGGGGCAGGACATCCTGGTTGCTGCTTTTCTGATATGTGATTTCGTTGTCCCAGTGGAAGATGCCCAGTGCCAGGTCATGCTTCAGCGTCGCGCCCAGCACCTGGATGTTGTCGCCGCACTGGCTCACCCGCACGTTGTGCCGGTAGCCTCCGTCGTAGGCCTCCGCCGCGTTGTCGAAATAGGTGTAGTTCGTGATGTTTTCCACACCGACGTTCAGCGTCAGTCCGGCCTTTTTCGACTTGAATTCGCCTTCGATGCGCGTGCGCATTTCTTTCGACAGGTCGTTGTCCCACCAGAGGTGGCGCGAGTGGTAGTGGCGGTAATAGAACGAGGGGTTGATGCGTTTTACGAAAGCCTTCGCAGCGAGCTGGATGGTGTCCTTGAACAGGCGGAAGTTAAGGTCGGCATTTCCTGTCACGTTGAACGTGCCCACTTCGTCGCCCGTCAGGGCCGTCTCTCCGTACACCCGGTAGTGGAGCGTCTTGCCTTGCTCTTTCAGCAATTCGCCGCCGACGCTGAGGATGTTGTCCGTGTATTTGCGGTCATAGCGTTCGAGGGCCGTGCCGAGCGTGTCCACCATGTTGTAGGTGCGCATCTCGTAGTTCACGAAAGCCGTCAGTCCCGCCTTGGCCCACTTGTTGAAGCCCTCGCGCAGGGCGATGGCAAAGGTGTTTTTCAGCGAGGTGTAGCTTGTGATGTCGCGCTGGTATTCGCTGCCGAAGAAGTCGTTTGCCCAATAGTCCGCCGGGGTCTCGTAGGCGATGTATTGCCGTTCGTTGTTGTCATATTGGAGGGTGTGGATGAAGCTCGTCACGGGGATGAAGTTGTCGTAGTGCTGCGACGTGTCCTCAGGCACTTCGTAGAAACCCAGGTTGTAGCGGTGGGTGAAGAAGATGTGGTAGTTGTCGTTGCGGTTCCACGTGCGTTCCAGGTACGTGGGGATGTCTGACGGCGTGTAGGAGGCCGACGTGGCGATTTCTTCCGGGCTGACGATGTAGCGGTCGTCCGTGATACCGCCGTTTTCGGCCATCTTCATGTGGTTCTTGCTGAAGAGGAAGTGGTAGTCATACTTGTCGCCTGCATAGGAGGAGAAGAGCGTCCCGTTGAAGAGCGACGTCGCCTGGTTGTTGTACATGCCGCGACCGTAGACGTAGTCGAAGCTGAAGCCGAAGTTCAGGCGCCGCCCCGCGTTCACGCCGAAGTAGGCCATGAAGCGGTCCTCGCCGTTCTGCTGGTTGCCGCCTGAGAAGTAGGACAGGTTGGCAAAGGGCGATTTCGTGTTGAGGAAACGGTATTTGTCGATGGGGACGATGAAGTAGTCGTACGGGTCGGTGAAGATGAACTGCGAGGCCGGTTCGCGGTGGAAGAAGATGCGCGAGAGGCGTGGCGAGCCGATGTTGCCCAGGTAGTTGTATTCGCCGTTCAGGCCGTCGGTGAACTGGATGTTCTGGAACTGGTGCATGAGCGTGTCGACAGGCACTTCCGTGCGGTTGCCGAAATGCTTGTCGATGGTCCACATGCGGATGCCGATGGGCACGGTCTTGGAGTCGACCTCCGTCGTGTCCTGGTCCAGGTAGTCCTCGTTCTCGTTGATATAGCGCGGGCCGTCCTCAGTCTGTTCGTATAGCTGGTTGTAGTTCTGCGCAGACACGTGTCCTCCCACGAGGCCTGCGAGTATCGTCAGTATAATGATTGCCTTTTTCATACGTGGGGACAAAGGTAAGCAAAATCAGCGGAGTAACGCCCCGCGTCGCCCGTTTTTTAGAAAAGCTAACAAATCATCGCGCTTGCTGTCAGCTCCTTAACCTGCATGTGTCCCTTCGAAGTCTATTTTGACAGCCTCCTTTCGCTTGTTTTTATACGACGTAGAAGCACACAAAGTGTGCGCCCCTACGTAGAATAGGTTGACCTGTCTGGCAAAAGGTCCGAGTGTTAAGGAAAATGCGCCAGTGTGTGGAGTTACCGGTGGTAGTGTCCTTTGTCCTTGACGAGGATGACTTTGAGCTGCGGGTCGCGGAGCATGCGCCAGCCTTCGGAGGTGAGGAAAAATTCGAATTGCGTCGTGCGGTGTTTCCATGTGAGGAGGTCGATGGAGCGGCGCAGGTGGCGGCGGATAGTGGCATACCACCAACCGGGGAACGACAGGCCGCGGACCGTGCCGCTGTCGGCCACGCGGCGCAACGAGTCGATGCCGGCGCGGATTTCAGAGCGGGAGAGGCGCGAAGGCTTGTCGTAGGGGACATAGCAGGAGGTGTAGTAGCCCTGGCGGGTGAAGGGGGCGAGGAGCTGCCATTCGGGGCTTTCGAGGATGAGCCGGTCGGGGGTGAGGTGATAGTTGTCGCAGAGGCTGTCGACTTCGGAGAGGATGGCCGCCTGGTTTTGGGGCGTCAGGTTCTTGATGTCAAGCCAAAATTTACCTCCTCCCATGAGGTTTTGGGCCAGCAGCGAGTCGAGCGGGAGGCCGAAGGTCGTGGTCGTGTCGTGGGTGACATCGAAGTAGCCGCCGGGACGGTAGACGACGTCGACTTCCACATTCGGGTAGCGTGGGTGCATCTCGGCATACTTCTCGACGGAGTTGCAGCGGTGGAGCCAGAGTTTGTCAGTGTGGCGGTCGGTGTGCCAGGCCGGAACGAGGGCGCATGCTCCGGCAGCCAGCGCAAGGCCGAGCGCGGCGAATAAGATGTGTTCTGCTTTCATAGTCGTATGTAGATTGTATGTATATAAGAAGATAAAGGCGACAAGCCTCTGTGTGAGGACTTGCCGCCTTGTGGTTAATCAGTATTTAGGGTTGGGGGAGAAGCTTATTTCTCGCTCCAGTCCATGTCTGCCATACGCTTGTAGGAAGCATAGCGTTTCTTGGCCATGTCTTCACAGGCGTTGAACAGGTCGGCAGCCTCTGTCGGATATTGCTTCATGACGGAAGCGAAGCGCACTTCGCCCTTGAGGTAGTCTTGGAATTTGTCCCAAGCCGGCTCTTTCGAGTCAAGCGTGAAGGGGTTCTTTCCTTCGGCTTCCAGTTCGGGGTTGAAGCGCCACAGATGCCAGTATCCGCATTCGACAGCCTTGGCCTCTTCAGCTTGCGACTTGCCCATGCCGGACTTCAGTCCGTGGTTGATACACGGAGCGTAAGCGATGACGAGTGAAGGTCCGTGATATGCTTCTGCTTCGCGGAGGGCCTTGAGGGTCTGTGCCTGGTCGGCTCCCATGGCGATTTGTGCGACATAGACATATCCGTAAGTGGTGGCAATCAGGCCGAGGTCTTTCTTGCGCACGCGCTTGCCGGAAGCGGCAAATTTGGCGATGGCGCCGAGCGGAGTAGCTTTCGAAGCCTGTCCGCCGGTGTTGGAGTAAACTTCCGTGTCGAGCACGAGGATGTTGACATCTTCGCCGGAAGCGATGACGTGGTCGAGACCTCCGTAGCCGATGTCGTAGGAAGCACCGTCACCACCGATAATCCACTGGCTGCGCTTGATGAGGTAGTCTTGGAATTCAGCGATGGTCTTGCAGTATTCGCACTTGTCCTTGGCAGCTTCTACCATGGGGACAATCTTCTCGGCAGCAGCACGGCTCTTGTCTGCGTCGTCCTTGCCGTCGAGCCACTCTTGGAATGCGGCTTTGTATTCAGCCGGGCAGGAGTCGCCGGCGATGGCTGCCTGCATGGCCTCTACGAGGCGTGCGCGGAGCTTCTTGTTGGCCAGTTCCATACCGAGGCCGAACTCGCAGAAGTCTTCGAACAGGGAGTTAGCCCAAGCAGGTCCTTGTCCCTTTTCGTTCGTGGTGTACGGAGTGGAGGGCACGGAGCCGGAGTAGATGGATGAGCATCCCGTAGCGTTGGCCACCATTTCGCGGTCGCCGAAGAGTTGGGAGATGAGCTTCACATACGGAGTCTCACCGCAGCCGGAGCAAGCGCCAGAGAACTCAAACAGCGGTGTAGCGAACTGCGAGTTCTTCACGTTGGACTTGATGTCGACGAGGTGTTGTTTCGTCTTCACGTTGTCCACGCAGTAAGTCCAGTTGTCGGCTTCGGCGAGCTGGCTTTCGAGGTGCTTCATGGTCAATGCCTTGCCACCCTTCTTCGGGTTGCCCGGGCAGACATCGGCACAGTTGCCGCATCCCAGACAGTCGAGCACGTCGACCTGCATACGGAATGTCATGCCGTCGAACACCTTGCCCACAGCTTTCAGCATCGGGAAGCTTGCACCCTTCTGCTCCTCTGCGTCAAGTACGAACGGACGGATGGCAGCGTGAGGACAAACGTAGGCACACTTGTTACACTGGATACAGTTTTCAGGATTCCACTCGGGCACGAATGCAGCCACGCCACGTTTTTCATATTTGGCAGTGCCTTGGTGCCAGGTGCCGTCTTCGATACCTTTGAAGGCAGATACGGGCAGCAGGTCGCCGTCCTGTGCGTTGATGGGGCGAACGACTTCGTTGATGAATGCCGGGTCGTTGTTGGCTGCTTGTGACTCGTCAGGCAGGTTGGCCCATGCCGGGTCGATGGTCAGCTGTTTGTATTCGCCACCGCGGTCAACGGCTGCATAGTTCTTGTTCACCACGTCTTCACCCTTCTTGCCGTAGGACTTCACGATGAATTTCTTCATCTGCTCGACAGCCAGGTCAACGGGGATAACCTCGGTGATGCGGAAGAATGCAGACTGGAGGATGGTGTTGGTGCGGTTGCCCAAGCCGATTTCCTGTGCGATTTGGGTCGCGTTGATATAGTAAACGGTGATGTTGTTCTGAGCGAAGTATTTCTTCACGCGGTTCGGCAGGTTCTTAGCCAGTTCGTCGCCTTCCCAGATGGTGTTGAGCAGGAACGTGCCGTTCTTGCGCAGACCGCGGGTCACGTCATACATGTGCAGGTAAGCCTGTACGTGGCATGCGACGAAGTTCGGTGTGTTGACCAAGTAAGTCGAACGGATGGGGTGGTCGCCGAAGCGCAGGTGAGAGCAAGTGAAACCACCGGACTTCTTCGAGTCGTAAGAGAAGTATGCCTGGCAATATTTGTCAGTGTTGTCACCGATGATTTTCACAGAGTTCTTGTTGGCACCGACTGTACCGTCAGCACCCAAGCCGTAGAATTTAGCCTCGAACATGCCTTCGCCGCCGAGAGCGATTTCCTCTTTCTTGGGCAGGGAGGTGAATGTCACGTCGTCTACGATGCCGATGGTGAAGTGGTCTTTCGGCATCGGGAGAGCCAGGTTCTCGTAAACAGAAAGGATTTGAGCCGGAGTGGTGTCTTTCGAACCCAGACCATAGCGTCCGCCTACGACCAACGGAGCGTTTTCCTGTCCGTAGAGACAGTCTTTCACGTCGAGGTACAGCGGTTCGCCGGTTGCGCCCGGTTCTTTGGTACGGTCGAGGACAGCGATGCGCTTCACAGTCTTGGGCAGTGCGGCCAGGAAGTGTTTGGCTGAGAACGGACGATAGAGGTGTACGGACACCATGCCGACTTTCTCACCGTTTGCGTTCAGGTAGTCGATAGCTTCGCGGGCAGCTTCGGAAGCAGAACCCATCAGGATGATGACACGGTCAGCATCTTCTGCACCGTAGTAGTTGAACAAGTGGTAGCGACGGCCGGTGATTTTGTAGATTTCGTCCATGTAGCTTTCCACAACTTCGGGCACGCTTTCATAGAACGGGTTGCAGGCCTCTCTGTGTTGGAAGAAGTGGTCGGGGTTTTCAGCCATACCGCGGGCCACCGGTTTGTTCGGGGTCAGCTTGCGTTCGCGGAATTCAGCCAATGCCTTCTGGTCGATAAGCGGAGCGAGGTCTTCGTTGTCCAGCTTCTCGATTTTCTGGATTTCATGAGACGTGCGGAAGCCGTCGAAGAAGTTCAGGAACGGCACGCGGGTCTTGATGGCAGTCAGGTGGGCAACGCCGGCCAAGTCCATGACTTCCTGCACGGAGCCTTCGCACAGCATGGCGAAACCTGTCTGGCGGCAAGACATCACGTCTTGGTGGTCGCCGAAGATACAGAGGGCGTGGGAGGCCAGTGTACGTGCTGAAACGTGGAATACGCACGGCAAGAATTCACCTGCGATTTTATACATGTTGGGTATCATCAAAAGAAGACCCTGAGATGCTGTGTAAGTAGTAGTCAACGCACCGGCTTGCAATGAGCCGTGAACTGCACCGGCTGCACCGGCTTCAGACTGCATTTCTTCAACCAAAACCGTCTCGCCGAAGATGTTTTTACGACCTGCGGCTGCCCATTCATCTACGTGCTCAGCCATCGTAGACGATGGAGTGATGGGATAAATGGCTGCCACTTCTGTGAACATATACGAGATATGTGCAGCAGCTTCATTACCATCACATGTGATAAATTTCTTTTGTTTAGTCATAACAGTTAAATTATTAGTAAAAAATCTCTGTTTAATTATCTTGTTTCTCCGTTAATATACAAAGCCGAAAAGCCAAAGCGGAATCTGATTCTCATGGCCCACTTCCGTGTGATGCATGGCATACAGCGTGTCGGGCATGTTCTTGAATTTGCAGCCCTTGTCACATATCCGGAAGGGGAGCTGTCCGTCGACCCAAAAAGAAATGCCTTTGTCTCCTTTATATAATTTATGGTCTTTATGCATAGTATTAAAGAAAAAGGTCTCTAACACATCCTGCTCTTCCACTTTGACCGGATAGATGGAATACATCAGGTTCGTGTTGTGCATCATTATCTTGCTTGGTTTCTTGGGGAAGGCTTCTCCTTTGGGATATACCATGTTGATAAGACGCGCGTCTGCCAGATATTTGATGTAGTTCATCACTGTCGCCCGCGATGTCTGGATGTCCGTGGCCAGTTGGCTGACATTGGGGACTGCCGGTCCGTCTACCGCCAGCAAATATAGCAATTTCTTTATCTTGGAGAGGTATTTTAACTCTATTTGTTTAATGAGCAAGATGTCGACTTCGATCATCATGTTCATGGTCTTTAAGAGATTCTCTGAGAAATTCCGTTTTTCCAAGAAGAAGGGGTAGAAGCCGTGGTGCAGGTAGTCCTGGAAATAGTTGAGTGGACGGACTTTGGGCAAGATTTCTTTGATGATGTATTCGTGGTTTGCCAGGATGTCGTCGAGCGAATAGGCCGGGAAGTTGTTTCTTGTCTGCAAGTTCAGGTATTCGCGGAATGAGAACCCGCGCAGGTTGTAGGATTTGACGATGTCGGCCAGTTCGGGATTTTCCTTCTTGTCCGTCAGGTGCATCACCGACGAACCGGTGAAGATGATTTTCAGACCCGGATAGAGGTCGTAGCATTGGCGCAGTTCGTGATTCCATCCCGGTTGCTTGAACACCTGGTCGATGAGCAACACTTTCCCGCCGTGTCTGTGGAACTCTCCGGCAAATTCGGTCAACGTGGTTCCTTGGAAATAGAAATTGTTCATGTTGACATACAAACATGAACGATCCGTGCCAAAATGTTCCTTTGCATATTGGAGCAAGAATGTCGTCTTACCCACTCCGCGTGTGCCTTTTATGCCAATCAGACGAGCATTCCAGTCAATCTCGTCCATCAGCATGCGGCGTACGGGGGCATTTGTATGTTCCACCAAATAGGCATGGGTCTGATAAAAGGCTTCCATCTTGCTGCTTTCTAATGACGTCGCAAAGGTAATACTTATTTCATTTATTGCAAAGTGGAGATTGCAAAAAAAATATAATCGGCACTATTTAAATTGTATGAAATTCCGGGTCGTCCGGCAGCTTGTGGAGATGGTTTCCTGACATGGAAGGCCTGCGTCCGGGGAAAGCCCGATGGCGATAGAACGTTTTCAAGGAGGGCGGGGTCTTCCCTTAAGGGTAGCCGATGTTCTTATCACTCTCTTTCTGAAGAAACAACTTGATTGTCGGGAGGGGGTACTCTTGTGATGTTTGGACCATGGTGATACACTGTTTCTATCTCATTCTATATACAACTTCTGAGAATGTCGTTAAAAAAACTGCAAGAGTGGTTGAGTTTGCAAGATAATACAATGACTGATTGGGGTTTAACCCAAATCGGTCATTAGACTTTGGGTAGATTGTCCACTCATGTCTTGCGTATTGCTTTTCGACTTGCAGAAGGCGTAGCGGGCTACGTCGAGGCAAGGCGGGGAGCAAGACGCTGACAGAAGTGGGCAAGATAACCGAAGAGCTTTACTCTAGTTAGAAAAAAGAACATTTGAGCGGTCTAATGACCGATTTGGGTTTAAGTAAGTCGAAAATGGAATGCCCGCAAACGTCCCTGCAAGGTCTATTTTGACACAGCTGTGGTGTCTTTGTCCGTTCGGATGTGGCATCCGAACGATGCGAGTATCAGAATCTCTGATTCGGATAGATGGATTGGGAAATCCGCATGCTCAGTTCCTCCGGATGACACATCCGAAGGAACAGGGGTGTTTTTGGAGTCATATATAAGACTTGTTAGGCTAAGCGAATTGCATTTATTGTAGTACTAATTCATTTTCATAATCAGAGAAAACAAAAGTAGGAAGAAAACAACTTTTATTTTCCTCCTACTTGATTTCCCAATTCTATGTTCTCATTCTATGCTTATCCCATACTTATATTCCACGCCTGCATCCCAATCGGCATCCTGCTGCATCCGGTAGATGTTGGGATTGCCGCCCGTCACCCGTATGGCATGGTTGCCCGTGCCGCTGAAGTAGTAGGTGCCGTCGTCGTTGATGATGCAGTCTTCATTCGAGAGGTCGATGGTCTGCGTGCCTTCGCTGTTTGCCGTAATCGTGATGGTGTGGACATTGCCGGCTTCGAGGGTTGTCAGGGTGCTGACAGGAACTACGGTCGTTTCGTTTAGGCGGACGAAGGGCTGGGTAGTTTGGTCGCCTATTTCGCCGGGCACGAGGTTGGCCTCCCAGCATGATTCACCGTTATATATGCATGACTTCGTGGTTATCCAGCCTTGCGAATCAGCATCGGTAGCTAATGTACCCTGCGTGTTGGTGCATGAAGTGAAGCCATAAACCTCCACATTGGTGACTTGCGATGCTCGTTCACCCTTCAACTTCACCCGCACCTTGGCCAGCTGGTGCTCGAACTGTAAGTTAACAGGAGTATTGTGGCTTGCATTGTCTACCGTAGCCCGCAGCACATACACCAAGCCCTTATCTTGGCCGCCGAGGTACAATGCGCCATCCGTAGCGGGATACCAGGCAGTGACTTCGGCAGTCTGGGTGTTTTTCCAATAGAGGGGAGTATCGGAAGTCCATGCGCTGCCATCGTAAGTGTAAATGGCTGTTTCACCATTGAGACTGACGGTAATGGCATCATCCGGCTGCCACACACTGCCGCTGCCGTCAGGCTTCTCGGTCACGCGCGTCCACGGCTCCTCGCTCGCCTCGGCGGTGATGCTTACACTGCCTATCTGCAAAGGATATTCGCCGTCGGGCAAAGCCGTGCCCTGCTCGGCCAGTTCGTCCTGCGTGCAGGCGGTGAACAGGATTGCCGCCATGAGGCATATTGTTGTAGATAATCTGTTTTTCTTCATATCTTCTTCGCTCTTGTAAGTCTTTTGCGTATCATTTTCTTTAATTAAATGGGCAGTTCTACTGCGCCTTCGCCACCTGTGCCGTCGCCCCATGTCATGCTACCGGTATCGACCGATACCTGAAGGCCGTAGAGGGTGATGGTAACATTGTAGGTGTACTTATAGCCGGCTTTCCATTCGGTGTCGTTCTGTAGCATGTAGTAGAACGGGCCATAGCCGGTGTCGTCCTTCTCGGCGGTGAAGGTCAGTAACTTTGTGCCTGCCGCCATGTCCTGCGGAATAACGAGGGCTTCGTAGGTGGCGAAATAGCCTGTCGCCGGAGTACTGGCAAGGTGAGGGCTGATGCTGCCTTTGGTGGCGCCAGTCGTCCATGTGCCGAGCCAACGCCCGTCAGCGCCCACGGCTTTCGGGAGGGTGAACGCGCCGTCCAGCGCAAGGATGTCACCCTCGCCGATAGTCAGGCTGATGTCGCCCGGCGTGGCACTGATGCTTTCGGGCAGACCGTCACTCTTGATGTTCACCACCACCTTGGCGGTCTGGTGGTAGAAGGTGAGGGCGGGCGTTTGGGCGAAGCTCACGGTCTTGGATTCACTGCAAAGCAGGTCTCCCGTCTGATAGTCCGCATCGCTGCTCTGGTCTTCCTCCACACTCCAAGTCCAATCGTTGTTTTCCACCATGATATTCGGGTAAAGACCCTGCACGGTGATGGGACTTGGTTTTGTCCAATAGTATTCGCCGGACAGGTTGCCTTTATCATCCACCGTGTAGTCATACCACTCCGTGCCGTCCCCGTCGGTTACCTGCAGGGCTATCGTCTCATTGCCGTTCCACCGGTTGTCCACGGTGGCGCGAGTGTCGGCGCTGCCCTCTATGGCGGCGGTCAGCGTCAGCGGCTGCGTGCCGTCGGGCAATGTTCCCGCATCGTCCTGCGTGCAGGCTGCGGCCGCAAGCAGCAGGGCGAGTGTCGGGAATGTGTATAGGGTATATCGTTTCATATCGTCCTGTTTTTACTGGTTTTTCTGCAATACGGGCAGATTGTTCTCACCGAGTTTCCATTGATAGCCGTTGCCGGTAAGGGCTTCATTCATGCCATCAACAGCGGTCTGCCACGAATCGCCGTCATTTACCTTCGTGGCATCTACCGTTCCTCCTTGATTATTTGCTCCATATCCAGCGTTTCCGCCATAGAAGCAGGCGGTGATGGTGCCATAGTTGTAAGCAGCGATGCCGCCCTCAACATAATTCGTTGTTAAATTTCCATCGAACCAACAGCCAATAATACTACCGTTGTTGATAGACGCAATGCCACCGATATCGCTGGTTCTTGCAGCAATATCTCCCGTTACGGAGCAGGCAGTAATGGTGCCGTAGTTGACATTTACTATGCCGCTGGCTACCCCTTGCTGCACATTGTAGTTCACCTCTACTTGCAGGTTCTTCACCGTTCCGTTACTCCCGATACCATCGAACAATACAGCATTCCCACCGTCTGTTGAGTTTGTGGTGATGCTCAGTCCCGTGATGCTGTGTCCCTGTCCGTCGAAGGTGCCTTGATAACCGGTATTAGAACTGAAACCACTGCCTACCGGTGTCCACTCTTTGCCCGTCAGGTTGATGTCGGCGGTGAGGGTGCAGTTGATGGTAGGGTCGGTCTGCACAGCCTCTGCCCATTCCTTCAGGCCGTTAGCGGTGTAGACTGTGTAGCTGCCGTCGTCCTGTATGAAATAACCCAAATCCTCTGCCGTGCCGCTCTCGCTGCCGCCGTCAGTCCAGCCGCCGATGGTGCAGCCTGCCAGTTCCAGCCCTTTGGCGGTGACACTGACGGTGTAGGTGTAGCGGCTGCCTGCCTCTAATACCACATCGTTCTTCGGACGGAAATAGTAAGTACCTCTGCCTAAATCCACCTGTATGAACGGGGTATTCGCCTTCACGGTCTGCGGTGCGGTGAGGGCTTCGTAGGTGTCGCCACCCGCCTCGTAGGTGCGGATAGTGGCGGGATTGCCGTTATCCGTGCCCAAGCCGGTAACAAAGACATCGGCTCCCGACACGCTCGTGATGCCGTCTCCCGGTTTAAGAAGAACCGTTATACGCGCCGTGCGGTGGCTGAACTCAAGCGTGGGGTTGTCGAACTGCACGGTCTGGGCTTTGGCAGAGATGAAGTCGCTGCCCTCGAAGCCTGCCTTCGTGCTTTGGTCTGCCTTTACTACCACATCGGGCATCGTGGTGCCGTATGGCCACCATGCCGAAACGGTGATGTCCTCACGGCTTGTCCACCAGAAGGGGTCGGTGTCGCTGCTCAGGGTGGCAGTCTTGTAGTCATCGGCATCGGATGCCGTCACATTGTATTCCTTCACCGTGCCGCCCACACTGAGGGCTACGGTCTGTACGCCCTGCCAGTTGCCGTCCACGGTGGCGCGTGAGGCAGGGGTTGCCACGGCTTGCAGGCCGGTGGCGCGGATTACCAATGGATACTCGCCCTCGGGCAACGTGCCGCTGCCGAGATCGTCCTGCGTGCAGGCAGTCGCCGCAAAAAGCAGGATGGTTGCCGCGGACAGTATATGAAATGGAAGTCTGTTGTTCATATTCTTAGTTTTTCAGGAATGATATACTTAAAGGTCTGCGTTCACATTGCCGCCGTTCACCGGGTTCCAGTCGCTGATAGTGGCAGAGCTGATGCTCAGGTCCTTGTTGCGGACGGTGACGGTGTAGGTGTAGTTGTTGCCTGCCTTCAGTGCGCCTTCGGGAATGGTGAGCGTGGCGGTGTAGGGCTGGTTGTTGTAGTCCACGCTCAGTCCGATGCTTGCCTTGGTCTGCGGGAAGAGGATGACCGACGAGGTGAGTGCGCCGTTCGTCAGCGTCATGTCGAGGTCTTGCGCCGCTGTGGCATCATCCGTTTCTGCCGTGCCGGTGGTGGTGTCGAAGCTGCCCTCCAGCACCAGTCCGGAGAGTGTGTAGCCGGTGGGTTTGATGGTATTGAAGTCCACGCCGCTTCCTGCCTCGAAGGTGAGCGTAATCTGACTCATGCGGTGGTGGAAGGAACAGTCCTTGCCGCCTGCCTTGGTGCCGTCGGTGAAGTTCACTTCAGGATTGTGCGTACTGGCAGTGGCACCGGTGGCATAGAGGAAGTCAATGGCGGGCTGGTTCTGCTGCGCCGTGGCATCGGTGGTGGCGGTCAGCGTCCCGCCGTCCGCATCGTAAGGATAGTAGGCGGAGAAGGTGGTCGGGTCATCATCTTGGAAGAAGATAATGGTTCCTGTCGGTGTGAACTTCCCGCTTTCCCACCGGTATGGCACGTTGGTGTAGCCGAAGCGGCTTTCGGAGATGCCTATCTCGTCACGTTCCGCCCAGGCGGTTCCGCTGGCGCGGGTGGATACGGCATCTGAGATTTCGGCGTTAATCACTGCGGCCACGGAATCATCGTTCAGGTTCTCGTCGTCGTTATTGCAGGCTGCCAGTGCGAGGGCGAGGGCTGCAAGGGTAAAAAATCTTATTCTCATTATCGCTTATAAGTGTTAAGTTGTTAATAATCTGTTCTTATAAGCGTTCTTCGGGAGAGAGGGGAAACGAAAACGTCCCGTCTTCCCCTTTTGTCGGGAGAAGCGGGACGGAAAACTTTCAGTGTACCGTGAGCTACAGCATGGCGGCGTACTTGCGCACCTGCTTCAGACGCTCCATGAAAGAGGGGTCTGCAGCTGCCTGCTGCATATTGCAATCAAGCTGCATCCGCATCAGTAGCGAAGCACTGATACCCAAAGCTGCCTCGAAGAGCATCGCTGTCTGCGTAGTAATCGGCCTGCGGCAGTTGAGAATATCATTCAATACTTTGTAGGAGATACCCATCTGCTCGGCCAACCTGCGCTGCGAGAGCTTGCGTTCTTCGGTCTCTTCCTTCAACAGTTCGCCCGGATGTATAGGGCGTTGACAGATGTATTTTCCCATAATTATTCTATTTATAATGGTTTGATAATTCAAGTATATTGCAGATGGTCACCACCGTTTCCGATGAGACCTGTTCTACCGTGAACTCAATGCGGTACTGGTCGTTCACCCGGATGGAGGAAATACCAGCCTTGTCACCTTTCAACACTTCATAATGAAGCGAGTGGATGGCGTAAAGCTCTTCCACGCTTCTTGCTTGTTCCAGCACTTTGATGCGCAACTGGTAGCGTGCCACGATATGCGGCTGGAAACGATGTTTCTTGTCCGTCGTTTTCCCTTCCTCGTACAACTGGCGCAAATAGTCCTTATCAAAGTTTATCTCCATTGCTTTCCGTATGGTTGTTCACGTAGCAAAGATAAGAGAACTCTCTCATATATCCACTAAAAAAGTGGAAGTATTTTATATAACTGCCATAAGTTTCCCGTTTCCCAATCTGTCAAAGAACACTTTCCATACGTTCATGCCTTTGCCGGGCATGATATGTCTGTCATTGAGGATGTTGCCGCACGATTACAAATCGGCACCCACTTCGCCACCGTCTATCGGTTTCCAACCGGTAATTCCGGCTCCGTCCACTTCCATGCCTTCGGGAGTCTCAACCAGCGTTCCGCCGAGGGTCAGCGATTTGCCCTTTCTGGTGTTGAACTCCTTGAGAGCTTCCGTAAGGTCGCTTTTCAGCGTGGTGGGGCTCGGGTTGCCGTCCGCATAGCGGATTTCAGCCGTCAGCAGTTGTTCCGTGCCGGTCACACCCAGCAACCGCACCGTGGCTTTCCACTTGCCGGCATCGTCACCTTCGGTTATCTTGGTGAAGGGCAGCACGACGTTTGAAGCGGCTCCGTAGGTATCGGTAGCGAAATCGAGTGTTCCGGCTGCACCCGTCAGATGGGCAACAATCTCCGTGATGCGTCCGGCGGCATCACCC